>Ga0105104_10000697_pt1 | contig 25977 bp, 23 predicted proteins | sample PPLLaktember2015_3_FD_87034 | JGI IMG/M metagenome (GOLD analysis project Ga0105104, IMG submission 87034) | Freshwater sediment microbial communities from Prairie Pothole Lake near Jamestown, North Dakota, USA - PPLs Lake P7 Core (6) Depth... | ecosystem: Environmental > Aquatic > Freshwater >...
AGCCATGCCGCGCTTCTCGGCGGCTTCCAGGGCGTTGAGCACATCCTTGGTCTCGCCCGATTGACTGACGAAGATGCCCACGTCCTCATGTCCCACCGCGGGCGCGTACTGCGGGATGAACTGCGGTGCCAGCACCGGGATCGCAGGTCTGCCCGCCAGTTGCGCGAAATAGACCGAGCCTGCCAGCGCGGCGTGATAACTCGTGCCGCAGGCGATGAAATATAAATGGCGTGCCTTTTTCATTTTGTCCACGAGTTGCTCGACCTCGGGGCTGCCAGCGAGCAAATGCAAAAGCTCGCGCGCCACCTGCGGCTGTTCGTGGATCTCTTTGAGCATGAAGTGGGGATAGCCGCCCTTCTGCACTGCATCCATCGACTCGGTGACCTCTTCGGGCATACGCTCGATCCGCCTGCCATCCTTCACCGAACGGACTTCCACACGGTCCGCCCAGAGCGTGACGATCTCGCCATCCTGCGGGCGGATGATCTGGCGCGTAAGCGGCAGGATCGAAGGCAGGTCGGAGGAGACACAGGTGAAGCCTTCGCCCAGCCCCACCACCATGCCCGACCCCTTTTTGAAGGCATAGAGTTTATCGTCGTGGGCGCGCCCGATCACGAAGGCATAATCGCCCTGCAGGTCGCCATACGCCAGGCGGATCGCGTCGATGAACTGGTAGCCGCGGTTGATGTAGCGTTCCACAGCATGGACACAGGTCTCGCCGTCGTTTTGCGAGCGGACGGTCATGCCCTCGGCGATGAATTGCTCGCGCAACTCGACGTTGTTCACCACGTTGCCGTTGTGCGCGCCGACCATATCGCCATCCGAGTCAATGTGCGGCTGCGAGTTGATCTGGGACGGCTCTCCGAACGTTGCCCAGCGCAACTGCGTAATGCCGCGTGACCCGATCATCTCGGCGAAGCGATACTTCTCCGACACTGTTTCCACCTTGCCAACGTCTTTGCGCAGATCGATCGTGCCGTTGTTCAATGTCGCCGCGCCGACCGAGTCATAGCCGCGGTAGGTGAGGCGCTGAGCTGCTTCGATCAGGATGGGTCCCAGTTTTTCTTCCTTGTTCGTTACATATCCGAAGATACCGCACATGAATAGCTTCTCCTCGGTGGTCGAGTAGTCCCGCGTGTTGTTCGCGGGACGTATCAACCACCACTAACTAGAATCATTTTGCTTACTGGTGGTCTCGATATGCCCGCTAAGAGCATTCGGACTACTCGACCACCGGATATTTATTCCAGTTTCAAATTGCCGTTCTCATCAAATGGAAAGAACGGGTTGTAGGCAACCTCCCAGCAGTATCCATCGGGGTCTGCAAAATAGGAGCTATATCCACCCCAAAAAACCTTTTGGGGTTCCTTGAGAATTTTCACGCCCTTTGCTTTCAAGTCGCGAATGATCTCATCCACTTCTGCTTCGCTCTGCGCGTTGCATGCCAGGGAGAAACCTGCAAAACCATTTCCTGCAGAGGGGATCAGTGCATCTTTTGCCAGTTCCTCGCGTGGGAAGAGCGCCAGGACGACTCCACCGGCCTGGAAGAACGAGATGCCCTCATTGCTGGCTCCGGATGGCTTCCATCCGAGTGTCTCAGTATAGAATGCCTTCGATGTTTCCAAGTCTCGCACGCCTACTGTAACGATGTGTAAGTGCTGATTCATGCTTACTCCTTTTGGGCGATTATATTCCACCCTCCCCATGATATTACTCACTTTGCTGTCATCGAACTGGCTACCTGTATGTCCGTATCACCCAATGACCGGCGAACGCACTCAGTACCAGCATGCCGAGGTAGAGAGGCGTGTACACCATACCCGACAGGATGGTCATAAACACACACATACCAAGATTGTTATTTCCATCTCCATTGTTTTGTCCCACACATAACGGGGTCGCGTTCAACAGTCCCAGCACGACAAGTGCCATCCCCCAGCCCAACAATCCCTGCGCGAAGATCCAGAGCCATGGATAACGCCATTTCAGTTTTTGGAAAACCGTTGGAAGTGCAAAACCGGCTGCCAGGCTGGTTGTGAGCAAAACGAGGAGAACCACGATGTAGGTTCCCCACCAATATTCGCGGCCGAGCAAGCTGCTTAATAAAAACAGGAGGAAGAAAAATAATCCGGGGAGTGCAGTAAAGAATGCCGAAATCAGCCGACTGGAAGTGGACATAAAACCTCCATGGTTACTTTAGCCTGTGCCTGCTCTCAGGAACTGTCAACAAAACACAAATCCTATCCTGATCTCAACCTGCATCCCAGGGCGCAACGCCGCCTCCACGCTCGCCGCGCAACGACCCGTGAATTGTTTCCGCTAAATCAGGCATGACCTCCGCTGTGGCCGCGAGCAGACCAAAGCAGCCCGCGATCATCATGTCCCCATATGGGGTTGCGAAGTACGGTCTTAGATGCGGCTGACCATGGACAATAGACGATGGACGATGGATGGTCAATGGTCCATTGTCTATCGTCCGAAATAACGATCGTCTCGGTCCCGTCACCACCACGTCAAAATCATCCTTCCCGAACTCGAACCTTTCCTGCGAATACATCAGCGCGCCATGACCCATGTCATTGAAAACATCTTCATGCTTCAGTGTGCTGTCTGCCAATGCTCGCAGTAACAATTCAAGTTTTGGCAGATCAATCTCACCTGTGTGATGTTCGAAAACTCCCTCGATGCCTTTCTCGCCCAGACGGAACGCCAGTGTATGGAAATTCCCCACGTTACAAACGATCTTTTGCTTGCGTGTAGCGACAACAGGATCAAGGTCTGCGCCCAGGATTGCAGCCGGCGCGGTATCCATCACGACCAGCGAACAGGGCAGCTCACCAGCTGAGTCCGCGACGGATTGCAGGCGGGTCATGATTTTCGGAATGCCGGTGGAAAGATGGGCAAATGCAGAAAGGGAATTCCTGGCTCGAATTCGTTCATCCAGGTACTCAAACCTGAATTGACGGTCCGATACCCCTGCGGGTGCATTGCCATGATCGAAGACAGCCACCGCGATGGCCTCTAAGTCATTCAGCGAGACACCATAATCTGCAAAGGTCTTCGAAATCAATTCGAAGTCGAAATCCTTCAACTCAATACTTTTTGCTTCCAGCTTCTTCCCTTCTTCTTCCGAAACGATCTTTATCCCCAATCCCTCGACTTTCTCGAGTTCATCATTCAACGTCGCCGCGGCGGAGGGTGTCATGTAGATGGGGATCCCTGCCCGCGCGGTTTCCTCGATTGCCCAGGCCGAGGGTCCGCCGCCCATTTGGTGGCCGGTGAACAGCAGGGGAGTCCGCGTGGCAAGCGCCTGCCTGACCCGGCGATGGATCATCATCGTAGGGGAAGGCAGGACAAGTTTGAATCCGTTCTCGATGTCGAGGTGGGAGTCGTAGAGGAAAATATCCTGCGTGCCTGTACCGATATCTACCGTTAAGATTTTCATAGTTCTCAAATGGTGGTCGAGTAGGGCTGAGTGATCTTCTCAGACCGTGTCGAGACCACCCCTTTCAAGTTTGCCTGTTATTGCTGGTCTCGATACGCAAAGAACGCTACTCGACCAGCGGGTTAGACTTCAATCCCAAGCCAGATGCGAATGAAATACCCGATGATGAACGAGAACGTCGCGACACCCAGGCTCAACCCTGCCATCTCCAAAAACCTTGTTCGGAAGGATTCGCCCTTCGCAACCGAAATGTAGTAATTAAACACAGCGATGATGATCACGGCAATGGTTAGCGTGATGATCAGATCAAGAATGTAGCTTTCAAATAAAAGATATGGGAGCACCAGCAGCGCAACGGTAATGATGTATGCAATCCCCGTGTAGATTGCAGCGCGCACGGGATGCTTGCTGGTCTCTTCCGAACGCGTGGAAAGATACTCGCTTGCCGCCATGGACATGGAGGCGGCGATGCCGGTGATGAGTCCTGAAAGGGCGATCAGTTTTACGTCCTGCAGTGCGAGTGTCAGTCCCGCGAGGGCGCCGGTTAGTTCGACCAGGGCGTCGTTGAGGCCGAGCACGATCGACCCAGCGTAGCGCAGTCGCTCCTCATCCAGCATATTAATCAGCCGTTCCTCATGCACATTCTCCTCATGCTGGAAGTTCGCAGCTTCAGGGATGGCTTTGGAAACACTGGCATAATTCTTTTGAGCCTGCTCCTCGCCGCGTTCCATTAACTTAATGCCAAAAGTAAAGCCAAAAGCCACGCTGACAATATAGTAAAACCAGACGAAGAACCAGCGGGGTTGGATATCCTGGTTTGTATATTTCTTCCAGCTATTGTAATGACGCAGTTCATCCTCAGCGATCTGCGCGATGATCCTGGCATTCTCAGGTGACTTGACCCTCTTTGCCAGACGTCTGTAGATGTGGTGTTCGGTGATCTCTGTCTGTTGGAAGACGAGAACTTGCTTGCGAACACTTTCTGAAAGTTGCATCGTATTCTCCTTCAATTGGATATCCGTATTGTAAGCCATTTTGAATTTCATCATGTTTCGATTCCGAAATAGTCAGATGTTAATGTGACAATTGGCGCATGCTTTAGGATTTAAGGCATTACATTTTTTCCGCTCCACAGCTTATGATCTGGACATCAACATTACTATCAACGTTGCAAGGATGTACATATGAAACACAGAATCAAAAACGGCATTGTGTTATCTATTGTATTATTAATTGGGGGCTTCCCTGGTTGTACGACAGCTTCGCCTACCCCCACCAGCACACCCATACCACCGTCTGCCACAAATACTGCTCTGCCTACAGACACTCCCACTGCCACCCCTCGACCCACGCACACTCCCAACGTAGCGGCCACCCAACATATGGCTGAACGAAAGGCTGAGGCTCAGGAATACTTCGAGTTGGGTTATATTTCAACAGAGCGAGGCCGGTTTATCGAGTATGATGATTTTGAGGAGGAATGGGCCCAATTAAATTGGTTTCAGTGGTGGCTCCTGGATGATACAGCCCGTAACTTTTACATGAGTGCTCATTTTAAATGGTCAAGCGCCTATCGGAGTGCGGATACCTCGGGTTGTGGATTTGCCTTTGGCATACAAGATAATAACGACAATTATGCTGTCTTCCTCGATCGGTCCCAGGTTGTCTTTATTGATACGGATCAATCCTATGGCTATTCCCGCCCAGTCGGACCCACTCGCGGAACCGGTCGTGTAAAATTCGACAACCCTGCCGATAAACCGGTGGAAGCTGATTTCACCCTGATTGTCAGCGATGCCTATGCCTATGTACTTGTGGATGGAGAAGTTGTAGGTGAATATACTCTTGCACAGAGTAAGCCCATGCGAGGGTATCTTGGCCTGACCATGCTATCAGGCACGAATAAGGATTATGGTACCCGATGTGAAATGACCAATTTACACGTTTGGATTCCATATGGTGGATAAAGAATTTCACAATTAATGATTTGAGCAGGGTATCCAAGTCTCGTCAATATATACGATAAACATTGTGTTATTTGTCAGACTAATGTATTATCGGACAGCTACCTGCCGGAGAGGTATGAAAAGCAAGATAATACACCCTGTTATGACATCCAGCTTAGTCCTGGTTTTCGTTTCACTTGCCTGTGGGATTGTTCAATCCGCACCTACAAGCACACCTGCACCCACGGCTACCATTACTCCTTCCCCGACTCCCAGACCATCTCCAACGCCACGTCCCACCCGAACAGCAGACCTGACAGCCACCCAACACGCAGAAGAATTGATCGCTGAGGTCCGGGCATATTTCGATAGAGGTTATCTGACCACGATGAACGGCGCGCTCGTTCAGTTAGAGGATTTTCGTTACGATTGGGCGTATTTAGGCGGATACAAGCCGCTTGTGATCATCGGTTCGGCCGGTGACTTCTTCATGAGCGCTCATTTCAAATGGGACTCCGCCTACGAGAATTCAGATGTTGCCGGCTGTGGCTTCATTTTCGGGATGCAGCCCAATGACGACCATTATGCCGTCTTTCTGGACCGCACGAGGGTTGATTTCCGTGTCAGAAACGAAGAGCTGGGCTATTCAACGCGTGTCAAGTTACTGCGCGGAACAGGCCAGGTACGATTTAATTACCCGGCGGAGGCTGATTTCACGCTGATCGTCAAAGGTGTCCATGCGTATGTGTTGGTGAATGGGGAAGTGGTCGGTGAATATGGTCTTCCCCAAAGTACAGGGGCGCGTGGCGATCTCGGCCTGACCGTGCTCTCCGGGACCAACAAGGGTTATGGGACGCGCTGCGAAATGACCGACCTCCGTCTCTGGATCCCAAACGAATAATCGCAGGCAGGGACAAGCCTCGGCGGTTTTGGCGCAGAGGCCTGTATGATTTCGCTGGAATTTCACAATTTTGTCTTTGGCCAGTCTCTCCCATTTAATTCGGAGTAGAGGTATCATATTGTGGTTCCCTTAAAACAAATATGGAGTTGCCTGAATGTCTACCCTCGCGCTGACGGAATTGCTCGCCAGCTACGTCCCAAGACTCATTCAAAACAGAGTCGTCGCAGACCCCTCTCCCATCGAAGCACCGGTTGCAGAGAGATTTCAGGCTGCCATTTTGTTTGCCGATATTTCCGGTTTTACGCTCCTCACGGAACGCATGGCGGAACGGGGACCCACCGGGGTGGAGACGCTGGCGCGTATTCTCAATGAATATTTTGGTCAATTGATCGATATCATCCACAATTATGGCGGGGATGTAGTGAAGTTCGCGGGCGACGCGGTGATCGCAGTCTGGCCGATTGTCCCGGACCTGCCCCTTGACTCGTCAGCTGCGCCTGGTTCCGTTTCCCGGGCCGATCAATGGCAATGGACGATGCGTGCCGCCGAATGTGCCATCGAAGTTCACAGGCTGCTGACCAATTACAAGGTCGAGGGCGCCAATCTTTATCTCAAACTCGCGGTCAGCATGGGCAAGATAAATACGGCGCATGTCGGCGGCGTATTCAACCGTTGGGAATTCCTGATCACCGGTACACCTCTGGTCGAGTTGGGTATCGCGAATAACCTTGCCAAAGCCGGTGAGATCCTGATTACCCCTTCGGCCTGGAAGCTGATCAGAAATGACTGCAACGCGGAGCCGATGGAATTCGAACTCAAGGACACGATTGCACAGGGCGGACGCCTGGAAAGCCTCAACAAACCGTCCTCCATCTTCAGTGTCCCCAGCAAGCCTGTCATTCCGGAGGGAGCGGAAAACTCACTGCGCCCCTATATTCCGGGCGCCATCATCAACCGCCTGACGGCCGGTCAGGGCAGCTGGATCGCAGAACTCCGGCGTGTCACCGTTCTTTTCATCAACCTGCCTGATCTCGATAAAAACACTGCTTTGGATAATGCCCAAAATATCGCCCGGCTGGTGCAGAGATCGGTGTATCGCTATGAAGGCAGCATCAACAAGATCAATGTGGACGATAAAGGCATTACCATTGTTGCCGCACTTGGGCTGCCGCCTTTCTCGCATGAGGATGACCCGGCGCGCGGTGTACAAGCCGCCCTGATGATCCGCAAGGAATTGACGAATCTAAATATCCGCAGCCACATAGGGATTACCACCGGTCATATTTTCTGCGGCTCGATCGGGAACGAGGCGCGGCGCGAATATACGATCATCGGGAATGCCGTCAACCTTTCGGCGCGCTTGATGGGGGCGGCGAGCTGGCAGGATGAACTGATCGGGAAGCATGGTATCCCGATCCTGTGCGATCGTCTGACGTATGACAGCGCGAAAGGAACGGTGGAGTTCGAGCCGCTTCCGCCTCAACAGGTCAAGGGTCGGACCGAGCCGGTGGAGGTTTTCCACCCTCTGGAGTTGAAGAAAAGCGTCATCCGCCCGAAGACGGAGCTGATCGGCCGCCAGGAGGAAAAGGCAATGATCGCCAATGCCCTGCAGTAACTGGCGCGTGGGGCATTGCATCAAACGATTGTGCTGCACGGGGATGCAGGGATCGGCAAATCGCGTTTGTTCGAGGATCTTGTCCGTCAGGCGGAAACCCTGCATGTGAAAATGTTTGTGGGCAGCGGCGATACCATTGAAAAGTCCAATCCGTATCACGCCTGGCGCCACATCTTCAACAAGATCTTTGAAATTGAAGAACTGCTTGCCCAAAGCGAGTTTCTGGAGGAGGCACGGGCGGCGATCCAACACAATGTCGTCGAAAAACTGGCAAGGATCGACCCCGACCTGGCGCGTTATGCTCCGCTGGCCGATGTGGTTCTGCCAATTTCCCTGGCCGACAATGAACTGACTTCCGCCATGTCGGGCGAAATTCGCGGGGGGAACGTTCGTGAACTGTTGACCCGCCTGCTGTCGTTTGAAGCGAGCCAGGCGCCTCTCCTGATCGTGATGGAAGACCTGCACTGGTTTGATTCAGCTTCCTGGACACTGCTGGTGGATGTCCAGCAAAAGGTGCAGCCCCTTTTCCTCGCCCTGAATACCCGCCCGTTGCCCGACCCGATGCCGGCTCACTTCAAGCAGGTCATCGACACCCCGGGCGCGCGGCTAGTCAGGCTGGAAGCCATGATGCTCGATGATGTGGAAGCCCTGGTGTGCCAGCGCTTGGGCGTCAGGTCTGTCCCGCAAATGGTTGGCAGGTTGATCCGTGAAAAATCGGAAGGCAATCCCTTCTTTGCCGAGGAACTGGCATATGCCCTGCGTGAGTCGGGCATCCTGGTGATCGAAAATCAGGAATGCCGGGTGGATGTGCGCTTCACAGACATTGAAGGAGTCTCGCTCCCTGACACGCTGCAGGCCGCCATCACGAATCGTATCGACAGCCTCAACCCCTCCCAGCAGCTGACACTGAAAGTCGCCAGCGTGATCGGGCGCATCTTTGCATTTCGTGTGCTCCAGGCAGTCCATCCCATCGAAGCAGACAAACCCGCTCTTTTCGATTGCCTGGAAACATTGACCCGCCTGAGCCTGACGCTGGTCGAATCGGAAGCGCCTGATCTTGCCTATGTCTTCAAACATGCCTTGACCCAGGAAGTGGCATACAACCTGATGCTTTTTTCCCAGCGCAGGCAGCTGCACCAGGCGGTTGCCGAGTGGATCGAGAAGAATTACGAAAAGAATCTCGAAGCGTATTACGCGCTTCTGGCTCATCACTGGTCCCAGGCTGCCGAAACGACAGAAGCGCTGCGGAACGGTCCTGCGCTCCTCAAGGCCGTGGAGTATCTCGACAAGGCTGGCGAACAAGCCATGCAAAACTATGCCAACAAGGAAGTGATCCAGTTTTTCGGTCAGGCTCTTGCTTTGGACGAGCAGTTGCCGGGACCGGAGGTCGGTCGTCTGGCGCGCGAGCGTCAAATCCGTCGGGCGCGCTGGCACAGCCGCATCGGCCTGGCTTACTACGGCATCGGCTCCCTGCCCGATTGCGAGAAGCATGTTCGTGAAGCTCTGCGCTTACTGGGCTATCCCATTCCTGCTTCCCGGGTTCAATTTGCTCTGGGATTGCTGCCCCAGATCGTTCGGCAGGTGTTCCATCGCTACTTCCCGGCGCGGTATATCGGGTCGCTCAAAGAACAGGAGCGGGAAGTTGCCATTGAAGTTTCGCGTCTGTACGAGTTGATGGGCAGGAGCTATTTCTATTCCCAGGAGACGCTTTCCATTATGTATTGTGTCCTGCGCCTGGTGAACATTGCCGAACGAGCGGGTCCATCGCCTGAGCTGGCGTCTGCCTATGCAGGCTTGGCGATCCTGGCTGGTTTTGCTCAATTACACTCCCTGGCGGATGTTTATGTTGATAAAGCCCTGACGGTTGCAGAAAACGTGAACCAGCCATCCAACCTGATCACGGTGGAAGTAATGACCGGCGTCTATAAAATTACAGTCGGCAAATGGGATGAAGTGCGCGCCAGGACGAGGGAAGCCAGGGCGATCTGTGAGCAACTGGGTGATTACCGCCAGTGGGGCGATAGCATGGACGTGTTGGGCGAGAGCGCCCTGATCTCCGGCGATATTCAGTATGCGCTCAGCATCCTGGGCAAATTGCTGGAAGATGCACGCCAAAGGCGGAATCCTCTGCAAGTGGGTTGGGGGTTGCTCGGGGTGGCTACGATCAACATCCGGCGGGGAAACGAAGCGGCGGCAATTCCCATGCTGGAGGAGGCGCTCCAGATCCTGGAGGAGCTTCCCAACCTGGCTTCTTCGATCAACGTCAATGCAGAGCTGGCTCTGGCTCATTACCATCTTGGTGAATATGACGAGGCGCTTGCATACGCCGATCAGGTCATTGATGCGGCGGCGAAACGTTCTCCAACTGTCTATTCCATGGATCTTGGGTTTTCGGCCGTCGCGGAAGTGTATTTTCACCTGTGGGAAAATGCGCGCCAGAACCCGGACCAGAAATTGGAAGCAGACCACTATAAGTTTTCTGCCGAAAAAGCGCTCAACCTCCTGCGCGCCTTCCGGAAAGTCTTCCCGATCGGGCAAGCCTACGCACATTATTATCAGGGCTGGTATGAAGAGTTGACCGATAAACATCAATGGGCTGTCAATTCCTGGCACAAAGGCCTGGAAGCTGCCCAAAAGTTCAAGTTGCCGTACGAGGAAGCGTTGATCCGGGTGAAGCTGGGGTCTGCTTTGCGTGAGGATCCAGATGTGCGCCGAGGACATATCGAGCGGGCGATCCAGATCTTTGAGCAGATGGGCGCAGCCCGCCAACTACGCTTCGCCAAGTGGGCCTGGGAGACGCTCGATGCGAAGAAGCCGGCGGCGTAAGAGGAAAGTAAGCTGCGGCTAACGGACCATTCCCTTCCATAACTGGAACAACCCAAAGCAAAATAAGGCGATTGCAGAAACTCCCAGCAGGAGGCGATTGACCCTGGGTCCCATCTGCCGCGCGGAACCAAACAAGATGATGGTCGCACAAAACCCCAGGACCATGGTGAGGTAGAAACCCAGCAGAAATCCCAAGCCATAGACCGGTGTTTCGCGCCAGCCTGCCAGAAGGATCGGACCCGTCACCAGGCTCCAGAAAATATATGGGTTGGGGTTCAGCATGTTGATCAATGCGGCTTTGAACACACTTTGTTGAGTCCCGCTCTCGTCAGAGGGGATGCTTGGATCAAAGTTCTTCCAGGTTTTGCAGGTACTGTACGCGAGATATAAAACAAATATTCCCCCGGCGATATAGAGAAATCGTTGCAGCCAGACAGGCACCTGGCTGAGGACCAGCAGACAAAGGGCAATAATGGGTCCGTCGCTGAGCAAGGGAGCAAGCGAGGCGGGCAGAGTCCGCTTCCAGCCTTTGGTCAGGGCCTGGGAGATCAGGTAGGTTTGGAAGGGACCAGGCTGCACGGCTGCCGCGAATCCGTAGCCGATGCCTTGAACGATGTAAAGCCACATAAGTTATAGATTGCGCGAATGGAGCCAGTTTAGGATGTGATCCGTTATAGTCTGCCAGCCTGGTTCAAGCATCATGTCATGGGCCGTGTGCGGATAAAGGGTCGCTTCCGTGTTGTATGCCTGCGCAGTTTTTCGCTGCTCTGCCACGGTGAAGATGCAATCGTTTTCCGCACCGATCACCAGCAATGGAGTTTGGACCTTACGCGGCCGCGGCAAATGTAAAAGGGAAGCCTCCAGTGCCATTATGACTGATTCTGCTTGTATTCCCGAATAATATTCAAGAAACTTCTCATCCGGAAAATCATCTGAGAAGAAAACCTCTTTTGCCTGGGCAGGCGTTGACACCATATACCAGGGATTAAGTAGGAGTAAGGTCTTGAGTATGGAAACAGGATGTCTTCTAAACCAGCGCAGGAACATGCCAAGGATCCCCACTGTGGGAATGGATGCAAGCAGCACAGCCGCAGGAGCACTTTGCGACTCAAGATGTTTCTGCACGATATATCCACCCATCGAATGGCCGATCAATACGGGAGAAGAGCTCAGGCTGTGCACGACTTGACTCAGGTCAGCTACATAGTCACCGGTACTGTACCAGCGAATGCCACTTCGTCCTTCACTCCTTCCATGTCCACGCAGGCTGAGCGCATGAGCTTCGTATCCATGCTCGGCAGCGTACGGGAGAACATTTTCCCAGCACCAGGCGCCATGCCACGCGCCGTGCACAAAGAGCAGGGGAGTGGCATGCGTTTTCTCAGCAGGGTATTCTGAAATAATTTCCAGCTTCATGCTGATGCCTGGTCTTCAAAGATAAACTTGGTGGGGTCTTCATTGAACTTCGACCAGGCGATACACTGCCGGGGAGTAAACACATACAGCCCGCCTCCATCCCAGGAGTCCGGCTCAGGTGCATACCCAAGGTCTTTGTATTTTTTCTTATATTCCTGTGCGAGCCTTTTTCCCAATTCAGGCGAGGGCTTTCCGGCGGGTCCCGATGTCCCTTCGAGCATGATGGCTTCGGTGCCGCTTTCGAGATGCACAGAGATATACGGATTTACTTCGATGTTGCGGTTATGACGCGTCTCCGGGCTGCCATCGTAATAGATCTTTCCGTCGATAAAAACAGCCCAGCGCGGGACCACGTGCGGGCGTCCGGTCGGGGTCCCGGGCGCGGGCGGGCGGACGGAACAAAGCCAATAGTTTTTGGATTCAGCCAGTTGCGTGGCGACCCACTCCCAGGTCAGGTAAGAGACGGGCTTATCCACGTATCCTTTTGGAAATCTTGGGCGGGTAATTTTTATTGGTTCCATGTCCCGGACTATACAACAATATTCGTCAGACTGCAATCAATTCAAAGAAGAGGAAGCGATCCGTTTCCGGGAACGTTTCTTGAGCCGTTTCTGTGCCGCGTAAAAGCCAGCCCACCAGAGACCGAAGTAATAACCAGCCAACGCGACCACGTATCCACCGATCACATCGAGAATGTAGTGCTGGCCCGTAAATAGCGTGGACAGGGAAACGATCACGAGGATCAAAATCCACCAAATTTTCTGAGACGGATACCAGCGGCCCAAGAACAGAGCCAGCAGGGTCGTAATATAGACGTGCCCGCTGGGCAAGGCATCATACCTGCCCCAGTTTTCGTGAATAAAGCGCAGGAGCAGGGAAAAGACATCGCCTCCAGCGATGACGGCGGCTTTGATATAGGTCGGAAAGAAAATAAAGGTTGCAACCCCGGCAGCAAACGTGAGCGTGCAAGCCACAATAAATGCCAGGAATAAACGATCTTCCATTTTCAAAATGATCCAGACCATGCTTGCCAGCCAGAGCACATAACACAGGACGTAGGGCAGCACCCAGACAGGCCAGACCGGGAAGATATCGATCGACAGTTTGGGCTCGATGCCACCCAGGACCTGGTTGCTGGTTGGAATATAGATGGCTTGAATGCTGCATACCAGAAGAACGAGCAGAACCCGTTTGCTCAACGCTAAAGTGAGACTATTGCGCTTGGATCTTTCAGTGGGATAAGATGGCGAAGTCACCGTTTACCTCCGTAATTCCTAAGAATACGACAATGCCAATAAAGTGGCTATGGGGGAGTTCTTCTGGGGGAAAACTATAGCTGCAATCTCTTACGGAATTGGGTCAACCGGGTTGCACGATCACGGCGCGCACATCCGGGGTGTACTGCTCCAGATCATCGAGACGCTGGTTGATCTTTTCGGCATCGAGTGGAATGGTTTGCGACACTACCTGCGATGTGTCCAGAACCTTTCGCCGCCTCATGTCGATCAGCAAAGGCAGCTCCTGCAGGAGGTGATCGTTCGAGCCGATGATCTCCGCCTCATAGCCGATCAGCGTTCGATAGGGATCGACCTCCAGCGGGCTCTGGCAGATGCCCACGATGACGGCGCGGCCCATGGCACCAAGCGACTCGATCGTTTGTTTTATGGTAGCTGGCAGGCCGATCATCTCCAGCGCCACATCCACGCCTTTGCCTTTCGTCAACCTGCGGATCTCCTCCGCCGCATCCAGGCGGCTGGCGTCGACAGGGATGGCTCCATATCCGGAGGCGAGCTTGAGTTTGTCCGGTTGGATATCCACCGCGTAGACGTCGACCGCGCCCAGGGCTTTCGCCAGTTGGATGGCAGACAGTCCGAGGCCGCCTACGCCGAAGACTGCCACCGTTTCACCAGCCTTCACCCGCCCTTTCTGCAGCGCATGCAGGGATGTGGCGGAGGCGCACATCAGGGTCGCGCCTTCTGCGAAGGAGATTTCCTCAGGCAGCGGAATGGCATTGCGCGCCGGAATGGCGATGTATTCCGCGTAGCCGCCGTCCACGTGATGACCGATCATTTTTACCGTGCTACAAAACTGTTCATTCCCCGATCTGCAGTAATTGCAATCCCCACAGGAAATGTTGTAGTGCAGACAAACGCGCTCGCCCGCTTTGAGGTTGGTGACCTTTGTGCCCACCCATTCCACTTCTCCCGCCACTTCATGGCCCAAGGTGATCGGGAGCGTCCCCATTGAAGATCGGCCCGCGCGGTAGTGGGCATCCGAATGACAGATGCCCGAGGCGCGGACGCGCACGAGCACATCCTCTTCCCCTGCGGCGGGGATGGGGATCTGCTGCAACTCCAACGGTTGACCCACTGCGACCATGCGGATGGCTTTCATGGATTGGCTCCATAGGAAAATTCTCTCGCGCTGACTATTACGAGAGTAGGATACAGGCATAGTTCTGCGACCGAAAGGAGGGGGTTACTCACCATCCAACACCTTCCTGAAGAATTCTGTTGAATATTTTTGTAACTCCCTGCGGTCGTGTCCAATCCCATCAATAAGAAGGAATTGCACATCTGCTCCTGATTGCTGGTAAATCCACCTGGCATCATCCCAGCGTGAGAGCGGATCTGCGCCGAAGAGTCTGTCCACCAGCTCTGCGTCTTTTTTGTCCCACCCATCGGTATAATCGAGCGAATCGTTGTCATCCGTAGAACCCATGTAAATAAGTTGAGGGATCGCATTGTAGGCAATGGGATCAAAAGGAATATTTGTTAACAGTTCGAGATCAGAGATACCAATGGGGTAGGGTAGTTTCTCATCCTTAAAACTTGCAACCGGCACGGTTGGCCAGCCACCGGGAGAACCGATCGTTGCGGCTTTAACACGCTCAGGATGTAATAGAGTAAAGCGATTGGCGAACATCCCGCTGGCCGAAAAGCCCTGGATCAAAATCTTTTGATCTGTTTGCATTCCCTTTGCCGACAATTCAGCGCGCGCACGCTCAATCATTGCGATCAACTGCAAATCAATTCGCTGAAGATCGGCGCGGTCCGTTGTGAGTGTATCGCGATCCAGGGCGTGAGTATAGATCTGCCAATCTTCTCCAGGGCGAATGAGAGCTGGTACAAGAAGTATTACGCCCAATTCGTCAGCTACTTTTCGGCGTTCAAAACCTGTCCACCATGCATCCCTGCGATGCACATTGGGGTCATCTGAACTGATGCCTGAGTTATTCGGTTGGACAAGAACGGTCACTACCTGGTTGTTGCGTGCTATCCGTTTGGCATCCGGCGAGATGTAGAGGTAAAAGTCAACCGAATATCCATTCGCTGGATTTGCATCGAAACGTTGTAGGCGTAATGAATAGGGGACTAAGATTCCTGTGATAATGGCAAGAAATACGATAAGCAGGACTATAAAGATGCGCAATACTCTCTTCATTAATGTCTCTGAGTTTGGGCGAGGATACCATTAAATGATTTGAGTGACAGGGAGGTCGCTCAAAAGTCTTTATGATCTTGCATGTCAAAAGCTCAGCCAGTTTCCCTGCTTATGCAGCAATCACTGGCTTATTGTCCCGTTACCAGGCTGACCAGCAGCGCGATGGCAGCTACTCCCATCACGATCGTCGCAACCCAGCCCAGGATGTTCGAAGCGCGTCCGTTCGTTTTACTTTGCATGATCTTCTTATTACTGCTGATCAGCATAATCATGAAAAGCAATGGCGGTGCGATCATACCGTTCAATACCGCCGCGTAATATAAAGCTGAAATCGGGTTGATGCCGGTCAGGTTGATGGCAGCGCCAACCAGGATCACAAGCCCGATCACGGCATAGAATCTGCGCGCATGATGTGGCTTTTCAGATAATCCCTGACGGAACTGGAAGGTTTCCGCGATGGCATAGGCTGCCGACCCGGCCAGGACCGGGACTGCCAGTAAGCCGGTGCCGATGATCCCTACTGCAAAGAGGATATAGGCAAAATCACCTGCCAGCGGCCGGAGCGCTTCGGCGGCTTGCTGCGCGCTGTCAATATTGGTAATGCCATTTTGATTCAAGGTGGAGGCAGTGGTGACAACAATGAACCAGAAGACGAGATTGGATATGAATGACCCGAAGCCGACATCCGCGCGCATCCACTTCAGTTCTACTTTCGAGACGCCTTTGCGCTCTGTCTCCGTCAGTTTGCCTTCGTCGATTTCCTCCTCCACCTCCTGGCTGGCTTGCCAGAAAAACATGTAGGGTGTGATGGTCGTCCCCAAAATCGCGACCAGGTTGAATAAATAACTCTGGTCAAAACGGATCGTCGGGATCACTGTGTTTCGCAGTGCCTGGACCCAATCCTGGGAGGTAAAGAATGCCGTCAAAATATAAGCCAGAAGTGCCAGCGTCAGTACTTGCAATACTTTTGCATACTGTTGATAGGGGATGAAGATTTGCAGTGCAGCGCTAACAATGGTGATGGTTGCCAGCCAAAGTAAGACCGGCAGTCCGAAAAGCATCTGCGCGGCAGCCGCCATCGCACCGAGGTCCACGCCCAGATTGATGGTATTGGCAATGACGAGCAGGGAAACATAAAAGTACAGGGTGGGTTTGGAGTAATACTTGCGGATATTGGCGGCCAGTCCTCGGCCCGTTTGCAGGGCGATCCGTGCGCAGATCTCCTGGATCGCAGCCTGGAGCGGGAAGGTAAAGACCGCTGTCCATAGCTGGGCATAGCCGAACTGGGCGCCGGTCTGTGAGTAGGTGCCGATCCCGGACGGGTCGTCCCCGGACGCCCCCGCGATGAGCCCCGGCCCCAGCGCCTTAAGGTAAGCCTTGAACTTCCCGAACAAACCGCTTTGCTGAACTTTCTCTTCGATCACATCAGCTTTGGCTGCTGGCATTCATTATTTATCCTTTCCAGAAAAAGATACATAACTTGCTGATTCCTGCAACTTCAACGAGATTTGCCATCTGTTGGAGGGAAATGCCTGTGATGTGTTCTGGAATGGGCGATGGGGAAGAAGGCTTGGTCGTGGGCAAGTATAGCATGGACGAAAGCTACCCTGCTACTCGTAGGGCCAGCGATCCGTTCCCTGGAGCAGGGCGCGCAGGTGATTGATCTCCCCGGCATGATAGAAATCATGGCCGATCATGATGCGGATGATGGTCTGCGTGGACAAGCGCTCTCCCCAGTTCGTGAGTCGCTCGCGATCCAGTTCGGCATCCTCGGAAAGCGCGCGGACCGAGGCAAGCCAGCGGTGATGTCCCTCCGTCAGCCAGGCGAGAAGCTCACTGTGAGGGCGTGAGCTTGCCCCTCCTGTGGGGACAAGAGGCGGCTGGTCGCCGCGCAGGGATGCCGTCCCAAAGGCGTAATCTTCATACATCCACTTGCACCAGCCAACGTGCTCGAGAATACTTGCAATCGACCGTGTGCTTCCGCCTGGGGTAGCGGTCCAATCTTCTTCGCGCAGATCACGCAGATTCGCAAGGAGAGCTTGCGCCGGATCGCCCTCGAATGCCTCTTCGATCAGCCAGGCGAGGGTATCAATGGCGGTGCGGGAACCTGCGCGCAGTGGATTTGAGAGATCCATCGTTAACTCCTGACTACGGCAGCACACCCAGTTCATCCAACGAGCGATGCAATTCCGCGGGGTCGCGATACACGCGGAAGGCGCCCGCCCGACTCAATTCGTCTTCTCCATATCCCCCGGTCAGCAAGCCAATGCCCAACATGCCTGCCCGCCGCGCTGCCAGCAGATCCCAAACCGCGTCTCCCACCACATAGCAATTGCCTGCGCTGACGCCCATCCGTTGCTGGCATGCCAGGAAGAGATCGGGCTCAGGTTTGGCGCGCAGGACGTCGCCGCGTTCGACCACGACCGTTTCCGGGTGGATGCCAAGTACGGCGAGTGAATCATTGATCTCCGGGCGGCGGCCGGATGTGGCAATCCCAAACTGGATGTTATTCGAATACAGAGAGTGGATCAGTTCGACTGCCCCGGGCAGGGGCCGGCGTTCAGGCAGGAGTTGGATGAAGATTTCCCCATGGCGCCTCTGCAGTGCCTCCTCCTCCTCGGCACTGATCTCGCGCCCAAGCTCGCGCGCCACCGCCCGGGTAAAGAGTCCGCCGCTCATCCCGATCTTGCGGTGGATGCGCCAGCCTTCGATCGCCATCCCCGCCTCTGCCAGGGCTTTCTGCCAGGCAAAGATATGAGCATAAACTGTATCGACGAGCGTGCCATCCAGGTCAAAAATAAGTGCCTGCATTCTTGCCTCTTATTTTCCTAATAACCATTCATCAAAAAAACCGACCAGCCTTCTTTGGTAGCGGCGAGGATTATCCAGATACATGGAAAGATGCGGGACATCTTCCTTTTCCCATAAAAAGCGTGGCTCGCCAGCCGCGTGGAAGAGTTTCTCTCCCGAATCTGGAGGCGCCGTTGCATCCGCCCGGCCCTGGACGATATAGACCGGGCGCGGACTGATCCTGGCAATGTCATTCAGTGGATTTACGCTGTCGAACCGGAACCCGGTCCCGGAGTTAACGATAAACTTCGCCAGCGGATTAATCACCGGGTAAGGCACAAGATAATTGAATTCATCCTCGAGGGAGGTAAAGGAACTATCGATAAACAGTGCTTCAATTTGGGGGAACTGGGCTGCAGCACGGATCATCGTTGCGCCGCCCATGGACCCGCCCCAGGCGCCGATATGCTCGACGCCTGCTTGCGCCTGTGCATACTCCAGCGCCGCTTTGACATCCAGTACTTCAAGATAGCCAATAGTTGAAATATCCCCATCGCTTTCCCCGTGTGCCCTGGCATCCCAGGATAGCACACCGTACTTTTTCCTTGCCAGCAGCGCGTGGACCCACTCCTGACGTTTATTGCCATATCCATGTGCCAGCAGGATCACTGCCCCATTCTGGGGAGGCGTGTACCATGCCGTGAGTCGAATTCCATCCTGTGTGATCAGGTCAACGGTTTGATATTCGATCTTATATTTTCTGAGCGTATTTCCCTGCGGGATGAGACGCGGCGGATGCAGGACATCGTTGACCTCGATGAAGCTGGCAAGGATGATTGAGATCACTAGTACAACGGTCACTTTGATTGCCAACCCTAAAATGGATCTCGCCCAATGCTTCCCTCTTGTCCTGTTCATAATTTGATTATACAGTAGGTCACGTCTGCGAAGTCCCCGAATGGGGCGACGTGACAATTTCCAGGAACTGTCACGCTACCCCCTTCGGGGATGCTCCGCGAAACGCGTGACCTACTTGCCAGCCGAAGAAATCCTGCCGGCGATCTGGCTGATCAGGAAAACGCTGATCAGCAATACGAGAACGACACTATAGGCGGAGCGTATGCCGAACGCGTCCGCCAGACGGCCCAAAACCAGTGGCAGAGCCAGGATCGCGGTGCCGGATGCCAGGGTCGCGCGGGCGCTTGCCTGAACCGTGTTCCCGTCCGCGGCGCCGATCGCCAGCGAAAGGAGCAGGGGATACAGGCTTGCAACCCCCAGACCAGTGAAAAACAGACCGCTCAATCCGAGGGAAACGTTCTCCGCTCTCCAAAAAACCAGGAAACCAGTGCCTGCGATCAGGATGGAGATCACCACCACGCGCGGCGTGGAAAAGCGTTGGACCAACCGGCTGCCAGCCATGCGGCCCACGATCATCGCTGCCAGGAACAGGCTCACAGCCTGAGCAGCACTCTCTTTGATAATTCCTAATACGGTCTCGAGATAAGAAGCACTCCAGAAGATCATGCAGAATTCCACAGAGACTGCTAGAACGATGGCTACCCAATACACCCAGAACAGCAACGGCAGAGGCTGATTAGACCGAGCCAACTTTTCAGTGGTGATACTGGCTGTTGGGGCGGCGCTTCTTCCCAGAGTCAGAAACAGAACAAGTGGAGTAAATGCCGCGACGCCTAATGCAAATCGCCAATCACCTGCGAGCTTGGCGGACCAGCCTACCATCAACGCTGCAACGGAGGCAACGAGCGACGAGATCACGTTCGCCTCGGAGAGAGCCACCGCGCGCATTTCGCCGTGCTGGTCCGAAAGCGCCGCGGGGACTATCGCAAGGATCAGCGAACCGATCAGCCCCATGAGAAAGGATGCTCCAATGGTGACTATCGGGCTTCTGCCCACCAGGAGCAGGAAAGTGCTCAGGCTGATGCCGATCATCCCGATCCACAGCGAGCGCCAGCGACCCATCCGCTGGATTGGCAGGTGCCCGCCGAAGCCAATCAACAAGATGCCAACTGCAAATGCTGTGAAATGGAAACTACTGACCGTATAAGACAACTGGAGTTCGTCTTTTAGGAAGGGCGTGATGGGGCCCAGGACATTGAGGAAATAGCCATAGAACGCCAGCGCAAAATACGCCAGCCAGGTAAAACGATCGCGATGAAAGCTTTGAGGCATTGTGGAGTTTTTTTCCTTTTTGTAACAAACGGAAATTGTATCGCGCTTCGGCGGACTAAAGTCCTCCCTCAGTTCGTGAAAATCCGCTGAAGCGGATTCGGTCGGGCAGCCCGGAGGGCTGCCATGAGCTAAACGGGGACTTTCGTCCCGCGATATACGATTAATCTTCTTCAATTTTCTCGTAAACAGCAATCAATTTATTCTCGCAATGATGTTCCTTCTGTTTCGCAGCATATTCCATCACTGCCTCCAGTGAACGATCGCTAACTGTTAACGCGCCGTAACCTGCCTGCCATTTGAATTTGCCGTCACTTCCATCCATGTGATTAATGGCGAATGCACTTGCGCCCTTGAGATGACGGACACAATCTGCTACAGCGAGTTTCGGCGGAATAGACACAACAACATGAACGTGATCTTCAGCGTTACCTGCTGCATGGATTTTCAAGCCCAATTCCTTGCCTTTGTTATAAAGCACACCATAAAACATATTCTCACGTTCGTGCGTGATGCTCGGTTCGCGTTGTTGTGTTCCCCATATGAGATGATAATGAAGACGCCAGTAGGTCATGATGAATTCCTCCCAATGATTCTGATTGGTTGTGATTTGGCGGGATAAATCCCTGCCTCAGTGCATGAAAATCCGCTAAAGCGCATTCGGTCATTGAGCCCACAGGGCTTCCATGTGCTGAGCAAGGGCTTTACCGCCGATAGATTTTCGTAACAAACGGGAATTGTATCGCGCTTCGGCTTGGGCTCTCAAACCTAAAGCTGCAGCCATGGATTGCACGGATCATCACGGATTTTTTATCAATTGTCTTAATATGGATTAAATGATTAGCTGACCCGCAAAATGGGTCAGCTAATTTGTGCCACGGTTAATCTGATTCGGAAATCGTTCAGGGTCGCCACTGCAGCTTGTCGGGCCGAGTGGTTGTCTGTCGCCCGGCGGGCAGGTCTGCCACGCGTACGGGTAACGTCAAAGCAGCACCGGTCAAATCCATCAGGAACACTTGATCGTTACTGATATACGCCAAACATCTTCCATCTGCCGAGATGGTCGGTGCATACGCCGAGTCGGCCAGTTTGACCAGTCCCGAACCATCCGCGCGGGCAAGATAGATGGCATGATCCTTTCCTTCTCCAAATTCAAATACCAGGCTTTTTCCATCCGGGGACCAGCTCAGGCTTGTGGAAGCTGGCATAGAAAAGCTTGCTCCCTCCGGGAGAGGCAGACTGGCGAGGCTGGAGCTCTCGGGTTTGTCAAACCCTCCCTTCACCATCAGACGAAGTTCATTTTCCATCATCTCTAGATAAGCGAAGCGCGAGCCATCCGGGGACCAGGCGAAACTGCCTTCCGCTTCCAGCCCACCACCTATCACTCTGGTGTAATAAGGTACACTCCCATAATTCAGGAACATTTGGATCAAACCCATCGAAGGACCGTATTCCATATTCCCGGAAAAATCAATGCCGTAAAAGATGAGGTTTTTATTGTCTGGCGCGAACTGGGGCGTCGTACGAAGTTGTGCGCGCATATCCTTTTGTTCGACGGAGCCAGTTCCATCTGCATTCATGAGATAGACATCCTGATTGCTTTGGACTGACCACGTCAGGATTTGTTCTCCATCGTAAGACCAGACAACACTCATCAGGTACCCTAAATCGGGGGTAGGCAGGACATATTCAAGCTGTCCGCCTATATCTTTGATATAGATTTGTCCGTGTCCCATCTTATTGGCAACGATTGCCAGCTGGCTGCCATCCGGCGACCAGGCAAAGGTACGCAACTCGTCCACGGGTTCAGCTACATCAAGCTCTATGAACCCGGTTTTCTCCTGGTTTGTCAGGAACACCGAAAAATCATGTGCCAGTGCCAATGGATCCGCACAGATCCTGCCTTGCCGTATATCCGTTTCAAAAGAGGGTTCCAGGCTGGGCGCCACTTCTGGAGCAACCGGTGGATTGATTAGCAGGGAACGAATGGTCCAATTGATCAAAAATACGGCACAGATGGCGAGGACTGCCCAGCCAACAGGCGCCATGATTTTTGTGTACCATTTTCCTGCAGGCTTTGATTTTCTTTTTGCGGTTTCCATCAATTGTGTCTCCAATTCCCATTGGAAGGCGGGGGAAAGCTGCATGTCTTCTGCAACGGAAGTCAGTTCTGAGGCAACAGGTTGTTCGTCAGCCGGGAGTTGATTCAACAGGTCTTTATTCATAGTCCACTTCCAATGCAAAGGACGTCCGGGTCCGCAGGTCCTGCAGGCCGCGCGAGATCAGCATGCGGACGGCGGCTTCGCTTTTGCCGAGCATGTAGCCGGCTTCGGCGGTGCTGAGCTCACTGAAGAAACACAAGATCAACGCTTCAGCGCGGTCAGGGCTGATGCTTCTGAGCGCGCCAAGGACCTGATCCATTTGGAGGCGCCGCGCCGCGGCTTTGTCGGTGGGCAGACTGAGGGCGGGGAGGTGAAGTGCCGCATCTAGTGGGATCTCGGGCCTGCTCCTGCGAAAGAAGCGGGCACGCTTCCGGGAGGCGATCCCGATCAGCCACGTGATGTAGGGACCCGTGCCGCGATAGGAGCGGATGCCCTCCAGGGCGGCCATGAACGTCTGTGAGGTCAGGTCCTCCGCGTCTTTGACATTGCCCGTATGCGCCAGGTGGTAGCGATAGATGCTCCGCACATGGCGGCGATAGAGTTCGGCAAAGGCCTCGGGATCCGCGCGGGCTTGACGTGCCAGACGTGCATCATCCATCGACGGATATTGGATTGGTATATTCATAATCGGCAGGCTGGTCACGGATCTCCTGTGAGGGTGCACATATTCGTAAGTGCCAGGAGAGGGTCGAATCGTAACAGGGAAATTCAACCGAACAAACAAAAAGCCTCAGAAATGTTATTCTCCGAGGCTTTCTGTTTTACTGAATACTGAAAAACTGGATACTGCTTACTCACTCACATAATCATCCGGCAGCCAGCAGCACAACACCAACTCTCTCGCCGCCTTGACCTCATCCATTCTGCCGAACTTCGTAGTGCTCGGCGCATTGTGGAGCAGATCGGGCTGGGTTTTGGCTTCCTCCGCGATCTTGATCAACGCCTCGACGAAGGCATCGAGCGTGTCCTTGTTCTCGGTCTCGGTTGGCTCGATCATCAGCGCTTCATGGACGATGAGCGGGAAGTAGTTTGTGGGCGGGTGGAAGTTGTAATCGATCAGGCGCTTGGCGATATCCAGGGCGCGCACGTCGGAGCCTTCGAAGCGCCCTTCAGCCACAAACTCGTGCATGCAGATGCGGTCGAATGGAACATGGTAGGTATTGCGCAATTTTGCGAGCAGGTAGTTCGCATTCAGCACCGCATATTGCGAAATGTCCTTGAGCCCATCCGGTCCGTGCATGGCGATGTAGGTGAAGGAACGCACGAAGCCGCCGCCGAAATGCCCGTGGAAGGCTTTCATGCGCCCGATGGATTTGGCAGGCTTGACGAAGCCATACAACGGAGCTGTCTCATCGTCAGCTTCTTCGAGGATGCCCACCAGCGGCTCGGGCAAAAAGTCTGCTAAACGCGCGGCAACACCCACGGGACCCACACCCGGTCCGCCGCCGCCATGCGGGACGGCGAAGGTCTTATGCAGGTTGAAGTGCATCACGTCGAAGCCCAGGTCGCCGGGGCGGACGATGCCGAGCAGGGCATTCAGGTTGGCGCCGTCGCCGTACATCAAGCCGCCGCAGCCATGCACCAGCTCGATGATCTTTTCGATGTTCTCATCGAAGAGACCGAGTGTGTTCGGGTTGGTCAGCATCATGCCGACGACGGTATCATCACAGGCGGCTTCGAGGGCTTTCAGGTCCACGTTGCCGCGCTCGTCAGAGGGGACCTGCACAACCTGCAAGCCCATCATGCCGACCGAGGCGGGATTGGTCCCGTGCGCGGAGGTGGGGATGATCATCTTGACGCGCTTCGTGTCGCCGCGCGACTTGTGATAGGCGCGCATCATCAGTACGCCGGTGAACTCTCCGTGCGCGCCCGCGGCCGGCTGCAATGTCACTGCGTCAAAGCCGCCGATCTCTTTCAGCCATTCCTGCAACGTGTACATCAACAGGAGATTGCCCTGCACTGTTTCAATCGGCTGTAAGGGATGGGTGTGTAAAAATCCCGGCAGGCGGCACGTATCCTCGTTGATCTTTGGGTTGTACTTCATCGTACACGAGCCGAGCGGATAGAAGCCGCTGTCCACGCTGTAGTTGAAACTGCTGAGGTGCATGTAATGCCGAACCACGTCCACTTCGGCGAGTTCGGGCAGAGGCAGGTCGGAGCGGAGAAGCTCCTGGGAAGGCAGAGCTGTTTCAGGCACGTCCGAATCGGGCATTGTCACGCCAATCCGCCCGGGAGAGGATAAATCGAAAACCGTCGGTTCCACGATCTTCGCGGCGTTTACTTTTTCAGGTGTCTCAATCATGGCTCACCTCCGACAGGACGTGGACAAGCGTGTCAATATCTTCCTTACTGTTCATTTCGGTCACCGCGATCAACATGTGATCCTTGAGGGCGGGATAATCCTGTCCGAGATCGTATCCGCCGAGGATGCCGTGATCGAGCAGATGGGCGTTGACTTCCGCGACGGGACGATTGACGCACAGTGCAAACTCGTGGAAGAACGGCTCGCTGAAACACAGACCCATGCCATCGATCTTGCTGAGCTGCTGCGCGGCGTAGTGTGCCTTTTGATAACAAAGCTCGGCGACCTGTCGCAATCCCTTTTTGCCGAGCAAAGAAAGATAGACCGCTGTGCCGAGGGCGATCAACCCCTGGTTGGTGCAGATGTTGGATGTGGCGCGTTCGCGTTTGATGTGCTGCTCGCGGGCGGTCAGTGTCAGGACGTACGAACGTTGCCCGCGATTATCCACTGTTTCACCAACCAGGCGGCCTGCCATCTTATGGACGAAACTCTTGCGCGTCGTGAAAAAGCCGACACTGGGTCCGCCGTACCACATCGGGATGCCGAGCGGCTGTCCATCGCCGACGACGATATCTGCACCCATGGAGCCGGGCGTCTTGAATAGCGCCAGAGCGGTGGGGTTGGCAACGACGCAGACCAGCGCCCCCCTGGCGTGCGCGGCTTCGATCAGCTTTGTGTAATCGTAGACGCGCCCGAAGAAATCGGGATACTGGACGACCAGCAGGGAAGTATTGTCATCGATCAGGTTTGCCAGTTCATCCGGCTGCGAGTCGAGGCTCGTGTTCGGGTCATCGCCGGCAAGTTCCAGCTCCATGCCCTGGACGTACGTGCGGATGACGGCGCGGTACTGCGGGTGGAGGGTGGGGGAGACGATCACCTTCTTGCGTTTGCCGCGGAACTGCGCGTACGCGAGGCTGACGGCTTCGGCTGTGGCAGTTGCGCC
>Ga0105104_10000698_pt1 | contig 25966 bp, 24 predicted proteins | sample PPLLaktember2015_3_FD_87034 | JGI IMG/M metagenome (GOLD analysis project Ga0105104, IMG submission 87034) | Freshwater sediment microbial communities from Prairie Pothole Lake near Jamestown, North Dakota, USA - PPLs Lake P7 Core (6) Depth... | ecosystem: Environmental > Aquatic > Freshwater >...
AAAGCTATGTCCACTTATTCCCTCTATCAAGTTGATGCGTTTACCACCCGGCCGCTCGACGGCAATCCCTGTGCGGTGATTTTTGACTGTGCTGATCTCAACGATGACGCAATGCTGGCAATTGCCAGGGAGATGAATCTTTCCGAAACCTCCTTCGTCTGGCGCATGGACGATGGGCGTTTTCGCGCCCGTTACTTCACGCCCGCTGAGGAAATTCCACTGGCCGGGCATCCCACGATCGCGACCCTGTACGCCCTGGTCGATTCAGGACGCCTCAAACTGGAGGGTGACTATCTCAAGCTGCCGCTTGTTTTGCGCGATGGACCTGTGGAGGTTGAAATCTTTGCCAAAAGCGGTACAGTGGAACGCGTGGTAATGTCCCAGCGCAAACCTGAGTTCCTGAGGACGTATCGACCCGCGGATGTTTTGCCTGCTTTCTGCCTCGCTGAATCTGATCTGCTTCCAGGCGCCATCATTCAAACTGTCAGCACGGGAACGCCGCAACTTATGATCGTACTCAAGGATCATGCTTCACTCCGCAAAGCTACACTTGATGTGGAAAAATATGCAGCTTTACGAAATGCAAGTGACTTTTTTAGCCCGCATCTCTTTTGTTTGCAAGGTGTGAAGAATGGCGCGACCTTCGCCCGTGACTTCGGTCTGCCGCCTGACACATTGGAAGATCCGTTCACGGGTTCAGCGACAGGTGGCATGGCGGCTTATCTTTGGCATTACGGGTTGATCGAGAGTCCCACGTTCATTGCTGAGCAGGGACATTGGATGGCGCGGCCCGGGGAAGGATATGTCGAAGTGGTGGGTCCGCGCGACGATATTCAAACGGTCAAGGTCGGCGGCGCGGCGGTGACCGTTCTCAGGGGAGAACTGACGATCTAGCTGTCGCGGTGCATTTGTGGCATCAAAACTTCCGAAGCTCAAGGAGCTTCGGAAGTTTTTTTTGCGATATTCGCTGATTTACGTGGCCTAACTCTTCCGCCAACACCTTAATGGTCTCCTATGGCAAGGTGGCTGGTCTGAGCCTGGCCGCTAAGCTGCGAATGCCCTGGAAGGAAGCCCTGCGAGAGACCGTAGAACTATTAATTTTGGAATATGGCGGTTTCTGGCAGTTTTTTCTCTGGCTTTGGCAGTTCACCAGAAATAAACTGAGAATGATGACATTGGTTGAACACTCCTGACCAAAATTTACTCACCAACCCCTCGTCTTATAGAGTCACTATCGGTCCAATCTGAATTTAGAAAAGGAGATAAATCTGAAAAAAACAATTCTTCCCGGCTGCCTCTCATGATGTTGTGTACCACAATTAATAATGGTGCTTTCCCAGACCAGGTCATAATGGTTTGGGGAATGATGATAACAAGTAAGAACTTAATTTCTGGAGGTTAACATGTTAGTGAAAATCTTTTACATCGTTGGCGTTTTATTCTTGACGGTTGCGCTCCTGGGTTCCGCCGGAATGGGTGTGTGGACCTACAATCTCAATAACCAATTGGAACAGTCCCAGGCCGATTATCAGGCACTCAAGAGCGATTACAAGAAGCTCGACTCTGAATATGGTCAGGCAAAAGCTGATTATGTGGCAAGCTCCGACAAGGCCCAGGCTGATTTGGAAGAGGCGCAGTCTCAGATCAAGAGGCTGGAAAGCAATCTTGAGCAGGCGCAGACTGAAAACAAAGCGTTGAAGGACAAAATATCTGCCATACAAAGCAAGGTTGCCGTGTTGAATGCCTTCTGGTTCACCAGCGATACGGTGTTTGCAAAGCAGGTCGACAATTCCAATGATGAGCAGCTCAAGAGCCTGTACAAAGCTGTGAATGAATCTAATTCATGGGAGGCTTTTGTCGATCTCATGAGTTATTTGATCCAATCCATTTCTGACGCAAGCGGTGTCAGCGCACAAGCTGTTGGAATCGCGAGCGCGATCACAGTTGGGCAGAATGGGTAGTTGGCCAGCCCAACCTATCCAAACAGATGTTGCGGTAAAAAATCAATCAACTTCTATACGGAGGCAGAAATGAAAACTCGAATTGTTTACTATTTCATTGGCGTGATTATCTCCCTGGCGGCCCTCACATCAGTAGCAAGCCTGAGTTCGTACGCTCATGAGACGGATAATACCCTGATGGCAACCCAGGCCCAGCTTCAGTCAGTTCAGAAAGCCTATGACCAACTCAAGACTGACCACACGGCTCTAAACAATGAATATGTTCAAACGAAGACTGATCTCGAAGCGGCCAACGGCCGGATCGCTTCCCTCGAAGGCGAACTAAAGATGGCGAAAGAGCAGAACCAGAAGCTTGAGCAAACGATCAAGATAGTCAAGCTGAATATGGATGTCCTCGACGGTCTCTTCGATGGTTCTGTCAGTCTGAATGATATGGAAGCCAGGATTGCCGCAACCGGTAATTCTGAGATGAGCGCAAAATGGACTGCGATCAACGATCAGGATGGGCTTGGCAATTTTATCGTGTATCTCGTTCATTTCGTCAGGCAATCGCTGAATTGAACAGGGAGTCAATGAAAGTCTGAGGCGGCAAGGATCAAAATTTATCCGTACGGGTTCTTGAAAAACCCTGGGATGATCAAAACCCCGGAGGCTTTACCAGCCTCCGGGGTTTTGCTATTTATGGTCTGGTGGTAAAGGTTTTATTTGAACGGCACCAGATCTTCCACCAGGGCCTGGACCTCTGTACGTGACAGTGTGCTCTCGATCAGGAAGCTGGTCCCATCGGGTAGGGTAAGCATGGCCGCGGTACCTTCCTTTGATCCCTCGGGCCTGGATTTACTATACACAAGTGAGAGGGAAAAAGTTCGGTGTGAACTATAAGGCCTGCGCATAAAAATCAGTGAAAATCCATGCTTGACGGCGACCGCGCCGTGTTATACACTGCTAGCAATCACATTAAGTTCTTATTGGTAAAGGAGCACTATGTCGGAGAACCAGTTTGTCTCGCGTGGCTTTGTCGGTAAAAGGCGTGGAGAGGAGAAAAAGGACCGCATCCCGCCTGGTCAGTATCTTACGGACGATTTCCCTGTCCTCTCCGCAGGTCCAACCCCCCATACATCCCTCGATAAGTGGACATTCACAATTGAAGGCCTGGTCAAAGAGAAGATCTCATGGACTTGGCAGGAATTTCTCCAACTCCCCATGCAGAAATATGTGGTGGATATTTCCTGCGTGACGAAGTGGACAAAACTCGACATGAATTGGGAAGGTGTCAGCCTCGATACCCTTTTCGAGCATATCGAGCTGGATCGCAAAGCCATGTTCGTCACTGCCTATAGTGATGGCGGTTATACCACCAACATTCCCCTTACCGAGGTCATCAATGGCCAATCCTTCATCGCCTTGAAATACGATGATAAGCCGCTTGCACCGGAGCACGGCGGTCCTGCGCGCATGGTCGTGCCCCATCTTTACTTTTGGAAAAGTGCTAAATGGGTGCGCGGCATTCGCCTCATGGAAAAGGATAAGCCTGGTTTCTGGGAAGCTCTTGGTTATCACAACCTCGGGGATCCATGGAAAGAGCAAAGGTATTGGAATGATTGATGCTTGGGGCACGAACAACGCGGACTGCCCGGATTTTCACAGATTTTCTTTTTCCTTTGTGCTCCTGCGTGTCCTGCCCCTGGCACCGCCCGTGATTTGCTAAGCAAATCAGGCAGGTGTGTGGTTAAAAAGGTTCTTTATGAAACAAACCCTCAACTGGCAAATCGCTTCGATCAAGGATATCAAGCCTGAAACCGCCAAAGTGAAGTCATTCACGCTGACACTCCCTGAGTGGATGCGTCACCGGGCGGGTCAGCATTACGATATTCGCCTGACCGCGGAAGATGGCTACCAGACGCAGCGCAGTTATTCGATTGCCTCGGAACCAGAGCGCGACGGCGAGCTGGACATCACCGTTGAACGGATCGACGATGGCGAAGTTTCGACTTACATGCATGATGTGCTTGTCCCCGGTGACCGCCTCGAAGCGCGCGGACCCATCGGCGGATACTTCGTCTGGGAAGCGACCATGGACGAGCCGTTGCTGTTGATCGCGGGCGGGTCGGGCGTTGTGCCGCTGATGTCCATGATCCGTCACCGCGCCGCGGCGGGAGCGAAGAATCCGACGAGTTTGCTTTACAGTTCGCGTAGTTTTGACGACATCATTTATTACAAGGAATTGGAAAAATTGCGGGCTGCAAATCAGGGTCTGCAAGTCTTTCTCTCACTGACTCGTTCCCAGCCGCCGGGTTGGAAAGGTTATGCGCGGCGTATTGACCTGGATATGTTGAAAGAAGTCGCCCAGCCGCTGGGCAGATCGGTTCAAGCCTATATCTGTGGGCCGACACTTCTGGTCGAGGCGGCCGCGAGCGCGTTGGTCAAAATTGGAATTAAGTCAGACCAGATTCGCACCGAGCGTTTCGGTCCGACAGGAGGCTGAGGATGGAACGGACGACAGATCTCAACCGTGAACTTATGCTGGATGCAAATGCAACTGCCGGCGTGTTGTACGAAATCTTTGGCGTTGAAATGACCGCCTCTCCCACAGAATGCGCTCACTGTGGCAATGAAGGTGAGGTCGGCGCGTTGCTGGCTTTCGTACAGGGACCTGGGATTGTGCTGCGCTGTTCGACGTGTGAAAATGTGGTTTTGCGCATCGTTCAAACGCCCGCGGCGACTTATCTGGATGCGCGCGGGGCTGTCTATTTGCAGCTCGCTCGTTAAGGGAAACGCGTCCGCACAGGGAAAAGTAGGGGCAACGAAAGCAAGCCGGGCTGCCGAAACAGGCGGGTCTTAATCCATACGGAAGTAGGGGGAACTCCAAGCAGCCGAAATGAGTCTTATGAGTATAATATCACTCCAGTCTTGCGGGTCGATCCCAGAGTGTTATTTATCACAATTGGGCAGGAGGCATTATGAATAATTCTCCAAACACTACTCCACGGGGTCCATCGTCGACGCTGTCACGGAATGGAAACCGACTCTCTCAACGGGGAATGTTTAGCATCTTGATGCTTTTCGCAAGCATTGGCGCATTGGGCTTCGCCTTGCTCGGCGGAGCAAAGTTGATCCTGGATATTTTTAGCATCGGCCTGGTAAATTCCCTCGATGGCCTTGGCACAAAGGCCTTGGTTGTTGGCCTGGCTTATGCTGTTGGGTGGTTGACCGCCATGGTAGCCATACGCGTCTATGGTAACTTGGTTCTGCCGTTTGTTATCAACTTTCTTATCTGGGGTTGTTTGATCGGGGTATGCGCCTTGTATGTCTTGATCCTACAAAGGCTGTATGACCAGGCCTATGATCTGCCGCACTACCTGGCTTATCTGATGATCGTGGCGGCCGGATTGGCGGCAATGGTTGGGCTGCATTTGATTATTGAAGACCATGACTTGAGGCCCTTTTCCATTCCCTTGCTGATCATCAGCATGATCCAACTGGGACTCATCGTCTTTCGTTATGTTTTCACGACAACGGCAAATCCAGGTTTTCTGTGGAAAGATCTGTTGTTCTTTCTGATGATGGGGCTGGTTGCGTTCCTCATGCTGGCGCACATTGGCTTGCTCAAGCCTCTGCGGATCCAACTCGCTAATTATTTTGACAGGAACAGCAAGGTAATCCGCACCGATAAATGAAAACATCCCGCAGGTTTGTTCAAACAACTTCAACCTGCGGGATGTTTTATTTTCTATTGCGCGATAGGTATCTGGATAATAAATGTGCTGCCAGGCAACTTTTCTTCATCGTAGCCGGGACTTTCCACCCAGATCTTCCCTTTATGAGATTTAACGATCCCGGCTGCGATCGCCAAGCCGAGTCCCGGACCCCCGCCTTTGAATTTGGTGCGGCCCGAGGAGTGTAATTCCACTTTGCCAAGCTGGTATAGTTTTTCGAAAACGATCGTGTGATTCGCAGGATCGATGCCGATCCCGGTATCGCGGATGCGGATTTCGCAAAAATCCCCGCGCCCATCCACCTGGACGGCGCTGGCGCTGATGAAGATGGAACCGCCATCGGGCGTATATTTGATGGCATTGACGATGACATTGTCAAGCGCCTTTTTCAGGAGTTCAGAATCTGCCAGGAGGGAAGGCGCCGAGTTGATATCGGGGTCGATTTCCAGCGTCATCTGACGCTCCTGCAATTCCTCCGTATACTCTTTTCGAAGCAGGCGCAGGAGCGAACCAAGAGCCACGGTTTCAAGGCGAGGGGTAATCACCTGATTTTCGAGCCGGGCAACGTCCAACATGCTGTTGACGACCTGGTGCAGGCGGTCCGTGCCCTGGATGACTCCTTCCATTGCCTGCATAAGCGATTCATTCTTTTCTATGGCCGGCGCGGACTTGATCATTCCCATGTAACCCTTGATCACGGTCAGAGGTGTGCGCAGCTCGTGCGCGGCGACTTGAATGAAGTCACTCTTGTTCTTATCCAGTTTTTCCAGCGTTCGATAGGCGCTGTTAAGTTCCTCTACGCGCTGTTCCACCATGCGCTCCATCATTTGGTTGAAACGGTTCAGGTCATCGTAAAGACGCGCGTTCTCGAGCGCGATGGAGGCCTGGATGGCAAATGTGCTCGCGAGCAGCACATCATCCTGATTAAAGGAGGCCGGCGCGCTGCGGCTGAGGGTCAGCATACCCACAACTTTATTCTTGGCATAGAGCGGGATACCCAGCCAGGCACGGTCTTCCGGCACCCATTCCGGTTGTTTCCAGCTTTGCATGTTTCTCACATCACCAATAACCAGTGGCTCAGATTGGCGGGCAACAATGTGGTAAACGTTTGTGTCGCGTATGCTGTACGCCAGTTTTTCAATTGGCGCGTCCTCTGGAAAGCTGGCATGGGCATTCAGGCGCGGGATTCCATTTACGTCTTCGAGGAACAATGCACAGCGGTCATTGGGAATGACCTGCAGCAACTGTGCCACAATCTGTTGTGGCACCTCCGCGACAGTCCCCAACGAGGAAAGCTGCCGTGCCGACTTGGTGAGTCCCTCTGCTGCCTGACGCCGGGTCTGCTCGCTGGAATAGAGCTTTGCATTTTCCGTGGCAGTCCTTTCGGCGAATTCCTTTGCAATTGCCAGTTCGATGGCGCGTTCCCGCGCCTCTCCGAGCAGGCGTTCCACTTCCTTTTGGGCCTGTTCCTTTTGTTGTACGAGCATGACACGCAAGAGCGCGCTGCTCACCAGATTGCGGACGCGGACGTAGATTTCCCAATCGGGCGGACCCATCTCCACCCACATGAATCCAAAGCGATTGCGCGCCAGGGTCAGCGGCATGACTACCGCCGTGTAACGGTGATCGGCCGGGGTTTTGCCGCGTGGGATCAGCTGGCCTGTACCAACGGAAGTGCGCTTCTGTGGAATATCGAAGTGCGCAGCTTCATACTGGAATAAAAGGTTGTAACTTTCGGGGGGCGGCGCAGAAATGGACTGTGGCGCGGTCACATCACTGTAGAACATTACGTACCAGCGTTCGATGCCCATTGCCGGAAAGTTTTCTGAAATGGCGCTCCCAATTTCATTCATGCTCATGGCAGGCGCCATGGAAAAGCTGAAGCCCTGCAACACGTTTTCCTGTTGCTCGAGTACCAGCCTGCGATAAGCTTGCGAGCGCTGCGAAAGCTCGCCTGCCAGCAAACGCGCCTGCTGGAATAAATTCTCGGCTTCCAGCATGGTGGTATGACTGGTGATCCCGCCCAAAGCGTAGCGGCGCATCATGGAGATGACGTTATGCCAGACACCCGGCACCAGCCCGTGCCTTTGCATCAATTCGATCATGCTGTTGACCGTTTTGAGGAAATCATCGCTGGAAGATTTGCTGTTGAGCGTCAGCAAAAAACCATCCCAGACGCGCCCAAATGCATCCCTAAACTGTGGCAGCGTTTCATCCTCGTCGGTAATCCCTGCTGAATTCAGCAAGGCGCGGATTGCCGCCTCGCGTTTATTTTCCAACCTGCCTGTCTTTGCCACATCGCGCGGCGCAACCGCTGCCTGCCGGACATTCTCCGGCAAACACCCGCACGACCAACGGATGAGCAATTGGGTCGGTGTGATGGTCACGCGCGGAACGGTATCCGCGTTGATACGCATGAGCAACGCTTCGAGCGCACGCTTGCCAGCTGTGTAAAACGATTGCCTCACGGTAGTGAGCGGTACGCCGGTCGCCTGGGCCTCGCGCAGATCATCGAAACCGGTCACAGCTACATCATCCGGCACACGCACGCCGCGCTGTTGCAGCGCGTCCAACGCGCCGAACGCCATACTGTCATTCGCGGCGACAATCGCCTGGAAACGGAGCCTGCGCTCATCCAGCAAAATGCGGATGGCAGCTCTGCCACTTTCATTGGTATAGTCCCCGTCTACAACAAGATTTTCATCAAAACGCAGGTTGTGTGCCTTGAGTTCGTCCTTGTAAGCTTGGAAACGCTGGTGGGCATCGAGCTGTCCCTGAATACCCCGAATAAAAGCGATGCGTTTATAGCTGTGCTCTTCTATGAGATGGCGCACCGCGGCGCGCATCCCCTCTGTGTTATCGGGGATGAATACCGAAGCGCCCTCCATCTCTACCGATTGCGTGACAATCGGTATTCCTTTATAGAAATCGGAAAACGCCTTGAGGTCCTCCGACTTTGTCCCATAAGCAACGTCAGCAGTTAATAACAAGCCGTCGAATTGATCGGGCTTGGCAAGATCATATAATCCATAGGAAGGTTTGTTCTGGTCAGGAGTAGGGATGAGTGTGAGCTTTCCTCCAATAAAATGTACAAGGTTCACATCCTGCTCTTTAGCAGAGTCATTGATCCCCGCAATGAAATCCGCACCCCAGGCGCGTCCCACTTGCGATGCGAACACAGCGATGGTTTTTCGGTCAGAGCTTGGCTTGTTTGAAGACGGCATCCTGTGTGTCCTCTTGGATTGAATAAATGGATTATATCCCTGATTTCAGTCCGGAGAATAAAACAAAAGTGTGACAAAAATTTCGCTTTATGCGCAGCATACGCAGCCGACAGTGGATTCCGTTATGTACGTCTGGCTTTTAGTCGGACATCCGGGCGGGCCGTTTCGCAAAAACCCGCCCTACAAATCCAGCTTCATCTGCCACTGCGACAGCTCTTCTCTTTCAAAACCTGCTTGTTCAAAAACCTTCCCAAATTCTTCAGGGAAGATTGCTGGTACATGCCACGTTTTACCCGGGTGATTGGCGATGACGCTTTTGAGTACATCGATGCCTTGTCCATGCCCGCGTGCATCCTGCTCGACAAGCAGTGCCCAGATCGCCACGTGCTCTGCCATGGGGTTTGAGACTGCGACATAGGCCTGCCCTTTGCGATAGGCGCGTGCAGGCGGATTCATTTGGGCAATGCTTTCTCCCGATAATTGCCAGGGTAAGTCCGACAAACCGTGTCGAGATACCAAATGTGCCATCTCACGCAGATCGACTTCCCACAGATCGTTTCTGCCGTTTTCCACAGCCTCTTTGCCCCTGCGGGTGAATCCAACCAACCTTCTGACAGTTTGAAAGCCGGATTTTCGATATAACTTCACCGCAGGCTCATTTTGTTCGATCACTTCCAGCGTCATTTCACGATCATCACGCTGGCGCGCTTCCCGGATCAATTCGTCCATGAACCATGAGCCTGCGCCTTTGCCGCGTGCTTCCTTTGCAATCCCCATTGCCGCAAGCCGGCTCACCCAGCCGCGGCGCGCGATCAAGGCGATGCCGCAAGGCTGATCCTCCACGAGCAACACGCGGCTGGTGGTCAGGTCTATGCCATCTTTACGAAGCATGTTCAAAAATGTGACAGTGTCGAACTGGATCGGGACGAAATAAGCCTCAAAGCCGCGATTCAAAAATTTAACGAGATCAGGCAAAGGGTAATTTGAAGCGGGTGTGGTATCAAACTCCATGAGATTTCCTCGTGCCAGATTCTACCCGCATCCGGCGTATAATCGGCAATCGAAAGGTATTAAAGGTATTACGAATGATGGATCTTACAAAACTTGCGCGCAAAATCACATGGGTGCTTTTCATAAATCAGAGTCTGACGTCGGCGGGGTTTATCGCCGCGGCAACGATCAATTCCATTATTGGCGCCAAGCTGGGTGGCAGTGCTTCGTTCGCCGGTGTGCCATCGGCAGTTTATCTCCTGGGCGCGGCGTTTGCCGCTTCGGCCTGGGGCTACATCATGGATCGGATTGGCAGAAGGAATGGAATGGTCTCCGGGCTCTTGATCGGCGTGATTGGGAATGTGCTGGTCTTATTTGCCATTAGAAGCTCCTCTTTCTTCGTGTTTCTCATCGGCATGATATTGATGGGGATCGCCAACGCGGCGATCGTGTTGGGACGTTTTGCGGCGGCCGAGGTGAATCCGCCGGAAAAACGCGGCGCGGCGATCTCGAACGTTGTGTTGGGAGGCACCTTTGGCGCGATCGTCGGTCCACTTCTGGTGGGACCGATGGGAAACTTCATCCGTACATTGGGCATGGATGAACTGGCTGGTGCCTATCTTGCGACCCTGGTTTTGTTCGCGATTTCATCCGTGGTCGTTTTTGTTGGGCTGCGACCAGACCCGCGCGATCTCGGTAAACAAGTGACTGCGGAACATGCTGATCCCGCAGCCACTGCCCACACCGGCGAAGCACGCCCCATCTTAGAAATCCTTCGTCAGCCCGCGGCGCTGGTGGCAGTCAGCGCGATGGTGCTGGGACAGGTTGTGATGGTTGCCATCATGGTCATTACCTCCCTGCATATGGACAATCATCAACATAATCTTAGGGATATATCTGCGGTGATCTCATCGCATACGTTTGGTATGTTTGCCTTTTCGGTCGTTTCAGGGCGCCTCTCCGATAAATGGGGGCGCGGTCCGGTGATCCTGGTTGGCGCGTCCACGCTTTTGCTGGCTTGTATCACCGCGCCCTTGTCACCCAACGTATTTCCACTGGCGGTCGCGCTCTTTCTGCTTGGCTTGGGCTGGAACTTTTGCTTTGTAGGCGGATCGGCCTTGCTGGCAGATCAACTTTCCCCCATGGAACGTTCGCGTACGCAGGGTACGAACGACTTGCTGGTAGGTCTTGCATCGGCGATCGGTAGTTTGGGGAGTGGCTTTGTTTTTGCTGCGTCAAACTACACAGTGATTGCGCTCGTCGCGGGCTTGTTCGCACTGATTCCACTTTTAATGTCACTGTTTTGGATCAGAAGGAAACCTGCTTCCATAGCTACTGAAATGAATCTTCCCGCAGACTAGTCTGCGGGAAGATTTTTTAATAGCGTCATTGCGAGGCAGGCAGCTTCGCGCACTGCCTCGCAATGACAATTTAGTTGCGGATCATAGTCAGCAGCATTTTGAAATGGGTCAATGCTTTCAGGGCGTGAGGTTCATTGGCTGGCATGACAATGGCCTCGCCCGTTTCCAGGTTGAAGGCTTTGCCTGAAATCCTGACCTCAGCCCTGCCATCCAACACATGAACCAAAGCGTCGAACGGCGCGGTGTGCTCACTCAGCTCCTGGTCTTTGTCGAAAGCAAAGAGCGTGACGTTGCCGGCGTCTGCCTTGGTGATCTGGCGGCTGACCACGGAGCCATCCTGATAGCTGACCAGTTCAGCGATCTGTAATATTTCTGATTTTGGTGCGGTTGACATATTATCTCCAGCTGTCATTGCGAGCCTTTGGGAAGCAATCTCACGCGCAGTAATAAGAGATTGCTTCTCGCGCCGTCCTGACGTACGGTGTCAGGAAAGACCCGCACGACGTCATTTAATCTCGATCTGATACGCGGCCGGTAATCTCGTGAAGCGTGTTGTCCCGCTGACAACAAGCACAGCCTCCTCGCCTGACTTCAACGAAAGCGGGATATCCACGGTCTGGTCCGGGTTTAACGGGATCTGAGTCACAGTGGTGGTAGCGCCTTTGGTGATGAGGGCCAGCCGGTAGGTCTGAGGGAGAACGTTTTCGACGCGTACAAACCCTGCAGCTTCCCAACCATTGTCATCTGCTTCAAAATCGGACTGGTAGTCGATCGCCTCGATTTGAACATCATCCAGCAAAAAGCCTTCGCCGTTCAGCGCTGCATCGGTGACGTATTCGAACCGGATCTGCACGGTTTGGCCTGCAAACTGTGAAAGATCAACTTCTTCCGTTACCCAATCATTGGTCTGACCGTTGTAACCCCAGCCATACGAATTGCCGGAGGGATCCTCCCCGGTGCCGGACGGCGTGCTGAGAATTTCCCAGGTCTCGCCATCGGTGGAGGCTTCGAGGAAAACATAATCGTAATCGGTCTCAAGGTCATACCACATAGCAAATGACATGCTGATGGGTCCGCTGACACCCGTGAAATCGAACTCACGCGTGAGGGTCATATCTGACTCATCCCCGCGATTCGACCAGAACATATATTTACCCGAATTCGCGCTGACCGGCAGGAGGCCTGCGGCGGTTGAACCGTTGAACCGCAGGGTGTAATCTCCCTCGCAACCGATAGTGTAGTAATCCATACCGTATTGGTTGACTGAACCGCTTAACGATTGGGGGCAACTTGAAACAGATTCGCTCACAGTAACCTTCGGAGCACTGGGATAGTTGTTGTAGGTGTAGCGTCCATCCCCAACCGACTTATCCATCAGGTGCATGGTCACAGCCCAATCCATGAACACATCATCGGCTGTGATGACATTGCCTGTTTGTGGGTCCGTGATGTTTAATTCTGCAAGTGTCCCATCCACACTGGTCAGGTCGTTTTCCGGGTTGTTGGTAAGAGCCTTCGTGGCTTCTTCACCGAAGCGGTCCAGGAAATAGGTGAGGTAGAGGAAGCTCTGACCGTAGTGTGCTGAAAAATCGGGGGAGGCATTGTCCACCCAGGTATTTAGTTGAAGGTCGGGGTTCTGAACGTACAGCCAGTCGGCGCCGCCGATGTCGTAACCGTTTAAAAATGCACCAACTTCTGCGAAGCCTTCGTTCATCCAGGAGACATCATTGCGATCGGAGGCATTCTGGATCATATGCACAAATTCGTGTGCCAGTGTGGCGTAGGTGTAGGCATCACCCAAATCCTGGCTGGTGCCCAGCACATAAGTTTCATGAGCATTGGAATATTCTTTTGCCAGGGGATTGTATGAATCTGACGAACTGAAATATCCTGCGATGTTATGACCGATACTGCTGGCATAGATCACGTAGATATGCGGGTCGCCGTCCACGCCCGGGTTGGCCTCGCTGCCAAAAAATTCGCGATCGGTGGGATAGATCTTCTCCTCAAACGTATCCATGAGCGCTTTCATATCATTTTCATCAACAGGGGTCCCCTCTTCAACCCAGAAGTAGGAATGGGGCGTGGCATAACGCAGGGTTGCGTCAATTTGAAAATGTTCGGTCGTGTCCGAATTGAGGATCCAGAATTTTTCCGTATCGCCAACTTGATATGATTTCGCCTGGACGGTTTCTGAGACGTTACAGACGGCCTGCAAGCGGCAGGCCAGTTCATAAGGATCGTTCTCCGGAACCTGCGCCTGTCCGAGCGTTTCAAGGGTTTCGCGCGAAATATCGTCCACGGGCGGACGGTCGATCTGCGCAGTAGGCGCCGGCGTATCTGTACTTTCTGTTGGTGGCGTGAAGGGGGTGCTGACCTCCTTGTAAGCAGTGTAAAAAAATGCTCCTGCTCCCACAATTGCAACACATGAACAACAAACAAGAACTGCTACAATCGCGGCGATGATCTTTGGCGTTGACGAAGATTGACTACTACTCGTTTCCATAAATAGGGGCCTCCTACCGCTTGTTTTACGCATGTGGAACATGCGTAAGTAAACTTTTTGAATTGTCTTGCAAGTCAAACTTTAGACTTCAAGTTTACATGATTGTGCGGTACTCTGTGTAATATTTCGTCCATCTTACACTAAATCGATAAACCTGTGATTAGGAAATTAGCTTACAAATGTCGCTGCGAGCGTTCGCCCCTGGCACCGCCCGCCAGGGCAGGTGTGCGAAGCAGTCTCCCGACATCTCACAGGTAAATCATTAAAAAGATGTGGGAGCAGTTCAACTGCTCCCACATCGCTTAACGCTTAGGCGTCTGCGTGTTGTTTGGTCTTCTTCTTGACCGGTTCGGATTTGTGGAAGATGATCTTGTTATTCTCCTCATCGACATCCACCTGGACGGTCGCGCCCTCCTTGAACTTGCCGCCGAGCAGTTCCAGCGAAAGCGGACTCTCGACATTCTTTTGAATGGCTCTGCGCAGTGGGCGGGCGCCAAAGGCCGGATCGTACCCTTCCTTTGCCAGCCATTTGCGGGCGGCATCGGTCAATTCAACCGTAAAGTTGTATTCGTTTAGCCGGTCCTGAACTTCCTTCATTTGCAGGACGACGATCTCTTCCATTTGCTCGAGCGAGAGCGGCGAGAACATGATGATCTCATCGATACGGTTGAGGAACTCAGGCCGGAATGCGCCCTTAAGAGCCTTCTCGACTTTGTCGTGCGCCTCACGCTCCTCATTGGATGCCTTTGGCTGGAGGAAGCCCAAAGTGCCTCCCTTTCTCACATATTCGGTGCCCAGGTTCGAGGTCATGATCAGGACCGTGTTGCGGAAGTCCACGATATTGCCCTGGCCATCCGTCATGCGCCCATCATCCAGGATTTGCAGCAGCGCATTCCATACTTCAGGATGTGCCTTTTCGATCTCATCGAATAGCAGGACGCGGTACGGACGCCTGCGAACGGCTTCGGTTAATTGACCGCCTTCCTCATAGCCGACGTATCCCGGAGGCGCTCCGAAGAGGCGACTCACGGTATGCTGCTCGCGGTACTCGGACATGTCGATGCGCACCAGCGCTTCCTCATCATCGAACATGAACCAGGCGAGGGCTTTTGCCAGTTCCGTTTTCCCGACGCCCGAGGGTCCGATAAAGATAAACGAACCAATCGGGCGGGATGGATCCTTCAAGCCTGATCTGGCGCGGCGGATCGCGTCGGAAATGGCGTGGATGGCTTCCTCCTGACCGATAATGCGCTCATGCAAGCGCGTTTCCATGTGGAGGAGTTTTTCAGACTCGCTCTCCATCATTTGCGTGAGGGGAATGCCGGTCCATTGATTCACGACCGAGGCAATGTCATCCACATCCACCACTTCATCGAGCTGGTGTTCCGCTTCCCATTTATCGCGCTTCTCGTGGTATTCCTCATCGAGGCGCAGTCTTTCCGATTTTTTCTGGGCGGCGCGCTCATAGTCACGGTTCAAGCCGGATTGCTCTTCCTCGGCTTGTAGTTTGTCAATCTCACTTTTCAGCGCCTTGAGATCGGGCGGCATGGAATATAACGCCACCCGTAACTTCGCGGCGGCTTCATCCATCAGGTCAATGGCCTTGTCGGGCAGACGCCGGTCCGTAACATAACGGTCAGCCAGCCGAGCCGCGGCAACGAGCGCATCATCCGAATAACGGACTTTGTGATGCGCTTCATAGCGGTCACGCAGGCCCATCAACATTTTGATCGTATCATCGACGTTGGGTTCTTCCACGTAGATCGGGGCAAAGCGGCGTTCGAGGGCGGCATCCTTTTCGATGTACTTGTGATATTCATCCAGAGTCGTCGCGCCGATGCATTGCAGCTCGCCGCGTGCCAGGGCCGGCTTGAGCATGTTGGAGGCGTCCATCGCGCCCTGGGCAGCCCCTGCACCGACGACGGTATGCAACTCGTCGATCATCATGATGATATCGCCACCTGCGCGCTGGATCTCCTCCACCACGGCTTTGAGGCGCTCTTCAAACTCACCGCGGAAGCGTGAGCCGGCGATCATCGCGCCGAGGTCAAGCTGGACCACGCGTTTGCCCGAAAGAATTTCCGGCACATCGTTATTGGCGATCTTCTGCGCAAGTCCCTCGGCAATGGCGGTCTTACCGACACCGGCCTCCCCGATCAGGACCGGGTTGTTCTTCGTGCGGCGAGAAAGGATCTGGATCAAACGCAGGATTTCATTGTCGCGCCCGATGACAGGATCGAGCTTGCCTTCGCGCGCAGCCTGGGTGAGGTCGCGCGAGTATTTCTCAAGCGTCCGGTAACGGGATTCAGCCTGGGGGTCCGTGACGCGTTGCCCGCCCCGCAGGTCCTGGACGGCAGTGTAAACGCGGTCACGTGTCAGACCGGCCGATTCCAAAATGCGCGCTGCAGGCGTATTCCGCTCGGTAAGGATGGCGAGGAAGATATGTTCAGTGGAAATGTATTCATCTTTAAGACGGTTGGCTTCCTCGTTGGCAAGGTCGATAATGCGTTTTACGCGCGGCGTGATGAAAATCTGACCGGCGCCGCCGCCGAAAATGTTGGCTTTGGGGCTGGCGCGCAATGTGGCGTCGAGCCGCTCGGTGAGAGCCTCAGGGCTGACGCTTAGTTTCTCCAAAATTTGGGGGATCACTCCGCCGGGCTGTTCGATCAGCGCCAGCAGGATGTGTTCGGTGTCGATCTGGTTGTGGCCGTAGCGCTGGATGATCTCCGCCGCGCGCTGGGCGGCCTCCTGTGCTCTTTCTGTAAATCTGTCAAATCGCATCATAGGGAAAGTTCCTTTTCTAACTGCCAGACCTGACAGGCGTGTGCTGACTGGCGAAGCCGTGTCGAAGCATCTCATCCGTGTCGTTCCCTTCCTTAAGACTCACGCGGATAAAGACGATTCCCTGTCAGTTTCTTGCGAAGATGTCGCCATAGCGCCACAGCGACGCCTGTCGGGTCTCCTGATTGGAGGCATTATAACAAAACCGCATCGGCAAATCATCAATCCGGCGTAAGAGGAGTGTTAGATTTGGGGGCCCATGGGTGGGTAACAGCAGGTTTTGAGGCGCGGTCAAGCTGCCTCTGCCCACGCTTCCCGCAGCCAATCCCGGACTTCGTCGTCAATGTCATCGGCGGACCATAGCTCCAGGTGATGAGTGAAACGTCCAGGCGCAGGCTCGACGACTTCCTTCCAGCGCGGGGATGTGTCTTTGTGATCGAAAGAGAGCGTGAGAACAAGTGGAGCGCCCCTCCCGCGCAGGTATTTGCCCGGAATCCAGGCCCAGGCAAATGGTTTGCTTCGGCGGAACGCGACCTGACTCCTGGTCACACGAATTTCCGCAGGGCCGATGGACTCGATCACGCCGCGCAGGGTCTCAAAGAGCTTCCGCGACGCGTCTTGCCCTGCGAAGTACTCATCCAATGTCATGGTTCACTCGGCTGGTGGAACGTGCCTGGTCAAATCTACCCTTAAGCATCTCACAAAATGAGATGATCTCTTCCGGAGGGACCGCTTCTTCCGGGGTCACTTTTAACAATGCAAAGCTTCCGCCACCCTTCAATTCGTCTGGTAAGTCAGACGGCTTGGCAAATATATGCACATGAATATGACGGAAGTGTTTCATTTCGGCGTAACATACGCTATATTCTTTTTCGCAATGCAGTTCCTCATACAATAAGGGGATGAGTTTGGCTTGGATCTGCGCCAGCTCGGCAAATTCCTCGGGGGTCAATTCATGCAGGGCTTCGGCGTGACGCTTCAAAACGATGACTATCCATCCGATCACTTTTACGGGATAGGCATGTTCAACGAACCAATATTCGCCTTCAAAAATTGTGGGACCGGGCGAGATCCTTTTCTCGCCGGTATTCGATCTGCAAGTCCAGCATTCCATGTTCATATTTCCTCGAGTCTGATGTTCATGAATATTTAGCGCCACAAATACCCTGTCCGAACTACGGATTGACACGGTTGGCTTTCCATTTCTCTTGAACGTGACTGAAAAACTGAGTTGCTGCCCCAGCACTTCCCAAAAATGCTCGATCAGGGATCAGGAGCGCGCTTCGCCAGGAAAGCCAGATCAAAGTTAGGCCCAGGCTCCTCTCAACTTTCTTTACTGCGCTCCACTTAATGTTCATTTGCAGCATTGGCGATTCATAGGCAAGGCCTGATTCATCCGTGCGTAGAAGACCGGTCTGTTTGGCCTGTGGCTTTCTGAAAAGCCAGGCTATCAGTAATAAAAAGAAATAGAACGACAAGAACAGGAAACCTATAACGCCTGCAACAATCAGGAATAGAATGATTTGGACGGCAAGTCCTTCCTTTACGTCTCGAACAATACGAAACACTGCAAAGCTTAGGTATCCTACGATGAATATTGTAAATAACAAGCCGGTAGGAGTCATCAACATCCATACAGCTCTGAATTTAATCGTGTCCCAAAAATTGTTTTTATAGCTTATTTCCATTTGAGTAAGTCCTCCATGAATATGGATAATGCGCATTTGTAAGCCGGCTTAGATATTTTGACTATTGGATTGTCCAGGCCTTAAATGGCCCCAGGACATGGAATGGGCATAGGTTACGGGTCGAGGCGGCTTCGTTCTCATTCAACCTTCCACCACATGGCTTTCGTGTATGCAACTCGAAGCCCAGCTCTTTCGAGATTGAGATGACTCGTCGAACCAAACTCGACAAAGCTGGTGAGCAGGTCGCAGTTTTGTTTTTCAGCCTGGGCAATTCGGTGATGGATCATTGCGGTATGACAGCCCCTTCCGCGAAAACCCGGCAAAACGGTAGCGTCTGCCAGCAAGCCAATCCCATTTTCTGCGTAGAGAATACTCACGCCTGCTGGCACGTCATCCACATGGGCAATGCAAAGATACAAACTGGATCTTGCTCTCTTTAGCCACGATAGAACCGCGCCTCTCTCCCCAGGAGAGAAGCGCGGTAACCCAAAACCGTCCTGGTAAAGGTCCAGAAAAAGATCGGTCTCATTCGGTTGAACTTCCCTGACTTTAACTTGTTCATTTGGCGCTGTTTTCACTGCCAGAGAAGGCTGTCCATACACGGCAGCGTTAAAGTCCATCTGGCAAAACCCAAGCCTGTGGAAACGCGCAGCCAGGGAACTATTCAGGTTTCCGGGCATGATCTCAAATCTAAAGTTCAGATTGTTCCTGGCAAACAGATCGATGATCTCATCCAGATAGACTTCACTGGAGGGTTCCAGTCCTAGCACTTTATTTCCATACCAGAAATTGGGCCAGTTCCTGATCATAAAGACATTGACGTTGCCGTAGCGTTTGATCTCGATCTGGAGTGGGTTACCTTGCGCCTGTTGCATCCCTCCAAGCCTTGAAAGTGAATAATCGATATCGTTCTGCTCGATCCGTTGAGCAAGCTGTCGTGTCATTTCGGGTAGGAGCATTTTTCACCATCCTTTATAGAGAAAATTATACGCTCTTGTACTTCCAAAATCCAACAACGCGCTATAATTTGCCTTGATGAACTCGATCACGATCCCTGTCAAAGCGAACGATCATCCGCATCTGCGGCCGCTCAATATGCTGCGCGACCTTTCCGCGGTTGCGGATTTGATCGAGATATGCTTTTCGCCTACGATGGATAACGAGGGTCAGCGCTACATCTCCGATATGCGCCGTGCCAGTCACGATGACAGTTTTCTGCGTTGGGCTTCCCGTATGACGGAGACTGCTTCCCTGCCGCTGATGGGCTATGTCTGGGAACAGGATGGACGGATCATCGGGAACGCCAGCTTGATCCCATTCCGCGACAAGGGCAAACGCGTCTACCTGATTGCCAACGTGGCAACTCACCCCGATTACCGCCGGCATGGCATCGGGCGGGCGCTCACCGAACGCGTGATGAAACAAGCCCGCGATAAAAGGGCCTCCGCCATCTGGCTGCACGTCCGTGACGATAACTATGGTGCGATCAAACTCTATCAAGATCTTGGGTTTCAGGAAATCGCACGCCGCACCACCTGGCAGGCAAACCTGGATGCTCGCCTCTCGTATCCCGACGCGGATATCAAGATCGTGCCACGGCATCCGCGCTTCTGGGCTTTGCAGCAGGAATGGCTTCGCCGCCTCTACCCCGAGGCTTTGAGCTGGTACCATTCCTGGAACCTCAACGCCCTCCGGCCAGGCCTGTGGAACTGGCTGTACCTCCTGTTCATTGATTTCAACGTCAAACAGTGGGCGGCGGTCCGCGGTGACAAATTGCTTGCCACCCTGACGTGGCTGCCCCAGGGAGGCAGGTCAGAGTCTCTTTACGCCGCGACCCTTCCCGCGCTCCCGAAAGAACATCGGGACGATGTGAGCGGAGCGGCTCCCGGACGTCACGAAGACGAAGCGCCAGACCCCGAAGCGCTGACGTCTCTGCTGATCCACGCCCGGAGCATGGCCACTTATCGTCCACAGCTGACATTGGAATTTCCAGCAGATGAAATGGCGGAGGCGATCCGCGCGGCGGGCTTCAAGGCGCGCCGCACACTGTTATGGATGCGTGCATGATTACATGCATCATGCAACGGAAACGAATGATTTCCGTATGATGAATCAACATGCTTAATCAACGCTCTGGCATCCATGCCGATGGCTGGGGCATTAAGAGGAGAATCACATGACAAAATTCATTCTTCGCTGGGCTATCAATGCGATAGCTTTGTATCTGGCTGTATTGATCCTGCCGGGGATTGACCTGAGAAGCAGTCTCGTTTCAATCATCTGGCTGGCGCTTATCTTTGGTCTGATCAATGCGCTGTTCCGCCCATTGATCCAGTTGCTGACCTGCCCTTTGATCATACTGACGCTCGGTCTGTTCACACTGGTGATCAACACCTTCCTGTTTTGGCTGACGAGTGTCATTGGTCAATCGTTCGGCTTTGGCTTGATCATCTCCGACCCCGTTTGGTGGAATGCATTCCTGGGCGGGTTGGTTGTGAGCGTTGTCAGCGTAGTGATGACAATGATCCTGAAAGATGAGATGAAGGGGCGAAGGTAAATTGTTATCCAGCGAAAAGTAAAAAGCGGAAAGAAAAAGAGGATGGCTCAAGACGCCATCCTCTTTGATTTAATGAGATCAACGCTAGTAAAGCAAAGAGGGAAAATCTATTTTAACAAGCCCGGTATCCCGCCTGCTGAGGCAGCCATTTTTACTGCACGCGTGATCGCTTCTGCCATTGTTTGCGCGGCGAATGCACCGACTGTGGAAACATCCGCTTTTTTTGTGCCCGCAGATAACGCAAAGATGACGTCACCGTCCAGCAGGGTATGAGCGGGGCGGATCGTACGCGCCACACCGTCCTGCGCCATCTGCGCAACTTTGGTTGCCTGCGCTTTGGTCAATTTCGCATTTGTGGCAACGACGCCAATCACTGTGTTGGCACGTGAAGCGAGAGCGAGCACGCCACGGCCCATTTGGGTTTTCAGCATGGCGAGCGTATCAGCAAAAGTATCCTTTTTGCCCACCCGCCACGGACCGACTTTTCCAGAGCGCAGCCCTGCAATGATCTCATTCGTTTGCGGGTCGATCACATCACCCCAGGCATTGACCGCCACTAGCGCACCCACAACGACTCCCCCGCCGATGTCCATGCTCGCGGTCCCCACGCCAGCCTTCATTGACAAACTTAAGCCGAACATCTTGCCGACCGAGGCACCCATGCCGGCGCCGGCATTTCCCTCTGCAGGCGGCGTGGACGAAGCCGCAGCCGCGGCACGATATCCCATCGCGGAATCGGGCCGAACGTCCGCGCGACCGATATTCAAGTCATATAGGATTGCCGAGGGAACGATCGGTACTCTTGCCGCGCCTGTAGTGAATCCGATCTTCTTTTCTTCGAGGTAACGCATGACGCCGCTGGCTGCCTCCAGCCCATAAGCCGAGCCGCCCGCCAATACAATGGCATGAACTTTTTGGACGAGATTGACCGGATCAAGTAGATCGGTCTCGCGTGTGCCGGGCGCGCCGCCGCGCACATCCACACCCGCCACAGCTCCTTTGCGGCAAATAATGACGGTACAGCCTGTTAAGGCTTCTTCATCCTGTGCATGACCCACTTCAACACCACGCACATCCGTGATGGCGTTTGCGCTCTTCATATTTATATTTCTTTCAATGGGTAGTAATGAAAACTGCCTGACGGCTATTTGCTGATCTCTTTTGCCAGATTCCTGAATTCTCTCCAATCCTCTTCATCCAGCCAGACATCTACATTGTCGAATTCCAATCTATATAACTGTTCATCATCCGGTTTGATCTCATCAATGTTCCTGACAAGATCCAGGAATTGATGCCACTCCTCCTGGAAGAAGTTGATCGTCGCGCGTCCAATTTGAAGGTAGTAGGTAGTTTCGCCATCGGGTTCTTCAGCCATCCAGGCCTGGAAGTTATCGGTTTCAGCAATTGTTTCAGTTTTTGGTTCACTGTGATTGTTATTATTCATCAGAATTCTCCTTCGGATAATTTATTCCCTTTGGGATATTTTCTTGGAACTTCGATGCAATAAATACTCTGGTGCGTGTGATCCATTCGAATGGATTCGAGTGTGTGGCCGTCGTCTCTTCGCGGGGCCAGGGATCCAGGTCAAACATCTTGCGCATGATGTAACGTCCCAGCAGCATGGCTGAAGCCAGGAAAGGCGCGGCGATGACAACGCCTAAAATTCCCAGCAGATTGGCTGCCACCAGCGCAGTCACCAACACAGCCGCCGGATGGACTCGCAAGGAACGTGCCATGATACGCGGCGCGATCAGATTGTCGATGATCCAGTCGATCACGGTCGTTGTGATGACGACCATCAACATGTATCCCAGTGCCGTCATGCCAAACGGCGTGGGCTGGAAGTAGGTGACAAGCGCCATAATGACCCAGGTGATCGCCGGACCGATGTATGGCAGGAATTTTGCAAGCCCGGCCAAAAAGGCAATCCCAATGGCATATCTCACGCCAAAAATGGATAGCACAACGATATAAACGACCGTCGCCATGGTGAAAATAAAGATCTGCCCGCGCAGGAACGAGTTCCAGATGATGCTCAACTGGCTGCCGAGCTTACGAAGATCTGCGTTATAGCCGGGGACTTCGACCTTGATCAAATCGCTCTGTAATCCGCTGCTTTCGACCATCAGGAAATAGGAAACGATCAACACAAAGAAGGTCCAGCCAAATATTTCGGCGGCGCCGCCCGCCACTGCGGTAACGATATTCCCCGTCCGGCCAAGCAAAGGCTGGATGAATGAAAGCAACTGCTGGCTGACGGCACTTAGATTGACCGTCCGCATATCCAAGATAAAGGGTCCGATCTGAAAGACCTGACCCGAGAGCGATTCCAGGTACTCAGGGAGGTTGGCAACGATCGTTTCCACCAGCTTGATCAGGCTTTGGACCTGTCCCACCAGCCCAACGCCGCCGAGGGTGAGCGAGCCGATCAGAAGCACGAGAATAATGAAGTAGAGGATATTCACGGAAGCTTTCCACGAAATGCGGAAGCCGCGTGAGATCAGGGTCGCCACCGGGTGAAGAAGATACGCAATGATAAAAACCATCAAAAGCGGCGTGAGCAGGCTCGTGAAACGGTAGAGCAGGAATGCCGCAATACCGACAATTACCAGGCCCACCAAAAGTTTGGTGGTCGCGGTCCAGCGGGGTGATAGGGTAGTTTGCGCCGAAGCTGGAGCGGTTTCTGAGACTTGTTCCAGGAATTGTTCCCGGTGCTGAATTCGCCGCTTGAGACGTCGACTAAATCCTGGTTTTCCTACGTGGTCAGAACTCATACCTGAACCTCATATAACATGTTCCAAAGTGGATTATCCCTATTCTACCGCTTGTCCCGTTAATTGCTGAAAATTCTTGAGATGACTTATAAGCGGCGCTCTGCAGTCAAGAGAGGCAGCTTTGGCAACTACGTACCGCTGTCCTACTATTTTCAAAACTTCTTGAAATCGTTTGCAACTAAAATTCGAGTTTCCCGCTGGGATATTATTTATGCGCTACTCTGTAAAAACACACCCCGCGGGCAAAAAACTCGCGGGGTGCAGCTTGTTGATGATTAACAGCCACCCAGGAATGGGAAGAATGTGCACCAGAGGAAGTTCGCGTCCACCCACCAGAAGAACGCGATGCATATACACACCAGCAGCAGGACCCCAACGCCGATAAATATCGGCAAAAGGTTCTGTTTTCTGACTGTTGTGCCGAAGGCCGGTACAGGTGCAGGGCTGGCAGGCACACTTCCCGCGTAATCGACAGGAGGCGGAGGGGGAGGCGGCATGGGCCTGGATGCCGCGGGGACCGCAGCGGCGCGCGGCGAAACCATCGTCGCACCCGGGTCAATATTTACTACTTCAAAGACCAGGACGATCTGTTCGCCGAAGGAAACCACTTCACCTGCTTTCAAAACGCGGGGACCAGCCAATCGCTGACCATTTACAAACGTCCCGTTTGTTGATCCCAGATCTTCCAGCACATACTTTCCGCCCTGGAAGGTCAAACGAGCGTGGCGGCGGGAAACTTCTGCATCGTTGATCACGATCTCATTTGTCGAATCGCGGCCAATCGTCAGCTGGTCGCCTTCCAATGCGAAGGCTGCCCCAGGCGTAGGTCCTGACCGCATGATAAGCTGGAACTGTGATGCCATAATTTCTCCTTGAAGAAAGCAACGATTTTCTTCGTAGTGTAAGGGTTTCAGTGTAAAAAGTCAACTGCCCCGCTGGTGTTACACTTGACAGGAAAATACGCGGGTATACAATCCTGTTGGAGGTGAAATGAACGTTCCTGATCTACCTATCCCTGATTTCTTTGACGTGCAGAAAGTTGGCGCGGTTTGGCGAATCCCCTACGAGCAGCGCGCAGTCCAGGCTCGGGATTGGGCGAGCCAGCACAAGCTTCAACCTGCTTCCGCTGATTCGACCAAAACCTGGCTGATGCTGATCGACGTGCAGAACACCTTCTGCATCCCCGAGTTTGAACTTTACGTTGGCGGCCGGAGCGGACGCGGCGCGGTGGAAGACAACGCCCGCTTGTGTGAATTCATTTATCGCAAGCTGGGGAATATTACCCGGATCACTGCCACCATGGATACACATATGACTATGCAAGTATTCCACGCCATATTCTTTGTGGATAAAGACGGTAACCACCCTTCGCCTTATACAGACATCCACGGCTCCGAGCTACAGGATGGCAAATGGCGGTTCAACCCTGCTCTGGCTGATCAATTTGGCATTGCTCCGGAATACGGTCAACAGATGATGATCCACTATGCTGAAGAGTTGGAAAAGAAAAGCAAACTCGCGTTGACCATCTGGCCCTATCATGCCATGTTGGGTGGGATTGGACATGCACTGGTTTCATCAGTGGAAGAAGCTATCTTCTTTCACTCTATTGCGCGGGTTGCTCAACCGGATATCGAGATCAAAGGTGATAAGCCTTTTACCGAGAATTACTCTGTGATCGGTCCTGAAGTGCTGACAGGTCCAATGGGTGAGATCCTGGGAACCCACAATCAAAAATTCATCGAGCAGCTGCAGCAATTCGATCGCTTGATCATTGCCGGGCAAGCCAAGAGCCATTGTGTGGCGTGGACGGTTTCCGATCTGCTCGAAGATATTGCTGTCACAGACCTTGAACTCGCCAGGAAAGTCTATTTGCTCGAAGACTGCACTTCTCCCGTCGTTGTCCCGGGTGTGGTGGATCACACCGATGCAGCTGACGCGGCGTACGAGCGATTCGCGAAGGCGGGGATGCACGTTGTAAAATCGACGGAAAGTTTCTTATAACGACATGGAATGCCAAAGGAAAACATGAGCATTTTCGATCAAAAACGTCTCACCAACGAAACCTTCAAGCTTGATATAGAACGCATGCGGCGCGGCTGGTACTCAGATAAATATTTCGAGAACATCGGTCGCATGTTAACCGCGCTGGCCTCCGAAGGATATGTGTATTCAGGCAAATATCACAACCTGCCGGCCGAGGTTTCACCGGACGCTGTCCCTGTGGGTGATATCGAGGTGGAGATGCAGTGGTTTACACGGCGTGCAGGGAATACCATTGTCGTCGGCGTGGATAAATCACTGGAGATGCTCAGGCATTGCACCGGCTACTGGGAAGGCGATCGTTTTGTGGAGACTTCAGATAAATTGGAAGTTTGGGCAATCCACGATGGGACGATTGTTAAATC
>Ga0105104_10000700_pt1 | contig 25961 bp, 23 predicted proteins | sample PPLLaktember2015_3_FD_87034 | JGI IMG/M metagenome (GOLD analysis project Ga0105104, IMG submission 87034) | Freshwater sediment microbial communities from Prairie Pothole Lake near Jamestown, North Dakota, USA - PPLs Lake P7 Core (6) Depth... | ecosystem: Environmental > Aquatic > Freshwater >...
GCACGCCGCCAGCGTTCGTCCTGAGCCAGGATCAAACTCTCCATTGTAGAATTTTTATATTCTCAATTTCAAGTCTGATGACCTGTTCTCTGAGTCGTTAGACTTGTTTGAACAGGGTTGAAAACCCAGTTAAATTGACATTTGTCGTGCACACTTTTTCAAAGAACATCCTTACGATAAAAATGCCCATGAACGATGGGCATTCAAACTCTTTTTCTTATAAGGAACTTCCGCCTTAATTGTGCGGGACTTTAAGATACAACAACAATATTGAAAAGTCAATATCTTTTTTCATATTATTTACAAAAAAATTACTGTTTCAGAATTTCCTGACGGACCTGTTTCTCCAAACGCATATGCTCTTCCGCCGTTATGTTAAACTTCTCCCTTAAGTCATCCAAGCGCTCTAAATCCTGAGGCGTCAGTGCTCCATTCTTCCAGCTTTCGATTATCGCATATAAATATATCTCGAGCCGCACCTCCTGCTCCAAACTCGCATGCTCCTCCTCACTGATCCCCATGGACTTGCGCAGCGTCCGCAGGAGATTTTCCTCATCCTTGCTCAACGAACCATTCGACCACGCTTGTTTTAACGTCTGGGCATATGCCTGCAGCGAGACCACCGGAATAGACTGCTGCACAGACGCGGCGCTCACCGGTGCGGGCGCCTGTTTTGGCTCTTCCTGCTGCCGTGGAACATTTTTCTCGGGTTTGACCGGCACATCCTCCGACCGGTTCTGGCTCCCCCCCCTTACCGGAGGCTGTTTGACTTCCTGAACCGGACTTGGAACCGGCGGCGGTTGAATTGTCGGTGCATTCAATGGCAGATCGGGCGACAGCTCTGCGTCGCCTTTCTTCTTTTGCTCAAGTATCTTTCGCTTAAGCTCTTCTACCCTTTTACGCTGTTCGTCTATATCTGCCATGGTTTAAATTAAAAGTGATTATCATTCCGCAGGTTACACATGCATCTTAAGAATGCACCAGAAGCTCTTTTCAAGATATCTAAATCAGCGCCGAATGTCAACGAATCCTATTTCGACCCCATGAATGTTGAATCATCTCTTACGGCTTATCCGGAAGCTCGCGAAAGGCTTTTCCGAATAAACCATCCGCAATTGATGGAGAATCGACAAAATCGTGAAATTCCATCCCTTCCGTATTTTTTCGCCTGACCATCAACAACGCCAACGATATTGCTGCTCCGGCAAGAACTCCAAGCACAATATATTTTTTCATTGTTTCTCTACCCCCGCTTCGGTCAAGTCCAATTCCTTGTTTTTTTATTTACCGCAGGTAAAACAGCCGCACAAATCCACCGCTGATCACTGCATCATCAACAAATGATAAATCGGTAATGTCCTTCTCTGCACTCAGGGCAATGAATATTGGATATCATCCATCTCACGTCATTTGCGGGAGAGAGAAAAAGCAGAGAGGGCAGAAATATATTTTTCCGGAGAACCAGCTTGCGTTCCGGTGTTTGAAGAGCAAGCTGGCTGAAAAACAATGAATTTACGCTGCCGGTGTCGGAGGAGTCGGTTCGGAAGTCTCTTCCGCCATCTTTGCTTTTACATCCTGTACTTCATTTCGAATTTCCTGCGCTTTCCTTTTCAAACTCGCCATATGTTTGCGTAAGCGTACACCTGCCGATTTGTTTTGTTTTAAATAAAATTTTTCAAAGTCTGCTTGAAATGTGGCAACCAGATCCAGCAATTCTTTATATCGATCCATCGTGTTACTCCTATGTTAGTTCTCTATTTAGTTCTTCGTGTTCAGGTATCAACATTAATTACCGGTATACCTGTAATCGATTATATTCAGTCCCTCTGTTTAGAAAATTTCACGCTTCATTCACCGGGCGTTTGCGAGGTGCGGATTACATTGAAATTTCGCCAATAAGATACGCATTTTGTTGATGAAGTCAAAGTGAATGGCGTTTTTTTTCTGAATTCACAATTACTCATGAGGTACAATTTCAGTTGCTCAGCTGCGAAAGGGCGGGGTCGGCGGTACAGGAATTTCTATTGTTTTGAACTTGCACGGTCTTTCGGGAAGAGAATCGAGACATGGTTCACGACATATTCAGATGAAAAAGGCTTTAAAAGGAAGTCCGTGACTTTGTACGACATCAATTCCCGGATAAGCGGCGTCTCACTGTGCGACGTGATCATAAATACCGGCACATCTTTGAAGTCGGCTTTTGCACGGAGCGACTTCAGTGTTTCCTTTCCATTCAATACAGGCATTTCATAATCGAGGAATATGACATCCGGCTTTTCTGCCGATAATTTTCTCAATGCTTCTTTTCCGTGTGAGGCTTCAATAATTTCGGCATGAAAGGCTTTGGTCAATATCTTTCCCAGCAGCATTCTGCTTTCCAGACTATCATCTACGATAAGCGCTTTTATCGGCATAACACTCCATAAGAATATTCCATAATTGTTTCAATATACCGACCGGCATGATCAATCGCAAACTATTGGCAGCGGACGATTTTGTAGGACACCCATTCCTGGGTGTCTACTCAGAGGGAATATTCAAGAATGAATGTCCAACGATTTAACCCGGTAGGATACACATTTGCCGAAGGCATCCCTTTGTGACTTGTGTGTCCACACACCTGGAGAAATAATATTTTTTTTCGCATATTGTCTTATTCGGGAGACGGGAATCGTGATTATTTTTTTCCCGGTGTAACCATCTCCTGAAGATGTTCTCCAATAATATTCCACCGAAATATTTTACCGGAAAAAGAATAAAAAATCATGAAAAGAGTATTCGGCTTACTTATTGCAATTCTATTGGTTCAGTTCTCAACAAATGCGCAGCAACAAAACGACAGCATTAAAACCGCTTTGGTCATCGTCGATATTCAAAATTTTTATTTCCCCGGCGGCAGCCTGGAATTAGTCAACGCGGAACAGGCAAGTGTGGCGGCCAAAGAAATACTTCAGAGCTTCCGGGACCAGAAACAACTGGTTGTCCATGTCCGCCATAAATCCAAAAGAGGACTTGAAATCCATGAGAACGTCGAACCCCTCCCAGGCGAGAAAGTGATCACCAAGGAAGAGATCAACAGTTTTCTGAGAACAGATTTACTGGAATACCTGCAGGAACACCGTATAAACCGGCTGGTCGTTATCGGTATGCAGACGCAGATGTGCCTTCAGGGCGCCGTCCGCGCAGCGCATGATTACGGCTTTGAATGTATCGTCATACAGGACGCCTGTGCAACCCGTGATGTCAAGTTTGGAAATAATATCGCGAAAGCGGAGGATGTTCAGACCACCGTTCTTGCTACTCTTATCGATGGCGGGTTCAGTAAGGTCATAGACCTGAAAGAATTTAATACGAATTTGGAAAAATATTTATTTCAGAAATTGTAACCCTCGTAACAAATTCCGTTTAGGTATATATTCGCGCTGCGTTTACTAGCCGAACACTTTAAGCCCCTACGCCTCTTCTATTCAAAGGCTCAAAGACTCATAGACTCAAAGACTCATCTACTCATCTGCTCAATGGCTTCCAGTTGTGAGGGAGATGTTCTCCCGAACTAACAGGTCGTGAGTGCAACTCACTCCCAACTTGGGTTCGTGACGCCCCAGGTATCACAGATTCCGCATATGTTTCTATCACCGGACTCGATAAATAAAGCGGGTTTGATAAATCAAACCCCTACTCATCGGCTCATTGGTTCATCGACTCATTTACTCATAGACTCATCTACTCATCTGCTCATCTGCTCATCTACTCATCTGCTCATCTGCTCATCTGCTCAATGGTTCATCTGCTCATCTTCGCCACAACTCATTCCCAGCCTGGGAAATTCATGTCATTTCCCTCAAGAATTCCCCAACTTCTTCCGCACCGCTTCGCACATTCATCTTTTCGATGTTCTTGAGGTATCGCTGGTATTGTTCTTCTCCTGAAACAAGCTCTCGTATAATGATGGGAAGTTTGGCGACGCTGCGTTCAAAAATACCAAGTTCGTTGTCGCGGACAAATTCCATATTGCCCAATTCCTGTTCCCAGAGATAGTCATTGATGACGGGAATCTTTTTCATGATCAATATTTCCATAATCGTCGATGCACCACACTTGGTGATCACGATATCCGATGCATTGAGAAGTTCATACACAAAATCGACGAACGCGAATACTTTCAGAGACGGATGGTGCCGCTGCAGTTCGAGAGCATCGGCATAGAGGTCTTTATTCTTGCCGCAGACGATGGCGATCTCAACATCCAGCGAAGCGTCCAGCAAATGCCGGAGAACCGACTTTCCGTGCGGAATCCCGTCGCCTCCGCCTATGATAAGGACGACTTTCTTCTCAGGGGCGAACCCGAACTTTTGTTTCACTTTCGTTATTTTGGCGGCGGAGAGAGGCGATGAGAATTGTTTGTCGAGAATAAACGGAAAAACGTGAAATTTCGAAGCTGGAATTTTTCGTTTCTGAACGCAATCTTCTTTTAAGCGTTCGCTAAAAACGATATAACGATCCTGTTCCCGCTGAAACCAGAGGGGATGCGCCGTGAACGGATCGGTAACGACCGTAATGACCGGGATATCGTACCGTAATTCCTTGAGAATATCCAGTACGGGCGCGATGAGAAAAAAATGGAAAATAACGATCTTTGCGGGACGTTCTTCCTCGATTCGCTTTTTGAGATACGGTTTCATGAAAAAACCGGATATCGTGGCGTTGAACTGTCTGATCAGTGAAAATTTGTTGGTCGCATAGAGAAATTCATAATACAGCTTCGAACGTGCCTGCAGGATTCGATAGCCGTCTTCAAGAATATATCGGACCACGGAGGGTGCATCCACGAGGCCATCGACGAGCACCGGTTCGATGCTCTTTCCATATGCTGCAGTAAGATAATGTGCGATCGAACGGGCAGGGGCTAAATGTCCTCCGCCGGTCTTAAGATAGAGGAGAAAATATTTCTCTTTTTGGATTTGCATACCATGGCCCTGCCGCAGCGAAAGTGGACCGGAGGAATAGGTTACCGTTCCAACGGCGAATTGCTGCTCGTCATTTTTCCCGTTTCCAGTACTTCCATGATTTTGGTTGTTCCGAGTTTGCGTGCTTTCAAAAATCCGGACCATGCCATATCGGCAATATGCCCATTGTTCAAGGATTCAAACAGCCATTGATGCGTATAGTCGGGATCTTTTTGCTCCATGCCGGCATGGATTTCGTTCAGCCATTGACGATTGAATCGCTCCTGAGAACCGATCGTTGGCGTCATGATGATGGGGATCCCGAGTCCCGCATAGAACGACAACTCGCTCGGTTTTGTCCAGAGGATGTCGGTCTCGCGCATCGTGAGAGCGAATTGCGGGAAATACTCATCAAGTGTTTCCGCGGAGAGGACCCGGATGTTCTCCGATCCGATATCTTTCTTGATATCGCGGAAATAGGAAGCCACCTCCGGGCGGACGCCGGCAATAAGATTCAATCGCATGGTTCCTGCACGAATTTTCTCTTTGACGCTCAGAGCAATACGTCCGCCGATCTCTTTTTGCGCTCCTGCCCCGCCGACCGCGTAGGTGATGGTCAGCGGGCGCATTGTGCGGAGCGTACAGTTCTTTTTCCCGAGAAACTGTTCGACGCTGAGCCGGTGATTCGTCCAGAACCTGTCGTTCGGATCAAGAATGCATAACCGCTGACCGACGTCCGATTTTATCGTCGCAAGATTTTTCCCAAGGAGGCCAAGGGGAAGAGGAAACCCCGTCAGGAAAATTCTTTCTTCAGGTACACCGTACGATTTCAACCGCTGTGCCGCTTTGCTGCAGGGAACAAAATAATTTATGCTGCTTTCCGACGGATGCTTTGCCACCCAGACCCTATTGATATCAGCATCGCAAATAATGCAGAAGATCGGTTCGTGCCCGTGCTTCTCCGCCGCTATGGCCGGTGCAAAGTACGACGTGATCAAGGGCAATGGTTTGGCCGAGATCTTCTCCATCATCCCTTTGCAAAGTCCATTCTTGAGGTTGATTTCCAGCAAATCAACCTGGTAGGTGCTGTGCGAAAGATTCCTGATAGGGTAAAATTCAGGGATGTGCATCATCGTGTCGAACATGGCGAAGATCGGCTTGCCGACCATCGGTACACCCCTCACCCGGGAAAACGTTTCATACAAATCCAATATCCGTTTCCAGGATTTCTTTTCCTTCTCACTCGATCCGTCATTCTTGCCGACCGTGATGAGCCCCCCCTCGGCGATTTCCTTCAACGGAAAGACCGCCCGCTGGTGCCCGTACCCCATATCGGCGGATACAACCCACGCAGAAAGAGTTTTCAATCGCCTGGCCGGTGGTTTCTTGGAGTTCATGGTATTTTAAGATACGCAATATTTCATTGGAAGGTGGTTACGCATCTCCTGATCATGGTTTCAATGGGCAACGGCGCATCACACCAGCTCATGGTTTGGCCGGTCAAGCCCCTGCTCCTATGAATTGTAACCGCTGTCACGCTTTGCCGCTTTTATCTTCCTTGCTTCTCCTTCTAAAAAAGACTACCCTTTACTCACGTAGTCCATGCTCCTTATTTTTCGCGTATTCACCCGGCATTCTTCACAGGAACTGCAAAATAATAACAGGACTCATTGACACGACGACAAACCATTAAAACGGACGAAGATGAGCACGCATGAGGTTCAACGTCTTATCGGATGATGAAGGTGAAACGATGCAAAATCAGTTGGATATTATCATACTTGCGGCGGGATTTGGAACACGGCTCTATCCCCTGACATTAAACCTTCCGAAGGCGTTCCTCGAGATTGGACACAAGACGATCCTTGACAGAATCATGAGCCGGGTCATTCTGATTGACAGCCCCATGAGAATCTTTCTTGTCGCAAATTCGAAATATTATTCTCAGTTTGTAACGTGGGCGGCAGCCTTCAAACAATCCGGCAATCTCAATGGCGATATTTTCGTGCTGGATGACGGTAAATATACGAATGAAGAAAGACTCGGCCCCATCGGTGACATGAACTTCGTCCTGGATAAATTCAACATCACCAACGACCTGATGATCCTTGCAAGTGACAACGTCATTGATTTTGATTTGAATGATCTCATCTCCCTGCGCCAGGATCGCGGCTCGTCTGTTCTGGCGGCATTTGATTTCCATGATAAGGAAGCAGTCAAAAAGAAATTCGGCGTTGTGCAGCTCGATTCCAACAACAAGCTTCTTTCATTTGATGAAAAGCCGGAGAGCCCCGATTCGAGCATAGCAGCCACCGGAATCTATCTGATCAGGAATGAAGACGTCCAGCACATTCGCACGCTTCAAGCCCGCACGCATAAGGGAGAATTGAACCTCGGAAATCTGATGATAGAATTACTCGCTCGAAGCACTGTTCATTGTCTTCTTGTGCCGAAATGGTTCGACATAGGATCGGTCGACGACTTGAAGAACGCAAATAAGAAATATGCCGCAGCGTAACAACGAACCGGAAGGATAGTCCGCTGCCGTGCACGGGTGCAGAACACCGCTGCAAACAACGCTCCAACATTTTTGCCATGGTTTCAGAACGAAAAATCAACAGGTTTGACGTTCACCGATTTTGAGAAGTGAGTATCCCGGAAAAATTATTTAAAGGAATGCCAAAATGAAATTTCCCCGCATGTTTCTTTTTCTCGTTATTTCCTTCTCAATTTCTTTTGGTCAGGACTTAAAACACATCCCGCTTCCCCCGCCGCAGACCGGGATCGGCAAACCCTTGATGCAGGCATTAAAACTTCGACAATCATCGAGGAGTTTTGATTCAAAGCCGCTGCCGCTGCAGGAGCTTTCGAACCTCCTGTGGGCCGCGGACGGAATAAATCGATCCGAAAATGGAAAACGGACCGCTCCATCGGCAATGAACTGGCAGGAAATTGATTTGTATGTGATGATGCAAAGCGGAACGTCTATGTACGACGCAAAATCGAACAGCTTATTACAAATAAATGAAAAAGATTTGCGGGAGGCTACAGGCAAACAATCGTTCGTCAAAGAAGCGCCTCTCAATCTCGTGTATATTGCAGATGAGAAGCGAATGACCCGCGCAAGCGAAGAAGATAAACTTCGCTGGAGCTCTGCGGATGCCGGATTTATTGCACAGAATGTGTACCTGTATTGCGCCTCGCAGGGACTGGCAGTGGTCGTGAGAGGAATGGTCGATCGCGAAGCTCTTGCGAAAGAACTGAAACTTCGGCCTGAACAAAAAATAATCCTCAGCCAGACCGTCGGTTATCCAAAACAATGAGTGCACTCTTCACTCTTCACTCTTCACTCTTCACTCCCTACTCCTTACTCGTTACTCCTTACTTTTTCCATTCACCGTGCGGGCGGAAAATTTGCACGGTAAGGATGGGGGTACGGATACGGAGTATAGGTAAAGCCATCCACCGCCGGGGAAGGAGCGCGCAGGAAATAATCCCGGTCTGCCTGGATATGAGTGCCGCTGTTCCATACAATTCCAACATCTCCATCGCCGATGTTCTGAAACGTATTATTCCAGATCCATACGCCATGGGGCTGGTTATACGCCGGGTATGGATCGTTCAGCCAGTGATACGGGGAATCTTCGACGGCAAGAGTCACGCCCCAATTTTTATTGCTGATGGAATTATTATAAATGACGGCAATCCCGCTCCTGATCAGAACGCCGCCGGACTGGGATGCCTGGTCTTCGGTGATCACATTATCATAAATCTCGATACAATTGGTTCCTTCATAAAAATTATCCGTGCCAAGGTCGGCCGGATTGGTCGGACCGTGTCCCTCCAAAGGGCCGCTATAGCCGGCGGCGCCTTCCAGAAGTTCGTACCTGATGGTATTGTGCCGGAAAATATAACGCGCACCTCTCCTGCCATCCATCAGATGGTCGAACCTGCCTGTAAATTTACAGTCCTCGACAAAGACCGGATTTTTAATATCAGTGCCCAGCAACGCGATGGCTTCTGCATTTCCGATCTTCCCGGTGTAGGTATCCGGCGTATTTTTATAGTATGAATTGTCGTCAAAACAGTAGAATCCGTAGCTTGTCCAGATTCTGAATTCGCAATTATCCACGATCACAAAATCATTTGACCTGGTATTGCAGAACGTGCTGTAGTGGCCTTCAAAGTAACAATGATCGAAGCGCATCCCGGCAACATTGCTCACTTCGAAATAAGAATTCGTCGATTGAAAAGTATTCAGGATGGAAAGGCTGGAAAGCTGACATATTGAATCTCCGCACGTTCCATGCTTTGCAGCAAAATTAAACGTGGCGTCATGCAGAATAGTTTTATCCTTCCCTGCCCCGACAATCTTCACACCGGCAGGTACACGAAAAGAGGTATTCCCAAGATGATATTCTCCGGCAGGTAATTGCAGAATACCGCCGCCGTTCTTCCTGACGGAGGCGATGCCGGCGTTGATGTCGTCGACGGAGGCACTGTCGATCGGATATTGGTTCTGCGGGGTCCCGCCGGGATCAGGAGTGGTATCGGGACCGGGTACGGGGCCATTCTCGTCAACATGGCAGGCCGTGATCGAAAATATTATGAAAGGAATAACAATGAAAACGTATTTTTTAAACATTGAATCTTCCTTTTCGATTCGTTTGAGTTGGCAGGTGCTGCAGTATGATGCTCCTGAAGAAATATACATTTCATATTCAAAATAATTTATGTCCGATATCACACCTGACTCGATTTACATAAAAAAACCCTCATTCAAGGTCTTGATAAATCAAGCCCCTACGTCTCAATAACTCATCGACTAAATTACTCATAGACTCACCTACTCATCTGCTCATTGGCTCACCTGCTCATAAAAAAGCCCCCGGAAATTTCTTTCCGGAGGCTTTTTCTGCCGCATAACTGAGCTTCAGATGTTATGGTTTGCAGTTCTGATAGATGTTTTCCATATCCTGAATATCTTTTTCTATTTTGTCGAACGCATCCTGTAAGGGTTGCGTATCCAGCGTCATCATATTTGAGAGATCCCCCAATTCAGTGGAAAGGTCTTTCAGGTTTTGTTCCAGCGAACCAAGGCCCGGGAGATTCACTTTAATATCCAGATGAAGTTCTTTAAGGATAGGATCCAGCGCTTTGTCCCCCAGGTCCTTGAGTTTATTTACTAATTTATCAATGCCGAATGCTTTTGCCACCTTATACAAGGTTTTGCCCAGTATCCTCTCTATTTCATTTTTAATTTTTTCTTCACCTTGTAAAATAATATCAAATCCTATACAAACCGAATGTGTCCGCAGAGGATGTCTGATCGATGGGTCCGGAAATGGAACGCAGAATGATTTCGAGAATAACGATTCCAGATCTTTGAGAGGATTGATGATCTCGGTCAGATCCTTCAGCAACGCAGCAATGTCTGCTTCCAGATCATCAATCGGCTCCAGAAGCTTTTTGATTTCCGTGTTGATCTTCTTGTCGATCGCATCGACCACTTTGATAATATCGGTCAAGATTTTGTTTGCCTCCACGACACGCTTATCTGATGCGTTGGCTAATTGATCCAAACGCGCCTGAAGGCCGTCTTTCGTCGAACCATCCGGCAGACTATTGATGCATTGCTGCGCCCTGGCAATATCCTTGGTATACGTGTTTAATCCTTTCTCGAACTTCTCCGCGGCAGCAATCAACTTCTGCAATTTGTCGTCAAACGACTGCAGCTTCTGACGCGTCGGCGTAATTTTATCGTTAAAATTATTGACGGTGGTGCATGCTTTTGTTACCGGCGGATGAATGGACTGCATCTTTTTTTCCAGCTGGTTTGCTTTTTCCTGGACCTCGACCTGCGGAAGTGCCTGCGCGTATTTAATCAGTTTTTCTACTGTGGTAAGGCCGTCATCCAGGTTTTTCAAACTCGTCGCCATGGTGTTGATCAAGTCCAACCCCTTCAATACAACCTGAATATCGCTATCGAGCTTCTTGCCGTTCGTAATATAGGTATTGAGCGTTTGATCAAATGTGGCAACATCCGTCTGCAGTTGGTCAACCGAAGCGGACATAAACAGCCGCACGGCCGGAGCTGCACTTCCAGGAAACATATTCATCCCGGTTTGCGGGAGAGTATTATTTTTCACCGAAGCGCTAAGGATTTGTATACACAGGAAGAGGTGGATAAATAATAGTCCCAATCCCCAAGGCGCGGTTCGCCCTTTTCTCATGATGGTCTCCTTTTATGAATGTGTGTGGATGAATACTTTAAACTGCATTAGTACCGTTTTATATATGCCTTTTTAAATCTCCGCAAGTTTACTTTGTTTGCAGCGACACTAGAAACTAACATTGATGCCGACCCCAAACTGGCCGTACAGCTGCAGCTTCTGTCCAATGCCTGCAAAGTCATCGATATCCCCGTCCCCATCAAGGTCCGTATAGAGGCGTACTTTCATGTCATCGTCGTTCAACATTTGCAGGGAAACGTAGAGCTTGAGAAATGATGTAAGATGGTAATCCACTTCCCCCAGAAAGGACATGTCCACCGTGGACTTTTCCGAATAGTCCGCAAAGAAAATTGATTTGATGGAGAGTGAGGTTCGTGCAAATATTTCTTTTGAAAGTGTAATACGGGCATATGCACCCGGGCTGCTTTCCATGTTTTGATTCGGACCGAGTCCATAGTACGATCTATCAACACCGCGGTCGAGCACGATCATTTGTTTCGATGCGAGAGGCGTGACTACAATAGAAAGATTGAGACTGTCGCTGCGGAAGTCCAGGCCGATGCCGTCGGTGACCCAGCCCGGCGCCATAAAATTACTGGTGTAGTGTGTCCCGTGCGGATCTTCGATGAAATCATAATCCGGCAAAAATTGCGTATGCAGATCGCCAAAAAGAACGACATGAAATGAAGAAGCCATCCAGTCATCCTGCCAGATCATACGCCCGAATTTCAGGTTGAGCTCAAATCGGTCTTCGGTTTTTCTGGGCGGCAATGACCTCCCGCCAAACGTCGAAAACCTGCCGTCCCATGAACCGGAAAAGCTCCACAGGTCGCTGCTCCAGGTGGGATCTATCCGCATTTTCAAGCCGGCGACATAGCTGTAATCTTCACCGCCTGCCGCCCAGTTCTTAAAACTGACGTGAGATATGGTTCCGGTGATGCTCGAATTCCATTCCCATTCGGAAGGCCGGAACGAAAGATCGTCCTGCGAGAAAAGAAGCGCGGGAACGAATACGCATATAAAAAGCCCAATACTGCCAAGTCGATAACTCATGCACCGATATCTCCGAAAGAAAAATGCTACGGGATTATAAAAAAATGAAAAAAGCTCTTCGCTTTTTCAAGCTACAAAAAAATAATGTTTATTTCCTAATTTACTGCACACGGCCGGCATTTTTGTGAGATGTTCCACGGTTATTGACCGGCGGTAACTCATCGGCTCAACTACTCATAAATTAATTGTGATAACTCGCTTAGCGTCACGAAATGGTTCGTGACGCCCTAGCGAATATCCAATCATTAATAGCTCAACTACGCACTAAAACACTACGAACTAATCAACTGACAATTCTTTTATCTACTCATCTGCTCATTGGCTCATCTGCTCATCTGCTCCATTGCAATTCTCCCCAAAAACTCATACTCTTTACACCAGTGGTTCCCAATCCTACTCTCTTGGGGATTCGCATCATCGCTGCCAGACAATCGCAATTGTTGAGAACTTTGTTCAGGAGAATTGAACATGGATCAACCCGTACTATCCGATAAATCTCAATTTCCCACGGAAGAAATAATCTCTTTGCATCTCGGCAAGACAAAAGCCGTCTGGGATTCCTTTTTTGATTATCTCCATAAAGATCATCCTGATATTAATTCGGAGTGGCGGTATTACAACGACGGGAAAAGCTGGCTGATGAAGAACGTACAGAAGAAAAAGACGGTCTTCTGGTTAAACATTATAAAGGGAGCGTTCAGAATCACTTTTTACTATACCGACAGGGCAGCCAAGGCGATAGCGGACAGCACCATTCCCGCAGAAATGAAAAAGCAGTTCAAGGATGGAAAACATTATGGTAAAATCCGGGGACTGACGGTTGTATTTAAATATAAAAAGGATATCGAGACGGCCAAGGCGCTGTTGGCGATTAAGCTGAGTGTTAAATAAAAAAGAAAGAACTGATTGCGCGGTGGGAGAGCTATGAGGAGAGGCGGATATTTGTTTTAATGACTGGCGAAGGATGTTCGGAGTATCATAGTCTGGCAGGACAAATATATTTTTCAAATCACAAAGATATTACGACAGACATTAAAACCAAACAGATTGATATACCAAATCAACACATCCGAAATTAGACATATATTATTATTAGATGTACACAGACTAATAATTGAATGACATATCACCGATTTAAATTATAAACCCCTATTATATCTTTAAAAAAGAACTAGTAGAATTAGAAGCCTTTTACAAAACATCTGCTTTTTCTATCCAACAAATTCATGAAATATATAAGCACAAAAATAAGCTTAGAGGGATAGATTATGATTTAAAGCTTATAGTCCCCGATAAGCCTTCTTTTTTCCATAACAAAAAACAGTTCGTATTGAATCAACAATACTTTCTTAGAGAGCTAATATTAATTAGACTTATATCTGCGCTTGAAGTCTACCTTATTGACAATATAAAATATATATCAGCTAATAATATTTTTATTTTTAAAACTAATGAGCCAATATCATTCACTACTGCTGAAATAATATCATATGATAGTATTACAGAAATATTCGAGAAGTTAATAACTAGAGACTGCAGGAAGTTATCTAGTGATGGTTTTATAAAAATCATGACGTACTATAACACAAAATTCAAGCTAAACATATCGTCAATATTTCCTGGCGAAAAAACAATGAATGAATATCATGATAGGCGTCATTTGTTCGTTCATCGGCTTGGAAAAACAGACGAATATTACAGGCATAAATACAATGTAAAAAATGTAGGGTTATCTATTAACGAGACTTATTTATTGAAAGCTTTTGAAGATATAAAATTATATGCTAAATTTATTGACAAAGCGACAAATACATTAATCGAAAATAAGCCTGATCCAAAAAGTTCAAAAAGTGAGACGCTAATAGTTTTTAAGTTTAACTATGAAGAGGAATTACCTGAATTTTTAAATACTGATTTTCGCTTTTGGCATAATGATAAACTTGTTTCTGCTAAAGATATTATAAAGAACATTTCTGTACTCGAAGATAAATGTGTTGAAGTTGTTCTTTTTGGATTGAGCTTAAAGGTAACAGCATTTTACAAAAATGCGAAAAGTTACGTGACAGGCAAAAAGGGGTTTTCAGATTTCCAAACAATACAACAAATAGATTATGGTATTCCGATACAATCAGAAAAAAGGAGACGCAAAAAGAAGAGGCGAATTGTTGATGAGCAAACAATCGAGAAAGTTAAAAATATACAGCCGAAACAGCCATGGAAAAAGGGTGTACATATAGAAGTAGCGAAAATTTTAGAGATAAAAAAAAGTTTGGTACAGGGTGCAATATCAGAATTAATTAAAAGAGGTTTATTTAAACATCAAGTCGATGGTAAAATAATTGAATAAAAATAAAAGTTAGAATACATAGTATCACAATAACCACGAAAAGCTTTGTGAAATGATTTCATGAGCTTCAACAAATCCAAATTCCTGCCTTATGTTGATCCTCTCGAGCATCAATTTAAATGCTCAAACCCCAACGAACTTTTCCGGTAAATGGGAGTTCGACAAAACGAAAAGCAGTCCCGGTTTTGTAGAATCAAACTATGACGGTACTGTGGTCAGGCAGATTACTCAGAACGCTTCCACTTTAAAATATTTCGATACGTATATTCATCCGGACAGACCGGATTTTAAAACAACGACCGATTCATATACTCTCAATGGAAAAGAGAAAATTGAAAAGCATAGCGTCGGAACGTCAAAATAATCTGCGAAATGGTCGCAGGATAAAAAGATCCTCATTATCACAAATTTTGATACACAAACGTTAAAAGGAGCTTCAAAGGATTTTCTGGTCGTGGATTCTTTAATATTATCGGCAGATAAACTGTCTCTCTCGGTAGTACGTTATTCTAAAAATCCGGTGACCGGGGAAACGACGGCAAGTAAGGTTTATAACAGAAAATGAAGATGAGCGACCTTGTCAAGGTTCCTGAGCTATAACTGTGGGACCTTGACAAGGTTACCGAAGCCCACCCGTCATTGCGATCCCGATGCTTATCCTGAGCTTGTCGAAGGATATCGGGAGAAGCAATCTCTCTTCTTACTGGACTTGAGATTGCTTCGTCGCTCCGCTCCTCGCAATGACTTGAGAGTGGCATCCCCGCAATGACTGACAAGTGGGCTATCAGATTGTCCCACCCGACTTCCGCCAAAACAACGGCGGATAAATCGGACGCTGCGGCAATGCCACCATCTGCCCACGCAAGCGAATGTCAAACAATCCAACCTTGACTTTGACACTTAGTAATTTAATATTACCAACAGTTCTAATTTGCTTATAATACTACATTACTACGCCGCCGCATGCGCTGGGTGATTCGATACGAAGAAATTATTGGAACACAAAAACTAAAGATAAAAGTATGGCGAAGATTAATGTGCGTCCATTGGGAAGGTCAGGCATCATCGTCAGCCCAATGGGACTTGGCTGCTGGGCTATTGGCGGTCCATTCTGGCAGGATGAAACACCTCTTGGCTGGGGCGAAGTGGATGACGCGGAGTCCATCCGTGCAATCCATACCGCTCTGGATGCGGGCGTCACTCTCTTCGATACCGCGAACGTCTATGGAGCCGGACACAGTGAACAGGTTTTGGCGCGTGCACTTGCCGGAAATCGTTCGCGTGTTGTCATTGCAACAAAGTTCAACTCTGTTTTCAACGAAACCACACGCCATGTGACAGGAAGCGATTCATCCTCCGCCGGCATCCGCACTGCGTGCGACGAATCTTTGCGGCGTCTGAACACAGACCACATCGATCTGTATCAGTTTCATGATAACGGCTTTCCAGCCGGGAAGGCAGAACCAGTGCGTGAGACGCTCGAAACACTGGTGATGGAAGGAAAAATCCGCGCATATGGCTGGAGCACTGACTTTCCCAGGAGTGCAGAAGTATTTGCGCAAGGGCCAAAATGTACGGCCATTCAATTGCAGCTGAATGTTCTGGATGTAAGCCCGGCGGTTATTGCTCTGTGTGAAAAATATAATTTAGCGGCTCTGAATCGCGGCCCGCTGGCCATGGGACTCTTAACCGATAAATATACGACAGAAACAAAACCTTCGATCGATGATGTGCGTGGAATAAAAAGTCCGGAGTGGATGAAATATTTTAAGGATGGAAAGCCAAATCCTGAATGGGTGAGAAAACGAAATGCTGTTCGCGAAATACTGACGAGTGAAGGACGCACGGTCGCACAGGGTGCTCTCGCCTGGCTCTGGGCATTCAGTGAAAAGACACTCCCGATACCGGGGTTTCGAACAGTTGCACAAGTAAAAGAAAATGTCGGAGCTATGCAGTTCGGTCCGCTTACGAAGAAACAAATGAGTGAGATTGATATGCTGCTTGAGAGAACATAACCATCTAAAAAAATTCTAGATTCTCACACCTCGTAACCTCAGCGAGTTCGTCACCGCACTTAAAGATTGAAGATTTAAGATTGAAGAATTAAGATGAAAGATGAAAGATTTAAGATACACCCCGCTGAAATCATCTATCGAATAAAATAATCGCCTCCGGTGCAGATTAATTGAGACCCTGCCAGTGGAACTCCGATGGAGTCCTGAAAATATTTTCTCCTGGAATTACAAACGTTTAATCCCTACGGGATTATTCGAAAAGACTCCGTAGGAGTCTCACGTTTGTAACAAGAATTTAAAAATGCAAAAAGAACTCCGTATGGAGTTCAACTTAAGATTGATGATTTTTAGCAGAGCAACATTGATTCACAGCTTCGCCGCCTTTAACCGCAGCGAGTTCGTCACCACACTCACGGCAACAATGGAACGGAATGAATTGCAGAATCGTTCATTATTACTGCAATCAACAATGGGATGAGAACAAATACTTGAAGGAGGAGAGTCATGAACGGTTATATCGATTTGTTCGCTTTGCCGGTTCCTAAAAAGAACCTGCGCAGGTACTGCAAGTTTTCAGCGAGGTTTGGAAAAATCACGAAGGAATACGGCGCCCTGGAGTACCGTGAGTTCGTCGGAGACGACCTGAACGTTAAAGGCTTGATTCCCTTTCCGAGCAAAATAAAAATCAAAACCGGAGAAGTGCTGATCTCTGCGGTGATCGGATTCCGCTCAAAAGCCCACCGTAACCTGGTAAACAAGAAAGTTCAAAAGGATCCGAGGATAATACGCATGGGCAAGGAATTTATGGAGAATCCTCTTACAGATATGAAACGGATGCTCTACGGTGGATTTGCCACGATCGTCAAGGCGTAAATCCTACTTCCTATCCTCGGCTGTCTTTATCCGCGGCAGCCGTCGGATTTATTGATCATGCTGATTTCTTGTTCGATGAACCAGCCAACAGTGAACCTGCGACTCCAGCAGCAAGAATGATGAGCACTGCACCAAGAAGATAGAAATTAAAGTGCTCGCCAAGGACTTCTTTCAGCCATGCCGCAGTCAACATTTTTACCCCCACAACAAGCAGGACCATCGCGAGGGCCGGTTTCAGGTATTTAAATGTCGTGAGCATCCCGGCAAGGGCAAAATAGAGCGACCTCAAGCCCAGGATTGCAAATACGTTGCTGGTAAATACGAGAAACGGATCGGCGGTGATGGCAAAGATCGCTGGAATTGAGTCCACGGCAAAAATAAGGTCTGTTGTCTCAACCATGATGAGCGCCAGTGCAAGCGGGGTCAGCATCCAGATGCCCTGGTTCGTATGAGAAACCGCGTCATCCGGTTGTACCGGTGACCCCGGAACTTCGCTTTCGTGAGAAGCTTGAGAACCGGCCCGTACAAAAAAATGCTCGCCATGATAATGAGACGTCACGGGAAAAAGCCTCCGGGTCACTCGAATAACGATGTTCTGGTTCGGATCTGTTTCCTTCGTCTTCAAGAAGAACATCTTCAAGGCAGTGAGGATAAGAAAACCCCCGAACACATAGAGGATCCAATGAAATTCGGCGATAAGCGATGCCCCAATGCCGATCATTGCGGCCCGCATCACGAGTGCACCGAGAATGCCCCAAAAGAGAACCCGGTGCTGATAGATTGCCGGCACCGCGAAAAAACCGAAGACCATCGCAATAACAAAGATGTTGTCGACGCTCAGTGACTTTTCGACGACGTAGCCGGTGAGATACTTGATCGTCGCGGATTGACCGTCGTTGATTGTTCCATCTACAGAATCGATCAAAAGCCCTAGTCCGAGCCAATGATTCTCGTAGCCATAATACACGAAGACAGAAAAAGCAATGCCCAGGGAAATCCACAAAGCAGACATCAGAAGAGCTTCTTTCATAGCTACGACATGAGCTTTGCGGTGCAGCACGCTGAGATCGAGCACAAGCAATGCAAGAATGAATATGAAAAAACCAATCCAAATAAGAATCATAAACTTCCCCCCTTATTAAATAACAATAGACGGACAACAATACATCAAGTATCACCAAGGCTGAAGTGTCGAGAGATGAATCGCGACTCCCCTGCGCAGCAGTTTTTACAAATGCTTTCTCAGGAATTCCACCGTCCTCAGCCATGCTTTTTCCGATGCCCGCAAATTAGCGCCGTCGCGGCCGTTTTGCTGCCGCAGGAACCCATGCCCCGCCCCTTCGTAAATCTCGTACTCGTATTGTCTGCCTCGCTTTTTTATTTCAGAATATGCCGGCTCAACGGTCGAAACCACGCGCGCATCCTCGGCGCCGTACAATCCCAGCACGGGAGCGCTGAGCGATGCGAGTTCCTTTGCATCGGGGGAAGTTCCGTAATAGACGACCGCTGCCTTCAGCTTCGGCTGCATGCATGCATACCCGAAACTCCGTCCGCCGCCCCAGCAGAAGCCGAGCGTCGCACAGTTCCCGTTTGCCGAGGGAATTGTTGCTGCATATTCAAACACGGCATTGGTTCTTTTGTACGATTCTTCCGGAGAAAGCAAACGGATCAACCGCACCACCGAATCCCTGCTCGCAATCGATTCTGTTCCGCCTCCGTCCGGGCCGAACCCCGAAAGGTAATCCGGCGCAACGGCGATAAACCCGTCGCGGGCAAGCTGGTCGGCAACCGAGCGGATCCAGTCCGACAACCCGAAAATTTCGTGGATGATGATGACAACCGGTGCTTTCCCTTTCCGTTCCGGATAAACGATCCATGCACGGAGGGGAACACTGCTGTTGTCGTACGGAACGTCTATCCACTCGCCATGGCGCGGAGAAGCTTTCAGCACGGCGGGTGCATTTCCTTCCCCCGGCGGGAGTGAATTTCCCGGAGTTGAAATTTTCTCCTGTGCAAAAAGGACGGTGAGGAAAAAAGGAACAACGCAAAGTAAAATTTGTACTGTTTTTTTCATTGGCCGCTTCTCCTCTTAAGCCGACTTTATTTCATCAACAGCAGTTTATGGTACAGGGAAAAGAAAAGGTTCTTCTGTTTGTTGACAAACGACAGCCGGGCAATATACACTCCGCTTGCATACCCGGCTGCATTCCACACCGCGGAATGCATGCCCCGTTCAAAATGCCCCTCGGTTACTACTGTCATTTTCTCTCCGAGGGCATTGTAGACAGAGAGGATTACTTCTCCCTCCGAAGACAGGCTGAATGGTATCGTTGTCGAGGGGTTGAACGGATTCGGATAGTTCTGTAATAGCTGAAAGGCGGCCGGTACATTTTCTCTGTCTGCGGCGGCCCCGGTGATCTGTTCCGTGAGTTTATAGATCCTGCCGCCAGCGCCGTAAGAGCAAAGGGAGATATTCCCCGCGGTATCGGTGCCAAATGTCGAAATCAAATACGGCTCGTCCGAGAGCTGCAGGACCGACGGCGGGTGAACGCCGTCATAGGTGAGTGCCCACGTTTTACCGGAGATGTAATCTCCGAAAATATACCTGCCGTACAGCGACGGGATTGACAATCCGCGATAGACATATCCGCCGGTGATTGAACCGTCGTTTCCCGCCCCAGAAAGATTCGGATAATCCCATACCGGAGGCAAAAGTCCGGCCGTGTCCTGGCATGCGGGATTCACAACTGGATTGCAAATGAAGCCCTCCTTCAACCGCCATCCGTAATTTCCCCCGTTGATAACGATGTCAACTTCTTCTCTCCTATCCTGACCAACATCACCAAGCCAGAGAGTGCCCGTCACACGATCGAAACTAAATTTCCAGGGGTTGCGGATACCGTACGCAAATACTTCTTCACGGTAACCAAGCTGGTTTCGGTAAAAAGGATTCGACGGCGGAATCGCATACGGCAATCCTCTCTCTGAACTGTCGACATTGATACGAAGTATCTTTCCAAGTATGGTCGTTCTATCCTGCGCACGGTTTTGCGGATCGTTCCCCGACCCGCCGTCGCCAAATCCCATATAGAGATACCCATCCGGACCGAACGCCAGCTTTCCGCCATTATGGTTTTCGTACGGCTGATCGACTGAGAGCAGAATAACTTCGCTGTTATGCAGTGCAGAATCCGGGTTTGCGGAACTCACGGTATAACGGGCAACGGTTGAACGGAGAGATCCGGAACTGCTGCTGGTATAATTGAGATAGAGATATCCGCTGTCAGGGTAATCCGGGTGAAATGCAAGACCGAGCAATCCCGTCTCGCTTCCGGATTGTGAGACGCGGTCTGAGAGATTGAGGAATACCTTGCGAGTACTGACGTCCGGGAAATTTTCGAAGACATAAATGATACCGCGCTGCTGAACAACGAAAAGCCGGTTTGTCCCATCATCCGCATGCACCAGCTCGACAGGAAAAACAAACGACGGAAGAGATGGAAATTGATCCTGCCAGCGGTATTGCGAAATAGCTGTAGATTGAGCAAGAATATACCATAGCGCAGTATAGAAGAGAGTCGATTTCATCGTGCTTCCCTGTTTCAAGTTGGGCGAAATGTTACTGGTGTATGAACATTTCGCAGAGAGCGTCCGTTCCATGACAATATGGCTGAATAAGGATTGAAGATTAAAGAATGAAGATTAAAGAATGAAGATTATGAGAGTATAAAATTGATAGATTGAAGAATGACAGGCGCTGAGCGACTTTGATTAGAGTGAAGACGGATGATTAAAAGATGTAAGATTATGAGATTAAAGATTTAAATTCATTGTTATAAACCGTATAATAAACAAAAGCCCGCCTGTCATTGCGATCCCGACGACTTGCCCGCCTTCTCTTTGGCGGAGTCAGGAGAAGCAATCTCTCTTTTTCCTGAGTCATCAGATTGCTTCGTCTCCCGATCGACGTTGTCGCTCGGGATCCTCGCAATGACCCACAAGCGGGCTATCAGATTGTACCAACCGACTTCCGCCAAAATTATGCGGACCAATCGGGTGCTTTCTGCTCTCGCAATAATTAAATATTTTGTTTACCATGATATAGTCCTGTGACGAAGAGAATCCGAACAGAGACCACAGCGTTAAAAATTTATAGTCCCATGAAGAAATTATTTTTTCCTCCGGTATGTATTGCCCTGTTCTCGCTTACACAAGCGGCGTATACTCAGGGTCTGGGTGACCTTGCGGAGAGGAACAACCTGCATCTCGGCACCTGCGTTGATCATTATGAAACGTATGACCCCTGGTATTTTAACACTTTAATCCGCGAATACAATGTGTGGTGTCTCGCCTGGGAATCGGGCTGGTCGCAAGTTCATCCCGAACGGTATCGGTATAATTTTGCCGAAGTCGACAACATGATCCGCATGGCTGAAAAGTACCATAAAACGCTGGTCTGGAGAGGAGATATTCTCTGGATGGCAGATTATCCCTCGTGGCTTGCAAGCGCCAACCCGACAGGATCCATTAACCAGATAACACATTTCAACCGGGACGAATTGCTCAGTATTTTGGATGATCATATTGAAACAGTGATGGGAAGATATAAAGGCAAATTTTCCGCGTGGTATATTGCGAATGAGGTTTTGGAATCCCCCTACTTTTCCGTTCCGCCATGGACATTCAACAACTATACAACAGAGATGCGGCACAACTTCTGGTATGACGTCATCGGGCCGGAGTATCTCGATCATGCATTCAGAAAAGCGCATGAAGTGGATCCCGACGCCAAATTGTTTATCAACGAAGGTTTTTGGTGGGGAGATGCGCCGCCCCTTGCACGTGCCCGCTGTGATACCTTTTATAATCTTGTCACGAACCTCCTGAATCAAGGGGTTCCAATTCATGGAGTCGGACTTCAATATTATACCCGGGATTCTGTGCCGTATCCCTGGATTTTTGGATACGACTGGGCACAACGAAAAGAGGAAATTCAGCGCTTTGTTGATCTTGGCATTGAAGTCCAGGTTTCAGAAGTCGGCGTTATTGTAAAATCCCCCGCGACACACGAAAAACTTCAGCATCAGGCAGAGTTATATCGAAAAACAATAGACCTGTGCCTGCAAAATAAAAAAGTAACAACCATGACGATTTTTGGACTTTCAGATAAAACTATTTTTTTACCCCCGGATGAGTCGTGGTTTTTATTTGACCGCAATATCGAGCCATTGCCGGCGTATTATGCCTTGCAGCATCGCCTTCAGGGTGACACCTCGCTTTATCATCATAATTTTGAAGACCCTCAGGTCAATCCGCCTGCGGTGAGAATACCTGATTTGGACTGGGGTGTTCATCCTCTCGCTTCGTCTCAATATAAAATCCTCTCTGCGAATTTCAAAGGGACCGGATCATGGACGATCACCAATGGCAATACAGTACTGGCGGTGTTAAAACCGGGAAATATTTTTTTGATCAATATTTCAAAGTTCCCAACGGACAAAGCATATTGGAACGACTCGGATTATTTCCATATCTCGATATCAGGAGATGAATTCTTTCATGGACCCCAGGAAGCGGGTTATTCGTTTTATGACCGTAATCACTTTCTGCGAGGGATAGATGATTACCCCGGCACTCCGGAATGGCTTCGCAAAATTATACCCGCGGGTTCACGAGTGACATGGGATGATTGGATTTCAAATTTTCGAGATCATTCAGTATATAGTTATTCAGACCCCGGGCCGGCATTCACCAATACGGACTCGACGATTGGAATTCATGTAAAAAATGAGAATATGACTTTACGTACGGAATGGAATAAAAAATCCGGTGTATTGACCTATTATCATTATGCCGGAACAGAACATTCAGGACAACTGCCTTTGGATCTGGAATTCGCCCTGGACTCCAGTTTTGTTTCCGGCGTCCATGAAAGACTACTGCCGGAGAAATTTGTTCTTGGACAAAATTTCCCAAATCCGTTTAATCCATCGACGAACATAACATTTTCCGTAGGAATGAATTGCCTTACATCCCTGCGTGTGTATGATATGCTGGGTCGAGAGATGGCGACTATTTTCTCGGGAGAATTGCCGGCAGGGAGCTACACCAAGCAATGGAATGCGGAAAATTTTCCAAGCGGAATATATTTTTACCGGCTGCAGGCCGATAAATTTGCCGAGACGAAAAAACTTGTGCTTATCAAATAGCAATGGGAAGCGAAAAATTCCCAGGTCAACTCAGATGGAAGATTTAAGATTGAAGATGGAAGATTGGCACGAACTGAGCGACCATGTCAAGGTTCCTTAAGTTTTAGCTCTGCACCCTCGACAAGGTTACACAAAGCCCACCCGTTATTGCGATCCCCATGCAGTCGGGAGAAGCAGTCTCTCTTTTTACAGGACTTGAGATTGCTTCGTCTTCCGATCGACTTCGTCGCTCAGAATCCTCGCAATGACTTGGGTGCGGCATCCTCGCAACTCCTTATCCCCTTTGATTCAGCACAGTTCAAACGAACGCCGGTACAAAGTGCTAGCGACCTTGTCAAGGTTACTGGCTACAACTGTGGGACCTTGACAAGGTTACACAAAGCCCACCGGCATACAAGGGCTTAATCCCTTTTTCATCCCTTTGCTCTATTACGCTTTGCATCTTTCTTCGGTAATCTGATTGCAGGCATAATGCCCATCGGACAATGATCCGATATTATCCCGTCGTTCCAGCCGTCTCTTCCAATCCGGATAAGAGTTGAAAGTTTCGCGGGATGGCATACATTCACTCATCGCCATGAAAGGACGATTACTATGAAACAATCGAAGTTCGTTTTCCTGCTTTGTGCTCTGATCCTCGCCGGCCTGGCAGTTTCCTCCCTCAACTGTATGTTCCCGAGTACCATGAGTGGACAGGTCGGTGTTAATATATACGATCAGCCTGTTTGGGGACCTGAAGGGTATGACTACGCCGAATACTATTACATTCCTGATATAGACTCCTATTACTCCGTTTCCGAACATCAATATATCTATAGAGACGGATCGACATGGAGACATAGCCCAACGCTGCCTAATACGTACAACGGATATGATCCATACCATTCATATAAAGTGGTCATCAATGGAAGTGCTCCCTATGAAAACGACGAGATCAATCAGTCCAAATATCGAACGTACAAAGGGAAAAGGGATCAGCGCATGATTCGCGACAGCCATGATCCGAAATATTTTGAGATCAAAGACCATCCCCAGCACAATCAGTGGGAAAAAGAACATCAGCGGCATTGAAGATTTAAGAATGAAGATTGAAGAATTAAGATTTAAAAACCCCAGTTGTGAGCCGAAGGCCTATTATTAATACCCCGCTTTGCGGGGTAACAAATTCTTTAGTGTTCTCCCGTACTAACGGGTCGTGAGTGTCCCGAACGGACGGCTTTGCCGCGACTCACTCCCGGCTTGAAGAGAGCTGAAAGAATATTCAAACACCATGATAGATATCTCCAAAGTGACCGATTATTTATACGTGGGCTCGAGAGTCGGGAAGGAACATGCCGATGAATTGAAGGTGCTCAATTTTAATCTGATTATTTCCATGATCGGGCAAATGCCGCCCGATGAAATCTATACGCTTCCTCCCTTTAAAACCTTATGGATTAAAACATATGATACATTTTTTACCCCCATCTCGATCAAGAAACTGCTGTTGGGAGTTGAGGCAGCATTGCCGGTTATTCAAAACAATGGAAAGGTTTTAGTTTTTTGCATGCAAGGCAAACGTCGAAGTGTTGCCATGGCGGCCGCCATCCTGATCAGTATGGGACATACCGGCGAAGAGGCCGTCAACCTGTTAACCACTGCTCGTACGGTCGCTGATCCAAGAAGGTGGTATATCCACAGACAAATCAAAGCCTTTGAAAAATATTGGCAGGGGAAAAAATTGCTGTGAAGAAAATAAAAAAAATTCATATCATTATTAATCCCGCCGCCGGAGAAGAAGAAGCGATATTACCCATTATCAATACGTCCATGGAAGAAGCCGGCATTGCATGGGAAGCATTCATTACCCACCAGGCGGGCGATGGGATCAAGTTTGCCAGGGCCGCTGTCAAGGCAGAAGTGGATGCCCTCGCCGTGTATGGCGGCGACGGTACGCTCATGGAAGCAATCAGCGGCCTGATGGGATCAGAGTTACCTCTGGCTATTCTACCGGGAGGTTCTGCAAATGTCGCAGCCACTGAACTCGGCATACCCAAAGATCTGAAAGAAGCCTGCACCCTCCTGAGCCGCGGTCCGTTGGAGATGAAAACCATTGATGTGGGGCAGTTCGATACGCGTTATTTTATTACAGGAATAAGCCTTGGTTTTGGGGCGGATATAGTCAAAGGCGCGGATCGCGAAACCAAAAATAAGTTCGGCATACTCGCTTATTTTCTATCAGCGGCCGCGGCATTAAAGAAAACCAGAAAAGTCGTTTACTCTCTGAACATCGATGGACAAGAGTA
>Ga0105104_10000701_pt1 | contig 25959 bp, 18 predicted proteins | sample PPLLaktember2015_3_FD_87034 | JGI IMG/M metagenome (GOLD analysis project Ga0105104, IMG submission 87034) | Freshwater sediment microbial communities from Prairie Pothole Lake near Jamestown, North Dakota, USA - PPLs Lake P7 Core (6) Depth... | ecosystem: Environmental > Aquatic > Freshwater >...
AATTCTGTAAGCGATTACAAGATTTCCGCGAGCATCTATGGGAACTTTGGAAACCAGACAAGCAGATCTCCTTCCCCCCAACCGGATTACGATCTATGACGTCGCGGCGGAGGCGGGCGTTTCGTATGCCACCGTTTCGCGGGTGATCAATAATGACCCCCACGTAAAAACTGAAACCAAAGTACGCGTCCAGGCTGTGATGGAGCGCATGGGTTTTGTGGTCAACCAGAAAGCGCGCAGCCTGGCCGGTGGAAAGAACAATCTGATCGGCGTCCTGGTGCCGGACCTTGGCACCGGCTATATCGGTGAAATCATGCGTGGGATCGACGCCGAGCTCGACCTTGCCAAGTACGAAATGCTGCTGTATACCACCCACCGCAGGGAGGGTAAAGAGGCCAATTATGTGGCTACTCTGGCCCAGGGGATGGCCGAAGGTCTGCTGTTGATCCTGCCGCGCAACCCGGCGGCTTACCTGGACACGCTGCGGCGCAGGAATTTCCCCTACGTGTTGATCGACCACCAGGGGATCGACGACCAGGGCCCTGCGGTAGGCGCGACCAATTGGCAGGGCGCCTATAATGCCACGGAATACCTGATCCAGTTGGGACACAAGCGGATTGCCTTTGTCGCTGGAAGCAAGGACCTGGGCTGCGCGCGCGACCGCCAGGCCGGGTACCAGGCCGCGTTACGCACCCACCACATCCCGATCACCCCAGAATATATCTACCAGGGCGATTTTCACCAGCCGGACGGTTTCGCGGGTGGTCATTATTTTCTGGATCTCCCCGGCCGTCCGTCCGCGGTATTTGCTTCCAATGATGTAATGGCAATGGGCGTCATCGAAGCCGCCCGGGACCGCGGGCTGCGCGTGCCGGAAGATCTTTCAGTGATCGGTTTCGATAACATTCCCCAATCGGCCATGATGCACCCCCGCCTGACGACCATCAATCAACCCCTTGAAAAAATGGGGCGGGTGGCTGCCCAAATTTTATTCGAACTGTTAGAAAATCCCCAGGCCCATAAACCGGGCCGGATCGAGTTACCCACCGAATTGGTCGTTCGCGATTCCTGCAAGACGTATGTTGAGCTGGAGGGACCCGGTAACACATCACACTGAAGCCTAAATTCAATAGCTTTACTCTTAGAGGAAACCATATTTTGTCTCCTCTGGTTAAATTCGCGTCAATTTACAGCCCGGGTCTGCCGGGCAGGAGGTGGCGGGCACAGACTACACCCAATGGCGTTGTTTCGGTTCGAGATCGTCGTATGATCCAATCCTGGTTTGAACTATTTTGGAAGGAGAAGGAACGATGGATAAAAAGCTGTATAAACTGTTTAGCATATTGCTGATCGCCGCATTTATCCTGGCTGCCTGCGCTTCGCCGACGGCTGCTCCTACCCAGCCCGCGGCGGTGGACGAGCCGGCGGTTGTGGATACCGAGGCGCCGGCTGTTGTTGAGCCGGAGCCAACCGAACCCCCGGCCGCCGCAGCCGAAAAGGTGAAGATTGCCTGGTGGCACATCACGACCGCGGAAAATCAGAAGGCGGTCTGGCAAAAGCTGGCCGATGAATATATGGCCGCGAACCCGAATGTCGAGGTCGAGATCACCGTCCTCGAGAATGAAGCCTTCAAAACCAAGATGACCACCGTGATGCAGTCTGGCGAGCCCCCGGATGTCTTCCAGAGCTGGGGCGGTGGTGTGATGAACGAATATGCCACGGCCGGTCTGCTCAAGGATATCACCGCCGATCTGGATGCGGATGGCGGCGCCTGGCGGGATACCTTCTCACCCGGCGCGCTGGGTGTATACAGCTACCTGGACAAGAACTACGGCGTGCCGTGGGATATGGGCATGGTCGGGTTCTGGTACAACAAGGCCTTGTTCAGCCAGGCTGGGATTGAAAAACCACCGGCCACCTGGAGCGAGCTGCTCGAGGATGTCCAGAAACTGAAAGACGCCGGGATTACGCCCATTGCATTGGGCGCGGGTGACAAATGGCCCGCCGCATTTTGGTGGGAATACCTGGCCGTCCGGGTGGGTGGTAAGGATGCCTTTGACGCCGCTTATTCTCGCGAGGGCTCCTTCGCCGATCCCGCGTTTGTCGAAGCGGGCACAAAACTCAATGAGCTCAAGGCTCTCGAGCCCTTCCAGAGCGGCTTCTTGGGCGCCACCTGGGGCGATGAGGCCATTGCCATGGGCAACGGCAAGGCAGCCATGGATTTGATGGGCCAGTGGGCCCCCGGCGCCTTCAACGACAACAGCCCTGACAAGAAAGGCATTGGCGACGATTTGGGCTGGTTCCCCTTCCCGGCTGTGGAGGGCGGCGCTGGAGCAGGGACCGACGCGCTCGGCGGTGGTAACGGCTTTGCGCTTGGCAAGAATGCCCCCCCGGAAGCCGTCGACTTCGTCAAGTACCTGACCCGCGCGGAATCACAGGTCCAGTGTGCTGAAGAAGGCTTCTGCGTCCCGGTTGTCAAGGGCGGCGAAGCCGGCCTGTCTGACCCGCTGCTCCTGGCCGTCCAGCAAGGCGCGGCAGCCGCGGAGTATTTCCAGCTATACTATGATCAGTATCTGACCCCGGCGATGGGTTCTATCGTAAATGACAGCGTTCAGGGCGTTTTCGCCGACACATTGACCCCAGAACAGGCCGCCCAGGCCCTTGAAGATTCTGCGGCGACCGAGCTGCAGTAGTATATCTTTCCTGCGAATACCGGTGCGGGGATTGGGTGCGTAAACCGCGACGCCCAATCCCCGCCCGAGCGCTGCCATACAGGTCCCGCAGGTTGAACTGACCTACGCCGGATTTTCATCGATTAAACCTGTGAGACGCGCCTGGGGCATCTTTACCCGAGACAGGCCGCTAATCTGTTCGAGAGGAGGGTGACCTGCTATGCAAACCGTTCCCGCCATACCGGATCTCGTGAAATTGAAACGGGGGGCTGGCGCTCCACGCCTGCTGCAAGACAACCTGACCATCGCATTTTTCCTGCTCCCGGCGCTTATCCTTTTTCTGCTGTTTGTCATCTATCCGATTTTCCAGTCGGTTTATTACAGCCTTTTCAATTGGAAGGGTCTTGGCCCCGCGGTGGATTATGTGGGCATAGAAAACTTCAAAAGGATCCTGAGCGACCGGGTATTCTTGATCGCACTCAGGAACGGGCTTCTGATTGTTGTCTTCTCACTGGCGCTCCAGCTGCCGCTGTCGCTGGGTTTAGCGGTATTGGTGGGAAATAACCTGCGCGGACGGGCCTTCTACCGGACCATCTTCTTTTTGCCCTATGTCCTTTCCGAAGTCATCGCGGCCATTATGTGGTTGATTATTCTCAACCCCGATCCGGAGCGCGGCTTTATCAATGCCGTCCTGGTTCTCTTCCCCGGCGCGGAAGCTCAACCCTGGCTGGGCAACCCCGATACGGTCCTGGTGGCTGTGTTTGTGGCCCTGACCTGGAAATATTTTGGGTTTCACATGCTGTTGTATCTCACCGGGCTGCAGAACATCCCGGTGGAGATCCAGGAAGCCGCCCGGATCGATGGCGCGAGCGTCTTGCAGAGCTTTTTTCGCATTACCCTGCCGCTGCTCTACAGCACGATCCGTACGTCTGTCTACCTATCTGTGCTCGGCTCCCTCCAGCAGTTTATCCTGGTCTGGATCATGACCAAAGGCGGCCCGGTCAACGCCAGCGAAACCCTGGCCACATATATGTACCGTTTTGGGTTTGTACGCTTCCAATTGGGGTATGGTTCCGCGGTTGCCATCTATATGTTCCTGCTGTGCCTGTTCTTTTCGTTGGTATACCAGCGCCTGACGCGCCAGCCCGATTACCTGACCGGCCTCTAGAAAGGGTGAGTTTTATGGCAACCATGTCCATCCCACGCCAACGCTGGAACGCGCGAAAATTTTTGCCGCAGTTCGCCCGGTACTTTATTCTCACCGTGGTGATCGTGTTCGTCCTTGTGCCCATCGTGATGCTTCTTTTTGGGGCGCTCAAGACCCGCGGTGAATTTATGACCCGCCCGTACACGCTGCCCATTCCTCCCCGCTGGGAGAATGTCATCACCATTGTCAGCGAGCCCAGCTTCTGGGGAATGCTGCGCAACAGCCTGCTGGTCATGCTGGCGGCTACATTTGGCGTGGTTGCGATTTGCAGCCTGGCAGCATTTGTTTTTGCGCGGATGGAGTTCCGCACGAAGGGCCTGGCTTTTAACCTGTTCACCGTGGGGCTCATGTTCCCCATCAATGTGGCCATCCTGCCCGTCTATTTTGTACTGCGCCAGATCGACCTGATTGACAGCCTGATGGGCGTGATCCTGGTGCAGACCGCCTTCCAGCTTTCGGGCAATATCCTGATCTTACGCGGGTTTTTTACCGCCATTCCTACCGAGCTGCAGGATGCCGCTTACATCGACGGCTGTACGGCCTTTGACTTTTTCATCCGCATCCTGCTCCCGCTGGCGCGCCCGGCGCTGGCGGCGGTCGCGGCGCTGACCATGATCGTCAGCTGGAATGACCTGCTCGTCCCCCTGATCGTCATCAACCAGGATAAACTCTGGACCCTGCCCCTGGGCACCATGCAGTTCCAGGGCCAGTACGGCCAGGACCTGTCCCTCGTATCCGCTTTTGTGGCCATCTCCGCCCTCCCAACGATCATCTTCTACCTGTTTGCCGAGCGGCAGATCGTTTCTGGCCTGACCGCTGGAGCTATCAAGGGTTAATTCTAAAACGGCCGCAACCTTGAACCATGAAAAACCTGTTGTCAAATCTGTGGATTACCGGCATCATCACATCATTGGTTCTCCCGGCGTGCCAGGGAGGCAGCCCGGCTGTTGTCCAATCCACACAACCCGTATTCGCCGCATCTGCACCCGGAAACACAGCCATCCCATCCCCTGAACCTACCTCTACCATGACCCCCATCCAGAGTTTGCCACCCGGCGCATTCTACAGCGGCCAATACCGCAACCTTTTTCAGGAACTGCTGGGGAAATCAGAGCTGGAGATCCAGGCCAAACTAGACGCCGCCTGGAAACAGCTCTTCTATGGGCACGCTGATTTCCAACGCATCTATTATCCGGTCGACCCGGACATGGCATATATCAAAGATATCGGCAATGAGGATGTGCGCAGCGAAGGTATGTCTTACGGGATGATGATCGCTGTCCAACTGGATAAACAAGAAGAATTTAACCGCTTGTGGAAGTGGGCGAAGACCTACATGTATCAGGCAGAAGGCGCCTATCAAGGCTATTTCGCCTGGCACTGCCGGGATAACGGAGAACAATTGGATGCCAACCCCGCATCTGACGGCGAGGAATGGTTCGGGATGGCGCTGTTCTTCGCCGCCGCGCGCTGGGGATCCGGAGAGGGGATCTTCAATTATCGCGCCGAGGCGAACGACATCCTGCGCACCATGCTGCATCGCGAAGAGATGGGCGGGGACCTGGCGACGAACATGTTCGATGCGGATGTTCACCAGGTGGTGTTCGTGCCCACGATCGGGCGCGACTCGGCCTTCACCGATCCTTCTTATCATCTCCCGGCCTTTTACGAGCTGTGGTCGCGTTGGGCGGACCAGGATCGGGAGTTTTGGTCTCAAGCCGCGCAAACCAGCCGCCAGTTCTGGAAAAATGCTGCCAATCCCCAGACCGGGCTCATGCCCGATTACGCCAATTTCGACGGCAGCCCCTATGAAGGGGACAGCTTCCACAAAGATTTCCGTTTTGATGCTTTCCGAAATGCCTCGAATGTAGGCCTGGATTATGCCTGGTTCGCGGCGGATGCCTGGCAGATCGAACAGAGCAACCGTTTATTGGAGTTTTTCCATTCCAAAGGGATCGACGAATACCCGAACCAGTACACCCTGGATGGGACTCCCCTTTCGACCGATCGTTCGCCAGGGTTGGTTGCCATGAATGCAACCGCAGCCCTGGCTTCGACCACCCGGTTGGCGCCAGAATTCGTCCAGCGTTTGTGGGATCTGGAGATCCCGGAGGGGAAGTGGCGTTATTACGACGGCCTGTTATACATGTTGGCCTTCCTGCAGGTAAGCGGCAGCTTCCGCATCTATTCACCGTGAACCCCGGTGCCGCCGGTTGGATAAGCCCTGCGTTCAGGCGGCCAGGCTGATTGGATCGAGACCACATTGGGAGAAAGTAATGAATTATCGTGACGCGTCAAAACCGGTTTCTGAACGGATTGAAGACCTTCTGGCCCGCATGACCCTGCCGGAGAAAATTGCTCAGCTCGGATCCGTGTGGGTCTACGATTTGCAGGACAGCCTGGCGTTTTCCCCAACCAAAGTGCATGAACGGTTGAAAGATGGGATGGGTCAGATTACCCGCATTGGGGGTGGGAGTATTCTTAACCCACAACAAAGCGCCGAGATGGCAAATGCCATCCAGGCTTATCTGATCCAACACACTCGCCTGGGGATCCCGGGGTTGGTCCACGAAGAATGCTGCTCGGGTCTGATGGCTTTGGGCGCGACGGCCTTTCCGCAGATGATCGGGCTGGCCAGCACCTGGATGCCCGGGCTGGCCGAGCAGATGACGGATGTGATCCGCAAACAGATGCGCGCGGCCGGGTCACACGAAGGGCTGTCTCCCATCCTGGACGTAACTCGCGAACCGCGTTGGGGGCGCATCGAAGAGACCTTTGGCGAAGACCCGTTCCTGATCGCCCAGTTCGGGATGGCCTACGTGCGCGGCCTGCAAGGTGAAAACCTGTCTGAAGGAGTGATGGCGACCGCCAAACACTTTTTAGGCCATGGGATCTCCGAGGGGGGGCTAAACTGCTCGCCTGTGCACATCGGACCGCGCGAGCTGCGCAATGTATTCACCTATCCTTTTGAGGCGGTGATCCGCGAGAGCAAGCTGGCAGCCATCATGAACGCCTATTCTGACCTGGACGGCGTGGTCGTGGCGGCATCCAAAGCGATCCTGACCGGTTTGCTGCGGGATGAGCTGGGTTTTACCGGTCTGGTGGTCTCGGATTATCAGGCCATCCAAATGATCCACAGTTATCACTTCGCAGCGCCCGACCTGCTCGAAGCCGCCTGCCGGGCGCTGGAAGCGGGCATCGATGTGGAGCTTCCGAATACCCAGGGTTATTCCGAGCAGCTGTGCCAGGCGCTCGAAAGCGGCCGGCTGCAAATAGAAACGATCGATCGGGCCGTCCGGCGACATTTACAAAAGAAGTTCGAGCTGGGTCTGTTCGAGCGGCCATTTGTCGACAGCGGGAGGGTCAGGGAGGTTTATGACACAGCGGATCAGCGCGCTGTGGCCCACGAGATTGCCGCGAAAAGCCTGGTCTTGTTAAAAAACGAGGGGCACCTGCTTCCTTTGAAGAAAGACATCCGCTGCCTGGCCGTGATTGGCCCCAATGCGGACCGCGCCCGGCACTTATTGGGCGATTACTCCCACCCGGCGCATATCGAAAACTTGCTGTTCAGAGAGCCGCAGCTGGCAGATTCGCTGGGTCAGGGTGTAGAACCCGGTTTTGTCAGCGGGTCGATAGCCATTGGCAGCCTGTTGGATGCGGTCCGCCAGAACGTGTCCGCGGATACGCGCGTGCTTTTTGAGCGGGGATGTGAGGTGGACGGCGAGGACTGTTCTGGTTTCGAAGCCGCGCTGGCAGCGGCGCGTGAGGCAGACATTGTGCTGCTTGCCCTGGGCGATAAATCCGGATTGACCCTGGACTGCACCTGCGGCGAAGCGCGCGACCGGGCCTCGCTGGGACTCCCGGGCGTCCAGCAAGAATTGGCGCAGATGGTTTTACAGGCGGGGAAACCCACGGTCCTGGTGCTGATCAACGGGCGCCCGCTGGCGATCCCGGAGCTGGTCGAGCAGACCCCGGCAATTTTAGAGGCCTGGCTGCCGGGTGAAGAGGGCGGGCTGGCGATCGCGGAAGCGCTTTTTGGCGATATCAATCCAGGTGGAAAACTGCCGGTCAGCTTCCCGCGTTCGGTTGGGCAGCTTCCGGTGTATTACAACCACCAGCCTTCCGGGGCGCGCTCGCAGTGGCATGGGGATTATGCCGATGAAACCGTCAGGCCGCTCTTTCCTTTCGGCCATGGGTTGAGCTACACCTGCTTTGGTTACCAGAACCTGCGTATCGAACCCCAGACCGCGGCCGCCGGTGAAAGCGTGTCGGTCTCCCTGGAGGTAGAAAATGTTGGAAATGTGCAGGGTGAAGAAGTGGTGCAGTTGTATACGCGCGACCGGGTGGCCAGCACGCCCCGGCCGGTCCAGGAATTGAAAGGTTTTGCACGGCTCCCGCTGGAACCCGGTGAGAAGCGAAGGCTGGTCTTTCACCTGCCGGTGGACCTGCTGGCTTTTTACAATGAAGAACTGAACCTGGTGGTTGAAGCCGGGACGATCGAGGTCATGCTCGGCAGCTCGGCGGATGACATCCGCCTGAGAGGGGCATTTGAGATCGCGGGGGAAGCGGAGCAGCGCATCGCGAAAAGGGCATTCACTTGTCCGGTGGAAATCCTGGGGTAAACCATCAAACCAATGAATTCTCTGGTAACACCCTTATAATAGGAGTGGTTAGCTTATCTGTGCAATCATTTCATCGGATAGAATATGCAGCGGATCCGCGTCTTCGTTGAGTGAGGAAACTAAAATGGCAAACCTTTTTCAACCCAAGCCTGAAGATAAGTTTACTTTTGGTCTCTGGACGGTGGGGAACACCGGCCGGGATACCTGGGGCGATGCCGTCCGGGCTGCGCTCAAACCCCACGAGATCGTTTATTTGCTGGCTGAGGCCGGCGCGTATGGGGTCAACTTTCACGACAACGACCTGATCCCATTTGGCGCCAGCGCAGCGGAACGGGCAGCCATCCTGAAAGATTTCAAACGGGCGCTGGATGACACCGGTCTGGTGGTGCCCATGGCTACCACCAACCTGTTCTCCCACGCTATTTTCAAAGATGGCGCCTTTACTTCCAACGACCCCAAAGTGCGCGCATTTGCTCTCCAAAAGACCATGCGGGCCATGGATCTGGGAGCCGAGCTGGGGGCCGGGATCTATGTTTTCTGGGGCGGCCGCGAGGGGGCGGAATCGGACGCCTGCAAGAACCCGCTGGACGCCATCCGCCGTTTCCGCGAGGCGCTCAACTTTTTGTGCGAATATGCCATCGACAACGACTATGGAATGAAATTTGCCCTTGAGGCCAAACCCAACGAACCGCGCGGAGACCTGTATTTCCCCACCACGCCCGCCTACCTGGGTTTTATCACTACCCTGGACCACCCCGAGATGGTTGGGGTCAACCCCGAGATGGCCCACGAGCACATGGCCGGTCTCAACTTCCTGCACATGATAGCTCAGGCCTGGGAAGCCGGCAAATTATTCCACATCGATTTGAACGACCAGAATTATGCTCGCTACGACCAGGATTACCGCTTCGGCATGCAGAACATCAAGCAGTCCTTTTTCCTGGTCAAGTTCCTGGAAGACGTGGGCTATTCGGGCAGCCGCCATTTCGACGCCCACGCGCTGCGAACCGAGGATCAAGGGGGTGTGAAAGATTTTGCCCGCGGTTGTATGCGCACCTATCTGATGCTCAAAGAAAAAGCCTGCCGCTGGAATGAAGATGCTGAGATCCAGGCGCTGCTGCGCGAGCTGAATGCCAGCGACCCGGTTCTGGCGCCCCTGACCGGGAAATACAGCCGGGATAAGGCCATTGGCCTAAAAGAGCTCACCTTTGATGTAGAGGCCATCGGCGCGCGCGGGTTGAACTACGAGCGCCTCGACCAGCTGACCATCGATCTACTGCTGGGGATGCGCTGATATGGATGCGTATTTTCTCGGCATCGATGTTTCGACGACGGCTACCAAGGCGCTGCTGGTAAATCGGGCGGGTGAAGTGGTGGCTGTGGCTGCCACGGAATACCCTTTCGAGACGCCCAAACCGTTGTGGAGCGAACAGGACCCCGGGCTGTGGTGGGATGGCGCGGTCCGCAGCATCCGCGCCGTGCTGGAAAAGGCCAACTTGAGCGGCGAGCAGGTAAGCGCCGTCGGGCTGACCGGCCAGATGCACGGCCTGGTGCTCCTGGACGCGGATGGCCAGGTCCTGCGTCCTTCAATCCTTTGGAACGACCAGCGCACCGCTGCCCAATGCGAGGAGATCCACGCAAGGGTGGGGAAGGAGCGCTTTATCCAGATCACCGGCAATGTCGCGCTGACCGGTTTTACTGCGCCCAAGATCCTTTGGGTGCGGGAAAATGAACCGGAGGTTTATTCGCGCGCCCGGCATATCTTGCTGCCAAAAGATTACGTGCGCTACCGCCTGACCGGCGCTTATGCGATGGACAAAGCCGATGGGGCGGGTACGGTCCTGATGGACCTGAAAGCGCGCGATTGGTCGCCCGAGATCCTGGCGGCGCTGGAGATCCCCCCCGAGTGGATGCCGCCGCTCTACGAAGGTACCCAGGTCACCGGACGGCTGACCGAACAGGCGGCGCAGGCCAGCGGGCTGTGCGCCGGCACGCCGGTCGTGGCCGGCGGCGGCGACCAGGCCGCCCAGGCGGTGGGGGTTGGGGCGGTCCGCGAAGGTATCGTGGCCCTGACCCTGGGTACCTCTGGGGTGGTTTTTGCCACCGCGGATGGGGCCTTTATCGAACCGGAGGGCCGGCTGCATGCCTTCTGTCACGCCGTCCCCGGAAAATGGCACCTGATGGGGGTGATGCTCTCTGCAGCCGGAAGCCTGCGCTGGTACCGGGATACGTTTGCCCCGGGGATGGAGTACGACCGCTTGCTGGCCCCGGCCGCGGATGTGCCCGCCGGCAGCGATGGGCTAATCTTCCTGCCTTACCTGACCGGCGAGCGTACGCCCTACCCGGACCCGCTGGCGCGGGGCGCCTTTGTGGGCGCGACCGTCCGCCATACCCAGGCGCACTTCACCCGCGCCGTGCTGGAAGGGGTGGCCTTTGGCCTGCGCGACAGCTTCGACCTGATGAAATCGGCCGGGCTGTCCGCCATCCGCCAGGTACGCGTATCGGGCGGGGGCGCGCGCAGCGCGCTGTGGCGGCAGATCCTGGCGGACGTCTTCCAGGCCGAGCTGGTGACGGTCAACACCACCGAGGGCGCGGCCTACGGCGCGGCGCTCCTGGCGGGGGTGGGGGCAGGCGCCTGGGCCGGCGTTGAAGAAGCCTGCGACCAGGCCGTCCACATCACCGGGCAGGTCGCGCCAGGCGGGGATGGGGCCGTCTACGAGAAAATGGCGGGCTATTATCGCAGCCTGTACCCTGCGCTGACCCCGTTTTTCCATGCGCTTGGAGTGTGAAGAATAAGAAAAGACACCCGGCCGAAGGTTTTGAAACCTTCGGCCGGGTGTCTTTATGTAGTGTAAATGTTGGGTTGATGGCATTTGAGTTTATGACCGGGTGGTTTCCACAGGACAACGCTGCTGGAAAGCCATCAACCCATCCTACGGTTTGCTGAATCAAGGGACCTGCATCCGGCCCTCCCGGATCCATTCCTGGAAGCCGGAACCAGACACCTGGCCGTTCTCCAGTACAAAGCCGTAATCGATCAATGAACGCAGGCTGGGAGATTGGCCGGTTGGGATCGGGTTGCCTTCCGCGGCGGCCTGGAGCACGGAGCGCTCGTGGAGGGTGAAGTGCAGCCAGTAATGTTCGTAATACTTGCGCATATTCTCGGAGAACAGGTGCCGGGTCTGCTGGCGGGCCGGAGCACCGCTCAATCCCTCCCGGTGACATCCGTATAGAATGGACGCGGCTGCCTGGAGGGGGAAGGGCATCCTACCGGCCAGCTCGATCAGGAACTCAATGTCGGCAGGATCTTCCAGCGGGTGGCCTGCCCTCTCGGCCGGGACGCTGATCAGGCTGCGCGCATCCGTATCGCCGATGCTGCCCAGCTTCATCATCTGGCCAAACAGGTTGAAGAAGTCAGATGTCCAGCGGTTGCCATCCTGGGGTTGGATGGTGTGGATCTCGCGGTATGAGGTGGTTACCCAGGCGATCTGCCCTTCGCTGTCGTTGGAAAGCGAGCGCAGGAAATCAAAGAACTGGGTGTCGAATACGGGGAGCTGCCCCAGTTTTTCAAATTCATCCAGCAGCAGCAGGATCCGCCAGCCTTGCTCGCGCATTTTCTTGAAAAATGCATAAGCGATCTGGTCGGTGACCAGTTCGGGCGCGTGGATGGGTTGGTCGGCGCAGTCCCGTTGGCGTTGGACCGCCGCGCAGGTTTCCAGCAACAGCTTGCGATAGAAAGGGTTTACCCCTGAAATACCGCTCTGCAGGTTGAGATTGACAAGCAGCAGCCGCCGGGATTCGTCCGGATTGAGCTGTTGGGCACGGTTTTGGGGATGACACAGATATTTGAGGAAAGAGGTTTTTCCCGAACGGCGCGCCCCCAGGATGGAGAGGCAGTTTAGATGGGGTCCCAATACCCGGTCAAAAAAACCACTTACCCCATCCAGATCGCGGAAATAGAGTTGGGGATCTGAAACCGGAAGACCCACAATATAAGGGCTGCGGAAAGGCCATTCTTCCAGGGGGTCGGCCTTCTCGGGAGGCAGAAGCGTCTCAACCAGGCGAACTGCTCGCTCTTCCGGGGTCAGGATCGATTCTTCGTGCGTCTGGATCTCGATGCGCAGCCGGGCGCGGTCGTTTTCCAGCTCGGCGGTCTTTTGTTCGACCTGCTCCTTGAGCAGGGTCAGCTGTTCGCGGTCGTAAACCGACTGGCGGGTTTGCTCGGCTGCCTGCGCCAGGAAGTTCAAGCGGTCTCGCTCGATCTCGGCCTTGAGCTTGCGCTGTTGGTCTTCCAGCTCCTCTCTACGCTGGCGGTAGGAGAGGCGCGCCGTATACACACCCGCCAGTACGCCTGCCAGAGAGATCAGGGCCGGGATCAAAATGGAATAGAGCAGGTTGAGCGATGGATCCATGGCTTCCTCTACCAGAATGGCGGTTTAGTGACTGCGGTAGTAAACCCATCGCGAGAGGAATGGCACGACCATTTTATATCCAACCTCGCCGCTCGGAGATTTCACCCGTTCAAACAGACGCCGGCCCACCAGGTGCTGGAGGTTGGCAGCCATGTGGTCCTGGGGCAGAGTGGACAGCGCTCGCAGCCGGCTTTCCGATACACAGGCCAGGCCTTCCTCGGTGCGGTTGGAAAGCTCGACCAATAAAGCCCGTTCGCAATCATCCAGCTCGTTCCATACGAATTGACCCAGATGGTCCTGCCTGGCCTGGCTCTCGATTGTCTTCTGGGTATCCGCCAGAGAAATAAAATTCACCCGGCGTTTCATATTCATTTGAAAGACAAGCTCGTGAGACAGCGCCTGGATCAGGAGCGGGTGGCCATGCGTGACGCGCACCAGCTCTTCGACCGCGGCCTCCTCATAAAATACTTTCCCCAACAAGGGTTCCTTCACCAGGCTGCTGGCGTCCTCTGGCTCGAGGTAGGAGACTTCTTTGTGAAGGGCAAACGTGGAGAGCAGGCCGATATAATCCTTGGACATCTCATCCAGGACGTGGGTCCCGGCCAGGATAAAGGCTACGTGCGGATTGAACTGCATCTGGTCGCGCAGCTGGCCAAAAGTCTCTACATCCAACACGCCTTTCTGAACCTGGCGGTCCAGCACCTCGAATTCATCGAACATCAACACCACCAGACCGGGTTTCAGACAGTCGCCAATTTCCTTCATGTAATCATTGAAGGTCTGGTATGGACTCTGGCTGAAATTTGATTGGGCAGGCAGCTCAGGACTGCGCCCGATGCGGGGGTGGTCGATCAGGCCGTCGTGAACCCGCTTCGCGATCAGGGCCAGAAAATCTGCTTTTCCTTTGATTTCAACGGCCTGGAGATTGATATAGACCGGGCAAAGCGGGCAGTCGGGGTCCTGGCGCAGGGGCTCGCCAAACTCACCTTTCTCGAGCTGGACCAGGATCGAGCTCTTGCCCATCCGGCGCTGCCCGTGCAGCACCAGGACGTTGTTCTGGGTTGCCCCGCGCAGGTTATCCGCCACCCATTGGAAGATATCCTGGCGTCCGAAAAAGGGGCTGCCCACGCGTGGAGAGACAGGTGTGCCGGTCACGTATGGGTTTTCCACGCGGATAAAGCGCCCGGGTTGCGAGCGGATCACCTCCAACCAGCGGTCAATAATCCGTTGGAAGATCTGGCGCTCGGGCGCGGAAAGAACCCCCGTTTCCTTACGCAGCTCGACAAGTTTATAGATGACCTGGCCGATCTGCGGCTCGCCATCGTGCGGGCGCATGGTTTGCGCGATCTGGGATTGGAGCTTGACCAGGAAGGTCGCGGCCTGGCTCAGGAAAAACTGGGGTTCCATCAGCCGCGGTGTTGTGACCAGGTTGCGGTCCGCCGAGCATTCGGAGATCTCGTCGGTGTTTTGGACCTCGAGGGCCTCGCTCATCGAACGATACAGGATGCTGGCGGGCAGGCCGTCCTCCAGAAAATCAGAGTGGCGGTCGATCAGCTCAGGGAGATTTTTGAGACGCTGGGGATCGAAATCGGGTTGGAAGAGAGCCGCATACTGGTCGATGATCTGGGCAATCGCGGCGCGGCGGGCGCGCAGCCGTTCGGCGGTCTGGCTCAAGATACTGATCGAGTACCAGCGGTCCCGGCCGAAGGCATGCAGGATCGATAAAAGGTGGAGCTGCTGGCGGTTGATCTGGTCGGCCAGACGCTCGGCCTCGAGCAAGCGGGCGTTTTCGATGGCTATGGCGGCCGTTTGTGCGATCAGGTCGAACACCAGCTCATCCAGCTCGTTGAAATAGGTGGTCTCCTCAAGCTGAGCGGTCTTGCGCATCTTGGTCTCAACTTTGAGGACACCCACCAGCTTGTCGCCAACCATCAAGGGGGCGCCCATAAAAGATTCGCATTTCTGGTCGCCCTCGAAATTGAAATCGTCATAATGGCCCAGGTGGTGCGGGTGGCGGGTTAGCTCGAGGTTGCTGCGGGCGCTAAAAGATTTCTCTTTTACCGCGATCCATACAGTCAGCCCGACCCGGTCTTTCCGGCTTTTGGGGATTTCTTCGGTGATGGGTTTTAGCTCGTAGATGCGCACCTCAGGACCGAGCTTCGCCCACCCATAAGCCGCCCAAAGGGGTTGGATCAAATAGTTGCCGTCGCGGAGGAAGAGGGCGCAGGCGCGCGCCTGGAAAAGATCGGAAATGGCAGTGACTACCTTATTGACCAGGGTCGGTACGTCCAACCCGCCGCGCAGGATCTCGACAATGGTGGGCTGGGCATCGCGGATGACCTGGTAGCGAGTGGGTCCCTGTTCGATAATGCGGGTGATCGCTAAAGCCACATCCTGGATGAGGGTGTGGAACCGCTGGCGGGCTTCATCGGCAAAATTACGCTCGTCGGGTACCCCGATGAGGGACGTATTCTCCACTTTGATCACCCCAATGATGGTGCCGCCTACCTGGAGGGGGGCTCCCAGGAAAGCGCCGCAGATGGTGCCGGTAGTTTGGGGAAAATTCCACTTGTCATATCCGCCTTTATGATGGGGGTGTTCGTGGAGGGCCTCAAAATCGGGAGCGTAAACGGTCTCGCCCATGGCGGCGATATAGGCGGTCAGGCCAACTTTTTCGGTGCTGTTTTCCACCTCTTCGCGGGTCGGCAGGATGTAGGAGCGGATCACGTGGCGGGGGGCTTGCGAGCCGATCCCCGCGCGTTGGGTCAGGGTCTGGCGTTTGGGATCAGCCAGGTAGATGGCGCACGAGTCGGCGCGCATGACGGAGGCCATCACGCTGACGACAATATCCAGGAAGCTGTCCAGGTCTCCCTCGGTGGCGACGGCCTCTCCGATGACATCGCGGGCCCAGGCGGTGAGGGCGGCATCCAGCTCGCCTGAAACGGCCATCTTCTGGTAGATGACGCATTTGCTGGCGACCCGGCCGACCGTTTCCAGGACGATCTGGTCGTTGACGTTGAAATCTTTTACCCCGCCCTCCCCGTTGGAGCGCCGTTCAGCCTTGATCAACCCGATGACTTCGCCGCGCAGGCCGCGCAGCGGGACGCCCAGAAAGGTTTTCAGGACCAATTTTTCGCCCGGGAGCATCTCGGGGTCATGTCTTCCGGAATAATGGGGGTGATTGCGCAGCTCTTCCTGGCTGCCGGCCAGAAATGGCTGGCCCTTAGAGAGGATCCAGGCCGTCAATCCCAGCTTTTCTACCGGGTTGGCCGGTAGCTCCTTGACCGCCTGGGGGGGTACCAAACGGACCTGGACGATATCGACGAACTGTTCCTGGTATCCCGTCCCAGCGCGCTGGGTGGCCGTTTCGCCAGATGGGTCGATCAAAAATATCGACGCGGCGCTGGTTTTGAGCACCTCGGCTGCCCGCTGGACAACGCGGCCAAGCAGTTCGCGCAGGGTAGACTGCGGGTTTAATTCGCGGATGAGCTGGGATTGGATCTCGGTGGAAAGTTTGAGTGTGTTGTACACGGCGGCGTCCCCCTGATCGAAGATAGGTTGTCTTTCTAGTCTAGCGTAAGACTAGGAGAATGTCAATCAAATTGGGCAGATACCTCGAGCCTCCACTCTAATCAGAGTAAAATTATCCCAGGGGTATCGAGGTTCCTCCACCGCGGCCAATCCCCACAGATTTAACGGTCAGGTCCTTGTGGAGGTGACGATGTCAGAGCCATCCGAAACCGGGGGAGCGCCCCTGGTAAAAATCCTGGGGACTCCAGGTTCGGCCAGGGCCTACACCCTGCGCGATTTTCTGCATCGCTCCGATGTGCCTTTCGAATGGGTGCCGATTACCAACGATGAACAGGCGTGTGCGCAAGCCAGAGTGGACAACCTGCTGGATCCACGCCTGCCCGTGTGCGTTTTCCCGGACGGCACGCGGATGGAGTGCCCGACCATCCGCCAGATTACCGAAAAGTCAGGCTGGTTTCGCAGCCCCTCGCGGACCGAGTACGACCTGGCCATCTACGGAGCCGGCGCCAGTGAAGCTCCACTGACCCGCACCGAAGTGACCGCATTGGACGGCGATCAGATCCTGCAGGGGATTACGCTTACCCATAACGACACGGGCCGGCAGGAGAAAGCCAGCCCGCACTGGCTGTTTGTGTGTACCGGGGGTGTGCTGCATACCCAATGGGCTACAGAGGTGGGCATGCTGTGCGATGGCGGTGGCATTCGTCAATCGCTATCTGGCGGATGGATAAAGCCCGCAGCATGAAATTTTGATGCATAATAAGGATAAGTATAAAACCATGCAAGGAGGTGATGACAGGCAAATTTACCAATCGATCGATCAAGTCATTTCTGATAAGCTGCACACCCGTCGCATCCCCCAGGCGGGGAGATGAAGAAAGCAAACCGAATCAATAATGATTAGGAGGATAGCATGAGGAAATTTGCGATTTCCAGCTTACTCGCGATGGTTTTGGTGTTGGGATCGGTGAGCGTTGTCCTGGCGATCACCAATGGCGTGCCTGATAACGGCAGGCATCCGTATGTCGGCCTGGTTGTGTTTGACGTGGATGGGGCTCCCTCACACCGATGCAGCGCTTCTCTTCTGTCGCCCACGGTTGTTTTGACCGCGGGACACTGTACCGATGGGACAGATGCCGCCAGGATCTGGTTTGATGAGAGTGTCCAGGGGAATACGGAATACCCTTTCAGTGGAGCTACCTCATATGACGGAACCGCCTACACAAATCCGGACTTCTGCATCGGATGCGGGAATGGACTTCCTGGCTTTGCAATTCGGGATGTAGGGATTGTCGTCTTGAGCGAACCCGTCCCGACATCGGTTGTAAGTGAATACGCTCAATTGCCCGCTGCCGGTCTGGTGGATACCTTGAAGAATAAGACCAAACTGGACCTCGTCGGCTATGGCGTGCAGGAACAAATCCATGGGGGCGGCCCGCCGGTTTGGACGGGTTTGAGAGTGCGCCTATATGCGCCGAGTGAACTTGTCTCTGGCAAATTTACGCACAGCGAGGAATTCATCCGTGTGGCGCTCAACCCTGGGGGTGGCTCCGGCGGCACCTGTTTTGGGGATTCCGGTGGCCCTAACCTGCTCAGAAACAGCGATACTGTCCTGGCTGTAAACTCTTATGTAACCAATTCAAACTGTGGAGGAGTTGGTTATTCCAGCCGCGTTGACATAGCGGAGGTTTTAGCCTGGATAAACAGTTTCTTGGAGTAGACCTTCGATCTGGAAATTGAAAAAAATGGAGCTGCTAATGCAGCTCCATTTTTTTAAGAAATGGTTCCGCTTCTTACCCTACTCTTCAAGCCTTATTCACATCCCACCACTCGGAGAGATGCCGGCTGGGGTAGGGAGGCTGGTCGATGTAATGCGAGACGTCGTTGAACAGCATCAGCCGGGCGCGCACCGGGTCTTTGAAATCCAGGATATTCAGACAGGCCGGGGACTGGTCGAGGCGGTCCCGATATCCCCGCGCGTCAAAACCGAGCAGGCTGCTGATCAATAAACGGATGGTGGCCTTATGGGAGATCAGCGCGACATTTTGGTCTTCATGCTCTACCACGATCTCGCGGATCACCGGCAGGGCGCGCGCCATCACGCTTAGCCCGGATTCACCACCCAGCGGAGCAAAGGTGAAAGGGTCGGTCTGCCAGGCGGTATACTCCTCGGGGAAATCCAGCTCGACATCCTCGCGGCGCATGGTTTCCCAATGCCCGTGATGGATCTCGCGCAGCCCATCCCGCTGGTTGGGGGTCAGGCCGTGCGGCCTGGCGATGATAGCGGCAGTTTCCAGGGTCCGTTTCATCGGGCTGCAGTAGACCGCGGTAATGCGGTCGTCTCGCAAGCGTTCGGCCAGGCGCGCGGCCTGCCAGCGCCCTTCGTCGGATAGGTCCACATCCGTCCCACCCGAAAAACGGTCTTCACTGCTCAGTTGCGTAGCCCCGTGGCGGATCAAGTAGACGCGAGTGGTCATTGTGGACTCCTCTTATCAGGTTATTTTCATTATACTATTCGACCGGCGTAATGGTATCCACGCTGGAGATCTGGGGGATGCCCTGGGCCGCGCAGGCGCTCTGCTTGCCTGCCTCGCCTACAATCTGATCGGCCGGTTCATCCAGGCGGCGCAGGGCAAAGAGCAGGGGCACCACTCCCACCGTTGCCAGCCCGCCGATCACATACCCGGATGCAATCGAGATGGCCTGGGAGAGATAGCCCAGGCCGGTCTGGCCGAGGATGCCCCCGCTGTTACCGATCATCGAATCGAAGGAGACGATGGCCGCGCGTTGTTCCGAAGGGGTAATCTCGTGGAGGTAAGCCTGCCGGACCGGCGTGCCGATACCCAGGGCGGCCATGGCAACCAGGAGGAGAGCCACGGCCGGCCAGAAGGAAGTCACCAGCCCAACGCCGATGGACGCCAGGGCGCTGAGTCCCGCCGACCAGAGCAGCAGCGTAGTGCGTTTTCCGCAGAACCGGCTCAACCACTCCACCAAAGCGTTGCCGGCCATTGTGGCCAGTGAGATCAGGGCTGCCACTACCCCGGATACCCAAACCGCCTCCCGGCCTAAAAGATCGAGGAAATAAGGCGGCCAGGCATAGAAAGCCCAGAAAAGGAAACCGGTCTGGAGGAAGCCCATGAGCATCAACAGGCGCAGACCCGGTCTCTTCCAACCGTAACGCAGGCTTGTCTGGGCCACCAGCCGCATCTCATGCGGGATGTCTTTGAAGGTGACCGCTCTGGGCTGGTAGCCGATCTCGTGCATCGTGAAATAGGCCAGTCCAAAGAGCAGAACCAGCAGCACGGCTCGCAAGACGTAAGGGATGGCCAGGTTGAGGTCACCCAAGATCCCCCCACTGACCGTGCCCGCCAGCATGGCTGCCCCGCTGATGAAACTGGCGCGCCCAAAAACCCGGTCCAGCGTACCCGAATAGTTTGTCGCTTTGAGCGCATCCACCAGCCAGGCTTCGACGGCGCCGGAATAGAAGGTGTAGCCCAGGCCCATCACCACTGACGTCACCGCCAGCCCGGCCAGGTTGCCGGGGATCTGGGCCGCGAGGACATAACCCAGCGTCCCGGCTGCCAGGACCAGGGTGCTCAGCAGGAAGGAAGTCCGCCGGCCGCGGGTATCGGCCAGCACCCCGGTTGGGACCTCGAAGACCGTCATCCCGATCGAGAAGATCGCGTTCACCACAAAGACCTGGAAGATATTCAACCCGGCGTCGAGCAAAAAGAGCGTGTTTACCCCCCAGATCAATGATGCGGACAAGGTGTAGAGACCGGAAATGGTATAGTAGCTGCGGACGATCCGCTGCGGGTCCATCAGATTTGTGTTTTGCAAGATCTTCTTCCTTTATCGTCGCCAACGATATCGGCGCGCACCCATCCTGCGCCTTCACGTGCGGTTGGCCTGCGTCCATTATATCGATTATTCTTTTGTGGACAATATTACTCGATTTATTGGATTGAATGTTTTTTGTTCAATCAGACACCGGGCGTTGAGGAAAACACACGGTGTCTGTAATCATTCCACCACGGCGGGGACGATATAATCCTCGATGATCTGGAATATCGGGTCGTGGTCGCCCACCTCGGCGGTCGTGACGATCACCAGATCGGACCCTGGGATTACAAAGATCGTCTGACCGTCGCGTCCCAAGGCCGTATAGGCCTCCAGGGAAGGATAAGTCCACCACTGGTATCCATAGCCCATGTCGCCATCCGTCGCTGTATGTTTCTGCGTGGCGTTCTCCACCCAGCCGGCGGAGACAATTTGCTGTCCATCCCACTTTCCTTCGCGGAGATATAAGTAGCCCAGTTTTGCCATGTCGCGCGGCGTAATCTGCAATCCCCAGCCGCCGATGGGGATCCCATTGGAATCGGTGTCCCACTTTGCATTCTTGATCCCGAGCGGTTCGAACAGGGTTTGTTCGGCAAAATCGCGCGTATTCATCCCCGTGGTTTGCTGAAGGATGGCGGATAACAAATGCGTGCATCCTGAACAGTAATTGAACCCGTCGCCCGGCGCCAGAGCCATCGGTTCATCCAGCACGAACTCGACCCAATCGGGGCTGCGGTACATCGCTCCATAGATCGGGTCACCCTCCTCCCAATCCAGGCCGGACCGCATCGTCAGCACATCCTCCAGCGTCATCGCTTCCTTTTCCTCGTTTAGATTGTCAAACGTGTGTTTCGAGAAATAGTCCAGGATGCGGTGGTCGGTCCGATCGATGAACTCCTGATCGAGGGCGATGCCGACCAGGGTGGAAATAAAACTCTTGGTACAGGAATACAATTCGTGTCGTGTGTCTGGTTGATAATGGTCAAAATAGGTCTCGCTGACCAGATAGCCGTTCCGAATCACCAGGAGGCTGTGTAAATCCAGGCCCTGTTGTTGGATCGTATCCAGCATCTGTGCCAGCTTCTGCGAGTCCATGCCCTGTTCTTCTGGGGTTGAGGTGCGCCAGCCTTTCGTGGGCCAGTATTCCCCGGTTGCCGGTGAAGAAGGCGCAGCACTGGAAGGCAGGTCTCTGGCTGGGGTACCCGAACAACCGGCCAGGATACCCAGGAATAGACAAACCAGCCCCAGGAAAGGAATGGAGCGAATGAAGCATTTGGTAATCATCTTGACCCTCCCTACTGTCGTTCGGTCAGGGCAAGCCGCACGCCCAGGCCGATCAGGATCCCACCCGTGAGCCAGCGCAGGATTTTGGTGTACTGCGGCCGGCGTGTGATCCACGCTCCGATCACACCTGCAAAATATCCCACGCCTTGAGATAAGCTATACTATTTCTGAGTTTACTCGAAAAATCGAAACTGAAAGGGTTGGGAATCATGATGAAGACGCCTGGCATCGATCATATCGAACTATCCGTTTCAGATCTGGAGCGCAGCCGAAAATTCTATGCGGAACTCCTCGAATTCGACCTGAAATTTTTCCCCGCGGACTACCCGAATCCCATTTTCGCGGGCACCTTTTACTTCGTCGTGGGGGGCATCGAGATCGGCTTCATCCAGCATCCCGAAACCCCACCTGGCGACCGCTTTGATGAAATGCGCATCGGCCTCGACCATATATCATTCAAAGCTCCGGATGAGGCTGCTTTGCATGCGCTTGCGGAAAGACTCATCCAGGCCGGCGTGGATACCAAAGGGGTCGAGATATTTTTTCCGAATGGCAAAAAATACGTTTCCTTCCGGGATCCGGATAATATCCAGCTCGAATACTGGGAGGGTTAACCAGGACAGTGAATTCATTTTCTTCATGGCGCCCACCCATGAGCGATGACGGGCATATAGATCTGGATGTCGGTGGGCATTATCTGGATCGTGTCGCTCAAGAGGACGACCGGGCCTTGCACGGCGTTCAGGGTGACCGAGTACCCGGTGTAATTGGCCAAACCGGTCAGGCTGTATGCGCGAGCCGGGTTGGGGATCCCTTCAACCGGAGAAGCCTGGTCTCCCAGGGGGCCGGTGTAAACGATCTGCCAGGTGGCGGCAGCGGGCAGGCTGCCGCTGACAATCCAGGTCAGGTGGATGGCCTGGTCAGCAGCGACTCCCCTGAGTGTCAGCGGGGTGAGGAACTCATAGGCGCCGATGTCATAGCCGTCTCCCAGGGGGCGGGCGTTACCTTCCAGGTCGGTGCTCGCACCGGCATAGACGCCGGCGTCCACGGCTGGGCTGCTCCCTTGAATATGGTAGTTGTCAACCTGCGGGGCGGCGAAGAGCGGATTGACGTTCACCAGGTCATTTGGAAAATCATCGCGATCGATTGATCCCTGGGTCGCGTACAGGATGTTATGGCTGCCAGTGACCGAGCCGCCGTCCGAAGCCCAATAGTTCGAGCCGGCATTGTAGAAGATATTGTTCCTCACCACGCCTGTGGCGCCATCGCGGAAGCCGATGCCGTGATATTGGATATCCGCGAAGACATTATGCACGGCCGTGACGTTTTTGATCTGGTGGACGCTCATCCCCCAGGCGCCGCCGTGGGCGAAGATGTTATTGCTGAAGATGAGGTCCGCGATATCTCCGTAGTAAGCGGCTTCTCCCATGAAACCCTGGTGGAAGTCGTAGCAGATGTTGCCGTCAACGGTGACATGATGGGCGGATTCGCCGTTGTTGTCGAAGATCTGAAAACAATCCACGTGCGCGTTGCCGATCTCGTCGAAATTGGTAGCGTGGAAATAGTTCCCTCGGATGACGTGGTTATCCCCGAAAAAGCGGGCATAGTCGCAGTCGCCGCCGCCGCGATCGTACAGGCGCTCGACCTCATTGCCTTCCACCAGCCAGCCTGCGCCGGAGATGGCCAGGCCGGCCTGGCTGCGGTAAATGCGGTTTCCGGCCACCAGCGCCCCTTGCGAGGTTCCGGCGATGGCCGTGCCGCGCAGATCGTATAAATAGTTATCCACGACCTGCACGTGGTCGCTGTCGATGAACACCCCTTCCTGCTCGGTCCAGCCCGTCAGAGACGGGTCGGTCGTGATGTTGAAGCCTTCCACCCTCAGGTAGTGGGCATATTTTGTGTAAAAACCCCACATGGTTACGGAGCGCCTGGGTTCGGCCTTGAAGGTGATGATCTGACCGGGCGCGCCGCGGGTGCCGTTCTCAAAGGTGATCCGTTCGTTATAAACACCGGCCTTGACGATCACGGTATCGCCTGCCCAGACCGTATCAGCCGCCTTCTGGATGGTTTTCCAGGGCAGGCTTTCCGTCCCCGGGTTGCTGTCGCTGGCCTGGGGATGGCTCGGGTCGACGTAATAGCTGACCGGCGGGTAGGGATTCGCCACCAGCCCGGTGTAGACCGCCACGTTGTCGATATAAACCCAGGGCGGGTTGGGCTCGCCGCCGGCGCTCAACAGCCCGATCCCCGTCTGGGTGAACTTTGCCGCCGCCTGCGGGTCGGTATCGAGGACCTCGAGATCGTAGTCCACCCCGTCGCTGGCTTTATCGGCCTTGATCCAGATCGATTGGCCCGTGTTGTGGACGTAGACTTTGAACTTACCGGTCTCGCCCGACCCATGCGGCAGGCGCACCAGGTCCTCCGGGTCGCTGTGCAGCTGCACCTCGCTGCCGTTAAATTTTCGATAGATGCCGGTCTGCTCACCCAGGCCGATCGAATAGTAGTTGTTCTCATCCTTATAGAGCACCACGATCCTGCCCGGCGCGCTCCAGGTGATGCGGCCGTCGAAACACAGGGTAAATTCATTCGCGGCGATGCGCTGGGTCGTGACGATCAACGAGAGGCCGCGATCCACCCCCAACTGGAAGCTGCCCCCCACGCTGTCCACGCTCGCGTCCCCGCGGACCACACCCCAGGTCAGCCCACCGGCACCGGACGCGTGGGTGAAGTCGCCATCCTCGAAATTATCCTGGTAGAGCAGGACGGGCGCGTCTGGCGCGGGACCCTCTGCGCCCGCGTTCGCCGCGGAGGACCGCAACGGCGTCCACAAGCTCGCCAAAATCAGGGAGATCGACCCGAACAGGCGGAAGAATACCAGCCTTGTTTTCATTTTGGCAGTGAATAGAGAGGACGGTTTGGGATAAGGCCCATGATCTGCACTGCTGCCACCGCGGCACCTCCCCCGTATCAAATTATGGATCCTGGATGGTTTTGATTATTATAGCATTTGTCCGCGGTCATTTGAAATATCCCGGCGATGTGCTGATATCCCTGTCCGGGGCGATGGCGTGTGACAGACTCGCCGACCATGCCACCGCTCCCCCGCCCCCGCGACCGGCGGGGGTGTACGCCCGACTCATTGACATCATCGGGGGTGACCAGGAACCACAATCGGTCTGAAGGCCCCTACAATCCTTGCGTATCCCCCATCCCCTGCGGCCGGCGAGGGAGTGCGCCCGACTCGCCGACCATTCCCAATGACCGGCTCACCTCGTGCACGACGCCGCCGAGGACGGCGGCTGAGCGATATCCGGCTCCCCTGCCGTCCGTGGCGAGGGAGTGCGCCAGACTCGCTGACCATTCCCGATGGCCGGCTCACCTCATGCACGACGGCGCCCCGGCCAAAACACCCTGACCAGGACATCAGGACTTAGCCGGGACTGATAGCCGAGGACGCCCCGGATAAACCCCGGGATCTGCGAGCGGCTGAGCGCTTACCGCCCCCTCGCCTTTGGCAAGACCTACGGCCGTCCGTATGCGGGCCAGGGTCCTGTAAGGGGGGATGTAGTTGACAGGGAGGTAGGGTCGGGGCGCGGATCGCAAACGCGGGAGGAAGCCTTCTCCCCGCCTTCATCCTTTATATCGCCTCCCCCTTGAACTGGCTCACGTACAGGTGATGGTAGAAACCGCGCCGGTCGAGCAGTTCCTGGTGGGTGCCCTGCTCGACAATCTCGCCGTCGCGGATGACCACCACCTGATCGGCGTCACGGATGGTGCTCAGGCGGTGGGCGATCACAAAGGCAGTGCGCCCCTCCATCAGCCGCAGCAGCGCCTTCTGGATGCGCGCTTCCGTGCGCGTGTCCACGCTGCTGGTGGCCTCGTCGAGGATCAATATGGACGGGTTGGCCAGGATGGCGCGCGCAATCGACAGCAGCTGGCGCTGACCCTGGCTCAGGTTGCTGGCCCGCTCGGAGAGGATGCTCTGGTAGCCGTGCGGAAGCTGGCGGATAAAGTGGTCGGCCTCGGCCATTTTGGCCGCCTCGATCACCTCCTCGTCGCTGGCATCCATCCGGCCGTAGCGGATGTTCTCCATAACGGAGGCGGAGAACAGGAAAGTATCCTGCAAGACCAGCCCCAGCTGGCGGCGCAGATCGGCTTTTGGGATCTGGCGGATATCGGTTCCATCGATGCTGATCCGGCCGGCGTCCGTCTCATAAAAACGGGTCAGCAGGTTGACGATGGTGGTCTTGCCGGCCCCTGTCGGACCGACCAGGGCCACGGTCTCGCCTGGTTTGGCTTCCAGGGTCATGTCCTTGATGATTGGCGTCCCTTCCACATAGCTGAAACGCACATGCTCGAAGCGCACCTGCCCACCGATTTTGACCGGCGCGCCG
>Ga0105104_10000702_pt1 | contig 25934 bp, 14 predicted proteins | sample PPLLaktember2015_3_FD_87034 | JGI IMG/M metagenome (GOLD analysis project Ga0105104, IMG submission 87034) | Freshwater sediment microbial communities from Prairie Pothole Lake near Jamestown, North Dakota, USA - PPLs Lake P7 Core (6) Depth... | ecosystem: Environmental > Aquatic > Freshwater >...
GATGCGCATCGCAAGCGACGACATCCATCCCAATGGATGCGAACGGCACATCTTCGGCGGGGTCGAACATGACAAGTTTGAAGCGCGTGCCAAGCGTGCGCGCCAGGGCGCGATCCACATCTGTTTCGGTGATGAGTCCGCGCGCGATCGCTTCGGGAATCTCATCGTAAACTTGATCACAGCCTATATCGCAGCCGCGCTGGAGAGCCAGAGCCACCGTCTCGGCGGCATCTTTGGTGAATTTGTGGTTGAGATGAAAGTCGGAAAGCGCGCCGCAGTCTGAAACGACATGTCCCTCGAAGCCCCATTCCCCGCGCAGGATATCTTCGAGCAGAAGTTTACTCCCGTTGCAGGGTTCATCAAGCGTACGGTTGTAGGCGCCCATTACCGCTTCGACTTTGGCATCCATGACCAGCTTTTTGAAGGCCGGCAGGTAGGTATCGTACAGGTCGTGTTTGGAAACGATGGCATTGAAGGTGTGGCGGTCTTTTTCCGGGCCGGAATGGACCGCATAATGCTTGGCGCAGGCCGCCGCTTTGAGATACCTGGGATGGTCACCCTGGAGTCCTTTGACAAACTCTGCGGCCATTTCGCCGGTAAAGAATGGGTCCTCGCCCCAGGTTTCCTGCCCGCGCCCCCAGCGCGGGTCACGGAAGATGTTGACATTCGGCGACCAGAAGGTCAGTCCCTGGAACTGGTCGGTGGAGCCGTTGCGGCGCAAGGCTTCGTGGTATTTGGCGCGCCCTTCGTCACTGACCGCAGTGGCGATCTGGTGGATCAACTCCCTGTCCCAGGTGGCAGCCAGTCCGATCGCCTGCGGAAAAACAGTAGCGCGCCCATTGCCAGCCACGCCATGCAGGGCTTCGCTCCAAAAGTTGTACCCGGGAATGCCCAGGCGCGATACGCCCTGCGCAGGGTGGTTCATCATCCCCACCTTTTCGTCGAGGGTCAGGCGGGAGAGCAGATCCTGAACTCGTTCAGCAATGGAAAGATTGGTGTCAAGGTAAGCAGGTTGGTTCATAAGAAATCCTTGATTAAGGGTATCTAACGTCTGAGCTCTCCCGGCCCCACTTTACAAGACAGGGTGCTGAGGAGAATGTTCACGATGAACCCGAAGAAAACTTTAAATTTCCTGTTTGTCAGAATATAGATGGCATTTCACGAGCACACCGTCAACGTTTAAATCCGCCGGAACTATGCCTTTGCAAATTTCCATGACATCTGGGCAGCGGCCCGCAAATTTGCAGCCCCGCCGCAGGTACTCTTCCTGTTCCAATTCAGAAAGTGTGACCGTCGTGGTCCAGCGTTTTGAGGGATCCGCTTGGGGAATGGAATCGCGCAGAAGCTTTGAATATGGATGCCTGGGATTCATCAACACCTGTTCCACCGTTCCCATTTCGACAATGTTGCCGCGGAACATGATGGCGATACGGTCGCTGACGTAATATGCCGTCGCCAGGTCGTGAGTGATATAGAGGATGCTCACTCCCAATTCATCTCTGAGTTTTTTGAACAAGTTGACAATCGACATGCGCAGGGAGGCATCCACCATCGAAACCGGCTCATCAGCGATCAAGAGCGTGGGATTGGACAACAAAGCCCTGGCGATGGAAATCCGCTGCAACTGCCCTCCAGAGAATTCATTCGGGTATTTTCCGGCAAATTCCTGATAGGTCAGACCCACCAGGCGCAGCTTTTGATCGATCAAGTCAATCGCTTGTTGTTTGTTTACGGCCAGAATGAGATTCTGAACCGTCTCAAAAAAGTACCGGTCCACCGTTCTCAGCGGGTTGAAGGTGCTGAATGGATCCTGGAAGATCGCTTGCACGCCCTGTGTGATCCAGACCTTTTCTTTAGGTGTTTGCAGTTTTCCATTATGGAGGATTGTCCCGGAGGTGGGTTCCTCGAAGCCAAGCACAACCTTGGCAGTGGTCGTTTTACCGCAGCCGCTTTCGCCAGCCAGGGTGAAGATTTCTGCTGGCTTGATATAAAAGCTGACATGATCCGCGGCTGTCAGGGTGATCCGGGCGAGCACATTTCCCTGGGAGTATTGCTTGCTCAGTTCGTTTACCTCAAGCAGATTGTTCATGTTTCCCTTCTCCAATTAACCAGCAGGCAACTTTGTGGTTTTCATCCGGATAAGAAAACCCCGGCATTTGCTGCGTGCAGATCTCTAGGGCATGCGGGCAGCGCGGATGGAAGGGGCAGCCAGTAGGTAGGTCAGCCAGCGACGGCGGGCTGCCCGGCACACTGTGACGCACATTCTTATCGCCAAACTTGGGTAATGAATTGATCAGGAACTGAGTGTAGGGATGCAGCGGATTACCAAAGATCTGCTCAGTCGTCCCCTCTTCAACGATCTTCCCGGCATACATGATGCCAATCCGGTCAGCGATGTTGGCGTGCACACCCATATCGTGCGTGACCAGGATGATCGTATTCTTGAAATTCTCCTGGATCGTTCTAAGCATCTGAATCACGCCGCGCTGTACGACCACATCCAGTGCCGTGGTGGGCTCATCGCCAATCATGATGCGCGGTTTCAACAGCGATGCCAGTGCGATAGTCACGCGCTGACGCATTCCTCCCGACAGCTGGTGTGGGTAGAGGTCAAGGATATTTTTTGGTAGACCCAGCGCCAGGATCTGCTTGTAAGCCAATTCGAAAATTTCTTCCCGGCTCTGACTGCCGAGATGGCTGCCAATGAAATCCTTATAGGTCTCTTTCAGTTTGAGCACCGGATTGAGCGCGCTCATCGAGCCTTGCGGAATATAAGAGATGTACTCCATGCGCAGCTGTCGCATTTCTTCCGGGCTCATCCTGGTGACATCGATTTCTTTCTCCCAGTTAATGCGGTAGTAAAGCTTGCCGCTCACCAGGCGCAGCGGTGGCACGAAGTCGTTGAAAAGCGCTTTCAGCAGGGTGCTCTTGCCACAACCGCTTTCGCCGGCGATGCCGTAGATTTCGTTTTCATAAATCGTCAGGTCCACGTCGTTAACGGCTTTGACGATCTTCTGCGTGCCCTGCACCTCCAGGATATAGAAAGCTTTGAGCTGCTCGGTTCGTAGGATGGGTTGTTTCTTTCCTGTCATGGCTGTGTCTCCGCTAGGCTCCAACCCGCTGGATACGCGTTCTGGGATCGAGATATTCACTGATACTGACCGACTGCCAGTAGAGAGCAATAAACAAGAAGAGCGATAAGACCACTGGGGTGAGGACCCACCACCAGCGTCCTAAAAAAGTAGACTGGTAAAAGAGGGCCCAATTCAGCATCGTGCCCAGGGTGGGAGTCATGAGATCGACCAATCCAATGATGGCAAGCGTAATCTCCAGCCCAATCGCAAATCCTATGTTATTGATCAGCGTCGAGAAGATCAAGGGCATGGTAAAGGGCATGTATTCGTTCAATACCAGTCTGACGGTCCCCGTACCGGAAAGGATGGCAGTCTTGGTGAACTCTCGCTCACGCAAGCTCAAGATCATCGAGCGGATCAGGCGCGCGTCCCATGGCCAGGTGAGAAGTGACAACATCAACCCCAATACCACCAGGTTCATATGTTCGCGTACCAGCATGGCTAACATGACAAAGACCAGGAAGAGAGGGATCACCAGCAGACTGTCGCTGATAAACATCAGTATCCTGTCGGTTGCGCCTCCTACGTATCCGGCGACCATCCCAACCAGAATGGCGATCACCCTGGAAACCAACCCGGCGATGAGAGAAATGATCAGGGAATTGCGGATCGCAAACGTGGCCTGCCAGAAGATATCCTGCCCGTTTGAATCCGTGCCGAGCCAGTATTCTGCTGACGGCCTCATATCCCGCGGGACAACGTTCCACAAAGTAGGGTCATAAGGCGAAAAGATGGACAGGATGGCCAGGATTAGGATGACCAGGAGGACGATGAAGCTAAAGATGAAGCGATAATCTCTAAATAGATCTCCCAGGATTTTCATGTGGCAAGTCTCCTTAGTAGTATCGCACGCGTGGGTCAAACAAGGGATACGTCAGATCTACGATCAACATCGCCGTTGAGATGCCAACGATGGCAAAAACGGTAATTCCCATGATCAGGTTGTAATCCCCGTTGACGATGGCTCTATAAAGCAACCCCCCCAGGCCCGGGTACCCAAAAACAATCTCGGTAATCAGCGCCCCACTGAAGATCTGCCCGAGCGAAAGCGCCAGTCCGGTGATTTGGGGCAGCAAGGCGTTGCGAATGACATACTTTCCTACAATGCGGCCTTCGGTAACGCCACCCAGCTTGGCATATTGGACATAACTTTCTGCATTGACGTTCTGTACAATCAGCTTCATGGTTTGGAACGTAACCGCCCCTCCCAGGACGGTTAATGAGAGGGCGGGCAAGAACGAATGCCAGAGGACATTTTTGATATAGGGCCAGGTGAAGCTGGGCAAGGCTCCCAATGACGCCCCTCCTGTGAGCGGGAACCAGCGAAAGACAAGCGTGGAAGCAAAGAGCAGGAGCAGCGAGAAGGCGAAGATGTAATAAGGCAGCGGGCGGATCACCATGGCGATGGCATCCAAAACCCTCGACCAGGTCTTCCTGGAGTAGTAACCCGCCAGTCCGCCAACGATATTCCCGACGATCGTTGTGATGGCAGTTGTGGTCAGCAGGAGTCCCAACGTCCAGGGCATGGCGGTGGCGATGAGCTGGTTCACTCGTGTGGGGAAATTGAAGAATGAAACGCCGAAATCGCCGCGGAACAGCCTGCCCCAAAAAGCCCAGTATTGATCGAGCCAGGAGCCTTCCAAACCATACATCTCGGTCAGGTCGCGGATAATGCCATCCATCGCGCCCGGTTCCAGTGTTGAACCGCGCGCCCTCATCTCACTGATCATTCGCATGACAGGGTCATTTGGGATGAGTCTGGGAATGAGGAAAACAATGGTGATGCCCAGCCAAATGACTAAAATGTACTGAATCAGACGAGGGATGAGATATCGTTTCAGGAATATCATGGCGACCACCTCACTTATAAAAACAGCCCATCCGAAAAATCGGCTAGGACGGGCTTGAGAATTTTCCAGACAGGTGCTAACCATCCTGGACGGGCAACTTGCCCGTCCAGGATGGTTGTAGCACCAACGAAAATCTAATTCCCGGTTTGCTCCAGGAATGGGGTCATGTATTTGAAGTTGGGCCAATGGGTATAGGGTTGGCTATAGGCGTTCTCGCTGCCGGGCCAATTGGTCCAGTAGGTCTCGTCCCAGCCGACAAAGCCGATATAGCCGTAGGTTGGGATAGCGGGCATATTCTTGACCGCTTCCTTGAGTCCTTCAATGCCAATAGCGATCACCTTCTCGGTATCGAAGGGATCGGTCTCGCGCAGCCTCTTGATGATGTCGTCCATCTCTGGGCTCGACCAGCGCGAGTCATAACTGGCTTGGTTGCGCTCTCCAATGGGCTTGATGTAGGCAGAGTTCCAATCGTCGAGCGTGCGATACAAATCGGGTCCGGCGCCCCATGGTTCCCGCCCGGGCCAGACGGTTTCTACATCAAAATCGCCGACGGCTGTCAGATCAGCTAAACTTTCCGTGTTTAATACTTCGGCATTGATGCCGAACTTCTTCCACTGCTGCACGGCAGCCACGGCATTGCGCGCATCATGGTTGGAAAGCACTGTGCCAGTCATATAGGTGATCTTCCATGGGCTGCCATCAGGCAGCAGCCATTGGCCATCCGCATTCTTGGAAAAGCCGTTCTTCACCAACAGCTTCTCGGCGATATCCGGAGCATACTTGTACCAGCCCAATCCAAAAGCCTTTGCCTGGAATTCCGGATCGTCGGGGAACACGTATCCGCGGCTCCTGGCATAGTCCGCGACGCGCTTGGGAGCCTCGGGGTCATAGGGCGCAAAGGTCTCGCCGTCGCCCACATCGATGGTGAATTCTTTCAACCAGTCTTGCATCGGCTCGATGTAATCCTTAGGGTAAGGGCCAAGGTGCGGGATGTGCACCGGGCTCAAGGTGCCCGCGGAATCGACGGCGATGCTCGTGTACTCGACGATATCGATCGCCAGCAGCAACGCCCAGCGGACATCCAGCAGGTCGAACGGCGCCCGGGCGGTGTTGAACACGATGCCTGTGATGGCGGGGTCGTTGTTCACCACGAAGGGGAAAGTCGGCTGGTAGGCGCGCGAGGTAGCCGACTGCGCCAAAAGCGCCTTGAGCCCATCGGCGGAGAGCTCCGCCACATCCAATTCGTGATTCAATTGCGACAGGATTTGAGCACCTTCATTGTCAAAGGCTTGGATAATGATGTACTGGGGCTTGGGCTCGCCATAGAGGATGCCGGTGGGGCTTTTATCCCAGTCCTCACGTTTTTCCCAGGCCGTCCAGCTCCCCTGAGGATCAAAGCTGTGCAGCTTGTAGGGACCACAGCCTACATACGGATTAAAGGTAAACGTGACCGGATCTGCTTCCTGCTCGAAGATATGCTTGGGCATTATCCTGGTGCAGCCCCAGCGATCGAGGAAGGTGGTGTGGAAGCGGGAGTTGGCCTGCTTCAGCTCGAACTCGACCGTGTTCTCATCCACAGCCGTCACAGAGGCGACGTTATCCACAAAGAAGGTATGGGCGCTGAAGCCATCAAACTGCTGCAGGGTCTCTACCGTGAAGACTACATCCTCAGCAGTGAAGGGCTCGCCGTCATTCCAGGTGACACCCTGGCGCAGCGGGATCGTGAGGCTCGTGAAATCTGCGTTATATGTTGGGTCACCCTCAGCAAGGCCAGGGATGATCTCACCGGTGGCGAAGTCGACCGACCATAACGGCTCGTCTGCCAGGTTCTGCAGGCCGCGATCCTGCCATTTCCAGCCAACCCACAGGTTCATGTTGTCGGGTGTACCGACACGCCCGGTGAGCTGCCTGACGATCAGAGTCTCCCGGCGGGGGAAAGAACCCAGTACGTCGGCAACGGCTTCCTGTACCACGGGTTTGGCTGTGGGCGTAACCTCTTTAATAACCTCTTTGGTTTCGATAACCGTGATCGTCTCAGGGGAGCAGGCTACGAGCACGACTCCACCGGTGCCGGCGGTGAGTAGCTTCATGAAATCGCGGCGACTGATTTTTCGGGACATTGCTTCCTCCTTGATTTTTTGAACGATTTGCTGAACGGCTTACTTAAATTAGTTCGATGGTGAAAAAGGATGTTATTCGTTCGCAATAGGCTACCTCCTGTCTTGTTCAACGTTTCGTCGCTATTGGGTTATGTGTCTAGACGTGCAAGAAGCTCTGATTACGAGCTGGGCAGGGATTTTATACAGATTACTTTCCTCGTTGGGGTTTGGCGGAGGGCACTCTCCTTTCACCAGCTTCACAAGCATTTCGGTTGCCATGATAGCCATCTTCTCTAGAAATTGATCGATGGTTGTCAGAGGTGGATCGAGGTAAGCTGCCTCGCGCAGATTGTCAAACCCGATCACCGATAGGTCTCCTGGTATTTGTAAGCCAAACTCTCTAGCCGCCTGGTAAACACCCATCGCCGACATATCATTTGCTGCGAAAATCGCTGTTGGGCGGTCAGGCAGCGATAAGAGCTTACGGGCGCAGATCACGGCCGTTTCAGTCGTATAGTCGCCAGTTTCGATCAAATCTTCATTTAAAGGGATACCAGCTGCAGCCAGGCCATCCTGATATCCTTGCAGGCGCTGATTTGCGCTGACCAGCTTCATTTCTCCAGCGATATGGCCAATGCGGCGGTGACCCAGGTCGGTCAGATAATTCATCGCAGCCAGCGCGCCTTCCTGGTTTGTCGCGATGATCGCCGGATAGTCTGGGTTTTCATTGTTCGGGTCAATAATCACCAGCGGAGCATGGGTGGTAAATTGAGTCGCCGTCGGTGTAACCACAATTGCCCCATCAGTGACGCTGCCGTTCAGCAGTGCCACATAATAGCGCTCATGCTGGGCGACATTTTCTCTATCCAACCCGCCACTGGTATAAATAATCAGGTCCTTATCGAGCTTAGCGATCACCTGGTTCACGCCGCGCATGATCTCCTGACTGTAGGACGAAGCCACATCATGCAGGATCAGTCCGATCAAGTTGATTCTGTGGCTGCGCATCCCGCGCGCAGCCAGGCTGGATGCATAGCCAAGGTCCTGAATAACAGCCAGCACCTTTTTGATCGTCTCCTCAGAGATATCATCTTTCTCGTTTAAGACCCGCGAAACGGTAGTCACTGAAACACCGGCTTTACTGGCTACGTCTCGGATGGTGACCGCTTTTGAGTTTCTTTTCATAGTGCCCTTCGTGTATTGTTTCCGGTATCGTTTCCGGAAACGTTATAGTTATTATTGCAAAAAAAGCACTATAATGTCAATAGGCAATTTCCAGGTAATAAAAAACAACCGGCTTTTTTCTTGGAGGAATGCTGTATGGGAACAAAAGCTAAATTTCATGGCCCGGCTTTTGCCGGTCTGGAAACAACCGAACGGCTAAACGACGAACAGATCGACGCGCGGGCGCGGGAGTTGTTTGGACAACTCACACCGGATGAGAAAATTAAGATGATGTCGGGGGATTTGCCGTTCTGGCCGGGTATGGCCGATATGATGGGAGGCGGCTATGCCGATCATCCCTGGGTAGCGGGGGCTGTGCCGCGGTTGGGCATCCCCGGTGTGCGCTTCGCTGATGGACCGCGCGGGGTGATCATGGATGGCGGCACCACCTTCCCGGTTTCCATGGGCCGCGGGGCCACCTTTGATCCCGAGCTGGAAGAACGGGTAGGCGATGTAATTGGGCGCGAACTGCGCGCGCTGGGTGGGAATTTCTTCGGTGGTGTAGGCATCAATCTGCTGCGACACCCGGCCTGGGGACGCGCGCAGGAAACCTACGGCGAAGATCCCATTCACCTGGGCGAGTTTGGGGCTGCTCTGGTGCGCGGCGTCCAGAAGCATGTGATGGCCTGCGCCAAGCATTACGCGCTGAATTCGATGGAAAACGCCCGCTTTAGTGTGGATGTGACCATCGCACCTCGCCCACGCCACGAGATCTACCTGCGCCATTTCAAGTGCGCCGTGGATGAAGGCGTTGCTTCGATTATGAGCGCGTATAACAGCGTCAATGGCGAGTGGTGCGGACAGAACTACGTGCTGCTCACCCAGATTCTCAAACAGCAGTGGGATTTCCAGGGCTTTGTAATGACCGACTTCATCTTCGGCATGCGCGATTCCAGGAAAGCTGCGCTGGCCGGGCAGGATGTCGAGATGCCCTTCGATATGATTCACAAGCAGCGCCTCAAAAGCCTGGTGGAAAGAGGGGAAGTGCCGGTCGAGCGGATCGATGATGCCGCGCTGCGTGTGCTGCGCCAGCAGATCCGTTTTGCCCAGGGCCGCGACCCGCGTGAATATTCTCTGGATGTAGTCGGCAGCGAAGCGCACCGCAAAATCGCCCGGGAGGCGGCGGAAAAGGCGATCGTTCTGCTGAAGAATGAAGGCGCGCTGCTACCCCTGAAAGGGGTAGAGAAGCTGGCGGTGATCGGCAAACTGGCTGTTGTACCAAACACTGGCGATGGTGGTTCTTCGAATACTCGCCCGCCTTATGTGGTCACCCCATTCCAGGGGTTGCAGGAAGCGCTGGAGGGGCAGGCAGAAATCATCTATGACGATGGGAGCGATCCCGCCCGATCGGCGCGGATTGCCCGCGAAGCTGACGCGGTAGTTATTGTTGTCGGGTACACACACCAGGATGAAGGCGAATACGTTTCACCCGATTCGATGGCCGAACTGTCGAAAAATTTTCCCCCGCCTACTCCCGAAGAATTGCCCATCGCGCAGGCGATGATGGCAAATATGGGCGCGACGAACAACGTCGCCAATGCCATGCCGCCGGGTGGGGACCGCAAATTGCTGACACTGCACCCCGACGAGGAAGCGCTGATCCAGGCAGTTGCCGCGTCCAACCCGCGTACGGTGGTAGCAATGATGGGAGGCAGCGCGATCATCACCGAGAACTGGCGCGGGCAGGTCCCGGCGATTCTTATGCTGTGGTACCCAGGGATGGAAGGCGGACATGCTCTTGCGGATATCCTGTTGGGGAAAGTCAATCCAAGCGGCAGGCTGCCCTGTGTCTTCGCTGCCCGGTCCGAAGACCTGCCCGATTACGACATGAACGCGAAGGCGATCACTTACGATTTATGGCATGGCTACCGCAAGCTGGAGCGGGATGGAGCCATGCCGGCCTTCCCGTTTGGCTTTGGGTTAAGCTACACCACCTTCGAGTTCGATCATCTTCGCCTGTCAGATGCGTCGCTGAGCGCGCGCGATACCCTCACCGCTACACTGGAAGTGACCAACCGTGGGCCGGTGGCCGGAGACACCGTTGTTCAGGTCTATGTCGCCGTGCGAACCTCGCGAGTCGAGCGCGCGCCGAAGGAGTTAAAGGCTTTCCGGCGGGTCGGGCTGAAACCGGGCGAGACCAGAACCGTCCAGGTGGACATCCCGGTCAAAGATCTCGCGTATTATGACGAACAATCGGGCTGGACGGTGGAACCAACCAGCTATACGCTGATCGTTGGCCAGCACTCGCTGGATGACCGGGCGCTGAGGGCGGAGTTTAAGATCACCTGAATGGACGTCAGACCCAACAAAAGTATCGTTTAAAAGAATGTCAACGCAAAGCTCCGGGCCGGTTTTCCGATCCGGAGCTTCTCTTAGGCAAACAAAAAATGATGATGAAGGATGTTTTTTTACCACAATTCATCTATGATGTCTCTCAGTTTTGGTCCAATGATTTCATATCCATTCGCATTCAAGTGCAATCCATCAGGCATGATGGTATCGCTTACTACTTCCTGTTTGTTTATTAAGTCTGTTCCAATATCCCTGTAAGTTATCTCGGTATTGGCATACAGAGAGTCTAATTGCTCATTTATTCGACCGATTTTCCGGGCATAATTTATCCCTGTCTCATTGACATTCCTGGGTAACAATCCAAGGATAACAAGCTTCGTGTTCTTGAGCTTATGCTGGATTATTTCTGCAATCTCTCGTATTCCATTCACGATCGTCTCTTCGAAATCTTTATCAAGATTATTCGTCCCTGCCAAGACAATGATTACTTTTGGGTCGATCCCGTCAAGCTCACCATTCAATATTCTCCACTTGATATTCTCCAGACAATCTCCACCAACTCCAAAATTCGCTGCGTTATACGCAGAGAAATACTTGTTCCATACGTCTATGTTGTCTTCCCATCTTCTGGTCAATGAGTCTCCCAGGAAAACCAGTTGAATGTCAATTTCATACTTCATTCGAAGTATCTTGTTATGCTTCGTAATGTGATGATCATCTGTACGCATCACTGCTTCTAGTTGCATAGGAAATTACCTTTTCGTGATTTCCATCTTTCCTGTGATTGTCATCCAACGGTGAGCGTTACCCGCGGGTGGGTGGGACGAGATCAAGCCGCTTTGACGGAGCCAGCTTCAAGCCGAGGAAACTGCCTGAAAACGCGGCGAGTCCCACCCGTCGGGTGCACGCTGTGTTGGGTGGCGTCTCAATCCTTTTCACACATCATAAAATTGGTAAAACTCCTGAATTGAAGACTCCAAATGCAAGACCTGAAACGGAAAACTTTTCTCAATGTCATCAAGGTGTTGTTGCTTATCGAGGCGCTGCAAGAATTGTACAACTAAATTTTCCTTGACTCGACCAGAATAGTCAATGAACTGTCCCCAAAGCGGAAGATAGGGAAAATCATTGCTGCCTACCTGGGCCGTTGCTAGATATGTGGGTGGAAAAAGTCTTCGATAGGCTTGGAGATTGTATAGCCAAGAGGTACCAATAACACTTGTAGGGTTAGCTATATCATGCTTGATAGCGACGAACATACTCTTGAGTTCAGAAAGTCTTTTATTCCTTAGTCCATGTTCTAGTGGACTGCGTTCCGATGGCTCGTTGTTATGGAAATGTAATCTAATCCGATTGCCGTCTGCAATTGTGTATGAGAAACAGCCGAATGGGAAAGTGCGCAATTCAGGGAATGTTTGTTGTTGTCGCTTCAAGTAAAAGCGATATGTCCACTCAGCAGCATCTTCTGCTTGTTGCATGCCTTCTAGATATTCTTGCCAAATTGGATTATCAGCATCAAAGTCTCGCCCAATACCAAACCTGATATACAAGTTGGTAAAAGAAAGTAGGGTGCTTTCTATGGGTTCCTGTATGATTTCGGAAACCTTCCAAGCAAAGCACAGACTGATTTCAAAAAACTCTTTCGGATACTTCATCATTGAGAACAAGCCACCCAACTATGAGTTATACAGACCAATTCTGTAAAATACACCCGTGCGGGGTGTTATACAGAGTGACTCCGCATAACACCTTATGTGCAAAATTATACAACCGTCCTTTCAGGGGGAACGAAATGACACGCTCTGTTTCCTCTACACCAGAAAAAGGTGCCTCTGGATCGCCTGGACATGAAAAAGGCTGCTCTTCTGAAATGTACCGTTAAAACGATAGCACCCTGGAACAAATTCCAGGGCGCTGTCTGTCTACCCAAATTTACCGGAGCGGTCCTGACGGGCGTCGAGCCTGCGCGAAGTAAATTCAGGGGGACAGAACTCAATGAATGAATATCACTGTATAGGTATGTAAATAGTGCTGTATTTCTATGTTTTGCATTTTACGTCCTTGTATGTAATTTTACAAGGGTTTAATTGCTGTCTTTTCGTATAGGTTATATATTGGCGCGCTGGCGAAATTCCCATTTCGATTTCTCAAAAGGCTGATGGATGAGCAAGTAGCCAGCACAGAGGGGATCGTCCAACCGGGTTGGCTACTTGGTTTTTCCAGAGCAACATTCAATGGATATTATTTGAAACCTGAGGGTCAGGCTTTGACATCCTTCCTCTCTAATAATCAGCGTCATGCGTGAATGGAAAGGAAGGGTGGATACTCCCCCATTGCACGATCATCCTTTGATCTCCACCAAAAGGAGCAACAGTATGCGTAACCTGTTCAAACGTCTTGGAATGGGACTTTCAGGTGTCTCGAAACCATTGGGAATCGTGATATAACTTATCAAGTTCGTAGTATTATTCTCCCATCGGATCCGCACAATCGAGTCTCCTCAAATCTCTCGCTTGGTTTGATATGGAATTATTGGAACGCGAACAGTATTTGTCTGAGCTGGAGTCTGCCTTCGCACAGGCGTGCAATGGGTCCGGTCGGATCGCGTCGATCAGCGGTGAGGCGGGGATCGGTAAAACCTCCCTGGTCGAAGCATTTACACACCGTCACATTCCTTCCGTGTCGGTTTATTGGGGAATTTGTGATTCGCTTTTTTCGCCACGCCCGTTTGGTCCGGTTTACGATATGGCAGCCCAACTGCACAAGGATTTACCGGTGTTGCTTGCCTCAAATGCACAACGTACCGCTGTTTTCCCTGTTGTGCTTGAGGCTTTGCAAAGACAAGCATCGATCACTGTTTTTGAGGATGTGCATTGGGCCGATGAGGTCACACTAGATTTGCTGCGCTTCCTCGGCAGACGAATTTCGCGGACTTCTGCCTTGCTGGTGCTAACCTACCGGGATGACGAGCTTGGCCTCCAGCATCCGCTTCGTCATGTGCTGGGAGATCTGGCGGTATCACGATCCGCGCACCACATTCGGTTGAACCCGCTCAGCGAAGATAGTGTACGAACGCTTGTTGGCGAACGTTCCATCGATGTCGCTAGCCTGCACCGAAAAACAGGAGGCAACCCTTTCTACATCACAGAAATTCTCTCCCGCCCGGCAGGTGAGATTCCCTTGACGATCCGTGATGCAGTTCTTGCCCGCGCTGCCCGTCTCTCTCCGTCGGCAGAAGCTGTTTTGCAGGCTGCAGCCGTGATTGGGACACGCATCGAACCCTGGCTGCTGGCGAAGGTAACCGGGTCGGAAGCCAGCTTTGCTGAGGAATGTATTGCTGTAGGTATACTGCATTCACTGGGGGATATCATCGCTTTCAGACATGAACTGACCCGGCAAACCATTCTTGACACCCTCTCACCGCAGCGAAGCGAAGTTCTGCATCGGCTGACGTTGGACGCGTTGAAGTCGTCACCGGCCGCTCGTCATGATCTGGTGCGCCTCGCACACCACGCAGAGTCCGCTGGCGATCGCGAAGCCGTATTAGAATTCGCTCCTGCTGCGGCCAAGAGGTCCTCAGCTGCCGGCGCGCATCGTGAAGCGGCCACGCTGTATTCCCTGGCACTCCGCTTTGCCGCTGACCTACCTCCCAATGACTGCGCTTTATTACTCGTCGCGTATGCCGACGAGTGCAATTTGATTGACAAGCGCGAGGAGGGGCTTAAGGCACGCCGAGAAGCCTTAGCCCTTTGGCGCAAGTTGGGTCAACCACTGAAGCAGGGCGAAACTCTGGCCAGCATGGCGTTTCTGCTGAATGGACTCGGAAGAGCCTCCGAAGCCGAGCAAGCGTCTCGCCAGGCCATTGAACTTCTGGAGGCGCATCCACTCAGCCGTGAGCTGGCCTTTGCCTACCGAGTGCAATCGGGTCTGCGCATGCTCAGCCACGATTACCGCGAAGCCATCGCCTGGGGCGAGAAGTCCATCGCGCTTGCGGAACGATTTCAGGATATGCAGCTGGTTCTGGCGACTGGCATCCCTATCGGGTCAGCGTGGCTTTTCCTTGATTACGAGTATGGGCGACAGTATTTGAAAGGTATCCTGGCCGCTGCGATCGAGGCGGGTCTGGAGACGGTGGCCGCACACGCCTATGCCAACCTCAGTTCGACCTCGAGTATGTTGTATCGGTTTGAGATGGCCACAAGCTACACAACGGAGGGCACGGCCTATGCGGTCGAACACGGCCAGGAAAGGTACAGACTGTACATGCTCGCCTGGCAAGCCCTGACTCATATGCGGCAGGGAGCATGGAATGAGGCAGTTAATTTAGCCGAGTTAGTCTTACAGCAACCGGGACTCTCAGTGACCACCCGGATCACAGCGCTGGCAGCCCTGGGCTATGTTTACATGCGGCGAGGCGATCCGGAAGTCTCCGTCGTTCTCGACAAGGCGTTGGAGTTGTCACGGCATATGGACAGTTTGCATCGCATTGGGCTGGTGCGCGCAGCCCGAGCGGAGGCTGCCTGGCTGGCCGGAGATCGACAACGAACTCTTGAGGAAGTCCATACCGTGTACGACCATACCCTCAGTAAACAGCAACCCTGGTACGCTGGCGAACTGGCCTTTTGGTGCTGGCGCGCGGGGGATAAAGTGACACTGTTTGACTGGATGGCCAAACCCTATACTCTGCATATCACTGGCGACTGGCGTGCAGCGGCAGAGGCATGGGAGGAGCTGGGTTGCCCCTACGAAAAGGCATGTGCCCTGGCTGACGGTGACAGCGAAGCGCAAATCACCGCCCTGAAGATCTTCGACCGCCTCGGGGCACGTCCGGCCGCAGACAGGTTGCGTCTGAGATTGCAGCAAGCTGGAGTGATAAAAATCGCGCATGCTTCAACCCGTGAGAATCCCTTTGGGCTGACCAGAAGACAGATGGAGATCTTGGGACTGCTCATTGAAGGACTGTCGAATGCTGAAATTTCAGCACGTCTGCATATTTCTCCCAAAACCGCAGACCATCACGTTTCGGCCATCCTGGAAAAGATGGACATCCACTCTCGTGAAGAAGCCGCCTTGCTGGCTCGTGCTCACCCCCATTTCTCAGAAAAATAGGGAGACACATTTCGAAAAATAGGGCGGGACTCCCGATGTACTTCATCTCGATTTCCTGTATGCTTGCTTCACGTACAGGTAAGGATGAATGTGGTGCATCGATATCTGATAGAACGTACATTCGGTGCTGAGGTGAAAATCAATCTCCCGGGATCTAAGGATCCGATCGGAAAGCATCTGACATCTGTAGCGAATGATGCCCATGAAGGGGTGGTCTGGGTCCATTCTTATTGATTAAAAACTTATTGTTTTGACTCACTTTGTTTTATTGGTGCAAGAGATGGTGTTTAACGTATGACAGTTGAATTTCTGAAAATGATCGGGCATGGAACCACCGGTTCGGATGGTATCGAATCAGGTATTCACTTAAGATGGGGGTTTAACGACAAGTTGGGCTTTCCGGCATGTTTTGAGCTGTACCGTCGAAAGAGTAAACTCAAAAACCTCCATGCTCTGAACATCGATAACAGTATGACTCTTAGAGTGCCTCATCAGTGGGAAGATAATGGGTTTCTTTCTACCTTGGAATCGGTCATTATCGACGGCAGCGAAGTTCCGTCGATCCGGACAAAGGAAATCAAGCTTCCCAATGGGCAGCGCGTGCCAGTGATCGCGCTGGATGGGGAACTGCATTTCTCGTTCTCAGAGCCCGTCTCACGGATCGAACTGGAGGTAGTGATTAAGCCCCAGGCGGATTACGAGATCATTGCCGCGACCACTGCGGATGAGTACCGGCCGCTGTCCATTGGCGACGCCGCCACCGGGTTACAAACGGTTGCCTTTGACGCGCCCGGGACGACTGGCCTGATCTTCCGCGGAATCGGTATCGCCATCAACCAGTTGCGCGTCTGGATTTGCACCGCGGGAGGGGATTGGATACAGATTAAAGAGAACTGCGGTTGCGGCTTGCCCCTTCATCTGAAACGGACAAGTTACACCAGCCATGCCTACCCGCCTTTTATGGACAATGAGCTGGTTTCGATCTTGTGCAGGCTCGGCGCGCAAACACTGGAAGATACGGCCTTCACCCTCGAAGCGTTCCTCGATTTGCAGGCTCTTTTGTTGAGCATGCAGCCGGAAGGCAGTCTGGTTCCGTGGGGCTGGACGCGTTTTCCATCCACACCCGCTGAAGAAACCCCGGAGACGAGCGATCATCAGTTCGAATATTCGAAATATGATTTTCTCTTAACGCAAAGCCTGCACGTCTTTTATGCCAAGATCCTGGATCTGTATTTTGTCGATAGGGATGTCGATCCGGATACATACTATGACTATAAAGTAACGGCCACTTGGCCTGAATCCAATTTGCGCCGCCTGGAGCATGAGATCACATTTGAAGGGGATGAGGTCGGGCAGAGGCTTTACTACGTGAACAACCTGGATGAAAACACGGTATTGATCGCCAAATCCAGACCGGAAGTTGTGGCACACGACTTTGCGGCCGCGAGGACCGAACAGGGATTGCTCCTGACCGCAGAGACAGGTTTCACCGTCATCAATTTCATCAAGCCGGTCACGGAGGTACAGCTCGGCCTGGTGAACAGAGATTTCAATTCCGGGCAGGGGGAAATCACGGTCGAAGCATACCGGAACTATGTTTCCAGTCCAGTCGATGTGCAGAAGCTGACCACGGAGCAGGGCCTGGTCAGGGTCCAGGCGGAGCGGATCGACACGCTCAGGATCTACGGTTCAAATTTCGTCCTCAGCCGATTGCATCGCGATGACGATCCGTATCCGGTTGGTCGACAGGAGTACATTGTTTGCGGACTCAGAAAGCAACAGCATTATCCGCTTGAGACTCCCACTGGATTAACGGCAACATTGATCCCCGGCAGCGCGGTCAACGATTCGGATGGAAATGTGGTGGAAAAGCCTTATGTCGTTGGCCTGCGCTGGGACGCTAACGAGGACCCAGGCGCGGAACTGCCTTCCATCGCGCCGGTGATGTATCACATTCAACGAAAGACGAAAGACGGCCAGGTGGAAGAGCTCACGGAAAAATCCCCTGTTTTGATTGCTCCCTCGTCCGTTGAAGAATCGGTTCGAAGCGTTCCTGCCGGCTGGCCCGCGGAGCGACAATATTACATGGATGCGTTGACCGAAAAGATGAAGTCTGCTTATCGCATTGCAGCTCTGGATCTGTTCGGCCGGACCAGCCGCTACACCGAATATGCAACCTATCAGATCCAGCCACCTTCGCCGCCGCCGCCACCTGTGCAGGTCACCGCGCAGTTTTTGGATTACAGCACTTATGACACCGCCACGAATGGTTTCTCCGACCCGACTCTGAACGACGATGACAAAGCCTGGCTGCGCGCTAACAGAAAGAATGCCATCGTTGTCCGTTGGCAGTGGACCGCGAATCTGCAACTGCAGGCGCCGGGTTTGGACGGTTTTAATATCTTCTTCAAAAACGGTTGGCTCAACAGTTATAGTGGCGAAATCATGGATGACTATGAAGAGACCACAATTACACTGGTGCTTACGCGGGAAGAGGCTGCCAGATATCAGGTCTTTGGCACCAGCCCGGTGACCGTGAAAGCCTATAAGTTCAAGTCATCGCTGCATCTTGAAGAATCAGTCCCTACCGATGCATTCTGGTTGTGCTGGTTGAGTCAGGGCCCGAATCGCTTTCTGGTATTGAAAAACACGGCCGGGAAAAATCCCACGCTCTGGGTCCTGGCTCAAGATATCGTCACCTATAAACCCGAGAAGAACCGTAACTTTGGTATTGCAGTGCACGCAGAAAATCCATTTTTTATTGACTACCTAGATGCGCAGAACTGGACCGACCGGAGCATCTCTCATTACGAACCCAGGCATCAGGCGCGGAAAACGTACGCGGTCTATATCGAGTCGCCGGCGTTTCCCGAACTGCCGATCGGGGCAAACGATAAGGATAAGGTTCGTTATGGGCAGATCGCGGTGAACTCCCAGATCGGGACACTCCCGGGCAGTGTTTCCTCCGCGGCAACAATCATGGCTATTTACCGGACTCGTCCGGCTGCGCCGCGTGCCTTTTTACCGTCAGAGTTTGTTGCAGCTCTCAAAGCCACACCTGCCAACGTCCATGGCAAGTCCTCGTTTGCGCTGCGCTGGAACAAAACCCATACGAGCTTGAAGCATCACGTCTACCGGACGCTCGATGCAACGCTCTTGCTCATTGACAATCAGAATCGACGGAACCGCTCTACTTCCGTCTACGACAATTTCAAAACGGATTACTCCGAATTTAATCCGGCGGACGTGGATGCCGTTCAGCAAATCTCCTGGCAGGCAGACCCAAAACAGGTCCCTCAAAATTATGCTGGCTTGACCCCGCTTCAACTCCAGATCCTGGCGAGCCTGCCGGACAACGCCGCAGCATTCACGCAGCTCACCGGGAACGCCATCGCGGAAACCGACGCGGCGTTCGAAGACCGTGCCACGGAGATTCCGGACCCACTGCATGGCTCTGCTTATGCTCCTGACCCCGATAACATCCTGCTCTACATGGATGACACGCTCGACGGGCGCGGGTCCAATAGTTATTTTTATGCGTTGAAAACTCTCGATACGAACGGCCTGACCAGCCCGTTAAGTCTTGCGACGCTTCCGGTGGAATGTCCGAAAGTCACTCCGCCGCCCGCCCCGGTCCTGACGTCGGTTTTAGGAGGCGAGAACCAGATCACTGTCCGGTGGGCGAAGAATCCGGGCGCGGCGATCAGCGGGTATTTGTTGTATCGTACGCAGGAGAAAAAGCTTGCCAGCGATTGGCGCCGTATGGAGTTGGTCAAGACCAGCTCGGACGATGATTTTTCCGTAGCGGTCGACGGTAACCTGCCTCGCAGGGAATTCGAGTTCGTCGATTCAAGCGTGCTGCCGCGCCAGCCTTATTTTTACGCGGTTGTCGCTGTGGGGCTGAGCGACGACGAGAAATGGCTCAAGTCACGGTCGTCCTCACCAAAAGCGGGACAGGCTTATGACCTGACGCCACCCGCACCGCCCCAATGGGATGAAGAAAACTCGGGTTGGGTGTACGTGGATGATAACGAGACAATATACGAGTGGGATGCAGATTTAAGTGCAGCAGTGAATCCTGTGGCAGCTATACGACTCGTATGGCTTGATGACCTGCGGGTCGATTCTATTCTTATTGCCCGTAGTGATGCTCTGAGCGGCTTTAGTTCCGTTGTGCTCAATTGGGAGCCAGGAACTATATTGGCCGATAGAAAACGATTTTTTCTGGATCGACAGGTTATCCTGGATCGCACCTATACTTATATCGGCAAGTCGCAATCACATTCCGATCTGCTCTCTGCGACGGAAACATCGATTGTGATTGCTTCCATCGAGGAATAGAAAGACAAACATGTTACCACTTATTTTACAACCCTTTGGTTGTCGTGAAACAGGAACGGAGAAACCTCCGGATGAGCCGCCGGAGCCGTTCGATCCGCACACCTTCACCAAAGAGTTGGGGTCCTGGGACAATTCAAGTGCTATGCCGCTCGTTCCAATCTCTAATAATGAGAGATTTAATGAAGGGATTCAGCGTTTCCAGAATGAAGAGGACAAGGTCAGCTTTCGATCCGGAAGTCCAACCACACGAATGATTGGCGGGTCAACAGAAAGCCTCGACCTTGCGGAATACTTGCTAACCCATTCGGGTATGGAACAGCAGGATGTATACGCCATGGCCAGCGGCTACTTGCATTATCTCTATGATGGAAAGTCGTACGACAAAATTTTTGGTGGAGCCGTCCCAAACCCGGGAGAAGAAATATTCGTGTTCAAGCCATTAGCGACCATGAACATGTACTGGGCAGCTGTTCAACCTGGAAAAGGTGCGTTCCTCCAGGAAAGTGCATATCTGAACATCGAGATAGATTTCGATGATCTACTGGATCATATTAAGAGAGCCACAACACTTTCTTATCATAAGCAGATATATAAACAGAAAAAAGGAGTTGAATGGTCGGGCGCGGCCGACGCGTGGCCGGCAGCTTATCTCGAGTTGTTCAAGGAATTCCCCGATGTTCCGATCCTTGTACAGGGAGGCACAAAAATTGGCTCAACGACAGCCAATACTCCATCGGGACAACGGTTGTCCATGTTTTTTAAGTTTGATGAAGAGTGGACGGGACACGCAACCGTGGTCCAAACCTTTTTCAAGCATCACCAACGGAACTACGGCATCGCCGGACATCCTTTAATTGCGAACCTGACAAATCTTTCCGTGAGCGCAAGTACAGTGGATCTCCTCGCGCCACTGTATGATATTGCGGATGGTTATCCAATTCTTCGTGGAAAAAGCAAGCTCGGTAGCGACTTTTATAGTATTTATAACGCGGGTTCTCTTGCGAATGCGGAGTATCACCCGCTTGCACTGGATCCGGATCAATCACCTCAGGCCCGGTTGATCGTGCCCAAACCGCCTGTTGGTGATCTTCCACCTTACCTGGCAGAGGCTTTGCAGCAACATGAGTGGGAAACAAAGCTGAAGATCAGCAATCCTATGGCACAAACGATCACTATCGACGGGTTTGACCCGGCCGAAGTAAGCTTCAGCTTGTTGACTGCCGACAATGCCGCGGAAACAACTTTCAAAGTTTGCAGCCAGACACTGCCCCAGGGGATCATCGAACGGGTTGTTCAGGTCAAGGCGAATGGAACCGTGGTTCACGAATTGAAATTGGCTTTTCTGGATTTTTACAGCTTCCCCGTCAAGTTTTACAAGCTGGATGATACAAATCCCAACAACCCGCAAACATCGATGGATGAAACTAAGCTGCGCGAAATAATCGCCTGTGCGAATGAAATCCTAGGCAGGCAGAGCAACGTATATCTTTATCCTGTGAAAGAAGGCGAAGTTATTTTGCATGACTTTACCTTTGATGGCGACCTCAAAGACCCGATTTATGGGGGCGATGAGAGCCGAAACGGTGTTAGAGATGTTTACAATGCATTTGCAGCCCTATCCCCCCAGTTGGAAAATATTAAGGTCGTGTTTGTTTGGGATGAGGAGATTGAACCCTCCCTGGGTGTAACCTATGCTCCTGTTATCACTGCCTGGGAGTTTATCCTGATTGACACATTAGTTTTTCCTGCCGTGCGCAGCCTGCTGTCCACTCCCCGCCTCGTTCCGCAACTGGCAAGGACACTGGTTCATGAATTAGGACACTGGTTCTCGAACACATTTTTGCTGATCAAGCAGGGACTCCCTCCCTGTAGCGACAAGCACAAACATTTCGATCATGCCGTATCCGCCCCTTTCGAAGATAAAACGGGATGCCCGGGTGGAGATTGGGAATTTTCTTCAAACCTCATGACTGCGGGAGAGACAAATATGCTTATTACGGCCGATCAGGCGAGCGTGTTTTATGAAAATGCCGGTTTGGTCCGGCCATAAAGGGTAAAGGTCAGGTTGTCATGGATTTTCCAGTTATATTGCAGGCGTTTGGATGTGCGCGGCTTGGTCTGGGAACACCTCTTGAATTTGATCCGCTGGCTGTTGACCCCATGGTGATCGGAAATACTGCGTATTTGTCCGACTCCATGCCGCTTACAACAGTGCCTGAAGATGTGGATAAAAGTCTTCAGGAATTGATTGAACAGGACTATGAACCCCAGTTAGCACATGTCAGTTTTGTTGAAGCACCCCAGCAAGCCGTTCGGGATTGGTCTGATCAATCTGCTCAGGTAGTATTCACGGAGTATTGGTTGACTCACGATAGCCCTGATCCACAACCGGTCTTTGCGTTAACAACAGGACACTTGTTTTATCTCCACAACGGGATGTCGTACAGCAAACTTCTAAGCGGGGCAGCACCCAACCTTAACGAGGAAATTCTGGTTTTGGTACCGTTACAGCAGGGAATCACCAGTTGGAGGGAATCGTTGCCAGGGACGATACCGGTTCCTGTACAAGCGGCGTATTTGAACATTCAAATGGTGGACGATAGCGCGTTAAAGGGTCTCATCAATAAAACGACCACCGAGGAATTCTTCAAGACGCAGTACAAAAGTAAGATGCACACAGACTGGCTGGGACCTACTGAAACTGAGTCTGACTGGCAAACTGCTTACTTGAACAAATTCAAGGAATATCCAGATTGGCCGATTCTGGTAAAAGGCGGCGCTCAAATTGGTACGACAAGAACAAGCCCCGATGTGCCATTGGAACAGCGCTTATCCATGTTTTTGCGAATCGGGACTAGCTGGCGTGGGAGCAACAACGAAGTAAAGGATTTCTTTGACTATTATCAAAGGCGTTTAAATCTTTGTGGGCATCCGCTGGCAGCGGCTTTGTTAGGACGCTCCGTCAAAAGTAGCAGTGTCGACGTGATATCTTTTCAGTACCAACAACCATCAGAAACCTCGTATATACCCAGGATTCAAAACTTGCGTAGTAAATCGCTCCTGGAGAAAGACTTTCGCAAGTATGCTGCTTCGGCCAGTCCACTCTATCACCCATTGGCACTGGACCCCGATCAATCACCGCATCGGCTCATTGTACGAAGACGCACGCCAGTTGAGTTAATACCCCCATATCTGAATCCAATTTTAGGTCAGACAAGCGCATGGAGCACAAAGCTGTTGATTCAGAATCCGTTCGAGCTGCCAGTCCTGATCACATCATCCCTCTCGGAGGGAATCACTATATCGCCAGTCAGTTTTGATTCAATGTCCCAAACAATTGAGATCACTGCAGACGAAAATTTGCCACCTGCCACAACCGAGGCAACAATCGAGATCATTACTGAAGATGGAACTGAAAACCGCTCCATCGCTCGTGAGCTCACACTCACTTTTATGGATTTTCATGCGGTTCCGGTGAAATTCTTCAAGATGATCGATAGTCAGGGACTTTACCAGACAGAAATGGATGAGGCAAAGCTTCGTGAGGTGATCGCATACGCAAATGAAATACTCGGCCGTCAGGCCAATGTATATATGTATCCGGTGGAAGCATTGGTCGATCAGATGCCAAGGATCTTGCACGATACTACAATTTTTGCGAATACTGGTTTCCCTTTACCCGTCTCTGAGATTGAACAATATTCTGAAGATTTCTTTGTCCTTTATCGTCCGGAGTATCGGAACTATATAAATGTCATTTTTGTATGGAATCAGGCGGCTACAGGAGAGAATACTGGGGTCACAGACTATCCATATGACACCCAACTCGCCTTGATATACATTGATACACAAGGAACTGATGGCAGTCTGCTGGACGTCGGCGTTATGGCAGATACTCTCGTTCATGAGTTGGGGCATTGGTTCGCACATACATTTAGTCGCGTACCAAATCGTGAAAGCAATCCGTCACTGCCAGATTGCACCGGAGCATTTATCCACTTTAACCATGATGGTAATGACTATGAAGGTTGTGCCGGCGGGAATTGGAGTTTATATGGAAATCTTATGACACAACGCGGAGGCGCAAATGTCTTTATTACTCATGAGCAGGCAAATCTTTTTTCCGATTACGCCATCCGTGTGTTCTCCTCAACATTGACAGGAAGATAAAGGACGGAACGGCATATTATGGCTGACCTTAATCAATTCGTTGCGCTTCGGCTTGTCCTTCCCGGATGGCCTACAAATATTTTGACGATTCCGCCACAGATCGACTGTGTTGGTCTGGCAGATTTTGAGGCAACCTCCAGTGGAAGCTCATCGCTGATGGCAACCGGTACCCTGCAGATCATCGATGACATCACAATGGATCTTCCACTTATTCCCGGACTGTCTCTTGCCTTATTCAACAATAGCGATTTCACCGAGTTTGACTTCGAACTCGAGTATTTGACAGACTCGTTTTCAGTTTCGCTGAAATCACTTTCTGTCTCCCTGCGTATTCAAACCGATTTGCTTAAACGCATGGAGAAAGTTGGTGACGGTTTTGTAGAGGTCCCTGCAGACCCATTGACCGGCGAACCTCAGCCTGTTGAAATTATGCTTGAGGGAGCTGATCTTAGTGTCAATTCCAACGGTGAATTTACGTTTATCGCTGCAGATGAAACACTGGCCCTGACCCTCCTGCCGTTCATGATCGCGGAGAGCGGCGTCATTGTCGATGTCCAGTCTCTCCACCTGATCCTCTCTGCAGCTACCGCCGAGTCGCTTCCCGAAACGATCGACCCAACCTGGCGCGGGGTCTATCTGGAGCAGGCCACCATTCACCTGTCTGAGGGGCTGAATAACATCCTGCCCGACGATGTGACCCTTCAGGATTTCTTCATCGGTTCGGGCGGCTTTTGCGGCCGCGTCGCCGGGAACTGGGAAGCAGATCGGGACAATCCCTTCGATGAGAAATCCGGTGATATCTTTGGCTTTAGGTTCCGTACAACAAATGTTGAAATTGAATTCAAACAGAACGCCCTCGTGGCGGGCAGCATCGCCGGGTACCTGCAAGTGCCTTTCTTTGAGAAAGAACTGGAAGTAGAAGTCGGGCTGACCAACGATGGCGGCTTTACGATTGCCATCACAGCCGACGATGGTTTGTTCACACTGCGCAAAGAGAATATCATTTCCATCGAGATCAGCAGTCTGGAGTTTGTCGAAGAGGACGGTGAGTTTCTCTTCAAATTGAGCGGGAAGGTCACGCCTGAATTGCCCGGACTCGACTGGCCCTCCTTCGAGTTGAAATCGCTCTCCATCGGTTCCGATGGCCGGGTCAAGGTTGCCGGCGGCTGGATCGAACTGCCGGAGCAGGCTTCCCTCGACTTCTACGGCTTCAAGGTGGAGATCAGCGAGCTGGGGTTTGGCAGCGATGAAGTGGATCACATCGACTACAACTGGATCGGTTTCTCAGGCGGCATCCAGATCGTCCAGGGACTGCCCTTGCGCGGTGGCGTCGAAGGTTTGAAGGTGATGTGGGATCAGGATGGAACGTCGAAACTCAAGATCGGCGGCGTATATCTTCAGTTCGAGATCCCCGATGTGTTGAGCTTCGATGGTTCGGCTTACTTCATCGATGAGGAAGTGAACGGGATACGGATCAAGGAATTTCGCGGCGGGCTGGACGTGTTCCTCATCCCGCTCAACTTTGGGCTCAACGGCCAGTTCATCACCGGCAAAACCAACGATTACACTTATTTCTACATCTTCCTCGACGTACAGCTTCCTGTTGGTGTGCCACTGGGACCGCCCGTCCTTGGGCTTTACGGTTTGGCCGGACTTTATGGCTATAACATGACCGTGGACTACAATCGGCTCACGACATACGATGGGGAGGAGAA
>Ga0105104_10000703_pt1 | contig 25914 bp, 12 predicted proteins | sample PPLLaktember2015_3_FD_87034 | JGI IMG/M metagenome (GOLD analysis project Ga0105104, IMG submission 87034) | Freshwater sediment microbial communities from Prairie Pothole Lake near Jamestown, North Dakota, USA - PPLs Lake P7 Core (6) Depth... | ecosystem: Environmental > Aquatic > Freshwater >...
CAATCAAATGCTGCATCAAATGGGAGGCTGGTACCTGACCATCCTCATTGGAGTTGCGCAAGTGATCGCTCTGCTGGGGGCAGTCCCTGGCATTCTTTCCATACGAGCAAATGCCGAACTTAACGAACAGCTGGCACGAACCTTTTCCTTCCTTGTCCCCTTCCTGATCATTGTCAGCATTCCACTCCTGGTGGGCATCAGTCGCAGGCTCATACCCACGGCGCTGAAGAAACTTGATGTCTGGGCGGATGATACGATCCGTTTGAAACCGGAAGACGACCTTGTCGCCTGGCGCGAGATCACCAGCCTGGGCTGGCGATATGGAATCGCCGCAGCCACCGTGATCTTTATCGACGTATTGATCGTGTTTCTTGTTACGCTCAATCAAACACAAGTGATCTCTTCAACGTTCCAGCCAACTGCGATCAACGCTTCTGACCCGGTTTATGTTCTGACCGGTGGAACGGTGGCTTTATTTGGCTCCGTCATCCTTGTCGTTTTGCTGATCGAAAATTTCACATTGCCCATCCGGACCGTCCTGCTTCCAAAAGACTTCGACACACAATTGCAGGGTCATCACGGACTTTTGCTCAACGGGAAACTTCTGGGACTGATCCTGGCATTGATTGCCATTGCTATTTTGCTGATCGCTCCAATCGGCTACCAGCATACAATCCGCGTCCTGTATGGAGAGGTCAGTTCCATGGAAGTCTTCCATGGCTTGCGGTCTCAATCCACTCTTTTCAGCGTAATGGCGTTCCTTCTCGGTGTTGGCTTTGCGTACTATGTATCCAGGGCGGTTTCGGGCCCCATTTACGATCTGATCCGGACCTTCAACAAAATTGAACAGGGCGATCTGACCCAGCGCGCCCCGGTCACTGCGACAGATGAACTTGGCATTGTGACGGTGCAGTTCAATCGCATGGTTTCACGTCTTGAATCACTGCAAACCACACTCGAAGAACAGGTCGCGGAACGCACGCGACAACTGGCAGCCACCAATGAGGTCGGTAGAGTGGCTGCAACCAGCCTCGATCCTGACAAACTCCTTGCCAAAATCGTGCCTCTCTTCCACGAACAATTCGGTTATTACTTTGCGGCAATCTACCTCCTGGATCCAAGCGGAAAATGGGCTGAGTTAAGGGAGGCAACCGGTGAGGCCGGCCGGGTGCTCAAGCAAAACCGGCACCGTCTTGAAGTCACCGGAAAGAACATGGTGGGCGCAGCGATCCGTGAACGCGTCCCGCGTATTGCCCAGGTTGCTTCAGAAGAAAAGCAAAGATTTGAAAATCCACTTCTGCCCTATACACGCTCTGAGGTGGCACTGCCTCTGATGGTGGGTGAACATATCCTGGGCGCGTTGAATGTTCAATCCACAAGAGAGTCGGACTTTGGTCCACAGGTCATCGAGACCATGAAAAATATGGCGGGCCAGGTTGCCATCACCCTTGAAAATGCCCGTCTCTTCCAGGAGGCACAGCAGATCATCAAAGAAATGCGTGCTGTTCAGCAGCAGTATCTCCTGGAAGGTTGGAGTGGGTTTTCCAAGGAAAATCAAAACCTGGAATATCGTCTCGGCGACGAACCGGATGAGGATTCCAAAAGACTTGAGGTATCCATCAGCTTGCGCGATCAGACCATGGGGCAGATCGTTCTCGAAGGCAACGAAGAATGGACACCCGACCAGCAAAGCCTGGTGGATGCAATTGCCACGCAGGCTGCGATCGCTCTGGAAAATGCACGTCTGGTAAGCGAAAGCCGGCAGATTGCGTTACGCGAACGTATGGCAGCGGAGATCAACTCCAAGATCTGGTCATCGGCAACGATCGATGGTGTCTTGCAGACTGTGATCAAAGAACTGGGCCGGCGGCTGGATGCCTCCAGCGCAACTGTGGAACTCCATCTTGATGAAACCATAGGAGATGAGGCATGAACAACCCGTCTTCTTCCCAGCCAGCTCAGGGCAATGAACTCTACACGGACGTCAACTGGCGTGAACGCTTTATAAAAAGTGTCCTGCGGGCTTCCTGCGTTCTGGGATTTGTAGCGATTATTGGTTATCTATTTACTCCCTCCACTACAGGGATCAAGCTGCTAGCAATCCTGGCATATGCAACATTGGTATTGGTGACGATGCTTACCAATATTCCCTATCTCATTCGAGCCGGTGTATTTCTTCTTCTTTTATACATTTCAGGTTTCAGTTCGTTGCTTGACTATGGACTCGGAGATGCCGCTATTCTCTTCCTGGGCTTCATTGCAATGACTGGCCTGCTTTTCTCCCTGCGCACGGGCATGTTATACGCGATCGTTATTGTGGCCGTGACCATCCTGCTTTTTGGCTGGGAAAACACGTCTCTCCTGGAATGGTTCACTTCAGTTGGTATCCTGGGGATCGTTTCCGGGATCATGGCCTACGGATTATGGAAAACGCAGGAGGAATTTACAAAAACACAGGCAGCCGCGCACCAGACACTTGAAGCACTTCAAGGTGAACGCTCCCAGCTTGAAGAGCGTGTCGAGGAACGAACGGCTGGTCTGAACAAAAAGACCGAGCAACTGCGCGCAACCTCCTACATAGCACGCCAAACAGCCGAGGTTCAGGACCTGGCTTCTCTTTTGAACAGGGTCGCCAAGCTGGTGACCGATCAATTTGGGTTCTATCATACAGGCATCTTCCTGATCAACGAAACTGGAGATCAGGCTGTTCTACAAGCCGCCTCATCGGATGGCGGACAACGGATGATCGAAAGAGGCCACGCACTATCCGTAGGGACACAGGGAATTGTAGGGTACGTCGCTGCGCAGAAGAAACCACGCATCGCCCTCGACGTAGGCGCGGACGCCGTTTTCTTCAACAACCCGGACCTTCCGATGACGCGCTCCGAGCTGGCTCTTCCGTTGCTGGTTCGAAACAAAGTCCTCGGCGTCCTGGATATTCAATCTGACATACCCCAGGCTTTTAACGCTGACGACGTTGATGTTCTACAAACCCTTTCGGATCAGGTTGCCATCGCAATCGAGAATGCTCGTTTGCTGGACGAAACGCAAGCCGCGATCGTACAACTCGAGGCACTCACCAGCCTGCGCACGCGCGAAGCCTGGGGACAAAAAGTCGGTGAGCGGGGCCGCGCCTTCACCTACACCCCGCTTGGATTGCGCGCCGAAAAAATATCCCACGAGGGCGATAAGGCGATCAGCGCTTCCATCTTACTGCGCGGGCAGAGGATTGGAAATATTTCAATTGCAAGAAAAGGCGACGCGGTCTGGACTAAGCTGGATAAGGATCTGGTCGATGAGGTTGCAAATCAGGTTGGATTGGCAATTGACAACATTCGTCTCCTCGAAGAAGCCACCCAACGTGCCAAACAGGAACAGACCCTTGGCAAAATTGCATCACGATTCAGCCAGTCCCTTGATCTGGACACGTTACTTCAAACCGCCGCCCGTGAACTGGGGCAACTCCCTGACATTTCTGAGATATCCGTTTTTATCGGTCAGGACGCCCAACAAGGGTCTCAGCCAAAGCAACGTCCAAAGCGCAATGTGAGCTAATATGAAGCAGATCAGTAACCCGCAGAATAACATCGATATTATGAATGAGCGTCTGGGTCAGGCGTTTTATTCAAGCAGGCGCTATAACCCTCTTTTGCTTGCAGTGGCAGGGCTGGGCTTCATTGCAATTTTTCTGCTTGCACGAGCCCGCATTCTGGGAGATTCAGCTCCTCAACTTCTGTACATCGGTGTGCTTACGCTGCTCTATGCGGTCGCAGAACTCCCGGCGCATTCACTCGCGCAACAGAACAAAGGGATTGCCGCAAATCTGTACAGCACAGCCATGGGCGGGTTATTTGCGGTGCTCATCACTTTCCTGTGGCAGGGAATTGCACCCATCACCATATTGATTGCCGCAGTGACGCCGGCCCTGGCAATCCGTGCCCGGATACCACGCAAATACATTCCAACCCTGTTGTTAATCTTTGCCGGGGCCGTCGTTGGCATTTTTTATGCCGAAGCGAACTCCGGGTTTCCCCGTCTGCAAAACAGCAACTCAGCCGCCATTGCCAGCATTGTTTTTCTGCTCTCGACCACTTTCTTGCTGGTGACAATTACAGTCATTTCACAGAACAGAAAATTCCGAAGCCTGCAGGGTTTGCTGCTGACATCCTTTGTGATCATCGTGACCATACCAACCGTAATGACAGCCATGTTATCAGCCGTCGGAGCGTATGCACAAAATCAAAACCAGATTTTTAGCACCCTCGAGGCGATCACTATTCTCAAGATAAATCAGATTGAAACCCTGCTGGCGAACTCACAGAACGACACGAAAACGCTGCTGGCTGATTCGAGATTTACATCAAATGCGCTGGGCATCCTAACCACCACGGATACTGAACTCAATCCAATCCTCGAGCGAAACTTCAAGCAAGTTGCGCGATCGCGAATGGTGGATGTTTTGGGGACGCAGGATGAAGCCTACAACGAGATCATGGTACTGGACACTCACGGCAATGTCGTCATCTCCACGATCCCGAGCAGAGAGGGAACAAGCTTTCAAAGTCATGCCTTCTTTACGCTGGGATTAATGAGGTTTTATTCGGGGTTTGTGGAAGAACCATCCTTTGGCACTGAAAATCTTGTCGTTTCCGCCCCCATATTCGATATAAACAGACAGGATATGCGTGGTGTTCTCGTGCTCCGCTCGAACGCGGCGTCGATGAAGGAAATCATGGAGAACACACCTGGTTTTAGCGAAGCGGAGACTTATCTTGTGGATACCCGTTTCAGGGCAGTTACTAAAACGCGGGCTTTTGTAGTGGACCTCGTCGACACCCAGGCTGCGGTGGAAGCTCTTAGCAAAAATGTCATCGGTGCCAAAGACATCTACTCAAACTATACGGGGCAGCAAGTGCTTGGGTATTATCAATCGTTCCAGCCCATGGAATTGGCAGTGATTGCTGAGGTTCCCTTAAGTTTCGTCATTAGCAGTTCACTAAACTCCCTGGCGGGCAGTGCCCTGCTGGCTTTGTTTGTCGTTGCCATCGCAATCATATCCGTTGTCATATCTGCCCGTACAATTGCCGACCCGATTGAAACGCTTGCGCAAACCTCGGAGAGCTTTGCAGCAGGCAATTTAACGGCTCGTGCAGTTGTGGATCGGCAGGATGAAATCGGCCGGCTCGCGCGAGCTTATAACCAGATGGCCGCCCAGCTTCAGGAGGTTATCGGCAGTCTGGAGCAACGCGTGACAGATCGTACGCAGGATCTCGAAAACCAGACTCTGCGCCTGCGCGTCGCGGCAGAAATCGCAAGAGATGCCGCGTCCGCCCGCGATCTCCGCGAACTGCTCACCCAGGCCGCCGAGTTGATCTGGCACCGTTTTGGCTTTTACCACACAGGTATTTTCCTTATGGATAATGACGAGGAGTATGCCGTTCTCGTCGCTTCGCCCACAGAGGCTGGCAAGAAAATGATCGAGAATAACCATAAGCTGCGCGTGGGCGAGGTGGGAATTGTCGGACGGGTGGCTGCAACCGGAGAGGCACGCGTCACGCTGAATACGGGAACGGACGCAGTCTACTTCAATAATCCCCTCCTGCCGGACACAAATTCGGAAATGGCTTTGCCGTTGAAAGTTGAAAACCACGTTATCGGCGTGCTTGACGTACAAAGCGATCAGCAGGAGGCATTTGATGACGATGATATTGCGATCATGCAAATCCTGGCTGACCAGCTTGCCACCGCGATCGAACGTACCCGTCTGTTACAGGAAGTGGAAGTAAGCCTCAAAGAACTCGAAAGCGCCTATGGCCGGTTTACCACCGAGAATTGGAAAAAATTGTCAGCTGGCGCTTCCTCAATCAATAAAGGCTACCGCTTTGACAATGTACGTGTGGAGCCCGTCACCGAATTGCCAGAACTGGCTAACACCGCTCTCAAAACGGGAACACGTGTCAATTCGAACGGCAACAGTTCCGGCGCAGACCAGGAACACAAAGTTGCCATCCCGATCAAGTTACGCGGTCAAACGATCGGTGTCATTACGCTCAAACTCAAAGAAGATTATGACAGCAACACGATTTCCGTCATTGAACTAGCCACGGAACGTCTTGCCGCAGCGATGGAAAGTGCCCGTCTCTATGAAGAAGCTCGACTGCGTGCAGATCGTGAACAATCAATTTCGAGGGTTACATCCGCCATTAGTGCATCGACTGACTATGAGCAGATCCTTCAAACCACGGTCAGAGAGATTGGCAGTATTTTAGGCGACACGGAAGTTGCCATCCAGATCCTTGAAGAGCCGACAGCCGGAAAGCGGGCTGAATAGAGAGAAAAAGATGCAAAACGCTTTTCGTAAACTATTTGCTCCCCCTGTTTTTCCCGATGATGAGGATAAGACTCGCTCAGCGTCCATTCTGAATTTCATGGGTTGGAGCGTAATCATACTTTTGACGGCTCTTCTTATTTCTCGAAACATTCGTCCGCAAGGAGCTATCTTTGCGGGCAGTAACTTGATCATTTTGGTGATCACCCTTGCAGCTGTAGCGGCATTATATATCTCGCGTTGGGGATATATACAAGCCGCCAGTCTCATCCTGGTTACGATAGGCTGGCTCGGATTATCCTACCTCACATATCCAGCAGATGGCATCCGGGACGCTGCCTTTTTTGGATACATCCTACCCATATTGATGGCTGGCCTTCTTCTTGGATGGAAGGGGGCAGTCGGATTTACGGCCGTCAGTATTCTGTCAGGCTGGGTTTTGGCTTATGCAGAAACAAGCGGGCTGATTAATACTGCATCCTACCAACCCTTCGACTTCGCCATCAATATGACGGTGATCCTCGCGATTGCCGGCGCATTCATTTACGTGACGATTACCACCCTTCAAAATGCGCTCACCAAATCGCGTGCGACCACACAGGAATTGTCCGTCTCGAACCAGGAATTAAGTGGCCTGCGTGTCGATCTCGAACAGCGCGTCGAAGAACGGACCTCGGAACTTCAGAAACGCGCCTCGCAAATGGATGCCGTTGCCAGTGTCGCGCGCGCGATCGCATCGGTACAAGATCTGGATGCACTTCTTCCCACTATCACGAAGTTGATCAGCCAGCAATTTGGTTTTTACCATGTTGGCATTTTCCTTCTGGATGAAAAGCAGGAGAGCGCGGTTTTGCGCGCCTCCAATAGCGCCGGCGGTCTGCAAATGATCAGCAGACAGCATAACCTGGCACTCGACTACCATAGCATTGTCGGCTATTCCATCTCACGCGGCGAACCTCGTATCGCCCTGGACGTTGGGGTAGATTCCGTTTATTTCAACAACCCCGACCTCCCCGAGACCCGTTCCGAGATGGCACTGCCACTCCGCGTCAGCGAACGCGTCATTGGCTCTCTGGATGTGCAAAGCACAGAGACGAATGCGTTTTCGGAGGAAGATATAAATGTGTTAACAACCCTGGCGGACCAGGTAGCCATTGCCATTGAAAATGCCCGCTTGTTTGGCGAAGCCAGAAACGCATTACGTGAATCAAGATTGTTGTTCGAAAGGTACACTCAACAGGAGTGGGGTAGTTTTGCCCGTCAGGCAAAACAAACCGGATTCATTTTCGATGGAAAACAGGTCCTGCCACTGGATGCCAGTACAAAACGTGAAGCAAGCAAGGCTGTCGCTCAAACCGGCAGTCTCTCGCTGGAGAAAGAATCAGACTCGATCGGGATTCCCATCAAGCTGCGCGGACAAACGATCGGTGTATTGGACGTGCGCTCGAAACGAGGTGCGCGCCAGTGGAAACAGGATGAGATCAGCATCCTCGAAGCTGCAGCGGAACGCGCAGCCCTTGCTCTTGAAAATGCCCGCCTCGTTGAAAGTGCCCAGAGACGCGCTGCCCGCGAGCGCGCCATCGGAGATATTTCCACGAGAATCGGCGCGGTCAGCAACCTCGAATCCATCCTGCAAACTGCGGTGGAAGAACTGGGACGCAGGATCGGTGGCGCGACCGAGGTCTCTCTTGAAATTAGCAGCGACGACGGTCAGAATGAACATTAGTGGATTTATAAACAGGTAAAACCATGCTGAAACAGGTAATCAAAATTCTCACTCCTCCCATCTTTCCTGAAGATGAGGATAAAACGCGCAGAGCCTTTTACGCACACTGGATTGCCCTGGCATTTTTGGTTGCTGTCATTGGATGGGAAGCATGGGTAAGAGTTTTCGGAGGCTATGTTCTCTTTGACCTGATGGACGTGCTTTTAGCGGGGATTGCCGGTGTGTGCGTCGCAGGCTTGATGCGTTTAAGACAAGGACATGTTCAGTCCACATCCATTATGCTCGTCGGTCTCGTTTGGCTCGCAACAAACGTCATGGCCGCAACAGGTTTTGGGGCTAAAGATGCAACTTATATCGTGAATTTCGCGATTGTTTTGATGGCTGGCTTATTACTAGGCTTGAAAGCATCTGTCATCGTAACAGTACTTAGCATCCTCTCAGGGTTTGTCCTCGCATATCTTGAACAATCGGGCCAGATAGAGGTTGGTACATACTCGATCATGTCCTTTGCCTGGAATATGTTCATTGTCTTTATGTTGAACCTGGTTGTCATCTATATGCTGATTAGCGGCCTGGAGACCGCGCTCAAAAATTCCAGGTTGAGCGTGGAAGAACTGGCATCCGCGAATGCCATCCTCAACTACACCCAGAGTGAACTGCAAAACCGCAGTACCGAGCTGGTCATTGCAAACGAACAACTGGAGAATCGCACTCAGAAACTTCATGGCATCGCCGAGATCGCGCGCACAACCACCGCCATACACGATTTCGATCAGCTCCTGCCCGTCATTACCAGCGCCATCAGCCAAAAGTTAGAATACTACCATGTGGGTCTCTTTTTGCTGGATGAGCAAAAACAATTTGCCATCCTGCGTTCTGCCAACACACCTGATGGATTGAGAATGTTAAACCGGGGACACCGGGTGTCTGTGGGTCACATCAGCCCCATCGGCTTTGCCGCTCAAGCTGGGCAGGCGCGTATCACCCTGGATACAGGTGCAGATTCAAAGTTCCTCAACAATGTCGATCTTCCTGACACCCGGTCTCAGATCGTGCTGCCACTTGGATCCGGTGATGAGATCGTTGGAGTACTCGATATTCAATCACGGGAGGTCAACGCTTTCAGTGATGATGATGTATCGACACTATCTATCCTGGCAGATCAAGTTACGATTGCGATCGAAAATGCCCTGCTTTATGAACAATCACAGACAGCGCTCCGTGAGGCGGATATTACGTCCCGTCAAGTGGCAAGCCAGGCATGGAGTGACTACGGGAGAACGATCCAGACCAGGGGATATCGCTATGACGGGATCAAGTCCGAGCCTTTGAAAGATACGAAGGCAACAAGAAGGGAAGATGACTCTTTATTGATCCCCGTCCAACTGCGCGATCAAACCATTGGCTGCCTGAAGCTGAAGACAGCTGACCCCACGCGCCAGTGGACAGACGATGAACTGATCATGGTGAAGGCAACCGCAGAGCGGGTTGCGCTGGCGCTCGAAGGGGCGCGCTTGCTCGAGGAAGCACAAAAGCGCGCCAAGCGCGAATCCTTCCTTTCCGATATAACAGCCAAGCTGGGCACCTCTTTCCAGTTGGATTCCATTCTGCGCGATACGGTCGAGGAACTGGGCCAAACCCTCAAAAATTCGACCGTCACCTTCCAACTGGTGAATCCATCCGCCCCTCCTGCCCCCGAGGCGGAGAGCTCAAATGGCACCTCGTCCGACGGGAACATAGTGGAGTAAGTCATGGCATTGAACGAGACCCCGAAAACAACCCGGAATTTCGCCAGTTCGCTGGCACGTCTATGGGGATTCCTGACCGGTCCGCATCCATCGATTACAGAGGTTGGAGAGAAAAGGCGCGCCCAGCTTTTGGCAACGATTTCATTGATCCTGACCGCAGCATTCCTTGCTGGTCTGCTGTCTGGAGGTTCCTTTGGGGCGTTCACCACATTACTTGCTATTACATTGGTGTCCTACGCATTAAGTCGTACGAGTTACTACAACACAGGCTCGTATTTCTTCGCCTATGCGCTTACCTCCCTTGCCTACCTGAGACTCTACCTTGGGTCAGCAAGTGGATTTGAGGAAGACATCACGACAATAGCACATGTTGCCATCGTTGTGGCAAGTATTTTGTTGCCAGTCAGAGGATTTGCCATATTAGTCGTTCTGTCAACAATTGCTACATGGGCTGCTCCAGCATATTCGATGGTGCCTATGCCTTCAGATGGTTTCGCCAGAACTTCAGGCGTTTTCATGTTCATCGGCTTCATATTAATTGGATCCACTGCTTTTCGTAGCTGGGTCGAAAGAGCGCGCTTGAAAGAAGTAAACGATGTTAACAGCGCGTTGGAAGATCTTACAGAAACCCTTGAGCAACGCGTGGGCGACCGCACAGCCGAAATCAATAAAGCCAACGAGCAAAACGCGCGGCGCGCCACCCAGTTGCAGACGATCACTGAATTATCCGAAGCCATCGCCCAAGTACAGGACCTGGGTGAGCTTCTTCCAGCCACCACAAGGCTGATCAGCGAGCGCTTTGGTTTTTACCATGTCGGCATCTTTCTGGTGGATCAGGATCGCCAGTACGCAGTTCTGCAAGCCGCCAACAGTGAAGGCGGAGAGCGGATGTTAAAACGCAATCACCGCTTACGACTTGGGACAGGCGTGGTCGGCTTTTCTGCAAAAACCGGGCAGCCCCGCATCGCCCTCGACGTCGGCGCAGATGCTGTTTTCTTCAACAACCCGGACCTCCCCGAGACCCGCTCCGAGACTGCGCTGCCGTTGAAATCGCGCACCGAGACGATCGGTGTTCTCGACATTCAAAGCAAGGAAGCAAATGCCTTCTCCAGGGAAGATTTGGAAGTCTTAATAGCACTTGCCAATCAGGTATCGATCGCGCTGGAAAATGCCCGTCTCCTGACTGAAACCCGTGCGGCACTAACGCAGGTGCAGGAGGTGTACAACGCCTTCACCCATGCAGAATGGAGCCGTACGATCTCCCAAACCCAACAGCCCGGCTTCCGCTATCAGACGGGGCGCATTGAAATGCTCGAGAACACATTGGAGAAGCCTGAGGTCATATCAGCCGTGCAGCAGGGTGACATCGTAGCGAGCCAGCCCAATGGATCAGGGGAGGGTCATGCCACTGTGGCTGTTCCGGTCAAACTGAGAGGCGAAGTCATTGGCGTTCTGCATATCGAATCCAGTGACCCAGCCAAACAATGGGAGGCTGACGAAATCAGTCTCGTCCAGGCGGTTGCCGAACGGGCGGCATTTGCAATGGAAAATGCGCGCTTGTTCCAGGATGCCCGGCGCCGGGCTGCCAAGGAACGCTTGATCTCGGAGGCAACTGCCCGCATCAGCAGTGCCTTTAACGTTGAAAACATTCTACAGACCACCGCAGAGGAATTGGAACGTGTGCTGGGTGGTTCTGAAATATCCATTCAATTCCAGAGCAAGGAGTAACTGTGAATTTGAATCAAACGCAACTCCCCTCTGAAGCACAACAGCAAACACGCACTGTTCCCTGGTTGCTGGGCGTTCTCCCCGCGCTGCTTTTTGCCGGGTGGGAACTGGCTGCACTCCTGGCGGGTGGCAGTCGCCAACTGTGGATCACTCTGCCAATTTTTATTGCCATCCCTGTTGCCTACTTGCTGATAAAAGCCGGGAAGCCCAATTTCGGGAATGCCATCCTGATGATAGCCATTGGACTTCAGGCTATTTTTCTATCATGGGCGCAAAGTGGAGCAAGTGTTCCGAACGCCATCGCAGTATTCGCATTGATCATGGCAATTGGACTGGGAACTTTACCACGCAGATACATTCCTCATGCCCTTATCGCCGGGCTGATCTTTACGATCGCATCAATTCTTCTTGATATATTTGGAAGTCTGAACCGGCCCCCGGCACTGTTCATGGAAGGGCGTTGGATATTCTCAATCGTGCTGCTGGTTTTACTTGGCATTTTCTTTGTCAGGCAGCTTTTCTCGCTGGATATTCGTACGAAAATCGTGGCAGGCATCCTGGGTACCGGTGCCTTAGCACTGGGTGTACTGCTATTCTTTGTTATGAACCAGACCCAGAAGATTACGGATGACCTCTCGGCAAGGCTGGAGGCAAATGTTCGTCAATCGGCGGAGGAACAACTGGTAAATACGGCTTTTGCCCAAGCCGACCTGGCAAACCAAGCCTTTCAAAATGTGATGGAAGAAGTCGCGGGCACGGCGCGGAATTGGGCTGCACTCCAGGGTCAGAAGGAAGTTGTCAGCGAACGCACCTATTGGGATGCCAGTACCAATCTGATACAGTGGCCCGAGGGTCATTATGGCAATTCGGCCAACGACACGTCCTCCATATTCATTCCCGTCGGAGTGCGGGTGAATGAGGCGCTGGTTACCGACTTGAACACATCTGCCTACCTGGATTTTTTTGCTCCAGGCATCATGGAAGAATATCCATCGCTGGCTGCCATGTATGCCATTGATACAAGAGGAGTTACACGCTATTACCCGAATATTAATCTGGCATCCGTTCTTCCACCCGATTTTGATGCAACCCAGAGACCTTACTATTTGATCTCAACACCCTCATCCAATCCGCAGCGCCAACCCCGCTGGACGACCCCATATTGGGATGCCACCGACAAAGGGATTGTTGTGACTGTGGCCGCGCCTGTATATGAAGGCGATCAGTTCACCGGCATCGTTGCGGCAGACCTGAAACTGTCCACCATAACTGAACAAATCAAGTCGATCAAACCGGGGCAAACAGGATATGCGTTCATGATTGATAATGCGGGGCATATTCTCTCCATGCCGCAAGCCGGGTATACGTTGTTTGGCATTAATCCTGAAAATGTAAACCCTGATGAATTTTCTGAACAAATCATTCTGGGGTCAGGTACCACGCAGCTGGATGCAGTCATCAATCGTATGATCGCCGGAGAAAACGATATCCTTATTGTGGATGTGAATGGAGATAACACTTACATTTCATTTGCGCCCATCAAAGCCAGTGGATATAGCATGGCACTGGTTGTCCCTGTTGCAGAGTTGCAAGCCCCGATCATTGCCGCGCGCAACGAGACAGAGCAACAGAGGCGGTCCGCTTCACAGACAGTAATAGTCATCCTGGTTCTCCTGTTTCTACTGGCAGTTGCAGTCAGCCTCGGGCTGGGTCAGATCATTGCCGCCCCGATCCAGCGCCTGACGCATGTAGCGACCCAGATTGCAGGTGGAGATCTGTCCGTGCAGGCAACTGCCACATCAAGGGATGAGATTGGCACCCTGGCACAGTCATTCAACACGATGACCGCCCGGCTTCGGCAAACCCTTGACGGCCTGGAACGCATGGTCGAGGAACGCACCGCCGAGCTTTTATCTGCAAATGAAAGCAATGAACGGCGCGCAAAACAGTTCGAGTCCATCGCGCAGGTTGCGCGTACGGTCAGTTCCGCACGCGACCTGGATGTTTTACTGACACAGATTACGACCGTAATCAGCAAGGAATTTGGTTTTTACCATGTCGGCATTTTCCTGCTTGATTCCGGGAAGGAATATGCGATTCTGAGCGCGGCAAACAGCGAAGGCGGGAAGGTTATGCTGACACGCGGTCACCGCCTGAAAGTTGGTGAGACAGGCATGGTTGGATATGTAACAGGGACTGGTCATGCTCGCGTCGCCCTGGATACAGGAGCAGATGCCACATTCTTCAACAACCCGGACCTCCCCGAGACCCGTTCAGAGATGGCACTGCCGCTGCATACCGGTGAAGAGATTATCGGTGCACTCGATGTGCAGAGTATCGAGGCCGGTGCATTCTCACAGGAAGATATCAGCATCTTATCGACGCTGGCAGATCAAGTGAGCGTGGCAATCCAGAATGCACGTCAGTTCGAACAAACGCGCAAAGCCTTAAACGAGGCGGAAGCTCTTTCCAAGCAGTTCGCTCAAACCGGCTGGCAGCAGTACACAAAGGACAAAAACCTGGTAGGTATTCACCACTCGGGTGCAAGGACAACTCTGCTTCACAGCGGAAATGGCAAGGAGAAAGAAGAAGGAGATTGGGATACAGATCCCTCCCGGAACAAGTCGCGCGGGGCATTCCTCTCCCTCCCGATTGAGTTGCGCGGCGAGACGATCGGCTCGGTGGACGTCCGCTCACCAGATAATCGTCCCTGGGACCAGGACGAATTGGACATCGTCACAGCCATTATCGAGCGTTCCGCCATTGCCATGGAAAACGCCCGGTTATTGGAGGAATCACAGCGCCTGGCTTCGAAGGAGGCAAAGATTGGCGCCGTTACCGCGAAGATCAGCGCATCCATCAATATGCGGAACGTTTTACAGACCGCTGTCGAAGAACTGGGGCGCGCTTTGCCTGGCTCGGAAGTCGTGATCCAGTTCCAACCTGAGCAGAATAAGAACAAGCCGACATTGTGAAACCGGAGACCGGAAATGTTGAACGCGATTACTAATTTTTTTGCATCCTCAGAAGATAAAGACCCGGACTTCCTTCGCCTCACGCGCAATATCATGATATTTGCGCTGATCGCGACTGTATTTTCCATTGCAATCGTCTGGTTTACAGCCAATTCACGCGCGCTGGTGCTCACAGTTACCGTCCTCGGTGTTTCAGGCTTGCTCGAGCTCATTGCTTTAGTGTTGGTTTTACGGGGAAGGCCTGGCATGGCAAAAGTGGTTGTTCCGATCGCCCTCATTCTGGCAATCACAGTCATTGCGTTGAGCACAAATACAATTCATGATATATCGGTGATTGTATATCCCGTGATCATAATCATTGCGATCTTTTTACAGGGCAGACGTGCAATTGTTGTCACCACCCCTCTGGCGGTGGTAGCCATCGCGCTGTTGGGCATCCTGGATCGGATGGGACTAAGCAAGAGCCCGATAGCCTATAAAACAGGGTGGGACGATATTATCGTTGGTATATCCATGATTGTGTTAAGCGCCGGGATCCTCAATATGCTCGTCGGGCGTCTGAGAGTTGCACGTGCAAAAGCCGAGGCAAATGAGCAGGCACAGGTTGAAGCCAACCGGGAATTAAGGAATTTACAGGCATCACTGGAGCAACGCGTTGAGGAGAGAACTACTGAACTTACCCAACGTGGAATCGAACTGGAGTCTGCAAATATACAGATCCACCGCAGGGCAGCTCAATTTGAAGCGCTGGCGCTGGTGATGCAAAGCATCGCATCCGTGCGCGACCTGCAGAAACTTCTGCCAGAGCTTACAACAGTGATCAGTGAAAAATTCGGGTTCTACCACGTAGGTATATTCCTGCTCGATGAGGGTCACCAATATGCACTCCTCAGTGCAGCAAACAGCGAGGGCGGCGGCAAAATGCTCGCACGCAACCATCGCCTGCGCGTCGGTGAAGAAGGTATCGTGGGTTATGTTACTTCCACCGGGGAGCCGCGCATCGCCATGGATGTGGGGAAAGATCCAGTCTTCTTTAACAACCCTGAGTTGCCAGAAACACACTCTGAAATGGCGCTGCCGCTAAAAAGCGGGGACCAGATTGTGGGTGCGCTGGATGTGCAAAGCCATGAAATTGGAGCATTCCAGAATGAAGACATTCAAATGCTCAGCCTGCTTGCCAATCAGGTAAGCCTTGCCATTGAGAATGCCCGCCTGTTTGATGAAACCAGAATTGCACTGTCAGAGGCAGAAGCGGTCAGCCGCCAGTTTACGCGTGAGGCTTGGGGACGTCTGCCCGCTGAACACAACCTGATTGGCTATCGCTATGGCGTCACCGGTGCCGCGCCCCTGAATGAACTCATTAATTTAACGGAACCAGGCAAAGGCAAAAGCCAGGGTAAACAAACGGAAAACAGCCAGGTGGTCGTGCCGATCGAACTGCGCGGGGAAACGATTGGCAGTCTGGTCGTTCAATCTCCATCCTCAGGCAGGTTGAATCAAGATCAACTTGACCTCATCAAAGCGGTCGCTGAGCGCGTGGCGCTTTCTGCTGAAAATGCCCGCCTGTTCGAGGAAACAACCCGGCGCGCCGAACGCGAACGATTGGTTTCCGATATCACCGGCCGGATACGAAGTATGAATGATCCGCAAGCCATGATCCAGACCGCGATCGAAGAATTGCGTAAAGCCTTGGGCGCCACCCGTGTGGAAGTGATCCCCCAGGCAGTCAAAGGTGTTGAGTAATCACCACGGAGAGAGTAAGAGGAACTATGGCATTTACAATTGCTATGTCGAATGAAAAGGGCGGGGTTGCAAAGACTACATCCACCCTATCGCTGGGCGCCTCGCTGGCTGAACTGGACCATCGCGTTCTGCTGATCGACCTTGATCCACAGTCGAACCTGAGTCTTGCACTGGGGTTCGAAGCCGGGGAGAACGAGGTCACTTCAGCAAGTGTCCTGATTGATAGCGCGGCGATCAAAACCGCCATTCGCAAAACGGAAGTGAAGAACCTGGACATTGTCACCTCCAATGCGCGCATCGAGAGCGCGGAACAGTTTCTGCCAATGCGCAGTCAATACATGGCAACGCTTCGCAATGCGATTGAATCTGCTGAGCTGCCCTACGACTATATCCTGCTCGACTGTCCTCCGGCATTGGGCGCGATCACGCTCAATGCGCTTTCCGCCGCCGATTTGTTGATCATCCCAACGCAAGCCGAGTACTTTTCTGCATATGCATTACGGAACATGATGGGCACCATTCGCCGCGTGCGGCAGGAAAGCAACCCGAACCTTGCCTATCGGATCCTGGTTACATTGCTGGATCGACGAAACCGCACACACCGCAATATCTTCGAACAATTACAAGCCACATTCGGGCAGGGTGTCTTCACAACGGTCATTGAAGTGGACACCAAACTTCGTGAAAGTCCAATCGCAGGTATGCCGATCACGCAATACAAGCCAACCAGCCGTGGTTCCCAGCAATACCGCGTCCTTGCTCAGGAGTTGATGGAATATGCCAAAGAAGAAGCCAATCGCCAAGCGGCTTAAGAATTTATTTGAGGACGTAAAACCTGAACAGACACCTGCGGAACTCAAGCCCGCGCCCCGTAAACGCGCTTCCGTTGAGAAGCCCCTTCAACCCGCGGAAGTGAGTAGTCCGATTACGAAAGCCAGGCGTCCGGTGGAGGTGGTGAGCCAGGTTATGGGTCCCAATTCAACCATGGCACTGGCATTCCAGGCAGGCCAAGACTCCTGGGCGACCCTGCAGGTGATGGACGAAACGGAGCAGCGCGCCTGGAGCCAGGATGAACAGTTACTGGTAAAACAGGTAGCGGATCAGCTTTCGTTAGCGCTTGAAAATGCAAGGCTATTCCAGGAAACACAGTCGCGCGCAGAGGAATTGAGCGTACTGAATGAGATGGCTCGCGAACTCTCCGCCCAACTGGACACGGACGCGATCGCCGAGATCGTATATCGGTATACAAGCCGTTTGATGGATACCGGCAGCTTTTTCATCGCTCTCTACGACGAAAAGAAGGAGGAAAAAATCTTCCCCCTGGCTTTTGAAGAGGGCAAACGAATTCAGTTGTCACCCAGCAAACTGGGTAACCGCGGCTTTTCAGATTACATCATTCGCAACAAAAAAACAGTATTTGCTCCCAACGATGTCCCGGGGCACAGACAAGCCCTGGGAATTGAGTTCGTCCCGCTGGACAAAGACACTACCCCCTCCCTCTCCTGGATGGGGGTGCCGCTGATGATCGGCGAGCGGGTGCTGGGGCTGATTTCCGTGCAGAGCGTCCTCAGGCCAGATGTTTATGACGAACATGACCGCGATATTCTAACAACCATCGCCAGCCAGGCAGCGATCGCCATTCAAAACGCACGTCTGTTCCAGGAATCAGAGATGCGCGCGGAAGAACTGGCAACCCTGAATCAACTGGCACAATCCCTGTCATCGCAGCTCAACATCAATCAGGTAATCGACACCATTTACGCCGGCATCACCCGTCTCATTGATGCGAAGAATTTCTATGTTGGCTTTTATGATGCCAGTGCAAACGAAATTGTGTTCCCGCAAACCGTATCGGAATATGATAGTGAACGCGAGATCACACGGTTACCCATGGGACAGGGAATCACTTCCTATATGATCCAAACCGGGGAAAGCATCCTGATCACCGAAGGATCCGAAAAGTGGACGAAAGCAAAAGGGATTCAAACTGCTGGCGTGCCAGCCAAATCTTTCCTGGGCGTGCCATTGACGCGCGGCGGGAAAGCCCTGGGTGCCATGGCTGTGCAAAATTACGAACAGTACAATGCCTACGGTCAACATGATCTGCAGCTTCTAACTGCTTTTGCAGGTCAGGTTGCAGTTGCGCTCGAAAACGCCCGCCTGTTTGACGAGGTCAGGACCAGTCAGGGCCAGCTCTCTGAGGCACTGCAGATCGCCAGACTGGGATACTTTGAAATTGACCCCAACAGGCAATCCACCAAACTGACAGATGAGTTATATTCCCTGCTCGGCACCAGCGCTGAGAGGGAAAATGGATATGAGTTCCCTGTCGATACCATGATGCATAAATTCATCCTGGAGGAAGATATACCCATTGTCCGCCAGACAATTCAGGATGTGATCGATGCAAAACACAGTGGCGATGTCACCTCCGAGGTCCGCTACCGAAGAGCCGATGGCAAAGTCATCTGGGTGAGTTCCGTTTACAAAGCCGAGTACGATGCACAGGGCCAGCCTGTCAAAGTGGTGGGCTCCTCCCAGGATATTACCGAGCGCAAAGCCAATGAATTGATCCAGACTGCGATCTCGCAGATTTCCGAAAGTGCCCTGACCTCGAAAACAGTTGACGAATTGATCCAGTCAGTGCATGAAGCGATCCGTTTTCTACTCCCCGCTCAAAACTTCTATGTGGCGCTTTACGATCCAAACACAAGTCTCATATCATTCCCCTATCACGCAGATGAACTCGATCATGATTGGACATCCCGCAGACTCGACCGAGGGCTGACCAGTTACGTGATCCGCACTGGCAAATCGCTGCGCGCCACCCCTGAGATTTTTGCCGATCTGGCAGCCTCCGGAGAAGTGTCGAGAGATGGCGTTGCAAGTGTGGATTGGTTGGGAGTTCCCCTGCGATCCAAACAAGCGGTGACAGGCGTGATCGCCATCCAGACCTACGATCATAAGATCCGGATCACGGAACAACATCAGGAAGTTCTTTCTGTGATCGCAACCCAGCTTACCTCTGCCATTGAACGGTTCCTGGCAGAGCGGGAGATCCAGAAATTCAAACTTGGTATTGACAGTTCCAATAACGCAGTCTTTGTTACCGACCTGGAAGGCACGATTCAATACATCAACCCTGCGTTTACAAAAGTCTATGGTTTCTCACCCGAGGAAGTCATTGGGAAGTCACCCCGTCTTCTCAGATCAGGGCTCACACCCGATGACCAATACAAAAGCTTCTGGCAGGCACTGCTTGCAGGGGAAACAATCTCACAGGAGATTACCAACAAATCAAAGGACGGCCAATTCATTCCCATTTCTGGAACATATAGCCCAATTCTCGACGAAAGCGGGAAGATCATGGGCTTCATGGCGGTCCAGGAGGACATTACCGAACGCAAGCTGTCAGAAGAAGCTCTCAAACGGCGCAATGACTACCTGGCGGCCTCTTCTGAAATCGGACGGCTCGTTACCTCCACACTGGACCTCAACACAATCTTCACCCGCACCGTCAACCTGATCAGCGACCGGTTCGGCTTCTATTATGCTGCCATCTATATCATTGAGGAGACCGGGTTCAACGTTATCCTCCGCGAAGCGACCGGGGAAGCGGGCGAGAAGATGAAAGCGCAAAGGCACGCTGTCGTCGTTGGTTCCAGTTCCGTGATCGGCAAAGTGGCTGAAAGCATTGAACCGATTGTTGTAAATGACACACAGTTTGAGCCTCTTTATGTGCCGAATCCGTATCTACTGGATACACGCTCCGAAGTTGCCATCCCCTTACGCATCGGTCTGCGCATCGTGGGTGTCATCGATATCCAATCCATCCAGACTCACGCGTTTAGTCAGGATGACCTTTCGGTGCTGCAATCCCTGGCAGACCAGGTCGCGGTCGCAATTGACAACGCCCGGTCCTACGAGCTCTCCCAACAATTGATCCAGGAATTGCGCGAAATCGATCTTCTGAAGAGCCAATTCCTGGCAAACATGAGCCATGAACTGCGAACGCCTCTGAATTCGATCATTGGCTTCTCGCGCGTGATCCTCAAAGGGATCGATGGTCCGGTTTCAGACATGCAACAGCAGGATCTGACTGCCATTTACAATTCGGGACAACATCTGCTGGGGTTGATCAACGATATCCTTGACCTGGCACGCATCGAAGCAGGCAAGATGGAACTTAATTTCGAAGAGGTACGCCTGGCAGAAATGGCAACCAGCGTGATGTCCACTGCAAAAGGACTCGTGAAGGAAAAACCAATCCAGTTGTTGCAGCGCATCCCGGAGGACATGCCCGCAGTGCGCGGCGATACCATGCGCGTCCGGCAAATCTTCATTAACCTGATCTCCAACGCCTCCAAATTTACAGACGAAGGTTCGATCACTATTGAAACTGCCGTCCAAAAAGGTCCCACAGGCAAACTGGAGGCGCTCATCAACGTCGTCGATACAGGACCTGGTATTTCACTGGAAGATCAAAAGAAGCTATTCCAGGCATTCTCGCAGGTGGATGGCTCTGCCACGCGCAAAACAGGGGGTACAGGTCTGGGTCTCTCCATCTGTGCAAATCTGATTCAGCTGCATGGCGGCCGCATTGGTGTAAACAGCGAGGTTGGTAAAGGCTCCACCTTCTGGTTTACCCTCCCGCTCCACCAGCAGCCTGACGAGCAGATTCCGGAAGGCAAGAAAGTTGTCCTGGCAATCGACGATGATCCGCAGGTGATCGGGTTATATGAGCGCTATCTCAACCCGCAGGGATATTATGTCCTGCCGCTTACCGATCCATTGAAAGCCAAGGAACAGGTTCTAAAGATCAAGCCATTTGCAATCACGCTCGACATCATGATGCCCAGCAAGGATGGCTGGGCGGTTCTCACGGACCTCAAATCTGATCCCGCGACCCGGGACTTTCCGGTCATCATTTGCTCCATCCTCGAGCAGGCGGATAAAGGATTTAGCCTCGGCGCAGCAGACTATCTGGTCAAACCTATTCTCGAAGAGGACCTGGTCCACGCGCTCGACCGGCTGAACAAAGACGGAACGATCCATGAAGTGCTGGTCATCGATGATGATCCAAACGACCTGCGGCTGATCGAAAAGATTCTTAATCAACACAGCCAATATAAACCGATCCTGGCAGAGGGCGGCCGCAAAGGTTGGGAAGCGATCAACGCCAAACCACCCCACGCCATCATCCTTGATTTGTTCATGCCGGAAATGGATGGCTTCAACATCCTCGAGAGGCTGCGCGATTCGCCGGAGCTGTGCGAAATCCCGGTGCTGGTTGTCAGCGGTGGAGGGTTGACAAATGAACAACAGCAGCAATTGAGTGCCTTCGGGCAACGGCTGATCACCAAAGGCTCGCTCAACGAAAGTCAATTGATCGAAAGCATTGAAAATTCACTGAAGCGACTCGGTTCATAAAACTGACCGGCTTCTCACAGGATACGATATGTCATTTGTAATCAGGTGCATGGATTGTGGTCATGCCGCGCCATTCATGCCTAGTTCTATGCATTGTCCAAACTGCAACAGCCAATGGCGTGAAGCAGAATACGATATGGCGGAAGTCGGAAAGACGTTCCCGGTGGAGATCAAGAATCGACCCTTCGATCTATGGCGCTATCAGGAACTGCTGCCCATTCACAATCCCAATCCCATCCTGCGACTGGGTGAGGGAGGCACTCCGCTCATCCAGGCTGCCAACCTGGGCATGATGCTGGGATTGCCCAACCTCTTCATCAAGGATGAAAGGCAGGGACCCACCTCCTCCTTCAAAGACCGGCAGGCAGCCGTCACCATTGCAGCGCTCAAGGAGGGCGGCATTACCGAAATGGTCGCCGCTTCCACCGGCAATGTTGCAATTTCCCTTTCCGCGTACGCAGCCCGGGCCGGGATCAAGCTCTGGGCGTTCGTCACCAGCCTCGTCCCCGGAGTCAAAATGCGTGAAATTGCCTTGTACGGGAGTCAGGTCGTAAAGATCACAGGCTCCTACGATCAGGCGAAGCAGGTCGCGGCAGAATTTGCACGCCAGCGCAATTTGTATCAGGACATGGGTGCACGCACCGTCACCGCGGTCGAGGCGATGAAGACTATCGCGTTCGAGATCGCCGAACAACTGACCATGCTTCACGGACCTCTCCCTGGTTCAACCGACGAATCGCCAAAGTGGCGTACACCTGACTGGTACGTTCAGGCGGTCAGCGGCGGCATGGGACCGCTGGGTGTTTACAAAGGTTTTTGTGAACTGCGGAAACTCGGTATGATCGACCGCATCCCCGCCCTGGCGCCAATCCAGGCTGAGGGTTGCGCGCCTATGGTGGAAAGCTGGAAGAAAGGTCTCGAAAAGGCAGAACCAGTTCTTTCGCCAAAGACTCGCATCGAAACCCTGGCAACAGGCGACCCGGGAAGGACCTATGTCATGTTGCGCAAGCAAGTCAATGAAACCCACGGCGTATTTGAGAGCGTCAGTGACGAGGAGTCCTTCCGAGCCATGCATGTCCTGGCAAAGATGGAGGGGATCTCGGCTGAGCCTGCCGCAGCGGTGGCTTTTGCCGGACTCTTTAAACTTGTGCGGGCAGGGATCATCAAGTCGACAGATACGGTTGTGGTGAATTGTACCGGGCACACTATGCCTGCGGAACAGTTCCTCTTCAGCGAAGGCTGGACGCGTGATGTGGACCTGCGTGCAAAAGAAGCGCAAGCCCAGACTCCACAGGAGGGTTTGCTCTCTGCACTCAACAATGTGACGCCGAACCGTTTCTCGCGGGTTGTGGTGGTGGATGACACTTCCGAGGCGCGGCGCCTCATCCGACGCATTCTTCAGTCACAGGGAGATTTCGAGATCTTTGAAGCGACGAGCGGGCGTGAAGCCATCGAATTGATCACCCGGGAGCACCCTGATCTGGTTATCCTCGACCTGATGATGCCTGAGGTGGATGGTTTTGCCGTGCTGGACGTCTTGCGGAGCAATCCGGATACCGCGAACATTCCGGTGATCGTAGCCACCGCGAAGGAACTGACGGTGGACGAAAAGAGCCGTTTGCAGGGGCAGATCCAATCCCTGATGTTGAAAGGCGACTTTCTGAATGACGAGTTCCTGGAAGAAGTACGTTCACTTATACGTTAGTTACTCAGGCAACCGCAAACATTCATGATTTTAGCAACAACGACGGGCGTTGTCACTGCCCGTCGTTGTCATTTGAGGCTTATAGGGTATTCATAAAATGCGAAATGTTCGAAACACCGGCATCAATGCTGCGCTGATCTCCGCTTTATTCCTGGGGTTGGCGCCGGTCTTTGGCAAAGCCGCAATGGGTGCAGACAAATTTTCGCCGCTGGCGGTCGTCGCGCTGCGGACGAGCATGGCTGCCCTCCTGCTGGTCGTTATCATTGCCGTGTTCAAACGCCGGATCCTCTATATTTACCCAGCCGGTCTTCTGGGCTGCCTTCTGGCAGGCGCTGTCAATGGGACTGGCTCCATTTTTTACTATATTGGTTTGAGCAAACTGAATGCCAGTGTTGCACAGATGATCTATGCACTCTATCCCTTCTTCGTCGCTCTCTGGCTCCAACTCGATAAACAAACGCCTTCAAAATTAACGGGATTCAGGATCATCATCGCCAGCATTTCGACATTCCTGCTTACCAGAATGCAGGCAGGCGGTGTGGATGCCTGGGGAGTGGTGTTTATGCTGATCGCGGCGGCTTTGTATGCGCTGCATCTCCCCATCAATCAACGTGTGCTTTATGACGTTCCTGCACCTACTGTGACGGTATACACACTGCTTGCCATGAGTTTGATCGTCGTGCCGGCCTACCTCATCTTCGATCGAAGCCTGCCACCCGAAAGTGCTCCCTGGCTGCCTGTGTTCGGGCTGACAACCGTGACCTTTTTTTCCAGGCTGTTGCTCTTCCTTGGCGTAAAACATATTGGCGGCATGCAGACCGCGCTGCTGGGGCTGGGCGAGTTGCTCGTGGCCGTCCTGTTCAGTCACCTGCTGCTTGGCGAAATCCTGACCACCTGGCAATGGATTGGGACCGCCGGGTTGAGCCTCAGCCTTCTACTGGTTTGGTTCGAGGCACCTCCAGCTAATCCCACTCATGCGCATGGGTTACTGGGATGGCTACAACCACCTGATTTCCCGGCTGATTTTTATAAACACGAATAAATCCATCGGCCACCTAACTACCAAATTACTCTCTACTTTTCCCCTTCGTACAAGTAACCTGTACCGCGCACGCTGACGATCTGCTCGGAAAGCGTGGGGAAGGAATCCAATTTGTGGCGCAGCCTGCTTACCAGAGGCCGCAAAATTTCGGGCGCTTCGCGCTGGGAGGTGTCATAGCCCTGAACCAGCAGGACCAGCTCTCGATGCGAATAGACGCGTCCCGGGTTTTCAATCAACACACGCAGTAGACGCCCTTCTGCAGGCGTTAAATGGATGACCTTCTCGTTCTTGCGAACCTGCCTGCGGGAAAGATCGATGTGTGTGCCATCGCGTAGCGAGAATTCCGTCATGCCATCGTCAACGATCGCGGCAGAAGAGGGTCCGCCGCGCATTTTCAGTCGCGCTTCACGACGCGCCAACCCTTTCTTAACGCTGTTCATCACCTGGACAGGCGGAGCCGGCTTGAGCAAATAATCGTGGATGCGCAGGCGCAATGCCTGAATGGCAGATTCTGTTGTGCCAAAAGCGGTCAACAGGACAATCTCGGTCTCCGGTGAAATTTGATTGACCACCTGAACAACTTCCAGCCCATCCATACCCGGCATGCGGAGGTCAACGATCATCAGTTCGACAGGATGCGTGCGGACGTATTCCACGGCCGCCTGACCATTCGGCACCGAGTTCACCGTATATCCTTCCAGGCGAAGGATATCTGTCAGGGATTGCCGGGCAACCGGTTCATCATCAACAACAAGGATGTGTGACTTCATTGCTTATCTCCACTGGGTAAGAATAATCGAAAACAGGCACCAGGCTCATGTCCATTCACCAGATCGAGCGTGCCCCCATGGGCGGTGACAATATTGTAACTCACGGTCAACCCGAGACCCGTGCCGCCCTCCTTTGTGCTGAAGAAAGGTTCAAAGACGTCTCTCCTGCGCCCTTCAGGGATGCCGGGACCCGTGTCATGAAAAATGATCTCCACACCGTCTTCAAGCGCCTTTGCACTGATTTTTAATTCACCGCCGGTCGGCATGGCATCCAGTGAATTCAGGATCAAATTGAAAAAGACCTGCTGGATCTGACCGCTGACCGCGTAAATGGCGGGCAGGGATTCCGGCAGGTTTTTCTTCACGTCAATCCGGCGCTGGCTGAGCTGCTGGGAAGACAGGCTAAGCACATGCCCCAGCAATTCCAGGATATCCACCTGCTCCACCTTGACCGCCCCGGGACGGTAAAAGTCAAGCATGCGATGCATCGTTTTCATCAATCGCTCGAGCTCGTTCTGGGCGAGGTCGAAATATTCCTTGCGTTTTTCAGCCGGCATATCTTCACGCCCCGCCAGATGGATACAGTTCTGCACCGACTGCAATGGGTTGTTGACCTCGTGCGCAATGGAGGCGGTCAGGCGCCCGGCGGCGGCCATCTTTTCGGCACGCAACAGCGCCTCCTGTGAATCTTCCACGCGGCGGACGTAGGCGCGCAGGTC
>Ga0105104_10000704_pt1 | contig 25899 bp, 20 predicted proteins | sample PPLLaktember2015_3_FD_87034 | JGI IMG/M metagenome (GOLD analysis project Ga0105104, IMG submission 87034) | Freshwater sediment microbial communities from Prairie Pothole Lake near Jamestown, North Dakota, USA - PPLs Lake P7 Core (6) Depth... | ecosystem: Environmental > Aquatic > Freshwater >...
ATCGTATCGAACAGCGCCTTCTCCACCGTATCGAGAAGCTCCGGGATCCCTTCACGCGAGAGCGCCGATATCGGGACAGTGTTGGGATGATCCTTCAGGAAAAAGTCCTGCCGGGCCGCGGGCAGTTTCTCGACTTTGTTGAGCGCGGTGACGACCGGGATATTGTCCAAGCCGAGCGCCTGCAGCGTCTGGTGGACGGCCCGGACCTGTTCCTTCACGTTCGGGTGGGAGACATCCACAACATGGAGCAATACCGCGGCTTCGGAAATTTCCTCGAGGGTGGCGCGGAAAGCGGCGATCAGGGAAGTCGGCAATTTTTGGATGAACCCCACCGTATCCGTGAAGAGAATGGTTTTTCCGCCGGGCAGGCGCACCCGCCGGGTGGTGGGATCGAGGGTGGCAAACAACTTGTCGGCGACGAACACTCCGGCATCGGTCAGCGTATTCAGGAGCGTGCTCTTGCCCGCGTTGGTGTAGCCGACCAGCGCCACAACCGACAACCCGGACCGGCGCCGGCGGTCGCGGTACCGGTTGCGGTGATCGCGGACTGTCTCCAATTCCTTTTTCATGCGGACGATCTTTTTGGAGATCTCGCGCCGATCGATTTCCAGCTGGGTTTCGCCCGGTCCGCGCAGGCCGACTCCGCCCGTCCCTCCGCGCCCGGATGCCCCGCCGGCCTGCCGCGCCAGGTGAGTCCAGGCCCGAGTCAGCCTCGGCAGCCGGTATTCATATTGGGCCAATTCCACCTGAAGCGCGCCCTCTCGGGTGTGGGCATGCTGGGCGAAAATATCCAGGATGACGGCAGTCCGGTCCAGGACGTGGATGGAAATACCGAGGGCATCCTGCAGCTCCCGCAGGTGGCGCGGCGACAACTCCTCGTCGAAAACGACAATTTCCGCCCGGGTTTCCTCCACCCAACGCTTAAGCTCTTCCACCTTGCCGGAGCCGATCAGGGTGGCGGAATCCGGTTTGACAATATTCTGGGAATCCTGGCCCACCACATTCATGCCCGCCGTCCGGCACAGGACGGCCAGTTCCGCCAGGCTGTCCTCGATCGAGAGGATGGAATTGTCGTTCTTCCAATGGACTCCGAACAGAAACGCCTGCGGTTCTTTGGTCGTGCTGATGGATTTGGATCGCGTCATGGCGGGTGGGTTTTTCCTCGGTTAACTCACTCTATTATAAATGGTCCAGGGGGATATCGTTGAAAATGAGGAAGGACGATGGACCAACGGAAACCGACGATGGACCATCGACCATCGACCATGGCCGATAACCTTTTGGGGACCGTTCTGTGGAATAAGCGGATTAAAAAAAAATAACAATGTCTCGCAAGAGTATTCCAAGGTCTCAGGCAACGATACACGAACAATTATCAGCGATGGTCGATGGTCGACCGTCGATGGTCGTTTTTCAATGGTAAAATCCCTGCCGGGGGAAAAATCAAGCAAACGGAAAGGTAACGGAATGCCCTGGAACGGAGTGATTGCCCAGTACCGCGAGCTGATCGACCTGCCGCTGAACGCGCCCGCCGTAACCCTGCTCGAAGGAAACACCCCGCTGATCCCGCTGCCGGCCATCGCAAAGCTTCTCGGCAAGGGCGTATCGCTGCACGCGAAGTTCGAAGGATTGAATCCGACCGGTTCTTTCAAAGACCGCGGCATGACGGTCGCCATCAGCGAGGCCGCCGGCCGGAAGGTCCAATCGGTCATTTGCGCCTCGACCGGCAACACCGCCGCTTCCGCCGCCGCGTATGCCGCGCGCTCGGGGATCAAATGCATTGTCCTCATCCCGCAGGGCAAAGTGGCGATGGGCAAGCTGGCTGGGGCGCTTGCCTACGGCGCCCGGGTGCTTCAGGTGGATGGTTCCTTCGACGACGCGCTGACGATGGTCGTGCAGCTCAGCCGGAAGCATTCCATCGCGCTGGTCAACTCGCTCAATCCGTTCCGCCTGGAAGGCCAGAAGACCGGCGCGTTCGAGATCTGCGACGTCCAGGGGAAGGCGCCGGACTGGTTTTGTCTGCCGGTCGGGAACGCCGGCAACATCACCTCCTATTGGATGGGCTTCCGGCAATACCATCAGCTGAAAAAGACCGGCTTGCCGCGGATCCTCGGCGTGCAGGCCGAAGGCTCGGCTCCCCTCGTGCTCGGCCATCCGGTCGAGAAGCCGGAAACAGTCGCGACCGCCATCCGGATCGGGAAGCCCGCCCGCGGCGAGCAGGCTTTGGAAGCCGCGCAGGAATCCGGCGGGAAGATCATCGCGGTGAGCGATCAGATCATCCTCGACATGCAGGCGATGCTGGCCGGGGAGGGATTGTGGGTGGAACCCGCCTCCGCCGCAGGCATCGCCGGGCTTTTACATGAGGTCCGGAAAAATCGCCTCATACTCGACGGGCAGACGGTGATCACCGTTTGCACCGGGCATGGATTGAAAGATCCGGATATCATCACCCGGCGGGCACCCGCCATCCCGCTTCTGCCTCCCAATCTTGAGGCTCTGGAAGAGGCCCTGCTCGCATGACGCTCCGGATCCAGCGCGCGCACATTCAAGTGCCGGCCACCTCCGCCAATCTGGGTCCCGGTTTCGATTGCATGGCGCTGGCGCTGGATTTGTGGAATGACATAATCATCGAGGCGGCCGAGGAGAATGTGCGCGTGGCGATCGAAGGGGAGGGCGCGCGCGCGCTTCCGAAGGACGGCAGGAACCGGGTCGCCCAGGCGGCCTCGCAGGTATTCCAAAAGGCGGGCGATTCCGGCGCCCTCTTTTCGATCGAATGCATAAACCGCATCCCCGTATCCTCCGGGATGGGTTCGAGCGCGGCCGCCGCCGTCGGCGGCCTGATCGCCGCCAATGCCGCCATCGGCAATTCCTATTCCCGTCAGAACCTGATCCAACTCTGCCTGCCGCTGGAGGTCCACGCGGATAATGCCGTTGCCGCCTTCGTCGGCGGACTGGTCATCCTCAGCGCCGAGGACGGCCGCGTCCTCTGGCGCCGGTACGAGCTGCCACAGATGCAGGTTTGCGTGATCGTCCCGGAGAAGCATCTGAGCACCGGCGAATCGCGCTCCCTGCTTCCGGAGAAAGTCGATCACCGCGACGCCGTCTTCAACCTGGGGAAGGCGCTTTTGGTGGCGGATGCGCTGCGCAATGCGGATTACCGGCTGCTGGCGGATGCCATGCAGGACCGATTGCATCAACCGTACAGAATGGCGCGTCTGCCGGGTATGGAGGAGATTATTCTGGCGGCGAAACAGGCCGGCGCCGCGGCGGCGGTCCTTTCCGGGGCGGGCCCTGGAGTGATCGCCTTTGCGGAATCCGGATTAGATGAGATTCAAACCGCCATGCTCGCCGCCGCCAAAGAGCAGAAACTTTCCGTTCGGGGTTTCTTACTGCACGTCAGCAACACCGGCGCGAATGAAAAAGAAGCCGCGGAATAGCGGATGTCATTGCGTGGAGCGAAGCGACGAAGCAATCTGCCATTTTCTCGTAATTGGGGGATTGCTTCGCTCCCTCCGGTCGCTCGCAAAGACATATTTATGTACGTAAGGGACAGCTCGATCGGCTTGGTTGAATATAAAAAAACGGAGAATTCTTTTCAATGAAAACCATTATCATCCTGGGGGATGGCATGTCCGATTATCCCATTGAGGCGCTCCATGGAAAGACCCCGCTTCAGGCCGCGCACAAACCGAACATCGACCGGATCGCCCGGGATGGACGGATGGGGCTATTCTCAACTATTCCTGATGGTTTTCCCAAGGGATCCGAGGTGGCCAACCTAAGTGTGCTCGGCTACGACCCGGCTAAAACGTACAACGGCCGCGCGGTGATTGAGGCCGCAAACATGAGCGTGGCGCTCGCCGACGACGATGTGGCGTTTCGATTAAACCTTATTTGTATTGAGAAGGGGCTTATTAAAAATCATTCCGCCGGGCACATTACCACCGGGGAGGCGGACGAGATCATCCGATCCCTGCAGGCGGCGCTGGGCGGGGATTCCGGGGAGATGCCGGTGGATCTCCACACCGGAGTCAGCTACCGTCACCTCCTGGTTCTTCGGGGTGCGGCCGCCTCGCCAAAATTAAAATGCGCCCCGCCGCACGATCACGCCGGGGAGCGCGCCGCGGATCTCCTGCCCGAAGCCGTTTCCGCCGAGGCAAAAGCGACTGAAATCAAGGTGCGAACGCTCATGGCGAAAGCGGAGGGGATTCTGAAGGATCATCCCGTCAACCGGAAGCGCATTTCCGAGGGCAAGGATCCCGCCAATGCGATCTGGCCGTGGTCGCCGGGGCGCAAACCGAGGATGGAAACCTTCCAGGCGCGGTTCGGCATTCACGGCGCCGTGATCTCGGCGGTGGATCTCATCATGGGGCTGGGACTGTATGCCGGCATGGATGTAATCCGGGTAGAGGGGGCCACCGGTCTGTGGGACACCAATTACGAGGGCAAGGCCGCGGCCTGCGTCAGGGCGATCCGGGATCACGACCTGGTGTATGTGCATGTGGAAGCCACTGACGAAGCGGGCCACGCCAGGGATCTGGAACTAAAAATAAAATGCATCGAGATGCTCGATGACCGCCTGGTGCGTCCGATCCTCGAGGGTGTGGCACACGCCGGGCTGGGAGCCGCCGTGGCCGTGCTCCCGGACCATCCCACACCCGTCTCCACCGGCATCCACGCCGGGGATCCCGTGCCCGTGGCCATCCTGCGGCCCGGGAATTCGCCGGACAGCACCACCGCCTATGACGAGGAACAAGCCAGGGCAGGCAGTCTTCCGTTCATGCGCGGCGATGATTTCATCAAGCTCGCACTCGGCATCGATAAGCGCTGAGCGGAGTTTGGCCAGGGCGCCTGACGGGGGCAATATAGAGACCACCGGTAATTTGGCGAGGTCTCGATACGCCCGCAGAGAACGCGGGCTACTCGACCAGCTTTTTCAACAACCTAATAGGAATAAAAGACACGAAGGGAATCACACTCTCCCTTCGTGTCCTTCAGGTTTTATCTTCGTGTTCTTCGTGGAGTATTACGGCGTCGGCGTCGATGCGGCGGGCGGCTTTCCACCCCACGCGAATACGCGCCGCTCGCTGGGCTGTCCGGCCGAGACATAAACCGGATTGCCGCCGTCGACACTCCCGGTCTTCCGCACAACCATCACGCTCCAGCGGAAGAGGTGCAGGCTTCCGTCGTTCGGTTTCAACTCCACCGGAACGATCAGGCGCGTATCCTTGACGTAACGCATGGTCTTTACCGGTTCGCTTCCGGAAATATCCTCGATCGTTACCAGGTATTCTTCATTTTCGCGGAGGGTGGCGACGGACGCCCACTGTAAAGCGATTTCATTATCGTCCACGGTAAAGATCGTCCCGTCGCGCGGTGTGAGCAGGTTCGGCGCCGGGTAGGGGGGCGGAGTCGTCGGAGTCGGGCTTGGCCCCGGAGTCGGCTCCCGTTCGCACAGCGGGATACGTAAAACCATTCCCACATAAACCACGTCATTGGCGAAGGAATACTTTGCGGAATTCCAGCGCTTAATAGACTCAATCGATACGTTCCACAAGTCCGCAACCCCTGCCAGGGTATCGCCATCCACTACGGCATATGTCTCGAACTGGCAGGATTGCTCGGTCTGCACAGCCGCACCCGCCGTAGCGCTCGAAGCCGGCTGGGGCGTGGGGGTCGGCTGCGGGATTTTGAGAGTCTGTCCGAGGCTCAGACTGTCGCAATTGGCGGCCTTGCCGTTTTGATCCTTGATCAGGCTGATGTCCGTGATCCCGTACTGGGCGGCCAGGCCAAAACACGTATCGCCCGATTGCACGGTAATCTCGATCGGCGGCAGCGGAGAAGGCGTATAGGTCGGCGCGAGCGTATCGGTCGGGGGAAGGGTAAGCGTGATGGTCGCGGTCAGCGCCGGCGCGGTCGGGATGCTTGCAGTGCCCAGGGGATTCGTATCTCTGAGCAGGAAGACCATGAGCAAAGCGCCCAGGATGATCGAGATCACCGGACCGGCGATCACCACGCCCACCGGGAGCGATAAATTCGATGAGGTGCCGCTCATCCGCGCGGGGGGGCGCACAGCCCTGCCGGTGCCCGATTCGAAAACCATCCCGCAGACGGCGCAGCGCGCGGCGGTATCCGCGATCCGCGTGCCGCACGCGGGGCATATTCGACTCGGTATGGCAGGTCGAGGACTGGTATTTGACATTTATTCTCCATTCGGCGTAGGGCGATTATACCAAACCGGTTTTTTACGAGGGGGAGGCGGAATTCATGATTTGCCCTATTTCCATGGTTAATTCGGCGATATGCTGTTCCACTTTCGGGTCTTTTCCCCATAAATGCTGCTGCTTTTCCTTGAAGGCCAGTTCGGCGCAAAGGGTGTGCAGCCGCGCGACCGTCCGGTATTTTTTAAAATTTAAACCGCCCAGTGCCGTGAGTTCCGCCGCCAGCCGGTTGCGCACGGAAGCCGCCGCCCGCCATTGCCGTTCGGTGAGCAATCCCCGCGCGATATACGGCTGAAGGTATTTTTGGATGGTCTGCCGTTCACGGATAAGCGACCCGACCGACAACATGATGATAATGCCGATCCCTATGCCGTACGAAAGCAGAATGGCAGCCAGGAAGAGCAGAGCGTTCTGCGCAAGGACCAGGCCGATGTTGTGAATGCTGTGAAAAACGACGGCCAGCAGGTAACCGCCCGCCGCCCACAGAATCGCCCGGCCCGTGCCGCGCGCATACCTGGCGAACGCCAGCCCCAATCCGGTGAAGGCCGCGAGCATGGCATGCAGCGATCCGAAAACCATCGCGCGCAGGAAAATCATCACCAGCAGTTCGCCGACACTGGCGCTGGTGAGGAAGAACAGCACGTTTTCGGTCGCAGCAAATCCAAATCCGACCATCGCGCCGTAAATAATTCCGTCCAGGGGGCCGTCGATCTCCTTCCCGGCGATCCAGAACACGCCGAGCAGCCCGAGCATCTTCACGCCCTCTTCGACCGCCGGCGCGATGATCCCGAGGTTGAAGATGGAAATCCCGGTGGATGCGGTATCCCCGCTGTACCCCGAGAGGAGCGCCAGGACCAGTTCGACAAGGGCCGCAATCACGATCGCCGGCGCCACGCCCCACAGGAAGGAAATCACCAGCAGGTGCAGCGGCTCCTTCTCGTACCGGTCGAACCACCAGACCAACACCGCCCAGCAGATCATGGGCAGGATGCCGGCGAAGACCGATGTCAGCAACAGGATGAGAATGTCCATGGGGATGGATTTTACCGATCAGAGGTACGATTTGAGATTGTGCGAAACCGCGTAGGCCGCCGCTTCGGTCCGGTTGGAGACGTTGAGCTTCGACAGTATGGACGACACATAATTCCGGACCGTGCCTTCCCCTAGAAAAAGCGCCTGGGAAATCTCGCGGTTGGTCTTGCCTTCCGCCACAAGCTGCAATACGTGCATTTCCTGCTGGGTCAGTCCGGAGAAGGTGGAAGCTTCCTCTTCCTGAGCCATCTTGCGCATCTCCGCGAAGACCCGTTTGGTCACGGCCGGGTCCAGCAGCGCATCCCCGCGGCCCACGCGTTCGATGGCTTCCACCAGTTCCTTCCCGCCGATCTGTTTCAGGAGGTACCCCGACGCGCCGGCGCGGATCGCGGAGAACAGCATCTCGTCCTCGGCGTACGAGGTCAGCATGATGACCTTGATTTCCGGATTCTCCTGGATGATCTCCTGGCAGGCGTCGATCCCCGAAACGCCCGGAAGGCGGATGTCCATCAGGATGACGTCCGGCTTGAGCGCCAGCGCCTTCTCGACGGCTTCGGCGGCGCTGCCGGCCTCCGCCACCACCTCGAATCCCTGATGGTGTTCCAGCAGGGATTTCAATCCCAGCCGGACCACTTCGTGATCATCCACCAACATGATGCGTTGGGTGCTCATAAGGGGGCATCCGGGGAGGCGAGGGTCATTCGTCGATCTCGGATTGCATGCACGGTTTCCAAGGATAATTCAATGCCTTATGATTGACAAGCCCATACCCGTTTGATACACTCCATTTCGATCCATTTCTGGACCCTTCACAATGATACTTGACCGTCCAGCCCTCGAATCCCTCGAAGAACGCCTCCTGGCACCCTACGCATCCTTCAGCAAACGATCCCGCGGCAGGGCGTACCCCGAGGATGAGCCGGGCTCGCGCACCCGCTACCAGCGCGACCGGGACCGCATCCTGCATACGACCGCGTTTCGCCGCCTGGAGCACAAGACCCAGGTGTTCATCACGTATGAGGGGGATTACTACCGGACCCGCCTGACCCATACGCTGGAGGTCTCTCAGATCGGCCGGTCGCTGGCTCGGTCCCTGGGCGCCAACGAGGATCTGGTGGAAGCAGTGTGTCTGGCGCACGATCTGGGCCATCCCCCCTTCGGCCATTCGGGCGAAGTGGTGCTCTCCCGGTTGATGGGGCCGCACGGCGGCTTCGATCACAACCGCCAATCCTTGCGGATCGTGACGGTTTTGGAGCGGCGATACCCGGGGTTCTCCGGGTTGAACCTCACCTGGGAAACGCGCGAGGGGATCGTCAAACACGAGACGGCCTTCGACATTCCCGATATGACGGAGTATTCGCCGGAGGAACGCGGCAGCCTGGAGGCGCAGATCGCCAATGCCGCCGATGAATGCGCTTACACGTCGCACGACCTTGATGACGGGCTGCGCTCCGGCTTGCTGCGAACCGAGGACCTCGCGGATCTGGATCTGTGGCGGCAGCTGCACGAGACTTCCGGCTGGACCTCGGGTCCGCTTTCAGACCTGGACCGCCATCAGATGATACGCGCCTTCATCGGTCTGGCGGTGCAGGATGTCGCCCGTTGCACCGCGTCGCAGCTGGAAACATACAAGGTAAAAAGCTGCGCGGATGTCCGCCGGCTTCCGGAAAACATCGCGCGCCCGTCGGATGCTTTCCTCCCGTCGCTGGAAGCCCTGCGCAAGCGGCTGTTTGAAAAACTCTACCGCCATCACCGGGTGATGCGGATGGCGCTCAAAGCAGAACGATTCCTGTCGGAGCTGTTCAGCATGTATGTGGCCAATCCCAAGATCCTTCCACCGGCCGTCCTCGGGCAGGCCGGGCAGGAGGACCTGCACCGCGTCGTATGCGATTACATCGCCGGGATGACCGACCGTTTTGCCATGGACGAGTTTGAAAAATTGACCAATCCGTATACCAAAACCTGATCGAACCGCCGGGAGATTGATAATCCGCATGGAAAATAAGATTCTAACCCCCGAGGGCGCCCGAAAAATCCGCGCGGAGCTGGAGCAGTTGAAAGGCCCCGCGCGCATCGCGCTGGCGGCGCGCTTGCGGGCCGCCATTCAACAGGGCGACCTTTCGGAAAACGCGGATTACACTTCCGCCAAGGAAGAACAGGGATTCCTCGAGGGCAGAATTCTGGACCTGGAAAACCTCATCAAAACCGCCGAGATCGTCGACCCAAACTCCACCCCGCGCGACGTCGTCTCGCTGGGATGCCGGGTTCACGTTGTGGATGAGGACAACGAAACGGACGTATTCGAGATCGTGGGAAGCAAGGAGGGGGATTCGCGGGCGCGCAAGATCTCCCACGAATCGCCGATCGGCAAGGCGCTGATGGGGCACAAGGCGGGGGATACCGTGTCGGTCCCGACTCCGTCCGGACCGCGTTCCTTTCGGATCGAGAAAATCGAATAAACGAGTAGCCTCAAAAAGCACATAGATCACAAAGAAAAAACCGGGAATTTTACCTCCCGGTTTATATATATAAGTATTTGAAACATCTGAAAAAGGATGTCATGCTGAGCGCCTGTCCCGAGCGCAGCGAGGGGAAGCGAAGCATCTGCTTCTGCGTTTCCAGACCCTTCGCTTCGCTCAGGGTGACGTTTTCAGAGGTTTTATTTTGCTTTTCTTTTGGTTTATACTTTTGTGAATCTTGTGCCTTCTGTGGCAAATATTCTTTCCTGCTATTTTCCCTTCGACCATACTTCCAATTGCAATGTTAAGCGTTCAAAATAGGAATTTTGCGGCAGCGGGCCCGGCCCGTATATCAATTCGCGGATAACCACCCGCAGCGACAATCCCGGGGTTTCCATCCAGAAATCGGCGCCCGGCAACGCCAGCACCGGCAAACCCCGCGGCGCGAGCGTCGCCCGGACGTCTTCCTTGTCGTGCGCATACTGGCTCATTAAAACCGTCGTCGAAGTCCGGCTCGGCCTGCGGTCGAACAGCCATACTTCGAGCGCGGTGATCTTCTTCGGCTCCCCCACGCCGATCGGTTCGGAAATCCCCACGCCGCATTCGCCCAGAAAATCCCCGCTTGGGGAATTGATCGTGAAGCTGTCCTCGTACAGGTCGTCCCCCAGGGTGTAGGTGGTGACGAACCTCTCGAGCGGCTCCGTCCCCTCGCCGCCGGCCTCTTCAACTTCCCCGGCGGGGGCCGCGGTCTCCTCGAGCTCCTCCTCCGCCTCCAGCGAGAGGTCCTCCCGATCGGCCGGGGTCTCCTTTTGGGCAACGGCGCGGTGACGGCGGATGTTCACCGCCAGTACGATCGCAATCCCGCCGCCGATGAGGATGCCCAGGATCGCGAGCACCGAAAGCGTATCCGTGAAGCTTCCGGCGGAACCCGGAGTCACCGCGGGTTCGACCGTTTCGGATCCCGCAACATATATTCCGGCAATGAGAATTTCGAATTGGTTTAGCCGTTCGGGGTCGGTCAGGCCGTCGCCGCGCAGGGCCGCCAGCAGATCCAGCTTGCGGTCTCCCAGCGCTTCGAACCGGCTGCGGGCCAGCACCGCATCCCCGTTGACGCTGTAGGAATCGACCGCCATGCGCATGTAATCCAGCTGGATATCCGATCGCAGCATTTCGGGCGTGGTGTCTACATATTGAACCGGCCAGAGGATCCAGCCCAGGACGATCAATCCGAAAAGCGTTCCGACCAGGAAACTCGCCCCGTTGCGGAAAAGGGGAGTCCGGACCCAGCGCGCCAGGGTGTCCCTTAGGTAATCGAGAGTCGCCATTGTTCACCTAGGCGGGAGAGCGCCCGCCCAAACGGGAATTCCACAAGAAAGCTCATGCTGAACGCCCCTGGCCCGCAAGGCGGAGCCGGGGCGGACTGCCCCGATTGTATCCGCAGATGCCTCCGGGAGGCAATATTTTCAGACAGGCGCGCTCCGCCGGAAATAGGCCATCAGGTATTTGCCGGTTCCCTGGCCGGGAGTTCGTCGAGCGGGAATTTCGTTTCACACTTAATGCATTGAGCGGTCTGTTTGGCGCCGTACACAAGCAATCCGCCGCAGGCGGGGCAAGGGTTGGGGAGGGGTTTCCGCCAGGACGTAAAATCGCAGGTCGGGTAGTTGGAGCAGGCGTAAAAAGTCCGGCCTTTGCGCGTCTTGCGTTCGACCAGCTCCCCGCCGTCCTTGGGGCACAGCACACCCATTTTTTCCAGCCACGGTTCCACATAGCGGCAGGCCGGGAAGGTGGAACAGCCGATGAACTTCCCATAACGCCCGTAGCGGATAACAAGCGGTTTTCCGCAGGTCGGGCAGTCGCGCCCGGCCGGTTCCGGCGTATCGTCGGCCTTCGGGATCTCCTGCTGCGCATGCTTTAAATCTTTGCAGAACGGTTCGTAAAACTCCCGCAGGGTGGAAGCCCAGTCGTGAGTCCCCTCGGCGATCTCATCCAGCTCGTCTTCCATCGTCGCGGTGAAACCGGTGTTGATCACGTCCGGAAAGTACGTGACCAGCATGTCGTTCACCGTGAACCCGATTTCGGTCGGCAGCAGGCGTTTCTCTTCGCGGACGACGTACCCGCGCTGCTGGATCGTGGACAGGATCGGCGCGTAGGTTGATGGGCGTCCGATGTCGTTTTCCTCGAGCGCCTTGACCAGCGCGGCCTCGGTATAGCGGGGCGGGGGCTGGGTGAAATGCTGTTCGGGGAAGATGCCTGCGACCTTCAGCGACTCCCCGTCATTCAGGGGCGGCATCGCCGTCTGCCCGTCCTCTTCCTCGGTTTGGTCTTCATCCCGGGCTTCCTCATAAACCGCCAGGAACCCCTGGAACCGCATTACGGCTCCGGAAGCCCGTAACAGGTACTTCCGCGCTCCTGCGGCCTCCACGTCAACCTGGATGGTATCAAACAGGGCCGGAGACATCTGCGAAGCGACGAAACGCTGCCAGATCAGTCCGTACAGGCGGTTTTGATCCCGGCTCAGATACGCCTCGAGCGCTTTCGGCTGCCGCATCACCGAAGTCGGCCGGATGGCTTCGTGTGCTTCCTGCGCGCTGCGCGATTTGGTCCGGTACTGCGGTGGCTCGGCTGGGAGGGATTCCTTTCCGTACTTTTCGGCGATGAAATCCCGGGCTTCCTTCTGCGCCGCATCCGCCACCTGGGTGGAATCCGTGCGCATGTACGTGATCAGGCCGGTCATGCCCTGGGAATCGATCTCCACGCCTTCGTACAACTGCTGGGCGATGGCCATCGTCTTCTTAGGGGAAAAGCCGAGTTTGCGGGAAGCCTCCTGCTGGAGGGTTGAGGTGGTGAAAGGGGCGGACGGATTGCGTCGGCGTTCCCCGCGCCGCACCCGGGCGACGCGGTAGGCAGCCTGTTTCAGGTCTGCCACCATATCCCCGGCTTCCTTTTCGGAGCCCAGGGTGAAATCCTGATCGTCCACCTTTGCCAGTTTGGCGCGGAAGGTTGCCCCGCCGTTCGTGACTTTCGCCAGATCCGCCGCGATCGACCAGTACTCGACCGCTTCGAACGCGCTGATCTCCCGCTCGCGTTCCACCACCAGGCGCAGCGCCACCGATTGGACGCGCCCCGCCGAAAGGCGGCTGCGGACCTTGGACCACAGGAGCGGGCTGAGCATGTACCCGACCAGCCGGTCGAGGATTCTCCGCGCCTGCTGGGCATTCACCAAATTCATGTCGATCTCGCGCGGATGCTGGAATGCTTCGTCCACGGCGGATTTGGTGATCTCGTGGAAGACGACCCGGTGGGTCGGGATTCCATCCAGCTCCGCCGCTTCCTTCAGATGCCAGGCGATCGCTTCGCCTTCGCGGTCCGGATCGGTTGCGAGGTAGACCTGTTCCGCCTGCTGGGCCAGCGCCTTCAATTCCTTTACAATCGGCCGCTTCTCGTTGGGGATCCGGTATTTGGGGGTAAATCCGTTATCGACATCGACCGACAGCTGCGAGCGCAGAAGGTCGCGCACGTGTCCGACGGACGCCCGCACCTGGTAACCTTTGCCGAGGAACCGGCCGACGGTTTTCGCCTTGGTCGGGGATTCCACGATAACGAGTTTCCCGCTCCGCTTGGCGCGTTTTGCTTCCCGTTTGACCGGGATCGGCGGAATCATCCCGGCGTGGGCGTCGGTGGTGCCCATCTTCTGGATCTTCATGCCGCACACGGCGCACGTACCGCGCGTCGTCGGCCGCCCGTTGGAGAGGAACGCCGCTTCCGGATTTACAATCTCGCGCTTGGACTTACACTTCAGACAATACCCTTCCATGCAAACGTTCGCTCCATTCCAGCCGATGATTTATCAAGCCTTATAAAAAAAGCAGGAGTCTCAATCCGGCTTTCTGCCGGAATTCCGTTTCTGCAACAATTCGGCGATCATCCGAACATCCTGAGATTTCCCGGCCCGGCAGACCAGAATCGCCTCGTCGGTCTCCACGATGATCACATCCTCCAATCCGACGGTTGCCAGGATGCGGTCATCCCCTGTTTTCCGGATGACGGTAACCGATTTGGAACCGGCATCGATATGCCCCGCGGGAACATCCGTCCGCAATTCCGGATGCGCCTGATACAGCTCGATCAGCGCATCCCAGCTGCCGATGTCGGTCCAGCCCAATCCGCGCGCCGGAAGGACCGCCACGCGGTCCGATTTTTCCAGGATGCCGTAATCCAGGGAGAGGTTCGGCATTGCCGCCCAGATTTTATCAATTACCGCGCTGCGGTCTTTCCGTTCGAAGGCATCCGTCATCGGAGCGATCGTCCGGCCGATGGAGGGTTGAAGGCGCAGGAATTCCGTTTCGATCACATCGGAACGCCAGAAAAACATCCCTGAATTCCAGGTGAATGAACCGCTGCGGACCATCTCCCGGGCCCGTTCCAAACCGGGTTTTTCGGTGAAGCGGCGGACCCGGAAGGCGGGGAAGCCGTCCACCGCCGGCAGCGGCTCGCCCTGTTCGATGTACCCGTAACCGGTGACCGGCCCGGTCGGCGCAATCCCGAGCGTGACCAGGAACTCCTTCTCCGCCAGCATCCGGGCGGCTTCCAGCAGCCGCCGGAAGGCATCCGTATCCGCGATGTAATGGTCCGAAGGCAGGCAGGCCATCACAAACTTCGGGTGGCGCGCCTGCAACCGCGCCAGCGCGAATGCCGCGGCAGGGGCGGTGTTGCGCGGGCCGGGTTCGCAAAAGAAATTTTCGGCCGGGATCGCCGTTGCCGCCGCGCGCAACAATGGTTCGAGGTTGCGGTTGGAAACGACGAAAATATGCTCCGGTGATACGCTGCCGCTCAGGCGGTCGACAGTGGATTCGAAAAGCGATCTGCCGCCGAGCAGCGGCAGGCACTGTTTGGGTTCCTCGGGCCGCGACAGCGGCCAGAGCCTTGTGCCGCCGCCGCCGGCAATCAGCACGGCCAGCAGGGGGAGTCTTTCCTTGGGGTGTGGATCCATTTAATCCCGGTGATCCGCCGGAACGCGCGGGGACGCCGCCACATACTGCATCCCGCCGGCCGTCCGGACCATCCCTTTCAGTTCCATCATAGCCAGCGCGCCGGAAACCGTTTCCACCGGCAAATTCACGCAGGCTCGCAGTTGATCGATGTGCACCGGCTCCGCCCCGAGCGCATCCAGGATTTTCGCCTCGACCGGGCTTTCCGGGACCATCATGCGCATCTGCAACGCTGGCGCGAGGCGCGGTATATCCAGCGCGGCGATCAGCGTATCCGGGGATAATGCCGGCTGGGCGCCGTCGCCGATCAGCCGGTTGCATCCCTTGCTGGCGGGTGCCAGGATGCTGCCGGGAACGGCGAACACGTCCCGCCCGTATTCCGCGGCATACCACGCCGTCAGCAGCGCGCCGCTTTGCTCGCCGGCTTCGATCACCAGCGTGGCCAGCGCCAGTCCGGCGATGATCCGGTTGCGGGGCGGAAAATTCGCCGCATCCGGCGGCGTACCCGGAGGGTAATCGCTCAGGATTGCGCCGCTATCGGCGATCCGCTTCACCAGCCGTCCATGTTCAGGCGGGTAGACCACATCCGCGCCGCATCCCAGAACGGCCAAGGTCCGGCCGTTTCGATCCAGCGCGGAAACGTGGGCTTCGGCGTCGATCCCGCGCGCCATTCCGCTGACGACGGTGATCCCGTTTGCCGCCAGCGCCGACGCGAACATCCGCGTCACTTCCTTCCCGTAGGCGGTCGCCTTGCGTGTTCCCACGATCGCCACCGCCAGGCCGTCCTCTGCGATCATCGCGCCGCGCAGGTACAGAACCGGCGGCGGCGAGGGCAATTCCTTCAGTCGCGGGGGATAATCCGGATCATCCCAGACAAGCACCTTCAGCCCGAGTTCCCCGCAATGATCCAGAAGCTTCTGCGGATCCAGCTCCAATCTGCCGCCGGAGACCGCCGCCGCCGTCCGCTCATCCAGGCCGGCTTCAAGCAAAGAAAGGCGCGGAGCCTCCCACGCGGTTTTCAAATTCCCGAACGCCTTCAGGAGTTTCTGAACGCGGACGGATCCGACTCCGCGGATGTGATTGAAGGCCACCCAATAAGCGCGCTCTTCAGTAGACATCGTTTCCCCCTGCTTCGAGAAATCGGGGGGAGAATACCACGAGCCCGCATGGGTGGTCAAGTTGGCCTGCTTTTCGGCTTTTTTGCCCCGGGGATCGCCTCTGCCGGCCGCAACAGGAGAAAAACCGAGATGGGGTCGCCTGCGGCGGGGACGCTATAATACCCTCATGCGCGTGGCCATGCTTTCCTATCATACCTGCCCTCTGGCGGCGCTCGGAGGGAAGGATACCGGCGGCATGAACGTCTATGTCCGCGAGTTGACGCGTTCCCTTGGCAAGGCCGGGATCCGGGTGGATGTGTTCACCCGCTCCCAGGACGAGCATGTGCCGCATGTCATCCACGACTTGGGCAACGGGAATCGCGTCGTCCACATCACGGCCGGACCGGAAACGCCTTTGCCGCGGGACCAATGGGCCCCGTTTGTTCCCGTTTTCACCGACAAGATCTGCAAGTTCGCCGCCGCGCAGGATATCCGCTACGATCTGATCCACAGCCATTACTGGCTCTCCGGGTTGGCAGGGTTGCGGCTTAAAGGGGAATGGAATATCCCGTTGCTGCATATGTTCCATACGCTGGGGGAGATGAAATCGCGTCTGGGCGGGACCGTAGAGGACCCGCTTCGCCGTGAGGCCGAGCTGACCATCCTCGGCGGCGCCAACCGGATTATCGCCGCGACGCCGGCCGAACGCATGCAGCTGCAGTGGCTTTACGAGGCGGATCTCCGCAAGGTGGTGGTCATTCCGCCGGGCGTGGACCTGGATCTGTTCCACCCGCACCTGATGACAGAGGCGCGCACCCAGATCGGGCTTCCCAAGGACGCGCAGATGATCCTTTTCGTGGGACGGATCGAACGCCTGAAGGGGTTGGAAACGCTGCTGCGCGCGGCGGCGCTGCTGCAGGAACGGGGATTTCTCTCCCCGGCGTGCCCTTGCGTGATGGTGATCGGGGGGGATCCCGACAATCCCCAAGAGGAGATGCGGTATCTTCAGGAACTGCGTGAGACTTTATCCGTGACGAATGTGGTTACGTTTCTGGGGAAGCGCCCGCAGACGGAGCTTCCACTCTACTATTCGGCCGCGCAGGCCGTGGTCATGCCTTCGCAGTATGAGTCTTTCGGGATGGTCGCGCTCGAGGCGATGGCCTGCGGCACTCCGGTCGTGGCTTCGGGGGTGGGGGGATTGTTGTATCTTGTCCGCGACGGGCGCACCGGATATCACATTCCGGATTCCGATCCGGCCGCGCTGGCGGACAAACTTCAGAAGCTGCTTTCGGATGAGCGGCTGCGCCAGGAACTCGGCCGGCACGCAGCGAACCTGGCGCATGCGTATTCCTGGGAGCGGATCACCGACCAGATGCTCACGCTGTATGAGAGCGTCTTGGCGGGCAGCTTGGCGGAGGATCCCGCCATGGAGCATGTGCACTGACCGACGATCGACAATCGACGACCGGTCGGTTTACCATCCCTTCCCCCCTCCAAAACACAATCATTATCTATAAGTTTACTGTAATACGCCTTCCCGTAATACGGGAAGGGGGAGGTAATTGAATCCTATTCGTATATAAAAAGGTTTTTGGGAGGGGGGAAGGGATGGAAAATGGGAGCGCAAAGACGAACCCAATCACCCAAAATACGATCCCGTCGCCTGATACAGCGCACAACGCAGGGAAATATAGGCCGCCAGTTCAATCAGTTTGGTTTCACGTTCGCGCTTGCGCAGCGCGAGTCGCAGCTCCTTCGCGCGGTGCTGGCATTTATCCAGGAGATCCTTCACCACCAGCGGATCCGCCTTAATCGAGGCGATCACCCGCTTCATCAGAAGCGGCCGGTTTTCCTTCAAGTATGCTTCCGCCGGGAGGTAGCTTTGCTGCGAGGACGCCCGCGCCGGAGTTTTGTGGAACAAGCGGCGCAGATCCCCGTCCACATAACCGGTCGCACCGCGCCGGTAGCGCTGGATGTTCTTGGCTTTCAGGAATTCGGCCAGGGTGATGGAATAGCCGCTCACCGGCTCGTCGAGCAAGTCCGGGTCGTTGATAAAGTCCGGTTCCTTCCGGCGCAGTTCGCGGACGAGCTCATCCACATATTTTAATTTTTTCAGCGCGCCCGGGAAGCGCCGGTATTTTTTCCGCCAGCTCCGGCGCGAGGAAAACCACTCACAGAAGGTCTCGGCGAAATCGTCATCCGGGTGCTTCTGCGCGTAGTGGTCGCCACTTGGGTTGACGAAATCCCGGCTCCACGGATTGGCCCGCTCGACATAGCGGTCGGTCACCGGGTAGGTTTTAAAAAAGTGGCCGCGGACGTTGAACGTTTCGCGGAAATCCTTCCGCCGATAAAGTTTATAAGCGTAACAGAAGGCGTGCCCGACTTCATGCCGCAGCGTGGCGAGAATCTCCTCCGGGCTGTAGCTCCAGCGGCGGTATTCCTTGTGCAGTTCGCGGATGATCGGATGCGTGTCGTAAAAACCGACCGCGATATTCGTCGTCCCCTCGACCGTCCCGTACCCGGCGGAGAGATAAAAAACCGGCTGGATGCGCTTCAGCTTCAACCGCTTGAGGTCTTCGCGCAGGACGGCGATCGCCTCGCCGGCCGGGCCGTCCGTAATCGAGATCGGCAGCCGGGAAAGCGGAGTCAGCAGCAGCTCCAGTTTGGTGGTTTTAGGGCCGAAAAGTAGGCGGCGCGTATGGCGCACGGACACTCACCTGCAGGAATTAAATTTTTCAGCGCGCGATGGCGGCGCACCGTCATCGGGACTGCGAGCGCCCCCGGAGGGACTCGAACCCCCAGCCTACTGATTCGAAGTCAGCCGCTCTATCCTTTGAGCTACGGGGGCTTGCGGAATACTGTACGAAACGCCCGGATTCCTTTGGAAAGCGTGATTTCCCGGCGGTTGGAGGATTATAACCTGTGGATATGCGCTGTCAATTATTTGGAGGGGGGAAAACCAATTTCAGACATTCCTTGTCCGCAAATGGTTTTCCCCCGTTTTAGGTAACCGTAAAGTAGGTGTAATGGTACTGGATCTTGCCGTCCCGGATCCCGAGCGTGTCGTTGCCGTCCCGGACGTTCCCCGCAGGACTGGTCGCCGTCCAGGAGATATGACGGGAATTTCCTGTGCCGCTGTATCCGGTGATCTGGAACAAGCCTCCGGGCAGGCGCGTGGCAAACATCTCAGAATACCAATCCCGAATAGCCTGCGAGCCGACCACCGTCCGGGCGCCGGTGACATGCGCGGCGTTGTCCTGGTATAGGGAAATCACCCGGTTGGGGTCGTGGGTGTTCCACATCGCCGGAAGCTGCTGGGCGACATCCGCGGCGGGTGCCGGCGGCCAGGGGAAGCTCGCCACCGCATTCCATAAATCCAGATAGCTGGGCAGGGTGGAATAATCCCAGGACCAGAAATTCGCGCCCATCATCCCGAGCTCAAGCGCTTTCTGCAGGAAGCCGGTCAATTCCGAAGCGGCGGGACGCCAGCCGCCGTTGGAATACGCCGGACCGGTCGGGATGATCGGCCGGAAAGGGGATATCTTTCTGAATTCATTGTAAACAATCTGCAGCTGCTCGGCCCCGTTGTGCGACCCCTCCCAGTAAACCTGCGGCAGGTTGTAATCGCAGAATTCGAGGAATGTGCTCCAGGGAAAGGCGGTATGGTATTGCGGGAACCGGTAGGAGGACAGCGCGATCGGAAGGGAGCCCAATCCGGCCCGCAGCTGCTGGCAGAATGTCCGCGCCACGGCGGCCCGTCCGGAATATTGGAACTCGGCCTCAGCATCGATGACATACCCATCCAAGTTGAGGGGCAGAGTGCGCTGGACGGCCACCCGCGCCTCCGCCGTCGGATCGTAGCCATATACATAATGCCAGCCCCAGGCCTGGATTCCCCTGGCATGCAACGCCGCGACGACCGGCGGAACGAGGTCGCGGCCGTTCTTATCGATGTTGAAAGCGTTGCCCGCGTCCGCGATCTTGATCAGGACGTGCTTTAATCCCGCTTCCACGGCCCGCGCCGCAATCCTCGTCGCGTCGCCCGATTCGCAGTGCGGGATCTGCCAGATGAAGAACCCTTTCCCGGTCAACGCCATGAGATCCTCCGGAAGGACAGGCTGCGTCCCCTGCGCCGGGGTTTACCCGGTCATCTCAGCCGATCCAAGAAATACCGTCGGATTAGGTACGTGCAAGGAGAGTGCCACCCTCCCTCTCCTTTTTCCTCCCCCATTTGCTTCGTGAGTTTTCCTATTGCAGGTACCTAATTTCCGAAGCAAATGGGGGAGGTTGGGAGGGGGAGGATTAGGAGGGGGCAGGAGAGGTATACTTATCAAAATTTTTTTCCTATGGATTACCAGGCTTTTTCCGAGACCCTCTCTTACCTTTCCCCCAAAGACCGCGAGATGATCGAGCGGGCTTATCAGACGGCGCTCCGTGGTCATGAAGGCCAGACCCGCGCCTCCGGCGAACCCTACATCCAGCACTGCCTCGCGGTCGCCAAGATTCTGGCCGACCTTCACCTCCCCGGCCCGGCCATCGCCGCCGGTCTCCTGCACGATGTGGTTGAAGACACGCCCGTCACCCTGGCCCTCGTCCGCAAGGAGTTCGGGGAGGAAGTGGAAAAACTGGTGGACGGGGTGACCAAACTCACCCAGCTGCCGCGCGTCACCCGCGACGACGGCCGGCCGATGCCCGAAGTCGACGAAGACGCCCGCCGCAAAGCCCTCGATGTAGAGACCCTGCGCAAGATCTTCTTCGCCATGGGCGACGATGTGCGGGTGGTGGTGATCAAGCTGGCCGACCGGCTCCATAACATGCGCACGCTGGATCACCTGGCTCCCGAACGGCGCAAAGCGATCGCCCAGGAAACATTGGAACTTTTTGCGCCGCTGGCCAACCGGCTCGGGATTTGGCAGATGAAGTGGGAGCTGGAGGATCTGGCCTTCCACTTTGTAAACCCCACGCAATACAAGGCAATCGCCGCCAGGCTCGAAGAACGCCGTTCGGACCGCGAAGCGATGATGAAATCCATCGTCGAGCATCTGCGCCGGGAACTGGCCAAGGCCGGGCTTAAAGCCGAGGTGACCGGGCGGCCCAAGCATATCTATTCGATCTACCGTAAAATGACCCGCAAGGGTGTGGCCTTCGAATCGGTCCACGATGTCCGGGCGGTGCGGATCGTCGTCAAGGACATCCCCAGCTGTTACGTCGCGCTGGGGGTAATTCACAACCTATGGGTGCCGCTGCCGAAGGAATTCGACGATTACATCGCCTCGCCCAAGGATAATTTCTACCAGTCGCTGCACACCGCGGTCGTGTACGAAGACGGCAAAACGCTCGAAGTGCAGATCCGTACGCCGGAGATGCACATCAGCGCGGAGCTCGGGATCGCCGCCCACTGGCGCTACAAGGAGGAGGGCGCCAAGCGCGACGAAGCGTTCGAGCGGCGCGTGCTCTGGCTGCGCAGCCTGATGGACTGGCGCCAGGAGGTGCCCGACGCCGGCGAGTTCATCGACGGCATGAAGAGCGACGTGTTCGAAGACCGCGTGTACTGCTTCACCCCCAAGGGGGACGTGCACGACATGCCCGCCGGATCCACCCCCATCGATTTCGCCTATCACGTCCATACGGACGTCGGCCATCATTGCCGCGGGGCGCGCGTCAACGGGAAAATGGTTTCCCTGGATTACCGCCTGCGGACCGGCGACCAGGTGGAGATCGTCACCACCCGCAGCGGGGGACCGAGCCGCGACTGGCTCAACCCGCACCTGGGGCTGGTCAAATCCCAGCGGGCGCTCAGCAAAATCCGCCAATGGTTCAAACATCAGGATCTGGAGCAGAAGGTTGCCAACGGACGCGACATTCTCGAACGGGAACTGCGCCGGCTGGGCGTGGAGGACGTCACCCTCGAGAGCCTCTCCAAGCAGGCCGGCTTTTCGACCCTGAACGATTTCTTCGCCGCGATCGGCGCCGGCGACGTTTCCCCCGCGCGGATTGTTTCGAAAATCCTCGAATCCGAACAAACCGGATTTGAAGTTGCGCCCGTCACCGGGGCGCCGGCCTCGACCACCACCGGCGAGATTAACGTCACCGGGCTGCGCGGGATGCTCACCAATCTCGCCCGCTGCTGCAAACCGGTGCCGGGCGACCCGATCGTCGGGTACATAACGCGCGGGCAGGGGGCCACCATTCACCGCACGGACTGTAAAAACATACTGCGTATCCCCGACAAGGAGCGCCTGGTGCGCGTTTCGTGGGGCCGCATCGTCAGCACGTATCCGGTCGAGGTGCGGATCTCGGCCTTCGACCGGGAAGGGCTGCTGCGGGACGTGTCGTCGATCATTACCGAGGACCACATCAGCATGCGCCAGGTCGCCGTCAACACCAAAGCCCACCAGGCGAACATCGATATGATGATCGAAGTCACCGATCTTTCCCAGCTGAGCCGGGTGCTGGCGCGGATCGAGGCGCTGCCGAACGTCCTGGAAGCCCGGCGCGTGCGGCCCTGAGCGGCGCAGCCCGGACGAATTTCGGAAAAGTACTTGACCGAATAGATTTTCTTCCTTATAGTAAAAAAATCCCGGTTCCCAAGGCCGGGATGGCGGGATGCAGGCAGCCCGGTTTGCGATATACTTCGGGGCACTTTTTGGAGGTGGCTTCATGCCCAGGATACGTTGCCGATACATGGATTGCATTTTCCTGGAGGAAAACTTCTGCGGCGCCGCAGCCATCGAACTGGATCCCGACACCGGCTGCCAGACCTACTCCCAATCCGAGGAAACGGAGACCGACGAGGAATGGGAAGAGGACGAATTTGACGAAGATTGGGAAAACGAAGAAGAGGGTTTTGAAATCGAAGAGGAAGATGAGGAAGAACCCTTTGACGAAGATGAGACCTGACGCGAGCGCGGTTCGCCACCGGGATTAATCGCCTCCGAAAAACGAATAATAAAAAATCGGGCGAGGGATAAAACCCCGCCCGATTTATTTTCTGTGTATGAGGGCGCGCCGCTTACCCGGCGGCTTCGCGCCGATCGGGCGCCGTTTCCGCCGATCCGATTATTTCCTCGGCGCGGTTTCCAGCGTCCGGCTGAGGATATCTTCCTGTTGCCGGCGTTTCTTTTCCGATAATTCCCGCACCCGCCTGCTGGCGGCGGTTTCCACCGCGTTTCCGGTCTGGGCTTTGAGAAAGGCGGCTTCCATCGTGGTGATCGGTTTCACTTCCGGTTCCTCGGGTTCAACCGCTGCTTCCCTGGCCTGGGGCTGGGGTTTGGCTTCCAGCGCCTTGCGGCTGAGGTGGACCTGCTTCTTCTTGCGGTCCACCTCGAGGATGGCCGCATCGATGTCGTCGCCGACTTTCGCCACGCTGGCGATGTCTTTGACGTACTCGTTGGAGAGCTCGCTGATGTGGATCAACCCCGGCCGCTCGGCGCCGAAATCCAGGAAGACACCGAATTTTTCGATCCGGGTCACTTTCCCGTGCACGACCGTGCCGGGACGCATGTCGGCCCAATCGTGGGCCAGCGGGGCGATCATGGTCAGGTGCAATTCACCTTTGGCCGCATCGACCTTTTTCACCCAGACCGATATCTCCTGATCCGGCTGCAAAACATCCTGCACCCGGTTGATTTTTTCCGCGCCAAGCGCAGAAATATGCAGCAGGCCGTCGCGTTCCGCCCCGACATCCACCACGGCGCCCGAGAGCTCGATCCGTTTGACTTTGCCTTTAAGCGGAGCCTTCGGCTTGAGGTCGGCCAGTAAAATTTTTCCACCCATACCAGGATTTTCCGTCATAATTGCCTCCAATATTTCAGGCGGGTGAACTTCTCCATGCTTCCCTGAAGGGCGGGTCCTCCAAAATCCGATTAGGTTCGGGCTGGGGGATGATGAAACCAGGAGAGGTGAGCCCACTAAGTTCCGGTTTTTAAACGAGGCCGGTGCTCCGGTTAGTTACCCGCGAGCCCGACCCCGCCCGGTTCGCTCTGAAACGGCGGCATTATAACCGCCTCGGGCCGGTTGTGCAAGGATGTCATTCCGAAGGGCCTTTAAGCCCCGAAGAATCGGATCATTAAAAATCCGATTCCTCGCCCCTCCCTCCGGTCGACGCTCGGAATGACTGGGATCAGGCCTGCCCGGGCAGCCGTTCCTTGACCGCTGCCAGCAGTGATTCGTACGATTTTTGAAAGGCCTGCACGCCCTCGAGCTCCAATTGGTAGGTTACCTGCTCCATGGCGATCCCCGCCTGGGTCAGCAATCCGGGAAAGGCGCGCGCCTGTTCGAGCTCATTGCCGATCCGTATCGCCGGATCTCCATGATCGCGATAGGCGGCGACGGTAGCGGGCGGCATGGTATTTACGCTGTCGTTGGCAATCAGCGCTTCGACGTAGTACGTATCCCCAAAGGCCGGATCCTTGGTGCTGGTCGAGGCCCACAGCGGCCGCTGGATCCGCGCGCCGAAGGAAGCGACCTTCAACCAGCGCGGGCCCCGGAAGAATTCCGAGAACGCCTGATATGCCAGGCGGGTATTCGCAATGGCGGCCTTCCCCCGCAGGGAACGGTGCATTTCCTCCGAGATCACACTTTCGGCAACCAGCTGATCGAGCAGCCGGTCCACCAGCGTATCCACCCGGGAGACAAAAAATGATGCGACCGAGGCGGCCCGGTCGATGCGCAGGCCGCGCGCCAGCCTTTCCTCCAGCCCGGTCAGGTACGCTTCCATCACCTTGCGGTAGCGTTCGACGGAAAAGAGCAGGGTCACGTTGACCGGTATGCCCTCGCCGATCGCCTGGCGGATGGCCTCCAGACAGGCCGTGGTCCCCGGGATTTTCACCATCAGATTCGGCTTACCCACGGTCTGGAACAACCGCACGGCCTCCCGGATGGTTGCGGCGGGGTTGTTCGCCAGGGTGGGGGCCACCTCCAGCGAAATGTACCCGTCGACACCGCCGCTTTCTTCCCATACCGGGCGGAATATTTCCGCCGCCGCACGGATATCCTCCAGCGCAAGCAGCTCGTAAGCCTGTTCGGCGGTGTAGGTCTTCCCGGACAGTCCGCGGATCGCGGAATCGTACTCCCCCGATCGGGCGATCGCATTCTCAAAAATCGTCGGGTTCGAAGTGACGCCCCGGATTTCCCCGGCGCGGACCATGCGTTCCATCTCGCCGGATTGCAGCAGCCCGCGGCGGATGTTGTCGTACCACACGGATTGGCCCATCCGGTTCAGGCGGACAAGCGGATTGTCGGTCATCGGATTTCCTTTCCCGCGGCTTCGGATTCGAGCGCGCGGATTTTCCCCACCCGGCGGCGGTGGCGTTCATCTTTGGAAAAACGCGCCGCCAGGAACGCCTGCACCAGCTCCCGCGCCAGTTCCGGTCCGATGATCCGCGATCCCAGGCACAGGACGTTCATGTCATCATGCTCGACGCCCTGGCGGGCGGAATACGCATCATGGCACACGCCGGCGTAAATGCCGTGGATCTTGTTCGCGGCGATGCAGGCGCCGACGCCGGATCCGCACACGAGTATTCCGCGGATGGCGCGTTTTTCGAGGATCGCCCGGCCGACCATCCGGACAATATCCGGATAATCCACCGGAGCCGGAGAATTCGTTCCCACATCCAGCACCTGGTGACCGGCCTTGCGCACCGCTTCCAGAATGACCGGCTTGAGCAGGTAACCGGCGTGATCAAATCCCAGCACGATCTTCATGATTCTCTCCCGTTCGATCGGCCACAGGCTCTGGCCGGTGATTTTAATATAATCCTTATCGCGTAAAGGATTTTACCATGCGCCGATACGGCCCGATCTAAAAACCTTTTTTCGTATAAAGAAATCCCATGGGCTCCGATTTTTTAACAGGGTGTTGAAAAAAGCTGGTCGAGGAGCCCGCGCTGGTTGCGGGCGTATCGAGACCGCGCCAAATTACCGGTGGTCTCGATACGCAAAAACCGCTACTCGACCACCTTCAATGCCTTTTTCAACAACCTGTTAATTATATTTTTCGTGCCTTTACGGTTTCCCTTCGTGCTCTCCGTGGAAAATATTAACCCGGGATTCCCCATAAGCGTCCCACGCCGTCCGATCCGCCCGATAGCAGCCAGCG
>Ga0105104_10000705_pt1 | contig 25897 bp, 17 predicted proteins | sample PPLLaktember2015_3_FD_87034 | JGI IMG/M metagenome (GOLD analysis project Ga0105104, IMG submission 87034) | Freshwater sediment microbial communities from Prairie Pothole Lake near Jamestown, North Dakota, USA - PPLs Lake P7 Core (6) Depth... | ecosystem: Environmental > Aquatic > Freshwater >...
ATGTGGGGGTACAGCGGGTTCGCTCAGTTTCTGGCAAACCGCGGTTACGCGGTGCTGCAGCCGAATTTCCGCGCCTCGACCGGCTACGGGAAAAAGCTCCTGAACGCCGGGAACCTCCAGTGGGGCGACAAGATGCAGGACGACATCACCTGGGGGGTCAAGTACCTGGTTCAGAAGGGAATAGCAGACCCCAAGCGAGTGGGGATTATGGGAGGTTCCTACGGCGGCTACGCGACGCTGGCTGGCGTAACCTTCACTCCTGATCTGTACGCCGCTGCCGTAGCGATTGTGGCGCCGTCCAACCTGATCACGCTGCTCGACAGCATTCCTCCCTACTGGGAGGCGGGGCGGACGCTCTTCCACAAGCGGATGGGAGATCCCAATACGCCGGAAGGAAAGGCTCAGTTGCAGCGGCAGTCGCCGCTCAACTCGGCTGACAAGATCAAGACGCCGCTGCTGGTCGTGCAAGGCGCCAATGACCCTCGCGTCAACAAGCGTGAATCGGACCAGATCGTGATAGCTCTGCGTGACCGTGGATTCCCGGTCGAATACCTGGTCGCCCCGGACGAAGGGCACGGTTTCGCTCGACCGGTCAATAACATGGCCATGTTCGTGGCGGCCGAGAAATTCCTCGCCAAACACTTGAAAGGCCGATACCAGGAGGGTGGAACCCCCGAGGTTATGACCCGACTAAGCGAGATCACTGTGGACCCCAAGACAGTGGTTCTCGCGGCCAAGGTTGACGCGACGCAGGTCGGAACGCCGAAAGTGACGGCGGCGCTGCCGGTTGGCACTTTCAACTACGCGGCGAAAGTGCAGATGGGCGAGCGTACTTTCGACATGAAATTCAAGACGGACATCAAGGACACCGCGGAGGGCTGGGCGGTAACCGACGTCATGACCACGCCGATGGGAGAAGTCTCCGATACCGGCGTTCTCGACAAATCCGCTCTCACATTGGTTAAGCGCAGCGTGAAGCAAGGCCCGGTGAGCATTGATACGACGTTCAGTCAGAATAAGCTGCAGGGCACGATGAATATGGGAGGCGGACAGCCAAAGGCGATTGATGCCGACGTCGGCGGCGCGTTGTTTGCTGACGGCCCCGCCTCTGCTTTCGTGATCGCGGCATTGCCGCTAGCCGAGGGTTACACAACCACGTTCCGAAACTTCGATTTGCAGCAGCAGAAGGTAAAGCTGTTGCAATTGAAAGTGGCGGGCGCGGAGAGCGTGACCGTCCCGGCTGGAACCTTCGACGCTTTTCGCCTGGATATCTCGTCAGCCGACGGCGGCTCCGACAAGATGACTCTTTGGGTGACCAAGGAAGGACGAAGGCCGGTTAAAGTCTCAACCGTGCTGTCCGGGCAGGGCGGGGCAGTGCTGACGCTGGAACTGCAGTAGCGCTTCAAGGACAACAAGGACAACAAGGACCCCAAGGACGGCATGAACGCTGTCCCTGGGGCCTTGTGGTCCTTGTTGTCCTTGGCCCCTCAGAACGAATACCCCACCGAGAATTTCACGTTGTTGCAGGGCTCCCGAAAGGTCAGGTTCTGGTCTGCCACCCGCACGGTTTTATTCAGCCTGAGCGGGTTGAAGGCGAGGATCAGGCGGAGCGGCTGGTTTACGACCGGCATGAGGAACTGAATCTCCGCGCCGGTCGACATCCGCCACACGTTGTTGGTTTCCTCGAGCAGAAACACGTTCGCTGTGGGAAAACCGGACAACCGCAGGTCTTTCTTCCGGATCACGGTCGACGTCCCGGCATCCAGGAAGGGCGTGAACTGCAGCGGCCCGACAATCGGGATGCGATACTCGGCGGTCAGTACTATCCCGGTATCTCCACCGATAGTGACGGATTGTTGGCTCACGGCCGGAACGCCGGTCGCCGGATCAAGGATAGGATTGCCGTCGCCGTCCAGTTCAGGCGCCTGATGAATGGCGACCGGGCCAATCGAGCGAATATCGAAGCCGCGCAGGTTGTATTCTCCTCCGAAGTATATGCGCTCGAGGAAGGGGACAGGCTTGGGAGTGCCATTGGGCAGGCTCCCGTAGGCAAACACATGCTGAAGCTGTGCCCTGAATGCCCACGTATTCCGAGACGTGAGCAGGCGGTCAGGGATGAAACGCTGATACTCGAAGAACGGATGACCGACGTTAATGCGTCCGCCGAGCGGCCCACCCGACAGCGGCATCTGCATCATCAGGTATGAACCTTGCGTTGCCCCAAAGAAGCGGTTCCTGGTGTCGTAGGTCCAGAACGGTGTGATCTGGCTCCTCAGGATCCCCGTCAGAGCCTCGTCGAGGCTCCCGCCCGTTGTCAGGAGCACTAGCTGGGAAAGCGCAAAGGAACGGAAGTCATCCCGGATGTCGTAAATCCTGTTAGTGTCAAGCGAGTATGAAACGCCGAGCCTGGAGAAATTGGAGATCGGGTGACTGCCAGTCACCTGAAAGCCGGTACTCCGTTGGCTGAAAAGGCTGAATATGTCGGACGCTCCTTGCGCGGGAAGCAAACCAAAGGAATCGAAGTCCAGCCGACGGTGAAAGACCCGGTAACTGAGCAGCAGATTGGTGTCGAGGAAATGAGGGTCAGTCAGAGCCAGGGTGTAATTGGAGGTCCGCGATCCCGTCTCTATCTGGGCCTCGAGCGTATGGCCCAGGCCCCTGAAGTTCCTCGACTGATAGTTGAGACCGACATAGGTGCCGCTGATGCCGCCCACGCCGCCCGTCAGATTGACGGCGTGCGGATCTCTTTCCCGGACCCGGATCAGGATGGCTACTTCCTCCTCGGTCAGGTTCTTGCTCAGGGTGTAGTCGCGCGGTGTCAGAGGCTCGATGAAGTTGAGCTGGCTCAACTTGAGCAGGGAAACATCGAGCTTGTCGGCGTTGAAAACATCTCCCTCCTGCAATACCAGCTCGCGCCGTAGCACTTTATCCCGGGTCCGTTCGTTCCCGCTGAAATTGATCTGCCGCACGATATAGCGAACGCCCTCCCTAATGCGAATGGTCACATCGACCGTTTTTTGGTCGTATTGGGGTCGCATCTGAGGGGCCAGATCCATATCGAGGAAGCCGAGCTCTCCGTAAAGCCTCTTGACCTGCTCGTTGGCGCTGCTAAGGGCAACAAAATCGACTATGTCCCCCGGCTTCGCCTTGTACTTGCTCAGGACTCGATCTTGTTCGACCTTCTCCACGCCCTCGATGCGGAAACCGCTATACCGGAACTGCTCGCCTTCGGTGATTCGGATGGCGATACGGTATTCGAGTCGTTCGCGACGCAAGCCTGGCAGGCCGCCGGTTCCGGCCTCTACCAGCTCAACCCGAGGTTTGTCCGCGCGCGCGAAAATGTAGCCGCGAGACTGGTATTTGGGCAGGACGTTCGCCCGGATGTCATATTCGAGGCGATCTTCGAGGTACAGGTTGCGTCCGCGCAGCCTTGAGAAGAAGGATGACTCGTCGGTTAGCTTTAGGGCGTCGCGCAGTTCCTCGTCGCTGAATTGCGTGTTCCCTTCAAATTCGATTACTCCGATCCGAGCTCGCGGTCCCTCTTCTATCGTGAATATCAGGCTGACAGCATTGGTGGGAACGGGGCGTCGAGCGAGGGTGACCCGGGCTAAAGGGAAGCCGCGAAGCTGCAGGAACTGTCGGACGCCGTTTTCGACCCGCATCAGCTTGTTCTCGTCCAAGCGCGACCCGGCTGTCAACGTCAGGTTTGATTCGCGAAGATAATCAAGGAGTTCTTTGCTCTCCACCGAACGAAGACCGACGAACTCGACTTCCTGGATAACCGGAGGCTCCGTTACCTCGAATATGACCACGACTTGGTCCGATCCTCGCGGCTCTGTCAGTAATCTCACGTTTGAAAACAGCCCCGAAGAGAGGAGGGACTGGTAATCGGAACGCAGCTGCTCCGCGTTGAACGGTTGCCCGGGCGAAGTCTTGATGTAGGACCTGATTGTGCTTTCCGGGACGCGCAGATTGCCCCGAACGACGATCTCCGTAATAGTGCGGTTTTCAAGGGATGGTTGGGACGCGGAGTCCGGGCTGACCTCCTGTCCGTGGGTCGCCGGACTGACACTAAGGATTGTGCCAAGGGCGAGGATGACAATCGCGCTGCGAAGCCTCACAAGTCCCCCGATGCTCGTGTTAAGTACCCGCCAACCGCTCCAAAAACAGGGTGTTCCACTTGGTGGTCACGATTTTCCAGAAATATAATTATAAGAAGAAGTAGCACTCGCGAAACAACCTGGAATCCCAGCAGAGATCCGTGGAGCCGGCCCAAACGGTGTGCGGACACTTCTCCATCACCCTTCCAGGAAGTCCTGCACGGCACTCGGATAGTGCCACTGCCAAGATCCGGAGAAACGATCAGGAGGTGTAACTATGATTCGTCTTCTCAATGATGTCAAAGGGAGCGCGGTCCGCGCCAGCGATGGCGATATCGGCATGGTGACCGACTACTACTTCGATGACCAGAGGTGGGCGATCCGCTACCTGGTCGTCGATGTCGGGAACCTGGTGCGCGGAGGGTTCGTCCTCATCTCGCCTATCGCAGTAAGGGGCACGGACTGGGAGAACCAGACGATAGATCTGAGTATTGACCGCGAACGAGTCAGGAGCGGCCCGACAACCGACGTGTTGCAGCCGATTTCCCGCCAATACGAGACGGATTACTACCGTTATTACGGCTGGCCGACCTATTGGGCGGGACCGGGGATTTGGGGGGCCGAAGCGACACCTGGAGCGCTCGGTCTTATCACGCCTCCCTCGACCACGATCGGCGGCACCTCTGCCGAGCCGAGCGAGAGGGACGTCCGCCGAACCGTCCGAGATCGCACCGGCGCCGGGCTCGAGGAGAGTCGATTACGAAGCGCCAAAGAAGTAGCCGGCTATCACATCAAGGCCACCGACCAGGAAGCAGGGCACATCGATGACTACGTGGTCGACCGTGACACTTGGGTGATTCATTCAATCGTGATCGATACCTCGAACTGGCCTGGTGGCAAGACGGTCGTGCTGCCGCGAGAGCGGATAGAGCGAGTTGATTGGTCTACCAAGCAGATTTTCGTCAACATGACCAGCCACGAAGTGCGCAACAGCCCGGAATTCAGCGAAGCCAGCTTGAGCCGGAGACTGTAAGGCGACATTTGGCATGCCCGGCACCCAGCCAGGGACATCCAGGGCAGAGGACAAGTTCTGTTTTCCTTGTCGTCCTTGCTGTCCTTACTGTCCTTGGTTGGGCGCCGGGCAAATGACGGAGAACATATGTGCAATCGCCTTTTGTTTCGATTCAGGTTCTTGTTGGTTCTGATTTTGGCCGGTTCATTCACGGTCGTGAGCGTGAAGGGACAGGAATACTTCGGACGTAACAAAGTTCGCTATCAAAAGTTCGACTTCAAGGTCATGAAGACCGACCACTTCGACATCTACTACTACGAGGAGGAGCGGGAGGCAGTAGCGGAAGCGGCGCGTCTGGCTGAGCGCTGGTACACGCGTCTGTCACAGGTCTTGCAGCACGAGCTGACCAGTCGTCAGCCTCTGATCCTTTACGGCAGTCATCCTGCCTTTCGTCAGACCACTGCTATTCCCGGAACCATCGGTGAAGCAACCGGTGGTGTGACCGAAGCTCTCAAGCGCCGGGTAGTCCTGCCGATGTCCGGTCCCATGCGGGAAACCGATCACGTACTCGGGCATGAAATCGTCCACGCCTTTCAGTACGACATGACTGGTCAAGGGCAAACCGGGCTCGGGTTTGAAGCCCCCGGGGCTCTGCGGCTTCCCCTGTGGTTTATCGAGGGAATGGCGGAATACCTTTCGCTGGGGCCCGTCGATTCTCTGACCGCCATGTGGATGCGGGATGCGGTCCGAACTGAAAAACTGCCTACGATTGAGGATCTCGAAGATCCGCGCTTCTTCCCCTACCGTTACGGCGAGGCCCTTTGGGCTTACATTGGGGGTCGGTTTGGCGACCAGGTCATTGGTCAGATCCTGCGGGCTGCGGGAAGAACCGGCGATGCCCGGGGTGCGATGGAGAGAATCCTCGACGTCTCCACCAAGGATCTGACCGAGGGCTGGCACGCGGCCACCCGTGCCGCATATGAGCCGATCCTCGACGCGACCTTGCCCCCGACTGAGTACGGGCAGACACTGGTCTCGCGCAAGAAGAGGGGCGGAGAGATGAACGTGAGTCCGTCGATCAGCCCGGACGGGAAGTGGGTCGTTTTCTTCTCCGAGAAGGACCTTTTATCGATCGATGTCTTCCTGGCTGATGCCCAGACAGGCGAGATCAAACGCAAACTGACTTCGACGGCCATCGATCCCCACTTCGAGAGCCTGCAGTTCATCAACTCGGCAGGCGCCTGGAGCCCGGACAGCCGTCAAATCGCGATCGGTGCAATCGGGCATGGAAGGCCGCTCCTGACAATTATCGACGTTGAAAGCGGGGATAGAGCCAAGGAAATCCGATTTTCGGAATTGGGTGAGATTTTCAATCCCACCTGGTCGCCGGATGGCCGTCGGGTGGCGTTCTCCGCGATCGTCGGCGGGTTGATGGACCTGTTCGTTGTCGATCTTCAAACAGAAAAAGTGCGCCGTCTGACGGACGACATCTATGCAGAAGTCCACCCAGACTGGTCGCCTGACGGCCGGCAGATTGCTATCGCTACCGACCGCTTTTCGAGCGATCTTGGGGATTTGCGCTTCGGTGAGATGAAGCTCGCCTTGGTGGATGCCGCGAGTGGTGAGGTTCAGCCCCTGCCGGCGATGCGGGAGGGTCGACAGACCAATCCCCAGTGGGGAAGAGACAACTCGACTCTTTACTTTGTATCGGACCACACCGGCATACCTAATGTTTACCTCTACCGCATGGACGGGAGCGCGTTCGCGCAAGTGACGAACCTGCAGACGGGCGCCACCGGTATCGCGAAGCTGAGCCCGGCGCTCACCGTTGCAAGCGGCAGCGGGAGAGTGCTCTTCAGCAGCTTCGAGGCCGGCGAGTACAACCTCTACGTGCTCGACTCAGCGAAGGCCAGCGCGCGGCAGTCAGCCGCGACTCTGCCAGGGAACCCGGCTTTCCTGCCTCCCGGACAACGAACCACCCAGACCGTGGCGTCGTTACTGCGTTCGCCTGCGACCGGATTACCGCGGACCAGGAATTTCCAGATCTCCAATTACGATCCTGACCTGTCGCTTGATTACGTCGCTCAGCCCACCGTAGGTGTCGGGGTCAGTAACTTCGGGACCTTTGTGGGGGGCGGCACGGGACTCCACTGGAGCGACATGCTTGGATTTCACAACCTGACGACCGTCTTCGAGGCGGGCAACTATGGCGGGAATATCGCCAACGATTTCACCGCTCTCATCGGATATGGGAACCAGCGGGGGCGCTGGGATTGGGGAGCCGTCGGAGGGCAGGTCCCATTTGTCACGGGGGATTACCGCCAAGGCGCGACCATTGTCGACGGGCAAGAGGTGCTGGCCGAGCAGGTTGTCCGATACTGGCAGATCGATCGCGAGATCCAGGGACAATTGGCCTACCCCTTCAGTGAAGCGCAGAGGCTCGAGTTCGGGGGAGGTTTCCGCAACATCTCCTTCGACTCTGAGACGCAGACGGACTTTTTCTCCCCCATTACCGGCGAGTTCCTGGGGCGGAGTGAAGAAGATTTGCCCACGCCGGAGGCGATCAACCTCGGGACCGCTAGTGCCGCTCTCGTCTATGACACGAGCGTGTTCGGCGGCACCAGCCCGGTGATCGGGCAGCGCTACCGATTCGAGGTCGAACAGGTGGGCGGCAATCTGCTCTTCACCAATGTTCTGGCTGACTATCGGCGTTACTTCATGTTCCTGCGTCCCTTGACGCTCGCCGGTCGTTTCATGCACTACGGTCGTTATGGTTCCGATTCGGAAGACCCCAGGATGCAGAGCATGTTCGTAGGCTATCCGTCGCTCATCCGTGGTTATGATCTCGGCTCGTTCAGCACCGATGAGTGCCAGCCGACAACGCCGGGAGACGGGAGTTGCCCCGTTTTCGATCAGTTGATTGGAAGCAGGCTGGCGGTGGCCAATCTCGAGCTCAGGATGCCGGTCTTCGGTCCGTTGGGGCTCATCCCAAGCCAGGGCTTTATCCCCATCGAGACCGCGTTGTTCTACGATGCCGCCATGGCCTGGACAAGGAGCGCGGGAGCTCAATTCGGCGACCGGGACCCGGTGAAGAGCTGGGGCGGATCACTACGTATCAATCTGCTGGGATTTGCGGTCGCCCAGGTCAGCCTGGTCCGCCCGCTCGACCGGCCGCTGAAGAATTGGATCTGGGAATTCAGCATGACGCCGGGATTCTGAGACGCGTGCGAAGTGGGCAAGCCATGCTTGGGCCCTGCATATCTCTGAACCAGCTCGCTCATCCTGAACAGGCGGCGGCGGGATCTCAGCGGCGGTTGGGTGACTCGCCGCTTTTTGGCGAGTCACTCAACCGCCGCTGAGATCCCGCCTCCGCACTCCCCTGAGAGTCAACGCAAATGCAGGGCCTCAGAGGCCAGTTTTCTACCCGCCTTCTCACCCCCACCGTTTGATTCCTGTATTGCCTCTTTTCCACCCGGGATGATTTAATAACTACCTGTCGTCTTCAACACACCGCAGAGGTTCTAATGTCTGAAAATCCGAGCCGGGAGCAGCTTCTTCAGCTGAACGAAGCGCTTCGTCGCGAAATCGAAGAACGAAAGCGCGTCGAAGCGGTTCTCAAACAGAGCCAGGAACGGCTTGCGACTGCCCAGCGCATCGCTCATGTGGGTAACTGGGACTGGGATATTCCGAACAATCATCTTTTCTGGTCGGAGGAAATCTATAGGATCTTTGGCCTTGAGCCGGAAAAAACCGCGACGACGTATGAAGCCTTCCTTTCCAGCGTCCATGGCGAGGACCGGGACTTCGTAATCGAATCAGTCAATCAGGCACTTCACGAAGGCAAGCCCTACCACATCGATCATCGAATCGTCCTCCCGTCCGGTGAGATGCGGATCGTCCACGAACACGCGGAAGTCACCCGCGACCAAACTGGCAAGGCCACTCGAATGCAGGGGACCGTCCAGGATGTCACGGATAGCAGGCGTGCCGAGGAGGCCGTCAGGACCAGCGAGGAGTTGTTGCGCACCGTCCTCCACGCGCTTCCCGTCGCCGTCTGGATCCTCGACGAGGAGGGCCAGGTGCTGAGCCGGAATCCGGCCGGTTCGAAAATCTGGGGAGAGGACCCCCCTGACCTCGAGGGACTGAAAGACTTCGGCCGCTACAAGGGTTGGTGGCCTGATACAGGCAAAAGGCTCAAATCGCGGGAATGGTCAGCCGCCCGCGCGATCAAAAAAGGCGAAACCGTCCTGGGGGAGATTGTCGAAATAGAATCGTTCGACGGGCAGCGCAAGACCCTGAGCAACTCGGCTGTACCGCTGCGGGCTGCCGACGGCGCTATCCGCGGTGCGATTGTGGTTGGGGAAGACATCACCGAAAGGGCCAGCGTTCAGAAGGCTCTCCGGTACAGTAACACCCTGCTCGAGTCTTCCCGGAAGGAATTGCGGACCTTAACGGCCCATCTGGACCTCGAAATCGAGGAGGAACGCAGACGTATCGCCCAGGAACTTCACGATCAACTCGGGCAGAGTCTGATCGCCTCCAAGATTGCCCTCAACATGCTCGGAATGGGGAAACCAGAGCATGAGCGCCTGCGGGACCAGATCGGCGAAATCATCAGCCTGATAGACCAGACTATCCAGTCAGTCAAGCGTATAGCCCTCGACCTTCGCCCCTTCGTCCTCGATCATCTCGGATTGGTTGCCGCCATCGAGTCCGAACTGCATAAGTTCGAAGAACGGACCGAGATTTCCTGCGTATCTTATCTGCCTCAAACCGAGTCGGTTCAGCTTGCCCCGGTCACTTCCATGAGCCTGTTCCGGATCTTCGAGGAAGCGCTTTCAAATATACAGAAGCATGCGCGTGCGACCCAGGTCATTGTGCGACTGGAAGCACGCGCCGGGCGACTGCTGCTCGAAGTCCACGACAACGGGAAGGGAATCGATGATGTGGTCATCCTGGCGCCTGACTCACTCGGGATTGCCGGGATGCGAGAGCGGGTTGCGCGCTTGGGCGGCGATCTGTGCATCGAAACCAACGATTGCGGTGGCACCTCTGTCATCGTCAGCCTGCCGTTTGAAGGGGGAAGACACGAACAGGCACGGACCAACACGGACTGACAAGGACGAGCGACTCGTCCGCTCGTCTCGTCTCGGTCCGCTGTCTTCAGCTTCACAACATTTTAAAGAAATCGTTCCCCTTATCGTCCACGAGGATGAACGCCGGGAAATCCTCGACTTCGATTTCCCACACCGCTTCCATGCCCAGCTCCGGGTAGTCCAGTACTTTGACCGACCGGATGTTTTCCTTCGCTAAGATCGCGGCCGGGCCACCAATGCTGCCAAGGTAAAAGCCCCCGCGTTTTTTACAGGCTTCCGTCACCTCGGCCGAACGATTGCCCTTGGCGATCATGACCATCGACCCGCCATTCGACTGGAAAAGGTCCACGTAAGGATCCATTCGCCCGGCTGTCGTCGGGCCAAAGGAGCCTGAAGGCATCCCTTTTGGTGTTTTCGCGGGTCCGGCATAGTAGACCGGGTGTTTCTTGAAGTAGTCCGGCAATCCCTCTCCTCGGTGGAGCCTTTCTTTGAGCCTGGCGTGAGCGATGTCGCGCGCCACCACCATGCGGCCGGAAAGAGAGAGGCGAGTTTTTACCGGGTATTGACTGAGGTGTCGCAGTATTTCCGCCATGGGACGGTTCAAGTCGATCTTGACCGGAGGCACTGTCTGCTCTTCTCCGGCGTTGAGCAACCATCTGGCGGGATTTTCGTCCTGCTGTTCAAGCCAGATGCCATCGCTCGTGATCTTTGCCTTGATGTTACGGTCCGCCGAACACGAAACGCCGATGCCCACGGGACACGAGGCACCGTGCCGGGACAGTCGGATGACACGGATGTCATGCGCGAAATACTTGCCGCCGAATTGCGCGCCGAAACCCGAGGCGTAGGCCGCCTGAAGCAGTTCCTGTTCGAGTTCGATGTCGCGAAAGGCGCGCCCTCCCTGATTGCCGGTGGTCGGGAGAGTATCAAGATATCCCGTGGAGGCCAGTTTCACGGTTTTCAAGCAGGCTTCCGCGCTTGTTCCGCCGATAACACACGCCAGGTGATAGGGAGGACAGGCGGCCGTCCCCAGTGACTTCATTTTCTCAACGAGGAAAGCTTTCAGGCTGGCCGGATTCAGCAGCGCCTTTGTCTGCTGAAACAGAAAAGTCTTGTTGGCCGATCCGCCGCCTTTGGCAATAAACAGGAACCTGTAGTCATCGCCGGGTGTCGCGTAGATGTCGATCTGCGCGGGCAAGTTACAGCCGGAGTTCTTCTCCTCGTACATCGACAATGGGACAACCTGTGAGTACCGGAGGTTTTCTTGCGTGTAGGTCTGAAAGATCCCGGCGCTCAGCGCTTCATGATCGTCACTGCCAGTCAGCACGAACTGTCCTTTTTTGGCAATCACGATGGCGGTTCCGGTGTCCTGACAAAACGGCAGTTGCCCCTCGGCGGAAATGACCGCATTCTTGAGCAGGGTCCGGGCGACAAACTTGTCGTTGTCGGAAGCAGCCGGATCCTTCAGGATGCAGGCGACCTGTGCATTATGAGAGGAGCGCAGGTAGAAGGACACGTCGCGCATCGCCTGCCTGGCAAGTAGCGTGAGCCCTTCCGGCCGTATCACCAGGAACTGATGGCTGCCCAGTTGCTCCAGACTCGTGTATTCGTCGGAGAGGAACTTGTACTCTGTCTTATCCTCGTCGAGCGGGAACGGATCCTGATAAGTGAATTCAGTCATAGCGCCCCGATTATAACCTCTTCAGGATCTGCTCTAGAATCAAGCGATGGTCGGTCGCGTGATCGCGAAGTACCGGGAAGCCTATTCGGGCTTGCCTAAGGGCGTGTGGATGCTTGCCGGGGTTGAGTTCGTGAACCGGGCCGGAACCATGGTGCTGTTTTTCCTCACTCTCTACACCACGAGACACCTGGGGTTCAGTCTCCCCCGAGCCGGACAGATCCTCGCCGCGTACGGCATGGGATCCTTGATCGGCACCTATCTGGGTGGTCATCTATGCGACAGGATAGGCGCTTATCATGTTCAGAGGCTAAGCTTGGGTTTCAGCGCCATTTTCTTGATACTGCTCGGCCTGCCGGAGTCTTTTGCGCCCTTGATGGTTTTGGCTTTTTTATTGGGCGCGGCCGCCGAGGCACTTCATCCCGCCAACCTGACCGCCGTCTCCCAGCTCTGTCCCCCGGAGATGCGAACGAGAGGATTTTCTCTCAGCCGGCTGGCCGCCAACCTGGGGCTAAGCATAGGACCGGTGGTGGGAGGGTATCTGGCGCTGTTCGATTATAAATGGCTTTTCTGGGCTGATGGCCTGACGAGTCTCGTAGCCCTGGGTCTCTTTCACGCCTTTTTTGCCACCCAGGCGGGACCTGCTTCGGCTCATTACGAGAATGCTCGTCCCGAAAGATCTCCCTGGTCGGATCGAGTTTTCCTCCTGATCTGGGCGCTGTCGTTTCTGGTAGCAGTCGTCTTCTCCCAGCTGTTCGCCACGTTTCCGCTCTATATCAGGGAAGTGTACCAGCTGAAGGAAAACGCCATTGGGCAGCTGATCGCCGTCAATACCGTTCAGATTGTCCTGATCGAAATGCTGATCATCCACGCTTTGCGCGGACACGAACCGGCCCGGGTTGCGCGAGTTGGAGTTCTCGCCCTCTGTGCAGGATTCGCACTGATGCCTCTCGGGCGCGGTTTCCTCTATGGGGCGTTTACGGTCGTCGTCTGGACCTTCGGCGAGATCCTCACCCTGCCTCTCCTGGTCACGCTGGTGGCGGGTCGGGCTGGCCCGACAGGGCAAGGCAGGTACCAGGGGCTGCTCACTCTTTCTTTTGCCTTGGCGACGATCGTGGGCCCCCTGGTTGGGTCCTGGGTCTACAATTCGGCAGGTCCCGACACTCTCTGGTTCGGCTGCGGCGTGCTCGGTATCGTTCTGGCTGCCGGATTTACGCTGCTCATCGCGATAAGTGACAGGGAAAAATAAGGGGGCGTGCTGGAGGCGCGTTACAGAGCCGCGGGTGGGAGGCGTGCCGTAGGGTGGGTTTCGAATCCGGCCGCCGTTGTTGCGGGCGGATTGAAACCCACCACGTGCATGATCGTGCTCGAAAGCGCGTGGCGCGACCGTGACTGGTGGGTTTCAATCCGCCCGCAACAACGGCGGCCGGATTCGAAACCCACCCTACGGCACGCCTCCCCCGCGGCTCTGTAACGCGACTCCAGGCCGGTCCTTGGCAAAAAAGGCGTCAACTACGACGCCGGCACTGCATAGACCCGGCCGTCCAGCGCTCCGAAATAGACCACGCCATCGGCAACCGTCGGCGAAGAGACGACTCCCTGGAGGAAGTGGTCAGGCAGACGACCCGTCTGAAATCGCCAGACTTCACGACCGGTTTTCGCATCTACGGCGTAAAAATCACCCCCGGCGTTCGAGTGCCGCTGAGTACTCCGGGCGGCCCCTATATAGACTGTGCCGTTGGCGACGGCCGGAGAGCACCACGAGTAACCGGCTGTCTTGAATCCCCACTTGCGCTGTCCGTTCTTCAAATCGATCGCAAACAGATGCAGGAAATCCGAGCTGCCGACATAGACCGTGCTCGAGTCGACGACAGCGCTCGATTCGACCCAAGAACCGAAGTAATTGAAGCGCCATTTCTCCTGGCCGGTTGTCGCGTCCAAGGCGAAAACGTACGGATATCGGCTGCCGATCACCAGGACATCCCCGGTGACGATGGGGCTAGCCTGCACGATGCCCTTCGTGTCGAATTTCCACTTCTCCTCACCGGTCGCGGCATTTAGCGCATAAACAAAATTGTCCCAGCTGGCGAAATAGACGGTGCCCCCCACGACTCGCGGAGACGACCGGACAGAGTCCCCCGCGGTGTAATGCCACTTTTCCTGCCCGCTTGCCATGTCGACCGCGTAAAAGTTGGAGTTTCCGCTGCCGACGAAGACAAGCCCGTCCGCGATTGCGGGCGAAGATTGGAGATAATCCCACCGGCTGTCGCTGTCCCCCAGAACGGTGTGAGGAACGAGCGCGGTATGGGTGTCAAACTTCCACTTAAGCTTCCCTGACGTGCGGTTGAGCGCGTAGAGATAACCGTCATCGCTCAGGAAACAAACCGCTTCCGAGCTGACAGCCGGCTTTGATCGTATTCCTTTGCCCGCCTGAAAACGCCACTTTTCGCTGCCTGTTCTGGTGTCCAACGCGTACAGAAATCCGTCGTCGCTGCCGACGTACAAGACTCCCTGCGCCACTGTCGGACTGCTCCAGACTTCAGCTTGAGTGGGGAAGGACCACTTGGCGTTCACTTGACGAAAGCTCGTTTTCTCAGGCGGCACTGGTGTCGTCTCGGCGGTCTTTTCCAGGGCCAAAGGCAGCTTCAAGTCGGGCACTCCCATCGGCCCGAAGTCGAGGTTTCCGGATATTCTGGCGCCCGTTATTGTCCCGGTGAAGAGGACGGTTTTCACCTCGTTGTCCGTCAGCGTCGCCTTGCCTATTGGAATTCCCTTCAAATCCCAGTCATCGCAGAAGAAGCTGGCCTGGAGCTCGTTGTTCTCGTTCTTGAATTCAAATCCCACTGAAACCGCGTTGCCAGAGTCGTTAAGGACTCCCGACCAGCGACCGACGACCGCTTCCGGCGATGCTGCGCCGACGAAGCTGGCAAAGCAGCCCAACAGAGTCAGCAGGACCGGTGCCCCTTCTCTTTTCTTCATGCGACCTCCCTGGATAGCGAAGATGACTCTCTTTACGAGAATCGCGATGTTTTTGTTCGCTGAAATGGGGGCGGATCACAAGCGCTAACTTGAATGTAGGCGTGCTGCGGCGTGCCATTCGCTTTACAGAGCCGCGCACGGAGTGAAGGGCTGCGGAGCGCTTTCTGCGAAGCGGCCTGGAGCGGAGTAAGCGGGACCACCCAACTCAGCGGCGGTTGAGTGACTCGCCGTTGTGTGGCGAGTCGTATCGAAACCCCGCGCCTCTGAAGTAACGGTAGTTGCGTCTTCTTAGTGCTGGCCGCAACCGCTGCTCTTCAGAGGCGCGGGGTTTCGATACGACTCGCCACACAACGGCGAGTCACTCAACCGCCGCTGAATTGGCCCTTCTTGTGACGCGGCTCTATAACCGCTTCTCTAGTCTTTAGGCTAAACTGGCAGCGTGAAGAAGGTCGACGCGGTAGTGATCGGGGGTGGACCGGCGGGCTCCACTGCAGCATTCGTCCTCGCCCGGGCGGGCGCATCTGTCGTTGTGATCGACGCCGCGCTTTTCCCGAGGGACAAGCTGTGTGGCGGCCTGCTGAGCCGTCGGACCGAGAAGACCTACAGCCGTATCTTTAGAACGCCCTGGGACAGTGTGATTGAGTGCACCTCGCGGGGAGCGGCGTTCTTCGACGGCCACCGCCTGGTTCAGTCCGTCGAACACACGCAGCCGATTCACTTCACCTCGAGAACCGAATTTGATGCCCACTTGCTCTCGCTGGCCTCCAAAGCCGGGGCGGTCATCCAGGAAGGACGGCGCGTTCTCAGCGTCAATCGAGACGATTCAAGCGTGCAGCTGGTAGGAAGCGAAACCATCGAAGCGGATTTCATCATCGGATGTGACGGAGTGACCAGCCGGGTGGCCCAGAGCATCAAACTTCCTCCGCTGACGCGATCGGGACTTGCTGTCGGAATGGAGCTGCACCTCCCCAGAGCTGCGTTCCACAGGCAACCTGAGAAGCCCGAAATCTACTTTCGGGTCGCGCGGTGGGGTTACGGCTGGCTTTTCCCCAAGCGCGATTGCCTGACCATCGGCCTCGCCGGTCTGGTTGAGAAAAACAGTAATCTGAAGGACCGGTTTATAGACTTTGTCAAAGAGTTGAACCGAGGCGAACTTCCCGCGGTACCGTGGAAAGGGCATCCGATTCCCTTTGGCAATCACCGAAGCCGCCCTGGTCGAAACAACATCCTGCTTGCCGGCGATGCGGCCGGGCTGGTAGAGCCGGTTACAGGCGAGGGGATCGCTTTTGCTATCGAAAGCGGCGGTTGTGCTGCGAAAGCGGTCCTGGCCGCTGCAAGTCTTGGTGACCCCTCTTCGGCCCTTTCGCTTTACTCACGTCAGTACGCGGGTATCACAACGCAGTTCCGACATGCCCGGATGATGCGACGCCTCGTTTTTCCTGCTGTAACGCAGCCAATCTTCCTCCGGGTCCTCGCTCGCAGCCGTTCCGTCGCCTCACGCTACCTCGACCTTCTTGCCGGTGAAATCGATTACGAGACCTACGCTCGATTCCTGATTAAGGTTCTCATTCGTCGCTTATTGGTTTAGTCTTGAATCAGGACGGTTCAACCTCGAACCCCCTGAGATCCTGACTCGCCGCGCATTATGGATCCATTTAAACCTGGTCTTTTGGACAGGCTTGCCCCGCTTCCCCGAAAGGTCGCCGTACTTCGGGCTTCCCGCCTGGGTGACTTCGTTTGCGCGACGCCTGCCTTTCGTGCGTTGCGGGCGGCCCTTCCCCAGGCGGAGATCGTGTTTGTCGGCCTCCCTTTCATCGCGCCGCTGGCGACACGCCTGGCCTGTTTTGATCGCTTCCTTCCGTTTCCCGGCGCCCCGGGAATGGCCGAGCAGCTCTTCCACGCAAGGAACCTGACCGCGTTTCTCAAAAGCGTCCAAGACGAGGAATTTGACCTGGTGATTCAGATGCACGGTTCCGGGGTCTTCTCTAACCCCATCGCCCTCTCGTTCGGCGGACGGGTTACGGCGGGGTTTGTCCGGGCAGGCGATCCTCCCGGGCGGCTGGATGCGGCGCTGCCCTATCCGGCCGGGCTGCACGAGGTTCAGAAGAACCTGGCGTTGACAACCTTCCTCGGCGCTCGTTCTTTAGGTGAGGAACCCGATTATCCCGTGATGGACGAAGATCATGAGGAGGCCAGGCAGCTCTTGAAAACATCAAGGCCTCCGCTGATCGGAGTTCACGCCCGGGCCGAAGCCCTGACCAAGAGGTGGAGCCCCGGCCGTTTCGCGGTGGCTGCCTCCCGTCTTGCAGAGAGAAGAGGTGGGACAGCCGTTGTGCTCGGCGCCGGGGATCAGGAAGAGCGCGGGCTGTTAGAAGACCTAGCCGTGCCCTTCGTTGATTTGCGCGGCAGGACCTCGCTAGGTAGTCTCGGCGCCGTCATCGCCCGTCTCTCGGTCCTCCTCACCAACGATTCCGGCCCGGCTCACATCGCCTACGCTCTGCGAGTCCCGTCGGTAACGGTGTTCGGCAGTACGCTTCCCTCGGAATGGGCTTCGAGTGAGGTTTCCAGGCACGCGGTGGTCGTCCAGCCGATCGACTGCCGACCCTGCAATCTTGATGTCTGTTCCATCGGATACCAGTGCTTGGAGCAAGTGTCGGTGGATCAGGTGGTCGCCGCCGCCGACGGCGTGATGGATTTCAGTGTGAGGGACGGAGGTTTCTTTATAAATGGAACCGATCGACGCACTTTTACCGTTTAAGGTCAAAAAGATAGCGGTCGTCAGAGCGAACGGCATAGGAGACATGATTTTCGCTTTGCCGGCGCTCGCCGCTTTGCGTACAACTTACCCGATCTCGGAGATCGTGCTGTTAGGCAAGGAATGGCATGTTCAATTCTTCCGAAATCGACCGGGACCGGTTGATCGGGTGATCCCGATTCCCGCGTACCCGGGTGTGGGGGCTTACGAGGACGTCAGCGACGATCGGCCGGAGCTGGACGACTTCTTCCAGGCTATGTACCACGAACATTTTGATCTTGCTCTGCAGTTGCATGGAGGAGGCCGCCATTCCAATCCTTTTGTCCGCCGCCTCGGCGCGCGGCTGACGGCCGGGCTCCGAGCCCCGGATGCCATAGGGCTTGATCGTTGGATTCCGTACGTCTATTTCCAGCCTGAAGTGATCCGTTACCTGGAAACGGTGTCTCTCGTCGGAGCCAAACCCGTCGGGCTGGAGCCGGAGGTCTGTGTTACCGCCAAAGATGTCGAGGAGAGCTTTGGGGCGGTGCCGCCCGATGATCGGCCACTCGTTGTGATGCACCCCGGCGCGACGGACGGCCGGAGACGCTGGTCCACGGCCAAGTTCGCCGCCGTCGGCAATGTCCTTGTCGACCAGGGTTTTCGAATCGTCGTAACCGGGATTCCTGACGAGGAAGACCTGATCCGATCGGTCCTTCAGCCCATGAACTGCCGGGCGGAAGGCGTTTCGACACTCTCGCTCGAGGCGCTGGCCGGCCTGCTGTCTCGTGCCAGGCTGACGGTCTCGAACGACTCCGGGCCGCTGCATCTAGCTGGGGCCGTGGGTGTCCCCACAGTAGGAATATACTGGTGCGGAAACGTGATCACAGCCGCCCCTCTCAGCCGCGCTCGCCATCGTCCGGTCCTGTCCTGGCGGCTTAACTGCCCTTTATGTGATCGAAACACAATCCACGACAACTGCGATCATCGCACGTCCTTTGTTGACGACATCCCCGTGAAGGAAGTGATCGCTCACTGTTTCGATCTACTGAATCTGCCGAGGGACTAAGGGAATTGACGATTGACGATTGACGATTGAACTCTTTGACGATTGAACCAGTGACACGATGTGACCTTAAGCGGCAATCGTCAATCGTCAATCGTCTATTCCTCTCTATTCTTCCCAGCGCGATGGTCTTCTGGCTGGCCGGCCGCCATCTCCGCCCTCGCGTGGACGGGCTTCGTTGACGGTCAGATTCCGGCCGTCCACCTCTTTGCCATTCAACTCGCGGATAGCGCGTTCCCCTTCCTCGCGGGAGGCCATCTCCACAAACCCAAACCCGCGCGACCGCCCGGTCTCCCGGTCAGTTATCAGAATGGCCGATTCGACCTGGCCGGTCTGGCTAAACAGCTGTTGCAGATCCGAATCCGACGTTCGGTAAGACAGATTCCCCACGTAAAGCTTCATGCTCATTGACACTCCTCCTCTGTACTTGACACTTCATAGTAGAGAGCCTTTGAAAGTCGTATGTATGACAGTAGAGGCAGGCCGCAACAGGCGAAGGCGGTGACGGGCAAGTTCCAAATACAACTACTCCTCGCAGACGTCAGAAGCTCTGATCATACCGGAGTCGGTTTGACCGGGATTTTCAGCCGGGTTTCAGCTGAAACAAGATTACGAAAATCATAGCGTACGTTTCAGGGGGACTACAAGCCGCAGGCCGGGGGCGGAGATGGAGTCGTGTTACCGAGCCGCGCACGGAGTGGGGGTGTTGAAGACTCACCCTACGGCACCCTCGCACCTCGGTTCAGAAATGCGTATGAAGATAAGCCTCTGCCTGCCTCTGCCCTGATCCTTATACGTATCTCAGAACCAGCCTGCGTCTCCTGAACCAGCCGCCGCACGTGCTTGTACTGTAAATATCAAAAACTTTTTGCTATTCAGAGGAACCTCGTGCCGAGGCCTCTCGTATATCTTTTCTAGAAGCTCGAATCCGCCCACCCCGCCCTGGTCACCCAGGGCTCAAACGAGGAGAGAAGTATGAAGCTGGGTTCTCCGACCGTTCGTGCGGCACTGGTCGTTTTGGTCTTGGTGTTGACCTCCTTCCCCTCCGCTTCCGTCCGTGCCCAGGATCTACGCGGCCATCGAGAAGCACGCGGCACCCTGATGGGCAGTGTCCAATTGCCTTCCGACATTGCCAAGTACCCGTCCTTCATTCAGGTCACACTCGATGGAGCCGATTATCACGAAACCACCACTGCGACTACCGGTGGTACCTTCATGTTCACCAATGTTCCCGCCGGGGATTTTTTCATCGAGGTACGATCGCGTGGCTATGACACGATCCGCACGGAGCTTCGTGGGTTTTCCGGGTCCAGTGAGGTTAGTGTCCCCTTGGGTACAGCCGCAAGCGACAATACCGACCGAGTTCCGCCTGGTTCCCCGACAATCAGTGTCCGTGCGCTGAAGGTTCCAGAGAAGGCCATGAAACTGGCTGGCCGTGCCCAGGAGGAGAGCGACAAACAACGCTTTGACAAGGCGGTTGAGTGGCTTCAAAAAGCGGTCAAAATCTGTCCCGAATTTGTCGAAGCCTGGAACAACATGGGTGTGAACTATCTGCGGATGAGCAGGCAAAAAGAGGCGGAATCGGCCTTTTTGAAAGCGCTTGAGGCCGAATCCAAGAACGTACCTGCTCTTCGCAATCTGGGCTTTCTTTATCTGAAGGCCGAGCGGTATCGTGAGGCGCTCCCGGTTTTGATGAAAGCTCGGGACGCACGGGGCGAGGAAGACCTTTATCTCGAGACTTACCTGGGTCACGCTCTGTACGGCACCGGACAGTATCAGGAAGCGGAAGCCGTCCTGAAACGGGCGATCAGGATCAACAACGACTTCCCCGCCGCACTTTACCCTCTCGCCTTGGCGCAAGTCCAATTGCATGAATACCAGGACGCCAGGCAAACCTTTGCCCGCTTCTTGCAGATGAGCGAAAAGGGAAGTGAAGCGGATCTTGCCCGATCGCTTGTGGCCCGCCTGGACCAGATGTTGGGTGAAGAGGAACAGAAATCGGCTGAGTAAGGTCTCGCGCTCAGAAAAGTCGAGAAATTACTGAAACCCAAGAGGCTTTGTTTGACTCTCAGTTAATAAGAGAGGGTGACATGCCTTTTGTCTTACTGGCCGTCATGTTTCTTTCTTCCTATGCTGCTGTCGCGGCTCAGGCCTCGGAGGAGATGAGCCGGGAAGAAATCCGGAAAGCGCAACAAGCGCTGAAACTAGAAGGGTTTGACCCGGGACCTCTGGATGGAATCATAGGGCCTTTAACCAGGGGAGCGGTGAGGAAGTTTCAGAGATCAAACAAGATACAGGTTACGGGAATGCTGGATCCGACAACCCGGGACCGGCTGGCCCAGATACTGGTCAAGAGGGCGCCGTCGTCTCCCGAGAATCTCAAAGTGCTTGAGATGAAAGGCGAGTAGTACAAACGGATCCCGCAAGGCGTTCACTATGCTGCCTGTCGCGATCGTCGGTGGAGGACCGGTCGGGCTGTTTCTCGCTTCCTGCCTTGGGCATTTCGGGGTTCAGTGCCGTGTGTTTGAACAGAGGCAAACTGTCTCCGGCCATTCCCGTTCGATCGGCATTCACCCGGTGTCTTTGGACCTGTTCGCCCGTCTCGGCCTGTCTGCTGAATTCCTTGCACGGGGCATCCGAGTCGCCAAAGGAGTGGCGTTCGATGACCGGGGCAGGGTCGCGGAGTTGAGCTTACAGGCTTGCGGGTCGAACTTCCCGTTTGTTCTCATCTTTCCTCAAAACGAAACCGAGAGGCTTTTGCAGGCTCACCTGCGCTCGAATCACCCCGAGTTTTTCTGTAGCGAGAGTCGGGTCGTGGGACTTACGGATACGGGCGCGCACGTCGAGATCGAATCCCTCGACTTCAGCGGTCGCCCTTCATCGATCCAGGCACGATTCGTAATCGGGTGCGACGGCAAGAGGAGCCTCGTGCGGCAAAGTGCGGGCATCCCTTTCGCCGGCGGTCCGTACCCGGACGGATTCGTCATGGGCGACTTCGATGACAATACCGGCTTCGGACCGAACGCAGCCATCTTCCTTCATTCGGAGGGTCTGATTGAGTCGTTCCCCCTTCCCTTTCAGAAGAGACGGTGGGTCATTCGGAGCGACAACGGCACTCGGCCGTTGGAAATCCCCGCCACACGCGAAGAGATTGAGTCGTTGGTCAGCAAACGGATAGGACACGACCTCCACAAATGCCGCAACTACATGGTCAGTCGATTTCAGGCGGAGCATTTTCTGGCGCCGGTTCTCTACCGTGGCCGAGTCGTACTCGCCGGAGACGCCGCCCATGTCGTGAGTCCGATCGGAGGCCAAGGGCTCAATCTCGGCTGGCTGGGTGCCTGGCGTCTGGCCGAGCAACTGCGGGAGATAGTCCAAGGGGAACTGCCCCACCGCCTGGGGTTTGCACGGTACAATCGGGCGCAGCGACGTGCCGCCCGTCGGGCGACTCACCGGGCGGAGCTGAACATGACTCTCGGGCGTAAACGAACCCGTGTCTCACTCCGCAATTCCCTCGTCCGTTTGCTCCTGCAGGCGCCGGTCGACCGCCTGACAGCGCGTCTGTTCACGATGCACGGGCTGTATTCCTGGCCGATCTAGTGGACAAAGTGGACGCTATGGACGAGGTGGACGCTCAATCCGCACCCTGCTTTTCCAGGAACCGCTCCCACAGGTCGGTCCGCGTGCCCATCAGCAGAAACACCGAAGGTCTTAGCCCGTAGAACTCGAGCTGAAAGCGGTCGTCGAGCTTCCCGGACAATTCCGGCTGTATCTCAGGAGTCGTGATGACGATGGCGGGAACCGCGTCCTTCGGGACTCGTTCAGCCTCTTCCCAATAGCCTACCTTCGGAAAACGCCGCAGATACCAGGGGAGAGGCCAGGCGCTGTAGGGGTCGGCAATGACTTCAATCAGCATTTCGCGGCCCTCCGGCGCCACCGCAGCAATCTGCTCGACCCTGCGAACGAGGTTCAGAAAGTCAGTGCCCGTCTGGGAGTATACGTATGGATTCCCGGGGTCGGCGAAATATCGGAAATTGGCTTCCACCGAGAGCCAGGTCAAATGCACAAGACCCGCGGCGAGCAGCAAGCCGCTCAGCACCCGGATAGCACCGCGACTAGCGTTCAAGATGGAGGCGGCTCCGAAGCCAGCCAGAAGAATGAAGCCATGATGGAAGGAAAGCAGGCACCAGGGGGTTTTGTAAGAGATGGCGGAATAAACCACGGTCAAAACCACTGAGTAGACGGACAGGAAGCGCACGAGCCGGGTGCTTCCAACGTCCGAATAGGGCCGAAGCCAGGCGAGAACGATGCCGGCCAAGGCCAAAGCCAGGATGAATCCCTCGGTCCAGTGCGGCCCACGGCCCTCGTGGGTATAGATGAGGGCTTTCAGATAGAAGTACCAGGGATGCAGGTGGAAGCTGTCGGCCAAGCCCCGCGACCAGTAAATACTAAAGCTTCTGAAGATGTCTACGAGCCCCCGGGGGTGCGTGAAGAAAGAGCTGAGAAGGACTGCCGCCGTGGCGAGCGCCGGGAGGATCAGCCAGGCGAGGTGCCGCCTGACCAGGGTCGAAACTGCACGTCGAGCCCCGGGCCAGTCGGTTGCCGCAACAGCAGCGAGCCCGACTGCTCCGGCAAAGTACGCGAGAACACTCGTTTCCTTCGTGGCGAACATCAGAGCTAGACAGATCCCGGTCAGCGCGGCTTTTCCGGCGGACGGCCGCGAGAAATAGAGCCAGCCGGAGATGATCGCCCCGAAAGTGAAGAAAACGAGGAGCGTCTCCTGGATATAGAAACGGTTGTAGTAGACCATTGCCGGCGAGACGGCGGTCATGCCTCCGGCGAAGGCGAGTACTGGAGTCGCGAGCGAGCGGCGCAAAAAGAAGAGCATCGGGACCAACGCCACTCCAAAGAGAGCCGGCACCAGGCGGAATGTCACTTCTGTTGTCTGCGAGAAATCCCGTCCGGCCGTGAGCCAGGCCAGAGGCAGCGACAAGTAGTAGAGGGTGGGGCCGTGGTGATCTTTCGGATCGTAGCGATAGGTGCCGGTCTCCAGCAGCATGCCTGTCCTAACCGCCTGGTTGGCCTCGTCGTGATGCATCGGACGGAGGTCGAGTTGCCAGACTCGCAGGAAAAGCGCCAAAAGCGAAACGGCGGCCAGGATGCTGAGGAGGAGGAAGGTTGTGCGCCGGAATGCGTGGGGCTTAAGGGTCGATCGCGAATCGGAGATCACGGATTGTCGAGCCAGGAGTCAGACGTGAGAAGGGATTATCTCCATTCTGACTCCTGACTCCTGACTTCTGACTTCTGCTTTCTGCTTTTCTAGCCCACCTTGCCGTAGACTTCGACTTCGGTCATGTGGTTCATTTCGTTGGCGGTGTTGCCTTTGCTGTACAGGCGGAGATACCGGCCCTTGACACCTTTGGCATCGAAGATCTTTCCGAAGTACTCCTCGATGTACTCTTTCTCCTTCCCCACACCGAGACCGGAGGAATTGTCGTGATCATTGTTGAAGACGGTCTTCACGCCGGTGGTAAAGTCCTTATCGTCAGAAACCTGAATCACCACATCTCGATAGACTCGTGCCTCGTTGTGAAAGTGCCACACCACGAGGCTGTAGATGGTTGACGGTTTCTGGAGGTCGATCTGGACCCACTGAGTGCCGGGTCCAAATTCCACGTAGCTGCCCTCGACGCCTTCCTTGTCACCATCGGTAACCTGATCGATTTCGCCGATGACCGGTTCGGTGTCGCTGGCCGTCACGGGCTTATTCAGCGCGATATTCTTCGTTCCGGCGGGCACCATGATGAATGTCGGCGGAGGACCGGTGCGGGCAGGCTCGAGATTGGGGGTCTTCAAATTCTTGGGCGTGCCAATGAACCTTGGCTTCGGTAGCACGAGCTCCACCTTCGCTTTTACGGGCGTCTGGGCATAGATCATCACGCAGAGCCCCAAGGCGGACAGAGCCATAAAAAGATAACGTAACGTTCGATTCATCATAGCTATATCATCCCTTCTCGATGTTATCCGAATCAACCCCAATAATGGAGATTCACAAATTACGAATCAGTTGCTGCAATCTTCACAGCACGGGCCCGAAACTCGGGCGTAGCAATCGCCTCGTCGGCAAAAGCACCAAGGATTCCCTGGCGGGGGACAATGACCAGCCCCCCGACGGCGGGCATGGACTTGCACACCTCCATCACTTCGTTGGTGGACATGACCATGAAAGCCGTGGAGAGCGCGTCGGCGACGGCAGCGGACGGCGCCAGCGACCAGGCCGCCAGCTGTTCCCGTGCTGGGTACCCGGTTCGTGGATCCAGGATATGCTCGCCTTTGAGCCTCTTGCTTGACCCGCTGAGAGCCTCGTTTCGAATCCTCACGGTCCCGAAACCGACCGCCTCGCGCCACTCGCCCCCGGTTCCGAGCACCCAGCCCTCCTCGCCTGGCGCTGAAGAGCGTGGAGAACCGATCGCGAAAGCCGTGCTCGTTCCTGAATGAATAACAGCCGATTCGATACCCCAGTCCTGCAGAATCTCGACCCCCCGGTCGAGCGCGTAGCCTTTACCGATGCCGCCCAGGTCAAGTCCTACGGGTCCCGCCTCGTGTGCGCCTTTAGCCGGGGCAACGGTGACCGTCAAATTCTCACGATCAAGCTGAATCCTCTTCAGGCCGACGCGTGCCAGGGCCTTGGCGCGTTGCCTGTCGGTTATGTTGAGGAGAACGCCGTTTTCACCGCGAAGCGAGTTCATCAGCGGCCCGACCGTAGGATCGAATGCCCCTCCCGTCTTGTCGTGCATCTCCTGCGCGATCGCGAGGCACTCGAACAGGTCAAGGGTGACTTTCATGGACTGGCCGGGCTGGAGTCGATTGACCTGCGACAAATCGCTGGTAGGCCGGAACCGGGTGAGAAGCGTCTCCAGGCGATCCACCTCGGCGAAGACCGCCTGTGCCGCCTGTCCGGCGTACGTCGCGTCGTCCTCGTCGATCATGACCTCAAAGTAAGTCGCCATTGCCTGGTGGGCAAAGCGATGGAAAGGCGATGCCACGGTTATTGTCCCTCTCGTCGGGCTCGGACAAGGGCTTGGCGGAGTCGCGTTACAGAGCCGCGCACGCAGTGCAGGGCTGCGCAGCGTTTTACAGCGGAGCCGCCTGGAGCGGAGTAAGCGGGACCACCCAACGAGCCTCTAAGGCACGTTGGGTGGTCCGCTTACTCCGCTCCAGGCGGCTCCGCTGTA
>Ga0105104_10000706_pt1 | contig 25815 bp, 22 predicted proteins | sample PPLLaktember2015_3_FD_87034 | JGI IMG/M metagenome (GOLD analysis project Ga0105104, IMG submission 87034) | Freshwater sediment microbial communities from Prairie Pothole Lake near Jamestown, North Dakota, USA - PPLs Lake P7 Core (6) Depth... | ecosystem: Environmental > Aquatic > Freshwater >...
CTCCGAATGGCGTGGACCTGGAGCGCTTCGCCTCCCTGCCGGACCCGCTCACGGCCCGCCGTCAACTTGACTTGCGCCTCGCACCCACCGTGATGTGCACCGGACACTTGTACGCAGGTCGCGGCGTGGACCTGTTTCTTGCGCTGGCGAAATCTCTCCCACAGGCGCACTTTGTCTGGGTGGGTGGGCGTCCCGAAGACATCGCCACCTGGAAACAACGCGTAGCCTCAGACAACCTCACGTTCACCGGGTTCATTCCCAACCGTGACCTGCCACTCTACCAGGCTGCCGCGGACATCCTGCTCATGCCATACAGCCGCTCCATCATGGGTTCGAGTGGGACCGCAGACTCAGCCAGTGTGGCCAGCCCAATGAAGATGTTCGAGTACATGGCGGCCGGACGCGCGATTGTATCCGCAGATCTACCGGTCATTCGCGAAGTGTTGAATGAGAAGAATGCCATTTTTTGCAAGCCGGATGAGGCTGAAGATTGGAGAACTGCGGTGGAAGCCCTGCTTGAGGATGAAGCGCTGCGGCTTGATCTGGGAAGCCAGGCGCGGCGGGATGTCCAGGGCTATACTTGGCTGGCACGTGCCCGGCGCATTTTGAATGGATTTGTATGAAGCGAAAATATTTCACTGTTAAAGATCTTCTCTATATTGTCCCTGCTGCGCTTGCGCTGGGCGCATGGCTTGCAGCTATTGAACCTGGAAGTTGGTGGATCGGTTTTATTTCCTTTTCCATCCTCTTCTTTGCTTCCTTCTCAGTCCTGAAGTTTTTTTTCGCCTGGGCAAATGCCGGACGCAGCCTGGCATGGATCATTCTCCTGGCTTTCTTTTTGCGTTTCGGGATCGGGGTGGCATTGCACGTCTCTTTGCCAATCTACGGACATACGGATGAAGACGACCGCGCCGGTTACGTCTTCACCGACGCGCATCGCCGCGACAACCAGGCCTGGAAGCTGGCAATCTCCGAATATCCTGTCATCGACGCATTCAGCCAGCAATATGGTTCAGACCAATATGGCGGGTTGCTGGCGTTCAATACGTTCGTTTATCGCTACTTTTCACCGGATGCGCAACGCCCTTTGATGCTGGTCCTGCTTTCCGCCTTTTTTGCGGCACTTGGAGTTCCGTTTTTATGGAAGGCGGTCAATCAGGTATTTGGTGAAAAGGTTGCCTGGGCGGCCACGTGGATTTTTGCGCTGTACCCCGATAGCATTCTGCTGGGCGCCTCTGCCATGCGGGAACCCTACTTGCTTACATTTAATACATTCGTGCTGTGGGGATTTGTCCATCGGTTTTATCGCTTCGAAGAGAGCCCCTCCATAAACAGGCTTAGCGACCTCCCGAACCTGTTAAAGGATCGCATCGGCTGGATGTGGATTGCACTGGGTTTAGCCGGCATGTTGCTGGTCTCGCCGGCCGTTGCGCTCGTGACGATCCTGGTCTTTGCAGGCTGGCTATTCTTTGCCAGCGAGCGCAGGGAAATTTCCTGGCGCGGCATTGCGGCAATCGCCGTGCTGTTTGTCCTCGGACTCTTTTTTCTTTCCTCGTCGCTCAATCGTTCCGGCGAATTTGTGGCGACCTCTCCCCTGCATGTCATCAATGATTGGTTCCAGGCGGCTGTCAAATGGGACGCCTATCAGGCCGAACGCGATTCGGGTTGGGTCCAAAAAATATTCGATGAGAGTCCGCAATGGATTCGACTGCCTTTTATTGCGATCTATGGGATCTTCCAGCCTGTTTTGCCGGCCACGATTTTCAAACCGACCAAGCTGATCTGGCAGTTGATCGGCATGCCGCGCGCCTTCAGCTGGTATGCCATGCTCCCGATGCTGATCCTCTCCTTCGTGGCCGCAGCCGGCCAGGGGTCAAGAAAGACCCGCAACCTGATCCTGTGGCTGTCGCTTTTCACATGGATCTGGATCCTGCTCGCGGCGTTACGAGGCGGCGCCGACCTTTGGGATAATCCTCGTTATCGAACGATCCTGTTCGTATGGCAGTCGATCGTCGTGGGGTATGTCTGGGTCTGGTGGCGGGAAACGCACAACGCCTGGTTTATCAGGATTGTCCTGATGGAAGCGGTTTTCCTGCTGTTTTTCACCCAGTGGTATGCCAGCCGGTATGTGTACCTGGGAGCCCAGCTGCCCTTTGCCGTGATGGTCGCGCTCATTTTGGGACTGTGGGGCATCATCCTGGGCGTTGGCTGGTGGCGGAGCAAAAGCCGCGCTTGACAGTAATCCATGTAAGTTTATAATTCAGTCGTTGAATTTTGGACAAGGAGATCTAATGCCCACTGCTCTCATCACTGGCATCACCGGACAGGATGGATCATACCTGGCGGAACTACTACTATCAAAAGGATATCGTGTTATTGGGGTGGCTCGTCGTTCCAGTACTGTGACCTATGAGCGTATTGAGCATCTGCTGGATGATATTACAGTTGTTCAGGGCGATTTGCACGATCAGGGTTCCCTGCTGGCTTTGTTTGAAGAATATGATCCCACGGAAGTATATAACCTGGCGGCGCAGTCTTTTGTGCCGACCTCATGGAATCAGCCCGCCCTGACAGGTGAGATCACTGCGCTGGGCGTTACCCGCATGCTGGAAGCGATCCGCTTTGTGAATCCCAGGATCCGTTTTTATCAGGCCTCCTCCAGTGAAATGTTCGGCAAGGTTCTGGAAGTGCCACAATGCGAGACGACCCCGTTCTATCCACGCAGTCCCTATGGGGTGGCAAAGGTCTACGGACATTGGATCACCGTGAACTACCGCGAATCGTTCAACATGTTCGCAGCTTCGGGGATCCTGTTCAACCACGAAAGTCCGCGGCGTGGGCTTGAGTTTGTGACCCGCAAGATCTCAGATGGTGTGGCGCGCATTAAACTGGGGCGTACAAAGGAACTGCGTCTTGGCAACCTCGAATCGCAGCGTGACTGGGGCTTTGCAGGTGACTATGTCGATGCCATGTGGCGCATGTTGCAGCAGGATAAGCCGGATAGCTATGTGGTGGGCATGGGAGAAACCCACTCGGTGCGCGAGTTCTGCGAGATCGCTTTTGGCCACGTGGACCTGGATTACAATGATTATGTTGTGCAGGATGAAAAATTCTATCGTCCGGCCGAGGTGGACCTGCTGATCTCTGATCCATCCAAAGCGCGCGTGGTGCTGGGCTGGGAACCGTCGGTCACCTTTAAGGAACTGGTGACCATGATGGTGGACGCAGACCTTGATCGATTAAGCCAAAAGAAGTAACTATGCACAATTTATCCCTGATCATTCCCGTATATAACGAAGCGAAGAATCTGCCGATCCTGTATGAGAGCATTCAGGAGACGTTGAAATCCATCCAAAGCATATGGGAGGTCATCTTTGTAGATGACGGCAGCACAGATAATAGTTTCGAGGCGATGAAATCCCTGGTTGAAAAGGACCCCGAGCATGTGCGGGTTGTGTCGTTTCGCCGCAACTTTGGACAGACAGCCGCCATCACAGCCGGGATCGATCATGCCCATGGTGAAATTATTGTCTTGCTCGATGCTGATTTGCAGAATGACCCGGCAGATATTCCAATGCTGCTTGCCAAACTTGATGAAGGCTATGACCTGGTAAGCGGCTGGCGGAAGGATCGCAAGGACAATCGCCTGACGCGTACCCTCCCCTCGAATATTGCCAACCGATTGATTTCCTGGGTGACAGGCGTTCATTTACATGATTATGGCTGTTCGCTCAAAGCCTATCGCAGAGAGGCGCTCGAAGGATTCCGCCTCTACGGGGAGATGCATCGTTTCATCCCGGTCTTTGCGCATTCCGTCGGCGCGCGCATCACGGAGATCCCTGTCCGTCACCACGAGCGCAAGTTCGGTCAGGCAAACTATGGTTTGGACAGAACCCTGAAGGTGATCCTGGACCTGTTCACGGTGAAGTTCCTGCTCAATTATTCACACAAGCCGATGCGCCTCTTTGGAGGCGCGGGCATGCTGCTGATCACCGGGGGTGGGGCTTTGCTGCTCTATTTATTCATTCGCCGGATGTTGGAGGAAGTCCCTGCGCTTGGTTCACCAATTTTTCAACTGGGAGTGATGCTCTTGATTATGGGGTCCCAGTCCATTCTGATGGGCCTGATCGCGGAGTTGCTGGCGCGCACCTATCACGAATCGCAAAGCAAGCCTACCTATACCATTCGAACTGTAGTGGGGAAAAAGTAAGCCTATGTCCTCCTGGTGGTCGCGCAATCGTCAGCTCATCCTGCAGTCTGTAGGAACCTTACTGGCGCTGCTCCTGTTGTTCTGGATCCTTAGAAAGGAAGATGGGACTGGAATTTTGGCTGCCATGCGGGAAATCGAACTGGCAGACCTGCTCTGGGTCGCGCTTTTGTTTGCCATTTCGCGGATCGCGGTCGCCTGGCGCTGGCAGGTCCTTTTGCTGTCTGGCGGGATCAAGATTCGTTTTAAAGACAGCCTGGCACTGACCTTCATGGGCTTGTTTGCAACGAATTTTCTGCCGACCACCATCGGAGGCGATGTCGTGCGCCTGGTGGGACTCATGCAAATGGGTTTTGACCGTGCGATCTCCCTGGCATCCCTGGCTGCCGATCGATTGATCGGGATGGCGGGCATGGCCATGACAGTTCCACTTGGACTGGCTTATTCATGGAATGTTTTGCAGAGCGTCCCTTTCAGCCTCTCTTTTTTTTCCAGGTTTCATAAACCGGTTGCGTTTTTTAAACGAACGCTTTCCATCTTTTCCATCTGGCTCAGAAAACCGGCTTCCCTGCTGGCGGCCTTGGTATTTACCTGGATTCACATGCTTTGTCTTTTCGGATCGATTTATATTTTCGTAGATGACCTTGGCACGCATGCCTCTTTCTGGATGATTGCAGGATTGTGGAGCCTCACTTATTTCATAACGCTGATCCCGATCTCGATCAATGGTTATGGCGTGCAGGAACTGGTCTTTACGTTCCTGCTCTCCAATATCGTGGGGTTTGTTCCATCCGTCGCCGCGACCATCGCCCTGCTCATCCGAGCCTATTTTTTGCTCTCCAGTTTGCCCGGTGCAGCCTTTTTACCCTCCATTCTGGCAGCGCTGACGAAGCAAAAAACGGCTGTATCTTCCTCTGAATCATTCCTTTAGAAAACCTGACGATGCTTCGACCATCGAATTCCTCCCGTTCATTTCGGCTTACGATCCTTGCTCTTACATTTAGTGTCAACCTGGCAGCGGCCTGGTTATCGCATTTACGCTGGAATGCACTGGGGGTTGATTTGTTTCGTTCCGTGTGGGGGATATTGTCCGCTGCGTATCTTGGGATGATCGTTGTATGTCTCTGGTTGTTTATTCTGGTCGCGCGTCCTGGCAGATCGCAATCCGAAGTTTCTTCCCATTTCAAGTTTTTTCAATCCGATCACTTAAAAGTGCGCGCTTTGGGCTGGATCACTTTCCTGGCGGTCATGTTCCTGATCCCGTATGTTAAATTCACGTTCCAGGTTGGGCGGAGCGCTGGAAACCCTTTCATGGTGGATGCGACGCTGCTGTCAATCTTCTATTACTGGCTGTGTTGGTATGCCCTCCTGCTCGCCATGCTGGCACTGAAGGTGGCATTAAAAACGAGTTGGCAGGTTGGGTTTGTCTCGGCCCTGGTTTTGCTGGGCGTAGTGTATGAGGTCTTGATCCGCTTTAATGCGGTAACGGCCTATCCGCTTTCCATGGGTTGGTCGGAAGGCAGCCGTTACTACTATGCCTCGTTATACTTTTCCAGGTGGATTTACGGCGAATCTACGCCTCTGCCCACTCTTCATCCCAGTCGATATCTTTTGCAGTCCATCCCTTTTTTGATTCCAGGTTTAAGTGTCACGGCACACCGTTTTTGGCAATTCCTGTTATGGATGGGATTGACAGCCGCTGCCACAATCATTCTTGCGAATCGGACATTCTCTCCGCTGGAAAGGGCCGCAAAATGGCTGTTTGCCGGATGGGCGTTTCTATTTCTCATGCGTGTTGGAGTCTATTATCACCTGCAGGTGATGGTGATCCTGCCTTTGCTGTTTATAACGAAGAAACGGCCCTGGCAGTCGTTGAGCGCGGTCGTCCTGGCTTCTTTGTGGGCCGGGATCAGCCGGGTCAATTGGTTCCCTGTCCCGGCGCTGATCGCCACTGCCATCTACCTGCTCGAAACACCCCTCAAATCAACGGGAGTTGATGCAAAGTCGGTCACCTTCAAGCAAATCACAAACTATCTTGCTCAGCCCATAGTATGGGTGACCGTGGGTTTGCTCTCCGCGCTGACGGCACAGGCGGCCTATATTTTCCTTTCAGGCAACGCGGGAAATGTGGACGCGTTTGCATCCAGTTTTGTTTCTGACCTGTTATGGTACAGACTCTGGCCCAATGCAAATCATTTTCTGGGGATCTTGCCGGCGATCTTGATCGTAAGTGGTCCGCTGCTCATCACGATCGCGCTGGCCGCCCGGCGCTGGGAGGTGCTCCACACGCTGCGCTGGTTCGGGCTCTTCCTGATGATCGGCATTTTGTTTGCAGGGAGTCTGGTGGTCAGCGTCAAGATCGGCGGCGGGGGCGATCTCCACAACATGGATGCCTATGCTATACTGCTTGCAATCATAACGGCTTACTTCGTTGGCGGGCGTGTCCAGGTGGAGCCGGGTGAGGCTCAAGTAAAAATTCGTTCCTGGCCCACACTGGCAGTCGCTGTACTGATCCCGATCTTGTTTTTGATATGGTTGCTTTCTCCTTATCCCAAATACAATGAAGACAGAAATGAGATGGCATATCAACAGCTGTTACAGGCTGTGGATGAGGTCGGAAAAGAGGGTCCCATTTTGTTCATCAATGAGCGCCAATTGGTTACTTTTGGTGATGCCGATGTGCCTCTGGTAGCCGATTATGAAGCAGTCACTTTAATGGAAATGGCCATGTCGAACAATCAGGCCTATCTCAAAAGGTTTTATGGTGATTTGCAGAATCATCGTTTTGCGGCGATTGTGGCAGCGAAACAAAACCTGGTGATCAAGCAAACCGGCCCGACGATGGAGGAAAACAATGCGTGGAATTCACGGGTTTCACCCTACCTCCTTTGTTACTATCATCCGGTATTAACGGTTGAACCACAGGGAAACAGGATCGAGGTTTATGTTCCCACAATCGAAGCCACTCAATGTCCATAGGGTTGGTTGATGCGTATCCTTGTTTTAGTTCATGAGTTTCCACCGGTTGGTGGGGGCGGCGGGCGGGTGGCAGAGGATATTTGCAGCAAACTTGCCAGGCGGGGACATGAGGTTAAGGTATTAACCGCTCATATCAAGGGATTGCCCTACCAGGAAGACAAGAATGGATTTCAGACAATCCGCTTCGGGTCACTCAGGCGGCAGCCTTACCGTGCCAGTTTTCTTTCCATGGCGGTCTATGTTCTTGCGGGACTTTGGGCGGGTCGCCGTTTAATGGGCAGTTTCAAACCCGACCTGATCCATGCCCATTTCGCCGTCCCGGCCGGCGCACTGGCTTGGATGCTTTCGCGGCTGACCGGAATTCCCTATGTTTTGACTGTTCATCTCGGAGACGTACCCGGAGGCGTCCCGGAAAAAACCGCTGAATGGTTCCGGTGGGTCTATCCGTTCACGCCCGGCATCTGGAGAAACGCCAGTGAGATCGTGGCGGTGAGCGAATTTACCAGACAACTCGCTTTGAAAAGGTATAAGGAAAAAATCCAGGTTGTCCCTAACGGCGTGGATCTAAGCACCCTGATGCCCGACCGAATTTCTCTCAACGACCCACCCCGGATTGTCTTTGCAGGTCGTTTCATGGAACAGAAGAATCCCTTGCAGCTTGTGCACACCCTCAATGAATTGAAGGAACTCAAATGGCACTGTGTGATGATCGGTGATGGTCCCCTGATGCCGGATGTCAAGTGTGCGATTGAAGACTATGGGCTGAAGGATCGGTTTCAACTCACAGGCTGGCTCGATCCGCAGGATGTGTTGAGTTGGTTTGATAAGAGCGATATCCTGTTCATGCCCTCACGCTCGGAGGGCTTGCCGGTGGTCGGAGTCCAGGCGTTGGCGAAAGGCCTGGCAATCGTCGCCAGCCGTGTCGGTGGGTTTGTCGACCTGGTGGAGGATGACAGGAATGGATATTTAATTCAAGAGAGCGAGACTGCAAAATTTTCGATCTTGTTATCCAGCCTGCTGTCTGACGCGCATCGTTTGCTTTTGTTCCGTACCGCCAGCCTGGAAAAAGCCAGGTCGTTTGAACTCGAGCAGATCGTGAAGGAATACGAAAATATTTTTCTGAGGGTTAAACATGACTGAGAAGCAAACTGTTCTGGTCACGGGTGGATGTGGATTTATTGGTGCAAACCTGGTGCGGTCTCTGGTGGGGAGTGGAGGATATCGTGTCGTGAATTTGGACGCGCTCACCTATGCTGCCAACCCACTCTCTCTTGCAGATCTTGCGGATCATCCAAGTTATGAGTTTGTGAAAGGCAGTATCACAGACCGGGAACTGGTTTCATCTCTTTTTGAAAAATATCAGCCTGTGGGTGTCTTCCACCTCGCGGCCGAGACCCATGTGGATCGTTCCATTGTGAACGCTGATGACTTTGTTCAAACAAATGTCATTGGCACTTATTCCATGTTGGAAGCTGCGCGCCTCTATTGGGAGGGTCTGACAGGTGACTTGAAGAATGTATTTCGCTTTCTACATGTTTCCACGGATGAAGTATTTGGTTCACTGGGCGAAAGTGGATATTTCTCCGAAGAGACAGCCTATGCGCCCAATTCTCCTTATTCTGCCTCGAAAGCGGCGAGCGATCATTTTGTGCGCGCCTATCATCATACCTATGGATTGCCTGCCCTTATCACCAACTGTTCCAACAATTATGGTCCCTATCAATTCCCTGAGAAGGTGATTCCCTTGATGATTTTGAACGCGCTCTCCGGCCGGCCTTTGCCGGTCTACGGAGCGGGGGCGAATGTTCGTGATTGGATCTACGTGGAGGATCATTGTAAGGCCGTCAAACTGGTTTTTGAGAAGGGCAAGCCGGGTGAAACGTATGTTGTGGGTGGCGGAAACGAACGCAAAAACATCGACCTTGTGAATCAAATTTGCAGCATTCTCGATGAGATTGCGCCGCCTGCCGAAGTTCATTCGTTGCGCGCGCAGGGATTGAAGAGTTACTCTGAGCTGATCAACTTCGTCCAGGACCGCCCGGGCCATGACCATCGGTATGCGATCGATTCAGCCAAGATCACGCGCGAGTTGGGCTGGCAGGCTGAGGTGGGGTTTGAAGCGGGATTGCGTCGCACAATTGAATGGTATCTATCCAATCCTGAATGGGTGGAGCAGGCCAGCAGCGGTTCCTACGGGGAATGGCTCGAGAAGAATTACGCATGGCGTGCGCAAAAGGAGAAAAAATGAAAGGGATCATTCTGGCAGGCGGGAGAGGGACACGACTGTACCCTCTGACCATTGCCACCAGCAAACAGTTGCTACCCGTCTACGATAAGCCAATGGTGTACTACCCGCTTTCCACGCTGATGCTGGCAGGCATCCGTGAGATCCTGGTCATCAGCGCGCCAGAGACTTTACCCGACTTCAAGGAACTTTTAAAAGACGGTTCTCAATGGGGACTGAAATTCGAATATGCAGAGCAGGCTGAACCGCGCGGCCTGGCAGATGCGTTTTTGGTTGGAAGTGAATTTATCGGCAACGAGACCGTTTGCCTGATCCTGGGCGATAACATTTTATATGGCGAGGGGATGATCTCGTTGTTGCATGAGTGCACATCCTTGAGGGAAGGCGCCATCATTTTTGGATATAAAGTGAATGATCCTGAACGTTATGGAATTGTGGAGTTTGATGCTGAGTACCGGGTTTTGAGTGTTGAAGAAAAACCCAGACAGCCTCGTTCAAGCTATGCGGTGCCGGGAATCTATTTTTATGATCATCAGGTAATTGAAATTGCCAGGTCTCTCAAGCCCTCGGCACGCGGCGAGTTGGAGGTCACCGATTTAAACAAAGTTTATTTGGAAAGGGGCCAATTAACTGCCAGAGTCTTTGGGCGAGGCATTGCCTGGCTGGATGCTGGCACGCACGAATCGCTACTTCAAGCCGGGTCATTCAACCAGACGATTCAGGAAAGGCAGGGCCTGATGATCTCCTGTCCGGAGGAGATCGCTTATCGAATGGGCTATATTTCGAAGGAGCAATTGTGTGAATTGGGGAAAAAGCTGGCTGGGAATTCGTATGGTGAATATATTCTCGGGGTGGCAAATGATGTTTAGAGGCTTCCTATGGAAAGATTGGCTTTTTTTCCGGGCAGGGTAGACGTTTAGAGGGAACTTTACTTCATCTATATCCAAGAATGGTCGATAGATAATTACCTTCATCTCGGATACGTTTTTGTGCAGGGCCTGATAGTGATGAGAAGGAGAATAACAACAGTGACACTAGCGCTTGAAGGTGGAACACCAGTCAGAAATACAATGTTGAACTATGGGCGCCAATCGATAGACGAAGAGGATATAGAGGCGGTTGTCCAAGTCTTAAAAGGAGATTGGTTAACGACGGGTCCAACGGTGGCCGCCTTTGAAAAAGCAGTTGCTGATTTTTTGGGAGCGAAGGAGGCTGTTGCCGTCAACTCCGGAACAGCTGCTTTGCATGCGGCTGCCTTTGCAGCAGAGATTGGACCGGGGGATGAGGTGATTGTCCCGGCGATCACTTTTGTGGCGAGTTCAAACTGTGTGCTCTATATGGGCGGAAAACCAGTCTTTGCTGACCTTGTACCTGGAACGTTAAACCTGGATCCGGCAGATGTCGAGCGGAAGATCACGCCAAAAACGAAAGCAATTGTTGCTGTGGATTATGCGGGCCAGCCATGCGAACATGCGAAACTTCGTGCACTTGCTGATCGGCACAAATTAATAGTAATTGAAGATGCCTCGCATGCTTTGGGCGCAACCTATCATGGGCGTAAAGTGGGAACCCTGCACGAATTTACAACACTAAGCTTTCATCCAGTAAAACATATTACAACGGCCGAGGGCGGTATGATCGTAACGAATGATACAGCCCTGGCTATCAAAATGCGTTCTTTCAGGACGCACGGAATCGATTTGGATTTTCACAAACGGGCTGAATCTAACCTTTGGCTCTATGATGTTGTGACGCTCGGCTACAATTACCGCTTACCCGACATAAATTGTGCATTAGGATTGAGCCAGCTTGCTAAATTGAGCGGTTGGTTGAATCGACGCCGTGAAATCGCTGCTTGTTATAACCGCGCGTTTGCCTCGACGACAGAAATTGAGCTGCCCGTCATAATACCTGATTGCGAAGCTGCCTGGCATCTCTATGTTATTCGTCTAAACCTGGACCGCTTGCGGGCTGGACGCGCCGAGATTTTCAAGGCACTGCGTGCCGAAAATATCGGTGTCAATGTGCACTATATTCCGATCCCGTGGCTGACGAATTATCAGAAGATGGGATATTCAAAGGGTCAATGGCCCGTTGCAGAAAGTGAATACGAAAGAATTCTGAGCCTTCCAATTTTCCCTGGAATGAGTGATGATGATGTTGATGATGTAATCATAGCTGTTAAAAAGGTTCTTGAGCATTATAGTGTAGCCCATTAAGCTGGAAACCCAAACTAAATCAAATGGATCTTGACTCAACCACTAGCTTGGTATTAAAACTCAGGTTTGTAAACACTGAAGACTGTAAAAGGATCTGGGAATGGGCAAATGATCCAACGATTCGCTCAGTTTCTTTTTCGTCAGAGCCAATTCCATGGGAAAATCATTGCAGATGGTTCTCTGCAAAATTGCTTGATCCCAACTGCCTGTTCTTTATCGTTTTAACTCCTGGCAATATCCCAATCGGGCAAATTCGATATGAGGTGAATGGGAAGGAAGCAGTGGTTTCGGTTTCTTTAGCACCCGATCAACGTGGCAAAGGGTATGGCAGCCATGTCATTCAATTAGCCTCACAGAATTTATTTAGTAGCACATCTGTTGAATTGATTCATGCTTATATCAAGCCTGATAACTTATCTTCCATTCGGGCTTTCGCGAGAGTTGGATTTTCAGATTCTGGATTTGTAGAAGTGCGTGGAAGTTTGGCGCTGGATTACACTATGCGACGGAAGGTCGATAAACAATGATAACGAATTGTCCGCTTTGTGGCAGCCCTGTATCAGAAAATAAATTTTCTAAAAACGAATTTGTATACAAAAAATGCCCGTTTTGTGGAGTGTTATTTGTTGCCAATGAACTTTCTGAGCTTGATCTTGCCAGGTACTATTCGAAAAGTTACTATGAAGCTGATGGTTCGAATGACAAGGGGCGTAAAGGATACCCTTCTTATATGAAGGCTCAAGAAAGCCTAAGGGATTCTTTTAAACAAAAGCTGCAAGTGGTACGAAAGCATATTACATCCGGCCGGTTACTCGATGCGGGCGCAGCTTATGGAACCTTTTTAAAATTGGCGAGTGCAGATTATACCTGTGTGGGACTTGAGTTAAGCGAATATGCAGCAACAGTAGCACGAGACGAATTTGGCGTGGATGTCAAAACTGGAACGATAGATGCGGCACCCTTTCCCGCGGCGCATTTTGACGTGATCGTTATGTGGGACATTATTGAGCATCTGAAAAACCCTGTTAGGGCATTACAGGAAGTCCATCGGATGTTAAGACCTGGAGGGTTTTGTTTTATTAGCACAGATGACGTGAATAATTGGTTAATTAAGTTATTGGGTACAAAATGGTGGGGAATAGCTCCGCCATTACATTTATGCCACTTTTCCAGACGGGGTATGGAGGTTGCTTTTGAAAGGGCAGGGGGATTTGAAAAGGTCAAGGTGGAAAAAGATTGGCGTCGATACGGTTTTGCTGAAATCATTAAGCATTTTGGAACCTCCTATCAAAACACAGCACTTACTGACTTTGGTACAAAACTGGGCTATACCTCATTGGGTAAATTAACCATTAACATTGCACGGCCAGAACAGTTTATTGCGATAGCACGAAAAATCAACTAGGGTCTGTATGCAAATTAGAATTATGTCACTCTGAGCGCAGCGAAGAGTCTCGTTTTCTGGTCAGGTTTCCGGCAAAATCCGAGATTCTCACCTGCACTTGCGTGCGGTGCAAGTGTCGTCGCTTCGCTCCTCACACCGCCCCGGTGCCCCTCCGGGGGAATGACATGCAAAAGGATTTTGCATACACATCCTAAGGATATATTTCAGTCCTCCTGAAAGGTGCCATAGTGAGAGTTCTATTGATTATTCCAGCTTTTAATGAAGTGGAGAATTTACAGGCACTTCTAGTGGAACTTCGCCAGTATCGTAGCCAATATGATATTGTGGTAGTTGATGACGCCTCTGCTGATCAAACGGCGCAAATTGCCGAGTCCAACAATGTACCTGTCTTGCGTCTGGCGGCCAATTTAGGGATTGGAGGTGCGGTTCAGACCGGCTTTAAATATGCCGTGCGAAATGGCTATGATATTGCTGTACAGTTAGATGGCGATGGACAGCATGATCCAGCGTGGATTGAACATTTACTTAAGCCAATTGCCAGTGGCGAGATGGACTGTGTTATCGGTTCCCGCTATATGGGGCAGGATTATGATAGGGACTACAAAACGCCCTTTTTGCGCCGTGTCGGAATGATCTTTTCAACCGCAGTTCTTTTTCTGACGACGGGTAAAAAGATCACGGATACTACGTCTGGTTTCCGTGCCCTTAATTACCGCAGTTTTGAATTCTTTGCCAGAGAATATCCCGTGGATCATCCTGAGGCAGAGGCACTCCTTATGCTCCACCAGGCAAAATTCCAATTCAAGGAAATCCCGGTCAAAATGCGCGGCCGTACATCCGGGCGTTCATTATTTACCTTGCTGAAGGCAACCCAATATCCGATCCGAGTCCTGGTAGGGTTTCTCGGTATATTATTGAGAGGTCCCAGAGAATAACCATGCAAGTACTATCTACACATACACGTACAGTCGGAGTGTTTCTTTTTGTTCTCCTTTTTCTATACACTTTGTTTCTCCTTCGATCGAATAGGTTAAGTCCACAACATGCGATGAGTTGGATTATTGCAGAATTGGCTATGCTGGTTCTGATGGTGTCTGATGCTGCCTCCTTGTTTATTGTACGATTGGTTGGGGCGGACAACGCTTTATCAGCTATATTTTTGTTGGCAACCATTTGGGGTGTTCTTTTGATGCTGGATTTGCTTGTCAGAATTTCAGAGTTGAATGCCAAGTTGCGGGCAGTTAATCAGGAGTTGGCGTTACTTGGTGAGCGATTTGAAAAATTGGAGCAAAGCCTTATAACAGCAGACTCAAAGGATCATTAGTTATAGCCTCTGATTCCGGTGCTATAGTTTACATTAGAAGGAGTGTAATGTTACTTAAAACCGTGTGTACCATCGTGGGTGCACGGCCTCAGTTCATTAAGGCAGCTCCAGTTTCCCGGGCACTGGCGGCCTCGTTTCGCGAGGTGTTCGTCCACACCGGGCAGCATTACGATTATGGAATGTCCGAGGTCTTCTTTCAGGAGATGGAGATGCGCCCGCCGGACTTCCATCTGGGGGCGGGGGGCGGGACACACGCTGAGCAGACCGGCAAAATGCTGATCGGAATCGAAAAGATCCTGAATTCAGTGAAGCCTGATTATGTGCTTGTCTATGGGGATACAAATTCAACATTAGCGGGGGCGCTCGCGGCAGCCAAGGTGCAGATCCCGCTTGCGCACGTGGAGGCCGGCTTGAGATCCTATAACCGGGCGATGCCGGAAGAAATCAATCGTGTATTGACCGATCATGTCTCCAGCCTGCTGTTTTGTCCGACCGATGCAGCCATCGCGAACCTGTCAAAGGAGGGGATTACGAAGGGTGTTCACCGCGTGGGCGATGTGATGTACGATGCCCTTTTGCATAACCTTGCCATCGCACGCAAACGTTCGACCATCCTGCAGTCGCTCGGCTTGGAAAAAGGAGCGTACGCGCTGGCAACTGTCCATCGCGCGGCAAACGCAGATGACCCCGCCCATATGGCTGCAATTCTAAAAGCTTTCGGTTCGCTTTCGACGCGCGTGATCTTCCCGGTGCATCCGCGCACGCGCGCGATGATCCAGGAAGCGGGTTTATCTGTTTCGGGGAATGTCACGATGGTCGAACCAGTCGGACATTTCGATATGCTGCTTCTACAGGAGAATGCCAGCTGTATTCTTACCGATTCGGGTGGGATGCAAAAGGAAGCCTATCTGCTGGGGGTGCGATGTATCACCCTGCGCGAAGAGACGGAGTGGGTAGAAACGATACAGGCGGGCTGGAACAAGCTTGCCGGAGTGGATGTGGAGGCAATCCGGGGCGCATTCGAAACCTGGCATCCGTCTGGTGAACGTCCAGCTTTATATGGGAGTGGAAATGCTGCCAGGGAAATTTGCCGGATCCTGAACGGCGAACTGTCATAAAACATTTTTAATGGACGCCATCTCTTGGGGATATCAAGACAATGTTTTTGCAATGAAGGGCTACAAAACTGCAAATGGGAGACAACAAAACTGTAAATCGCGCAGCTTGTTTTTTGGGGCTTTGTTGAATGCCGTCATCATATAATAAATCCGTAAATACCTGTCAAAGACTTCCAACACAGTAGTGACCAATGGTGAAGTCTTGGACTCATTCGATTTAAGTGCGTGCAAAGTGCCGATCAAAATCATGCCAAGAGTGAATGCACCTGTGGTCTCATGTATATTATGGACGAAATCAATTATTCAAAAGACAATTGAAGAAGGATATTCATTATTCATGGAAAGTTACCTCAACTGATTACATTTTTCATAACGCAATAGCGCGCCTGGGGCATCGACTTCAGCATTGAATTGAAAGGAGAAAGCATATGAAACGCTCATTCATAAATTTATTCATCATCATTATGATCCTGGCATCGTTAATTGCCAGTGGCGATGGGGTGACGCCCGTGCATGCGCTAGGTTCCATGGAAGTGGTACCCAGCCTGCCGCCCTCTCTCCCTGGCGAGTTAATCCAGGGCTATTTAGTTGGTGTATGGGGTGCCAGTTCCACCAGTGTCTTTGCAGTCGGATCTGGCAATAGCGGCTACGGGACTGCTACCCTGCCTTTGATCTATCGGAAAAATGACACTATCTGGACCTCAGTCATTCCACCTCTGCCACCTGTGACACCCGCTTGGAACACCGGCTCTTTGGAGGCGGTGTGGGGTTCCGGTGACAGCAATGTCTTTGCAGTCGGATCTGGCGGTCAAGACAATCAATTGAATTTTCCTCTGCTATCTCGTTGGAATGGCAGTACTTGGACCTCATCCAGCCCGGGCTTGCCCGCTGGATTTAACTATGGGCATTTGTATGATGTGTGGGGTTCCGGTGCCAGCAACGTCTTTGCAGTCGGAGATGGCGGTCATACAAATAGCACTGTAACTTACCCTCTGCTGTACCGTTACAATGGCAGCACCTGGACCTCATCCAGTCTGCCTCTGCCGGATGGGTGGGGCCATGGCTATTTACGCGCTGTGTGGGGTTCCAGTGCCAGCAACGTCTATGCAGTCGGATTTGGCGATATGGGGAGTGCCTCTATCCCTCTGCTATATCATTACAATGGCAGCACCTGGAGTTTCTCCACCCCATCCCTGCCCACAGAGGACTGGGGTAGTGGTTATTTAAATGGCGTGTGGGGTTCTGGCACCAATGATATCTATGCAGTAGGATCTGGCAATAATGGGAGCAGTGTTGCTACCCTGCTATATCATTACGACGGCAGTAGTTGGACCTCATCCAGTCTTCCCTCGCTCTCTGGTTGGTCAACGATTAGGCTATATAGTATATGGGGTTCCAGCGCCAATGATGTTTATATTGTAGGATCTGGCATTCATGAGGGCACGACTTTGCCTCTCCTGTACCGTAAGACTATTAATGGTTGGGCCGCGTCCAATTTCCTGCCTACCGGGTGGAGTTCCGGGCATTTTGATGGGATATGGGGTTCCAGCACCACCGAGGTCTACGCTGTAGGGTCTGGCCGTGTACCAAATAGCAGCGGCGGAGTTGACGACGTTCCCTTGCTCGCTCGGGCTGGGCCGGATGAGGTTGACCCAGGGGCTGTGAATGAACTTCTTGCAACTCCAGGACCAGTCATTGGCAGCGTCAACTTAAGGTGGAAAGCTCCCGCCGACGATGCTGGGAACAATAATTCCGGTCCTGTAGATTCCTACCTCGTCAAATATTCCACCTCTTCACTAGCAGACTGTACTGGTGGCACACCAATCACCAGTGGACTACCGTTACCTGCTGCACCTACAACCATTCAGGCGATGACAATCTCTGGACTCACCATGGGTGAACAGTATTACTTCGCCGTCTGTGCACTGGATGAAGAAGACAATCCTAGTGAGGCTGCCACGACCAGTGCCAAGGCAACTGCCAGGTGGATGCACGATGACCTGGATGCGGGCTGGACCTATAGCAGTGGCTTTAGCATCCTGGCGAACCCCGGAGCCTATCTGGATGGTATCCATACTGTGGCGACAATTGGCAAGTATGCCGAGTTCACATTTACTGGATCCCAGTTTGATGTGCTTTACACTGCGAACACCAACCGTGGGAAGGTGAATGTATTTGTGAATGGTATCCCGATTGGTACGATGGATCAGTACAGTCCAACCAAGGTGCTTCAAGCGAGATGGCCAAGCAGGGATTTGGGGCCCGGCGACCATACTGTGAAGCTGGTGCATGCCGGTCCCAGTGGATCGGTCATGAATATCGATGCTATTGAGGTTGGTGATTATATACCTCCGGACGGAGGCACCTATGATGATCTGGATGCTCGCTGGACCTATAGCAGTGGTTTTAGCATCCTGGCGAACCCCGGAGCCTATCTGGATGGTATCCATTCTTCGACAACCCCTGACAGTTATGCCGAGTTTACGTTTTATGGCTCCCAGTTTGAGGTGCTTTACACCGCCAACTTCAACCGTGGGATAGCGACTGTGCTCGTGAATGATCTCCCGATTGGTACGATGGATCAATTCAGTCCAACCAAGGTGCTTCAAGCGAGATGGCCGAGCGGAGATTTGGGACCGGGCGTCCATAAAGTCAAGTTGATACATGCCGGCCCCAGCGGTTCGGTCATCAATATCGATGCTATTGTTGTTCCAGCGGGTCCCGGCACCTATGATGACCTGGATGCGAGCTGGATATACAGCAGCGGCTTTGGCATCCTGGCGAACCCCGGAGCCTATCTGGATGGTATCCATTCTTCGACGACAGTTGGCAATTATGCCGAGTTCACATTTACTGGCTCCCAGTTTGATCTGCTTTACACTGCGAACTTCAACCGTGGGACGGCTGATGTGCTCGTGGATGGTCTCTCGATCGGTACAATGGATCAATACAGTCTGGACCGGGTATTTCAGGCGAGATGGCCGAGCGGAGATTTGGGACCGGGCGTCCATACTGTGAAGGTAGTGCATACTGGTCCTAGTGGATCGGTCATCAATATCGATGCCATCGATGTCCCATAAACAAATAACTATATTTATCAGATAAAGAACATGCCTCATCTTTGGATGAGGCATGTTCGTGTTTTGTAGCTATCTTTCGGATATTCTACTGCTAATCCATGCAGGACATACAAAAGTACGTATAAACGACAAAAAAAAAGTTTTTCGTTTTAATACATCCATTGTAAATTTCACTTGACAGCGCAGATTTTCCATGTGAGAATTCAGAAACTGAATGCCCAATTATGCCTGATATCAAACAGCATGAGTATGATCTCTTAAATGAAATCGGACAGGATCCGATGGTAACCCAGGCGAGTTTGTCCAACCGCCTGGGTATTGCTGTTGGAAGTGTGAATTGGTATGTCAAACGGTTGATCCATCGCGGTTGGGTGAAGGTTTCTCACCTGGATAGGACCCGTTTGAAGTATGATCTTACTACAGAAGGAATGGCCGTGTTTACACAGCGTGCTCTGCTATATGCGCGCGACTCGCTAAAGGTATATGGTAAGTTCCGTCAGAAAGCAAAGAGCCTTGCGAGGGAATTAAAGCGAGAAGGCGTTCGTCAAGTGAACATTCAAGGCAATGATGAAATTGTGGATATTTTGCGTCTCACCTGTATCGAAGAAGGGATACATATCGTGGAGTCCACAACGAATGTCATACTAAGAGCTGATGGGCAGGATTATAAAGTCAATTTTAGCGAAGAATGATAAATTGACTCGCGCCAGGACTTTAGTGTTCGGTTAAGCTGACGAAAGGAAAAAGTTAATGTTGCAGCCCACACTGGTTCCGAAGAGAATATATTCTGTATGGGTTAAAGCCATTTTTAGTGCTTGGATATTTCTAGTTATTTTTATATACCTGCTTTTATTTGGGTCGCCTGAATTTTGGCTTTTTACTGAACGGCTGGGCCTCTTGAATATGTTGCAATCTTGGAGATCGTGGCTGGAGCCGTTTTTCACGGCAGATTATCTCTCATGAAGTAACTACAAATGATCGAAGCAATTTTCTCTATGCCCCTCTATATCACCATGCCAGCTACTTTGATTGGTTATTCAATGACCTGCCTCGGTACTGGAATATTAATTTTGAGATTGCTGGCAGCTCGTGTAGATTGGATGGAGCGAATTTCTGCAGGAACAATTCTGGCGACGGCATTCATCCTGGGTGAGGGAATTTTAGCCAGTCTATGGTTACTTTTGGCACTGGGTGGTTGGTTTTCGACGCGCGTTGTGGGAATACTTTGCTTTGTTTTCGCGGTTGCCGGGCTATCCATCGGACGTAGCCTGTTTTCTGGTCTTAAAAAGCAGATTGCATCCATCTGGCGCGAGCTGCGTGAAGATACATGGGGCTGGCAGTTATTAGCTGGCTTGACTGTTTTTCTGTGCTTGTTATGTGTCACATCTTTGGGTCGTCCACTGGCAGGTGATGGCCCGGCGTTCTATCTGGCATTGGGAAAGTTTATTGCTTCTTCTAATCATTTAATTCCCATGCCCGGCTATGAAGCATTTACTAATGTGGGATTACAAGGTGAATTGCATTTTGCCGCATTGATGGCCCTGCGTAGCCCCGATGCTGCCAAGTTGTTTCCATGGCTGACGGCTATCATGGCAGGAATTATGCTTGCCTCCCTGGGACGAGTGGTGGGTATGGGAAGGCGTGGCCAGTGGCTGACACTAAGTATGCTGTTCTCATCTTCAGCTGTAATTTGGCTAAGTGGCGATGGTAAAGTGGATCTGTTTGCAGTCGGATTGGGATTGGCTGCATATTATTGGGCTGTTCAAATTCGATTTACGCGAATAAAGCTGGCTTTGCTACTTACCGGCTTATTCAGTGGATTTTCCATTGTTGCCAAGTTAAGCTATGCTCCTGTAATGGTTCCAACGATTGTTTTACTGGTTTTGTGGGGGTACTCGGCTGAGTTTAAGAATAGAAGTCAGTGGCCGGCGGCCTTTCGATCTTTTACGATTGGTTGTATGGTGATACTGGCGGGACTGATACTGGCCCTCATCCCTCATTTTGTTAAGAATGGTTTACTTTATCATAATCCGATTTCGCCAATTGGCTCCGGTGGCATTGGATGGTTGAATCAAACCTGGTTTGGGCCAGCTGTTACACGTTGGATTCTGTTAACGTATCCGTTCGCCTTGACGTATGGTTCATACTGGGCGCAGTATGGAAATTTATCACCCCTCATTCTCGCTTTTTTGCCGTTGATGTTCTACTTACCGCGGCCGCGGCCTTTTTTCTCCAGTCCACTGGTTGTCATTACTTTGGTTGCCCTGGTTGGTGTTTTGGCGTGGATTATATATAGTCCTTCCATTCTTTCGCCAAGGTACATTTTAGCTACCCTGCTTTTATTGATTTTGTTACCTGCACGTTCCGCCGAATATGTAAGCTTGAATGATCAAAGACCACGCCTGCTGGCAGCGGGGGTAATTATTTCGACAACACTATCTTTGGCTATGGTAGGATTGTATTTCCTCGATCCGGTTTTTTTACCAGATTTTACAATCAAATACCTAATACGCCCAATGGATGAGTGTGACCGTGATGGACGGAGTTGCTGGGCTATGGAATCAATTAATCGGAAAGCAGAGGCCGGTAGCCGTGTTTATGTAGCTTCTTATGAGTATTATTGGCTCCGAGGAGATTTGATGCAATGCGTATCCACTCCAAATGATACTATTGCAGAAGCCTTCGGACATAACCTTTGGCTGGCGTTGTATGAAAAAGGAGTTAAATTCCTGGTCATCAATAAATCCACACATAGTTCAGTACTAGAACGCTTGGATTTGCAACATCTCCCGCAATGGGTTGAACTGAAGCCTTTATATGAACAGGATCCGTTATACGCCTATTGCATAAAATTCAAAACACCTCCATCCAATTCCACTCCACTGATTTGCCGGAAAATGCCATCTTCACCAGCCTGGGAAATCGTATCTCCATAATATTTCAGAAGAAGGGATCCATCATGGACCAAATACAGGGCAAGACCATTTTTATTACCGGCGGCGCCGGCTTTATTGGCTCGACGCTTGCAGGGAATCTTGCAGAACAAAATTGCGTTGTGCTATATGATAACCTGACGCGTAATTCACTCAAAGACCGCCCCTTCAGGGATCATCCAAACATAAGACTTATTCAAGGTGATGTGCTGGACTTTGAATCCTTGATGGATGCCATGAAAGGCGCTGATATTGTTGTCCATTGTGCTGCAATCGCCGGTATTGATACTGTGATCAAAAGCCCGACCAACACGATGCGAGTAAATATGATTGGGTCAGCAAATGTTTTAGAGGCTGCATACAGGCAACCTCGTGTTGAGCGGGTTGTCTGTTTCTCCACCAGTGAAGTGTTTGGTCAACAGGCATTTCGTTCCAATGAGACGGACAAAACTGTGATGGGTACCGTAGGCGAAGCGCGCTGGACCTATGCCGTCAGCAAGCTTGCAGAGGAACATCTGGCGATTGCGTACCATAAGGAGAAAGGCTTGCCTACCACAGTAGTGCGGCCGTTCAATGTGTACGGCCCGGGCCAGGTAGGTGAAGGGGCAATCCGCATTTTTATTGAGCGCGCCATCAGAAATGAACCGATTGAAATTCACGGTGATGGAACGCAGATTCGGGCCTGGTGTTATGTGGACGATATGATTGACGGCACAATGCGCTGTATGGTCGACCCCAAGGCAATTGGCGAATCGTTCAATATTGGGAATCAGAGAGCCGTGGTTACGATCTATGGCCTTGCAAATACCATTGTGCGTGTGCTCGATTCTGAATCTCCCATCCGTTTTTCACGCAAGGACTATGTCGATGTGGAATTGCGTATTCCTGCCGTCCAAAAGGCACGTGAACTGCTTGATTTTGAGGCGCAAGTTGATCTTGATGAAGGTGTTCGCCGTACGGCCGAATATTATCGGGAGATCATGAAATGATCCGGCTGACGATCCCCTCCATTGAGGAGGATGATCTCCAAGTCACGCGTGAGACGCTTGCTTCGGGCTTTTTAGTGCAAGGGCCACGCGTTGCCGAGTTCGAAAAATCCATTGCTTCCTATATTGGTGTCAGGCATGTGATTGCAGTGAGCAACTGCACCGCCGCCTTGCACCTGTCCCTGCTTGCATTAGACGTGCGTGCGGGCGACCTTGTCCTTGTGACAACATATTCATGGCCTGCAACGGCGAATGTGATTGAACTCTGCGGCGCCCAGCCGATTTTTGTGGATGTTGAACCCGATACGTTCAACATGAATCCTGAATTGCTTGCCGAAACCTTGGACAGACTTATGGCTACAGCAGAGACTGCACGTCGGGTGAAAGCCATTATCCCCGTGCATACATTTGGTCAAATGGCAGATATGACTGCCATCATGGAAATAGCAAATCAGCATGGTATTCCAGTGATCGAAGATGCAGCTTGCGCGCTTGGAGCGAAATGGGAGGGGCGCCAGGCCGGCACATGGGGCGTAGTGGGATGTTTTAGTTTCCATCCCCGCAAAGCCATTACAACTGGTGAGGGTGGCGCAATCATCACAACCAACGATCAATTGGCTCGCAAGTTGAGGGCTTTGCGGAACCACGGACAGGATCCGGAGGCAACCTCTCCAGACTTCATCATGCCCGGATTTAACTATCGTATGACGGAAATTCAAGCAGCATTTGGGGTAACCCAGATGAAAAAACTGGACCGCATTATTAGTGCGCGGCGCCAGCTTGCCCACCAATATGATAGCCTATTAGAAAATGATCCGGTCCTTGTGCCGGTTGTTCCAGCGGCAAGTTGGCCAGTGTACCAGTCGTATGTCACGCTTCTACCAGAGGATGTCTCACCGCGCCGGGCAGAGGTAATCCATCAATTAAAGGAGCGTGGCATAGAGACCAATATTGGCACATGGCATATGCCTCTTACAACCTACTTTCGTACACGCTATGGATATCGAGCGGGCGATTTTCCCAGCACGGATAAGGTTTTTGTTTCTTCCCTTACTTTGCCTCTCTATGAAAAGTTGAACTATGAAGAACAATGTACGGTGATTGATCGGCTTCGTGAGGTGATCAAGTGAAAAGTCCTCCACATTCTCATGGAACCGGAGAGTTTGAGCCATCACAATTTGCTGTGTTGGGACAAGGTGTAATATTTGAACCAGGTGTATTAGTTTTTCATCCTGAAAATATCGAAATTCACGAGTATGTCTATATTGGGCACTATACGATCCTAAAGGGTTATTATCAAAACAAGATGATTATTGGCTCAGGGACCTGGATTGGCCAACAATGTTTTTTTCATAGCGCAGGCGGTATTGAGATCGGTCATGATGTGGGGATTGGTCCTGGTGTGAAAATCATTACTTCCTTCCACCAGTTGGAAAACACTGAGATTTCCATTCTGCATAGTCCTGTCCAGTTTGCGCCTGTACTAGTTCGTGACAATAGTGATATTGGCGTCGGGGCTGTTATTCTGCCAGGAGTCACCATTGGAGTTGGTGCTCAAATAGGAGCGGGTGCTGTTGTTACAAATCCGGTGGACGATTACGCGGTAGTTGCAGGCGTACCCGCGAAACTGCTGTATTACCGGAAAGAGCCCTAGTACAATGAAATCCTATACTATTTTAATGCTGAGTAATCTGTATCCGCCTGTGGTCAGTGGTTCTTCCACTCAAACAGCCGCCTTATCTCGCGAACTGGTGAAGCGGGGGCATAAGGTGATTATCATCACTGCAAGGGTAAATCCGGATAGCCCGGAATATGAGGATGATCATGGTGTCCTGGTGTATCGTTTACCTGCGCTGAGACTGCCCAAATTGACCATCTACTTTAACTTTCCGTGGTTAAGTTATACCTTTACAAGGTCAAATATTCGACGGATCACTAATATTGTTAACAAACACAAACCAGATGTAATCCATTTGCATAACCACATGTTTGACTTTGGGCTGAGCGCCTCTTTTCTTCGCAAAAGAACAAAGATTCCTTTGGTGATTACACTGCACACGGTCATCCGGCATAGTTCGCGCTTTTATAACTTCTTTCTTCTTCCCATCGATAGGCTTGTCTTAAAGCCTTTAATTGTTGATCATGCCGACCAGGTACTGTGTCCAGACTTTAATATTAAACGATATGCTCAGGAAATTTTTAAACGCGATAATCCAATCATTGTGCCATATGGAATTGACACCAATACTCGAGTTAATGACGCAAAAGTAAAAGAACTTTGTGAAAGATACGGTCTTGAGGGGAAACATGTGATTTTATCTTTAGGCCATGTTCATGAAATCAGAAATAGAAAAGACCTGATCTTGGCATTACCTAAAATTTTGGAGGTCTTCCCCAATACAGTTCTGTTGCTTATTGGTGCAATCTCAACGGACACACCCAGTGAAATTGCCCGGAAATTGAAAGTAAATGATGCGCTGGTCTTTTGCGGACCGGTTGTACATGATGACATTTCACACTTTCTTTACCTGGCTGATCTGGAGGCGCATTGGTTAAATCAAGAGGCACCCGAACGAACATCATTGGGAATTGCTTCACTGGAAGCAATGGCTGCTGGCAGAACGATCCTTGCGGCTGCCAACCCTGATACATATGGAAAAGGAGTTCTCACCCACGACGAAAATGTGATCATTGTCCAGCCAGACAGCCCTGACGAATTGGCGAATACCATCATCGATTTGTTGCGGGATGATGTTCGCCGAGCTGCAATTGGTCATCGTGCGCGCCAAACAATCCTCGATCATTTCTCGTGGGACAGTGTTTGCGAGCAGACTGTTCAAGTATATGAGTCTGTGATCAAAAAATAAGTGGAGAGCCTGCTTTCAATGTCAAAAAACTTTGCAGTGATTGGTGTCGGTGGTTACATTGCTCCCCGGCATCTGCGCGCGATTCGGGATACCGGCAATCGATTGGTGGCTGCCGTCGATCCAAAGGACTCTGTGGGCGTGCTCGATCAATACTCGTTCGATGTAAAGTTCTTTACAGAGATCGAGCGCTTTGATCGCCATCTGGAAAAATTGCGCCGTGGCCCCGATGAAAACAGAGTACATTATGTGTCCGTCTGTTCCCCTAATTACCTTCATGATGCGCATTGCCGCCTCGCCTTGCGGGTTGGGGCAGATGTGATCTGCGAAAAGCCACTGGTGATCAATCCGTGGAACTTTGATGCGCTCGAGGAGTTGGAGACCGAAACAAAACATCGGATCAGTACGGTTTTACAGCTGCGCGTCCACCCGGAGTTGATCAAACTGAAGCATTC
>Ga0105104_10000707_pt1 | contig 25748 bp, 41 predicted proteins | sample PPLLaktember2015_3_FD_87034 | JGI IMG/M metagenome (GOLD analysis project Ga0105104, IMG submission 87034) | Freshwater sediment microbial communities from Prairie Pothole Lake near Jamestown, North Dakota, USA - PPLs Lake P7 Core (6) Depth... | ecosystem: Environmental > Aquatic > Freshwater >...
CTTCTTACGCAGTCCGCCCATATTCCACATATCCTGTGGGTCAACGTGGCTGCCGGTATGGAGTACACCGTGTTCCATCCCGTGGATCACCGAGCCGGAACCCAGGAAGAGCAGGGCTTTGAAAAAGGCATGCGTCACCAGATGGAAGGCGGCTGCAGTATAAGCCCCGACCCCGAGGGCAGCGATCATATAGCCCAGCTGTGAAATGGTGGAAAAGGCCAGGACGCGTTTGATATCATTCTGCGAGACGGCGATCACCGCCGCAAAAAGCGCGGTAAACGCGCCGATAAATCCGATCACCGTCATAGCCGCCGGTAGAGGCGCTCCAGGCTCCCAGCCGTAGGACACCAGCGGGAAGATGCGGATGGCCAGGTAAACCCCGGCCGAGACCATGGTCGCGGCATGGATCATGGCTGAGACAGGGGTCGGCCCTTCCATAGCATCCGGCAGCCAGACATGCAGCGGCCACTGGGCAGATTTGCCGACCGTGCCGATAAACAGCAGCAGGCCGATGGCTCCGGCCACCGAAAGCCCCAGAAAGCCCGATCCGGTCGAGGCCAGCTGCTGGAGGACGGCCTCATTCGAAAAGATCTCGCGGTAGTTCAGCGTGCCGGCAGCAGAATACAGGTAGACCAGGCCGAGCAGCATAAACACATCACCGATGCGGGTGGTCAGAAAAGCCTTCAGCGCGGCATTGCGCGCCGATTCCTTGCCGTACCAAAAACCGATCAAGAGGTAAGAGCACAACCCCATGATTTCCCAGCCCACATACAGGGTCAGCAGGTTATCGCTGACCACCAGGAGAAACATGGCAAATGCAAACAGGCTGATAAAGGCAAAGAAGCGCGCATACATCGGCTCGATGGACGGCACGCGGTGCGTGTGGCCGCCCTCGTCCACGACCGTCGCGCCGTGCGGAGGCAGACCCGGCCGGTCGTGCTCGCCCTTGGGCTGGCCAAAATTATGGTAGCCCACGCTGTACAGGAAGATCATCAGCACGGTCCAGGCGACAAAGAAGAGCGTCACCGCCGAGAGCGGATCGATCTGCACGCCAATGCGCAGCCAGGAATCCCCGGTGGGCAGCCAGTTCAGCGCAGAGACAAACGGTGTCTCGCCCAGGTGCTCGGTCTGGATGGCCCGCCAGAAGACGTACATGCTGCCCGCCCAGGAAAGCAGCGCAGCGCCGATGGCCAGGCTGTGGCTGAGCGCTTTTTGCCGGTTGGTGAACAGGATAATAAAAGCAAAGGCCAGGAGCGGCGGGAGGGGAATGAGCCAGATCAGGGTTTCAATCGTCATAGGACCTCTAGGATCACTAACCTTTGAGCAAATCAATCTCATCCGCGGCGATGGTGTTGCGCCGGCGGTACGCGGAAATGATCAGCGCCAGCCCAACCGCCACTTCGGCGGCAGCCGTCGCCAGGACGATGACGACAAAGACCGGGCCGCTCACCCGCTCCACGCCCCAATAACGCCAGAAGGCCAGCAGGTTGATATTCACGGCATTGAGCATCAATTCCACGCCCATCAAGATGGCAATGGCATTTTTTCGGGCTAATACCCCATACAGCCCGATGCAGAACAGGGCGGCGGCAACAATCAGGAACCAGGAAATTGGGATCATGGCATTCTCCATCGCGGCAGCCAGGGCTACCGTTTCTCCCAGGCAATAAAGATCGAGCCCACCAGGGCCGCTAGCAGCAAGATCGAAGCGACTTCAAAGGGCAGCACGTATCCATTCGGCGAGATGAGCGCGATCCCCAGGAGGCGAACGATGTCCTGACCGCCGGCGGGTATCTCCGCAATCGGAGTGGTAAAACCTGCCCAACTGCGCAGGACCACCACCAGGATCCCGTAGACGCCCAGGGCAGCCAGCGCACCCAGCCACCACCAGCGGGTAAGCTGCGGACCGCTTTCGTCCATCACGCGCCGGGTGAGCATTACGGCGAAGATCACCAGGATGGCAATCGCGCCGATATAGACCACCACCTGGATGACGGCAAAAAAGCCGGCCTGGAGCAGCACAAAAAGGACCGCAACGCCGAACAAGGAGACAATCAGCCAGAAAGCTGAATGCAGCATTTTCTCGCTGGATACCACCATGACCGCTGCACCCAGGACAACTGCCGCTGCGAGAATAAAAATCAATTGGACGGGGGTCATGAACGCTCTCCGGTGGATAAAAGTCTAGATCGAGGTGTGCTCGCGGGTCGAAACTGTATCGACCACCTGCGCACCGGCGGACTCGGCCAATTCGCGCTGGCTTTTCCCACTGGATCGCAGGAACTGGAGCGCGACCAGGGCAACGACCAGGTTAGCTAACAGCAGAGAAGCGCTGCGCACAACCAGGCTGGAACCCGCCAGGGCTTTCTCGACCACGGCAATGACCATGATACTGACCAGCGCCAGGGGGGTCAAAATTTTCCAGTTCAAGTCCATCATCTGGTCGGTGCGGAAGCGCGGCAAAGAACCGCGGAAAAGGATCACCACGAAATATACAAAGAAAGTTTTGATCACAAAATAGATCAGCCCGAGCAGAGGGAACTGTTCCGCGCCCGGCCCGCGCCAGCCGCCCATGAAGAGTGTGGCAAACAACAGCGAGATGGTGAAAGCATGCAGGAACTCGGCCACATAGAACATGCCAAACTTGAGCCCAGAGTACTCGATATTGAAACCCGAGACGATCTCGGACTCCGCTTCGATCAGATCGAATGGGGAGCGCCCTACCTCCGCCATGGAGGTCAGGAAGAAGATCAGAGCCGGGATTGGCGCGACAAACAGGTACCAGATCGCCTGGCTGCGCACGATATCGTTCATCCCCAGCGAACCCGAGAGGATCACCGGGACGAGCAGGGCCATTACCATGGGGACTTCGTAGGAAATGAGCAGCGCCACCGAGCGGAATGCGCCCAGCAGGGCATATTTATTATTGGACGACCAGCCCGCCATGATAATTGCCAGGGTGCCGATGGCCCCCACGGCGATGATGTACAACACGCCGACGTTGAGGTCGACGCCGTAAACACGATCGGCGAAAGGGATGACGGCCCAGATCAGCAGCACCCCACCTACAGCCATAATGGGAGCCAGGTTGTAAGGGACTTTGTCCGCGCCTAGCGGGGTAATATACTCTTTGGTAAAGATCTTCAACATATCGGCGATAGATTGGAAGATGCCAAACGGGCCAATCCGGTTTGGACCCAGGCGGTCCTGGATGCGGCCGACGATCTTACGCTCGTACCAGATCAAGAAAAGCACGAAGAGCATAGCCCCGGTTGCCAGGACGGCTACTCCGAGCAAGTTAATAATAAAGAAAACCAGACCCGCGGGCAGTCCCCAACCCACCAGGAGTTGGGTCAGCCAATCAGCGATCACCCGGATGGGGTCAGTCCAAATTGTTGTTTCCATTCAAAGCTCCTCAAACAACAAAAAAGATGGCTGAGAGGCATCCACCTTTCAGCCAGCACAAAGTTTTATCCGGTTATACCCACTCGAGAGCGCCCTTCCGCCAGGCATAGATCAACCCACCCAAAAGGATCAAGATAAACAGCACTCCCTCCAGGACCGCAAAAAGAGGCAAAATGTTAAAAGCTACCGCCCAGGGAAACAGGAATACTGTCTCCACATCGAAGATCAGGAATACGAGCGCAAAAATATAATACTGGGCCTTGAACTGGACCCAGGTTTCCCCCACCGTTTCGATACCGCATTCGTAGATTGAATTTTTGAGCGAGTTTGGCTTTTTAGGGCCTAGAACACCGGCCAGGAATATCGCAATACCCGGTAAGGCGGCTGCAACGACAAAGAAAAGTCCAACATACAGCCAGTCATTCAGCATAGATGCTCCTTGGAGTACCTAATGGGATATCTAAGCAATCCAGTCAGTTGGGGCTGGAATGCTCTAATTTTATCACACTACATTATCTATTTTGGAGTGTGGAATACACGAAAAAGGATGCAAGAGGACTCATTTAGAGCGAGAGCTTCGCCAATAGATCGCTGATATCCTGGTTAAGGACTTTTACCAGCAGGACGCCGTGATAAGCGTTCCCATAAACCTCGGGTAGAATCCCGCAAGCTTGATATCCCATGGAAATGAGCCAATCAAAATCCTCACGATCGATACTGGCCAGCTCCTTTAGTTCCTGCCCGGGATCCACGATCTTTTTATTGTGACAGGATAAACCTTTGGATCCGGTAATATAGCGGATATTAATCATGCCTTGCAGGGTGGACCAGCGCTCGCAGACATCCAACAACGGAGCCAGCACAGGACCCACGCAGTACGTCCCCAAGGCGTCATACCCCAGGCATTCGATCTCAACGCTGCGGTGAGCAGGCAGCGAGCGCACCGCCAGCCAACCGGCAGGGACCCCATCCGGTCCGGCCAGGATCCAACCATGGCACCCGCTGAGCTGGTTCATGGCCTCCTGAACATCCCACAAATCGGGTTTCAGCCGCGCCATCAAACGGGCCACGGGCAGACGCTGGAGCGAGGTCAGTTCTCGGACGGTGAGCATAGGGTTATCGGTCGCCATTCCTGCCATCTGATAACGGATAATCATTGAAATGATATATAAATGGAAAACGTGTGAATTGCTTCTGTTGTACCATAACTATCCCGCCCAGGCAACTGCGTAATGGACGTTTTCCTACAAATATGGGTCAAATCCAGATTTTCTACACTATATTCACCCGGTCAAGCGTGTTAAACTAGATGAGATTTCCACAAACCGTAAACTGGAGGATTCATGACCGTGCACCCTGTTGAGCCGTTCCGGATCAAAATGGTTGAGCCCATCCGGCTAATCGAAGCTGAGGCGCGCCGTGAAGCAATGCGCCAGGCAGGCTATAACCTCTTTTCGCTCAAAGCAGAAGATGTGTTTATCGATCTGCTTACCGATTCGGGCACCGGCGCGATGAGCAACGCGCAGTGGGCGGCTTTAATGAACGGGGATGAATCGTATGCGGGGGCGCGTTCCTACTACCGGTTAGCGGAGGTGATGCAGCAGATCTTCGGGTTCCAGCATTTTGTCCCCACCCACCAGGGCCGGGCGGCCGAGAATATCCTCAGCGCCATCCTGGTCCGGCCGGGGAACTATGTCCCATCCAACATGCATTTCGATACCACGGATGCTAACATCCGCGCCCGCGGCGGCCGGCCCACCAACCTGGTGATCGACGCGGCCTTCGATCCCAAAGACCGGCATCCCTTCAAAGGCAACATGGACACCGGCAAGCTGAAAGAATTTATCGACCGCGTTGGGCCCGATAATATCCCCTTTGGGACGATCACGATTACCAACAACGCGGGCGGCGGCCAGCCGGTCTCGATGGAAAACCTGCGGGCAGTGGCAGCCGTATACAGGTCTTACAAGATCCCGTTTTTTATCGACTGCTGCCGTTATGCGGAGAACTCGTATTTTATTAAGCTGCGAGAGCACGGCTATGCGCAGAAATCCACCCTCGAGATCGCCCGCGAGATCTTCTCCCTGGCTGACGGCGCCTTTATGAGCGCCAAAAAAGACGGCCTGGTCAATATCGGCGGTTTCCTGGCCACCCGCGACCCGGATCTCTACCAGAAAATCTGCAACGAACTGATCCTGCGTGAGGGTTTCCCCACCTACGGCGGGCTGGCCGGACGCGACCTGGACGCCCTGGCCACCGGCCTGATGGAGGGCCTGGACGAAGCCTACCTGGCATACCGCCTGGGCCAGACGGCCTACCTGGCAGAGCGGCTGCAGCAGTGCGGCGTGCCGATCGTCGAGCCGGCCGGAGGGCATGCCATCTATCTGGACGCCGGAAGCCTGCTCCCCCATATCCCCCCGGCTGAATTTCCTGGACAGGCCCTGGGCGCTGCCCTGTATCTGGAAGGCGGGATCCGCACGGTGGAGATCGGCTCGGTGATGTTCGCGCATCCCGACCCGGACAGCGGCGAGATGGTCTATCCCAAGCTCGAGCTGGTGCGCCTGGCGCTCCCCCGCCGGGTTTATACCCAGAGCCATATGGATTACGTGGCCGACATCGCCGGGCGCATCGCACAGGGTAAGGACAGCCTGCGCGGCTACCGCATCACCTATTCACCGCCGCTGCTGCGCCACTTTACCGCGAGGTTTGAGCCGCTGTAATGTAATAAAGAAAAGAGCTTGTCCACTAAGGTCACCAAGGACACGAACAGTGGCTTTCAGCATTGAGAAATCTTCGTGATCTTTGTGTTCTTCGTGGAGACGCTTTTTCATGATGAAGCATAGATTTCAGGGGTGGGAGAGGCAGCCAGAAGATCCTACAGATTATCTGGGGATCGTAAGCCTGCGTCAGGAGTATGATTGCTGGGTTCAAGGAGATGCAAACATGAAAACCAAAAACTCGATCTACTTTATTCTAATAACCATTTTACTCACCACCCTGGTCTTATCTGCATGCGGGGGGCCGCAGGCCAAGCCTGTGGAAGGCGCGGAGCGAGATGCCGTGCTGTTGTATTCCGAACCGGCTGCTGACAACGTCCTGCTGGGGATCAACGACAGCGACTATGCCACGTTTTCCGGTCCGTTCAATGCCACGCTGGCGAAGAGCCTGAACGAAGCCGAGTTCGCCAAGCTCCAGCAGGCGGTGCTGCCCAAGGTCGGCAAGTACGTCTCGCGCGAGGTGGACAGCGTGCTGCAGGATGACAAGTATGTCACCCTAATCTACAAGGCCAAATTCGAGCAGGAAGACGGGGTGACGGTGCGGCTGGTCTTTGACAAGACCGACACCCACCCGGTCAGCGGGCTGTGGTTCGACTCCCCCAAGCTGCGCCAGAAATAACCTGGACCCGCCCTAAGAAAAAAACAGGGTGTTTTCCGGGTGCATTACGCCCGGAAAACACCCTTCTATTTAGTTTGGATAGAACCTAAACATTTTCGTCTTTGGCGGCCTCCCAAAAACGGTCCATCTCCTCCAGGCTCAGGCCGTGCAAATCTTTGCCCTGCTCGCGCACCTTTTGCTCGATGTAGGCGAAACGCCTGCGGAAACGCGCGTTGGTTTCGCGCAGGGCTTCCTCCGCGTCCACCTTCTTCCAGCGTGCCAGGTTGACGGCGGCAAAGAGCAGGTCGCCGACCTCGCCGGTCAGGGACTGGGGGTCGGGCGCGGCCAAAACTTCCTGAATTTCTTCATAGACCTTATCCAACACACCCTGGATCTCATGCCAGTCGAAACCCACCCGGGCAGCGCGGTCCTGGATTTCCTGGGCCTGGGCCAGGGCCGGGAACATGATCGGGACACCGTCCAGCAGGCCTTTGGGGTTTTCACCGCCATTCGTCCCGCGTTCGGCCGCTTTGAGCTTCTCCCAATTAACCAGCACCCCTTTGACCCCTTCCACCTCCAGATCGCCAAACACATGCGGGTGGCGGCGGACGATTTTACGGTGGATACCCTGGAGGACGTCTGCCATGCGGAAATTGCCCGCCTCGTTACCGATCTGAGCGTGCAGGACGATCTGAAGCAGCAGGTCCCCCAGCTCTTCGACCATGGCGGGGATATCCTCGCGGTCCAGGGCTTCGAGGGTCTCATAGGTCTCTTCAAGCAGGTGCTTGCGCAAGCTTAGATGGGTCTGCTCGCGGTCCCACGGGCAGCCTTCTGGCGCGCGCAGGTGGGCAACCAGCTCCTGGAAGGCTTCGAATGAAGTATCTTTTTCCAGCGGAGGCAGATACAAGGTGGTGAGCAGTCCGATCGATGGGCTGCGGTCGATTTCATAGAGGGATAGATCCTCCACCTGCTGTTGGTCCGTTCCGGCTGCGTGGACCAGGCGCACCGGGTGTTCGTCGGGATAAACCTCCATCAGCACCAGCTTGACCAGAGAGGCAATCTGGCGCGAGTAGATCTGGCTGACCAGCACCGGGATCGAGGGTGGGAACGAAGGAACGTGGGCTGCATCCAGCTCCATCGCATCCACCAGGGTGACCTGCGGAAACGGGTCAAGACCAAGCGCGCTAAAGGTAGGTTCCAGAAAGCTCAAACCTTCCAGGATGCGCAGTGGGATCCCCTCCGCGCGCGCCCGGCGGGAGATCTCTGGGGCAGTGGCTTCAGCCACAAAGGGGTGACCGGGAACGGCATAAGTCACCCCCTCCGGGCGTCTGCCCAGCTCGAGGATGCGCTCGACGATCTGCGCGTATACCTGGTCAAAGCTCTCGGCCTGGTCGTAAAGATCGTCGAAGGAATGGATGCGCAGGGAAGCCGGCAGACCGGCCACGGTGGGGTGCTGGCGGGTACGCAAATACACTTCTGGAACCTGCTGGAGCCAGTCCCAAACCTGGCGGGTCAATAAATCCGGATTACCCGGACCCAGGCCTATGAGTGTGATACCTTTTTGATCGATCATATCCATCAATTAAAAAGAACAACCGCAGAGACACGGAGAGTGCAATGGCGCAAAATTTTGCGCCTTTACGTATCCCCGCGTCCCTACGGTTTATAAAGGTCCAAATCCTGGTCTAGCGTTTGGTGTAAGTAGGCGCCTTGCGAGCCCGCTTGAGACCTGGTTTCTTACGTTCCTTGATCCGGGCATCGCGGGTCAGGAAGCCGCCTTTGCGCATGGGAACCCCGAAATCGGGGTTCATCTTGGTCAGCGCGCGGGCCAACCCAAGCTGAACCGCGTCGGTCTGTCCGGTCACGCCGCCGCCCCGCACGACCACAGTTACATCGTAGGTGGCGCGGTCTTGCCCGGCAGCCTGCATAGGGGCCAGAATATTTTCCAAATCGCCGGTGCGCGGGAAATAAACCTCGATCGGCTTTTCGTTGACGATAAATCGCCCGGAGCCGCTCATCAAACGCACGCGAGCGGTGCTTTCTTTGCGGCGGCCAACGCCTTCAAAATATTGAACCGACATATTATTCCTGCTCCTTTAGACGACCGGTTGGGGGTTCTGGGCGGAATGAGGATGCTCGGAACCACCATAGACTTTTAACTTTTTGATCAGCTTGCGGCCCATACGGGTATGAGGCAGCATACCCCATACCGCGGAGCGGATCACGCGATCCGGGTATTTGCGCAGTTGGTCGCGCAGGCTGATAGATTTCAAACCGCCCGGGTAACCGGAGTGCTTGTGATAGAACTTCTCGGTCAACCGGTTGCCGGTAACGCGGATATAACTGGCATTGATCACGACGACAAAGTCGCCCATATCCACACCGGGGGTAAAAGTCGGCTTATTCTTGCCGAGCAAATGACTGGCAATTACAGTCGCCAGGCGGCCCAGGGTTTGCTCGTTCGCATCAACGAGCACCCACTGATGTTCCTGCTGGCCTTTAAGGACGTAAGTCTTGTCCACGGTCATCCTCTCCACTTACAGCCAAAGTGTTGTTAAAAGAACCTTCAGCAATGAAATTTGAGTTATCTTGCGCCTCGAACGGCGGGTAAAGCACTTCCATCAGCACCAGGCCGCATGCCGGCGCCAGGCCGGGGAGCAGCTGAACCTGATGATCCAGACCGGCGCGCAGATCCGCGAGCGAGAGCCTTGCCTGGCCTACCTGGACCTGGGTAAAAACCAGGCGGCGGACCATGTGGTACAGAAAGGCATTGCCCCGGATCTGGAACACCAGCTCGTCTGTGCTGCTCAGCCAGCCCGCTTCGAAAATGGTGCGCAGGGTGCTGCCTCCGGGCCGGGGCGGGGTACCGAAAGCCGCAAAATCGTGCGAACCAATCCAGAACTGGGCGGCTGCCTCGAGCCGGTCCACATCCACCGGGGGCCACACCCGCCAGGCATAACGCTCCCGGAGTGGGTCGCGCACCGCCTGACAAAACAACCGGTAATGGTAGCGGCGAGACAGCGCGGAGTAGCGAGGGTGAAAATTTCCGGGGACCGGGTGGATCTCCCGGGCAGCCACATCTTCAGGGAGGTGGGCATTGATAGCCCGGAGCAGGGCCTCTTGCGAGTGCGCCCAATCCAGCTCGAAAGCGATCACCTGTCCCGCAGCATGGACCCCGGTATCGGTCCGCCCGGCTGAAAGGACACTTCGCTCCTTCCAGCCCAGCCCGTGCAGGGCCTCTTCGACCACGCCCTGCACCGTCCTCGCGCGCGCCTGCCGCTGGTACCCCGCAAAATGGGTGCCGTCGTAGGCAAGAATAACCTGGTAATGTGCCATTCCGATCCGGTCCTTAGTCCGGATGGATTATTCCTCGACCAACTCCAACAGAACCATCTCGGCGGCGTCACCCAACCTGGGTCCTAACTTGAGCATCCGGGTATAACCACCCGGCCGGCTGCTAAAGCGTGGGCCGATATCGTCGAACAGCTTGCGGACGGCATCCGCATCGGCCAATTGAGAGGCCGCCTTGCGGCGCGCATTGACCTTATCGATATCGCTGCCTTTGGCGCTGTTGCGAGCCAGGGTGATCAGTTTTTCCGCATCTCCGCGGATGGCTTCCGCTTTGGCGCGGGTTGTCTGGATCCGCTCGTGTTCAAACAATTGTTTGATCAGAATCCGCCGCAGGAGATTGCGCTCATCTGTACCACGGCTAAGTTTTTTTCCTGCTACACCATGTCGCATGTCTGCTTACTCCACTTCTTTTTCATCTCGCAGGAAGCCCTTTTCGCGCATCTTCTGGCGGAGTTCATCGAGGCTCTTCTCGCCGAAGTTGCGGATGGACATCACTGCTTCATCGCCCTTTTCGAGCAATTCCAATACATCACCTACCGTGGTAATCCCGGTCCGCTTGAGCGAGTTGAACACCCGCACGGAAAGATCCAGGTTCTCGATGGGAGTTTCGGCGGCCTCACTGGTGAGACGGCTGCCGGTAACTTCCTTCTCGATCCCGATCGAAAGGGTTTCTTCACTGACCCCGGCCATAAAGCGCAGGTGATCGATCATCACCTTGGAGGCAGTACCCAAAGCCCGCTCCGGAGAGATCGTCCCATCGGTCCAGACTTCCAGGGTCAGGCGGTCATAATTAGTGCTCTGGCCCACGCGCGCGGAACTGACATTCCAGTTGACCCGTTTCACCGGGCTGTAGATGGCATCCACGGGGAGCTCACCGATCGGCAGGTGCCCGCTGCGCTCTGTGGCAGGCGAATACCCGCGGCCGCGCTCGACGGTCATATCGATTTCCAGCTTGGTCTTGCTATCATCCACCGTAAACAGGTAGAGGTCAGGGTTGACGATCTCCACCTCAGGTGGTGTGACGATATCAGCGGCGGTCACCACACCTTCCCCACGCACATCCAGGTGCAGGTGGGCAGTATCAACATCATGAAGCATCAGGCGAAGCTGTTTAACTTGCAGCGTCACCTGGATGACATCTTCGCGCACGCCCGGGATATCGCTGAATTCATGCAGGACATCCGAGATGCGCACGGAGGTAACCGCGGCCCCATCCAGAGACGAGAGCAGTACGCGGCGAAGGGCATTCCCCAGGGTTACCCCATAGCCCCGTTCGAGGGGGCTGACAACAAACTTACCATAGTTGCGAGCTTCTGCAGCACGCTCAACCTTCGGCGTTACCATATTGCTTAGACCAGTCACGTTCCCACCCCTTGCCGGTGCACCCTGTACAACCGCGCCCCGGCCTAAATCCGCTTTAGCGGCGAGAGTAGTATTCGACGATGAGCTGTTCGTTTAGATTGCCATCGATTTCAGCACGTTCCGGAAGACGCAAGACTTTACCAGCCAGGCCGCGCAAATCGCGGTCGACCCAGGTTGGGGTGATCCTGCGTTCGGCCAAATCACCCAGCGCCTTGAAATACGTGGAGTCGCGCGAGCCATCCCGCACCGAGACGGTATCCCCGGGTTTGAGCAGCCGGGAAGGAACATCCGTGCGGCGTTCGTTGACCATGAAATGGCCGTGGGTTACCAACAAGCGCGCTGTAGCGCGGTTGGGCGCATATCCCATTCGGAAAATGACATTGTCGAGACGCATTTCCAGGGTCTGCAGCAGGTTGAGACCGGTAAGGCCGCGCCGTTGCTGGGCAACGGAATAGTAGCGGCGGAACTGGCGCTCCATAATCCCGTAGATGCGGCGGGCTTTCTGCTTGGCGCGCAGCTGGCGAGCAAAGTCGGATACGCGGTCCGACGAGCGCTGGCCACCGCGGCCGTGCTGCCCGGGGGCGAACTCGCGCTTATCGATGGCGCATTTGGGTGTAAAGCAGCGTTCGCCCTTTAGAAAGAGTTTTTCACCTTCACGCCGGCACAGTTTGCAGGCCGGCCCTAAATACTTAGCCATAAAGATCCCTCACTTAGTAGATTACACGCGGCGTTTTTTGGGTGGCCGGCAGCCGTTATGCGGTACCGGGGTGATATCCGAAATGGAACGCACTCTGAGACCCAGGGCCTGGACTGCACGGATGGCAGATTCACGACCGGGTCCGGGTCCTTTGACAAACAGATCCACTTCCTGGATCCCCATGGCAACGGCGGCCTTGATGGCCTGCTCAGCAGCCAGGCGGGCGGCAAACGGCGTGCTCTTGCGCGAGCCCTTGAACCCAGCCGAGCCGGAGCTTCCCCAGCAAACAGTGTTGCCCTGGGAATCGGTCACGGTGATGATAGTGTTATTGAAAGAAGCGTAAATGTGTACCTGTCCGGACGACAGGGTGCGCTTCACTTTGCGCGCAACGGAAGTGCGGCGCGACTGGCGTACATTTTGAGCCATAATCCCTCGCTATAACCTCGATAAACTGGTTGTTCTACGGGCGCTAACCAACCAGGCAGCCGCTGGGAGGAAGGGTTCCCAACCCGGTTGGCCGTGCGGTCCCGCTGCGAACTATTTCTTGGCTGCGCCGCGGCGTCGTCCGCGACCGGCAACCGTCTTCTTGGGTCCCTTACGGGTGCGCGAATTGGTGCGCGTTCGCTGTCCACGAGCCGGCAGGTTCCGGCGGTGGCGGAGACCACGATAGCAGCCGATCTCGATCAGCCGCTTGATATTCATTTGAACTTCGCGGCGCAGATCGCCTTCGACCTTGAAATTCTTCGAGACATAATCACGAAGAAGCGCCGTATCGGCCTCGGTCAGGTCCTTGACGCGAATATCCGGGTTAACCCGGGTAGCCGCTATGATTTGGCGGGCGCGTGTCGGCCCAATGCCAAAAATATACTGTAGACCAATCTCAACCCGCTTGTTGCGCGGAAGATCGACACCTTCAATTCTCGCCATATCTCATTATCCCTGTCGCTGTTTATGCTTTGGGTTATCGCAGATCACATACAGTCTGCGGTTGCGCTTGACGATTTTGCACTTCGCACAGCGCTTGCGAATGGATGGTGAAACTTTCATGAAACGTTACTCCTTTTAACCGGATGAGGGCGGTTGAGATAGCCAAAGTTTAGATTATACTACTCACCTTAGATTCCGTCTAGATAAACGTCTTTGTAGCCCAAACTACTGAAAGACCCGGGAGCACTGCGGATGGAGCTCGTTTGCGTCACCGGCCAGCAGTGATCCATTATGGCGCTGTCAGCACCAGCGGTCCGTTATCCGTGACCGCTACCGAATGCTCGAAGTGAGCGGTCAAAGATCCATCCCAGGAGGTCACCGTCCACTGGTCTGCCAGGACGCGAGTAGCCGCTGTTCCCAGGAGTACCATCGGCTCGAGAGCGATGGTCATTCCAACTCTCAGCAGAGCGCCGCGCCCGGGGATCCCATAATTGGGAACCTGTGGGCCTTCGTGCATCTGGCGACCCACCCCATGACCGGTGTACTCGCGGGTGATAAACATCTTGCAGTTCTCCACATACTCCTGGATGGCCGCCGAGATGTCGCCCACATGGTTGCCGGCCACCATCTTGGAAATGCCGACCTGCAAAGCCTGTTGGGTCACTTCCAACAGATGGCGCGCTTCCGGAGAAATCTCACCTACTCCAGCCGTAAAGGCTGAATCGGCGACAAATCCTTCGAAAACCGTACCGCAGTCTACCGAGACGATATCGCCTTCACGCAGCTTGCGCTTTGGGCTGGGGATACCGTGCACCAGCTCCTCGTTGATGCTGATCGTGGTGCTGGCCGGGTAAGGATACGGCCCCGGGTAGTTCTTGAACGGAGAATAAGCGCCGTGCTTTCGCAAGACTTCTTCAGCCGCGGCGTTCAGATCTGCCGTGCTGGCTCCTGGCCGGATGGCGGCTCGCGCGGCAGCCAGGGCTTCGGCGTTGATCCTTCCCGCCCGGCGCATGATCTCGATCTCCTGCGGGCTCTTGACGTTAATCTGGCGTTCCCAGGACATTCAAACCTCAGGCTTTCGAGACCACCGCAGCCAGCTTGCTGGTGACCTGCTCGATCGGCTGCGTGCCATCGATTTCCACCAGTTTGCCGCGCTCTTTGTAGAACTCGATCAGTGGGGAGGTCTGCTCCATATAAACATGGATGCGCCGCTTCACCGTCTCGGGCTTATCATCATCGCGTTGGTAAAGTTCAGAACCATCGAAGTCGCACACCCCGGCTTTTTTGGGGGGGTTGAACTTCTCATGAAAAACATGACCTTCCGCCCGGCAGGTCCAGCGCCCGCTGAGGCGCTCGATCAACACTTCGGCAGGCACCGAGATATAGGGGACTACATCGACATCTGCGTCCCATTCGGAGAGCATGCCCGACAGAGCTTCAGCCTGAGCCGGGGTCCGCGGGAAACCATCCAGGATGGCGCCCTTCTGGCTGTCCGGGCGAGACAGGCGTTCGCGGATCATGCGGATCGTCAGGTCATCCGGCACCAGTTCTCCGCGCTCCATATAACCCTGGGCCTCTTTCCCTAACTCAGTCTGGTTTTTCAAGTTTTCTCGGAAGATATCGCCAGAAGAGATATGCGGTAACCCGAGAGTTTCCGAGAGCATCTTTGCCTGGGTGCCTTTACCGGCTCCAGGCGGGCCGAGCAGGACGATATAGGTTGCCATCTCGCTCACCGGATCAGACGGTCTTCATAACCGTGCATCTTGAGTTCCGCGTCGATAATGGTAAAGGTATCGCGTACGACACCCACCACGATCAGCAGACCACCCGAGGAAATCAGCAGCAGGCTTGCGCCCTGCGCATTCAATGGAAGGGCTAACCCCAAGAGATAGGGAAGCACCGCCACGATCCCCAGGAACAGAGCGCCCGGTAAGGTAATGCGGCGCTGGACCTTGGTCAAATATTTCTGAGTTGGGCTTCCCCGCACCACGCCTGGGATCTGAGCGCCCTGCTTTTTGAGGTTCTCTCCATAGTTCTGCTGCGCGAACAAGACGTCCGTGTAGAAGAAGGTGAAGACAACCACCATAAAGAAGTACATCAGAGAATACCAGCCGGAACCGGTATTGAAGGTGTTATAGATGACCGAGGCAAAGTTCGTCACGCCGGGTTTGACAAAGTAGCTGGCGACGATCGCCGGGAAGGTCAGGATGGATTGGGCAAAGATCAACGGGATCATGCCGGCCATGTTGACCATCAAGGGCAGGTTGCTGCGCACGGGCATGGACATCCGGTTGCCAACTCGCCGCCCGGGGAACATCACCGGGACATACCGCCGTCCCTGCTGGACAAAAACGATGGCGAAGACGGTCAGCACCAGGATGGCCAGGATGATAATCACCACCCAACGGTTCGCCTCGTCACCCAGGAGGCGGATGATGCTTTCTGGCATTCGCGCAACAATACCTGAGAAGATGATCAGCGATAGACCCTGGTTACGGATACCGTACTCCGAGATCAATTGGCCCAGCCAGATGCCGAACATGGTCCCGCCGATCATAGAGATCAGCGTTGCCAGGGTTGGCAGAAGGTTTGGGCCGGTAAACCCAAAGTTGTTGAGGATCGACCCACTCTGGGAGAGCGAGTTGAAGATATTGATTTGACCGATCGCCGACAGGGCCGCCATGGGGACGGTCAGGATCACCGTCCAGCGTTCCTGCCAGGCCTGTCCTTCGCGCGGGTTTTCTTTCATCTTGCGCTCCAGGGCCGGGATAATCGGTATGAGGAGCTGCAAGATAATCTGGGCGGTAATGTACGGGTAGACACCCATCGCCAGGATCGAGAACTGCGAGATCGTGCCGCCGGAGAGCAGGTCGAGCAGGTTGAACAGGTTGCTCGCCGCGCCGCCTCCAGTTGCCAGCTGGGTGAGTACTTCCCGGTTGACGCCTGGGACGGGGATGTTGGCTGCCAGGCGGAAGATGATCAGCAGAAACAGTGTAATCAACAGTTTCTTGCGGATGTCTTCCGATTTCCACAGATAGCGCCACGCAGACCGCTTCATGAATGGGTCTCCTTATATAACCGCTGGATCAGATCGTTTCCACGCTTCCGCCAGCCGCCTCGAGCTTAGCGCGGGCGCTTTTGCTGACACGTTGGAGACGGACCTTTAGAGGAACGCTAACCTCACCTCGGCCCAAGAGAACCACAGGGTTCTGTGGCTTACGTACAAGGGCAGCCTCAGTCAGGACCGCGGGGGTGATTTCGCTATCGGCCGGGAAAGCGCTCAACTGGTCTAGGTTGACTTCGTTGTATTCGACCCGGTTGGGGGGTGTAAAGCCTTGCCCGCGCATAAAGGGGAGGCGGCGGAAGAAAGGCAGGTTACCACCCTGATGATACAGGCGTGGACCCTCACCGGATCGGGAGCTCTGGCCCTTGGTACCCCGACCGGCAGTCTTGCCTTGCCCGGCGGAGATACCGTGACCGACGCGCTTGCGCTTCCTTTTCGCGCCTTCGTTTGGCATGAGATCGTGTAGTTTCATAAGGATCCCTACTCTTCTATCCGAATCAGATGGTTTACTTTGGCCAACATACCGCGCAGTGCCGGAGTATCCACCTGTTCGACGGTTTGATGCAGGCGTTTGAAACCCAGGGCGCGGACGGTGGCCTTATGGCGCTTGGAGTAACCGATAGCGCTCTTTACCAGCGTAATCCGCAGGACTTTGGGTTGGGTATTCTCAGGCATCTTTCCTCCGCTCCCAGAATGGCAGCAAATCCTTCAGCGGTTTTCCACGCCGGGCAGCCTCTTCCTGGGGCGACTTCAACTGCTCCAGGGCATCAAAGGTCGCCTGGACCACGTTGAGGACATTGGCACTGCCCAGGGATTTTGTCAGGATATCACGCACACCGGCAGCTTCCAGGACCGCGCGCACACCACCAGCGGCGATAACGCCTGTTCCCAGCGAGGCCGGTTTCAGGAGCACCCGGGCGCCTGCTATACGCCCGATCACCTCGTGGGGGATAGTCGTACCGGCCAGGTAAACCTGGTGCATGTTCTTGCGGGCGCGTTCTGTGGCTTTGCGCATGGCCTCGGGAACAGCGTTGGCCTTGCCAACCCCGATCCCAATCTTGCCACGGTTATCACCGGCCACAACCGTTACCCGGAATGAAAAGCGGCGACCGCCTTTCACAACTTTGGCCACGCGCGCGATCTCGATGACGCGCTCGTCATATTGCTGCTCTAAGCTTTGGTATTCCGTTTCCATATCTTCAGGCCCTCATCTTTGCCGTAGTTAGAATACCAGGCCAGCTTCGCGAGCAGCATCCGCCAGAGCCTTCACGCGGCCCATATAACGGAAACCACCTCGATCGAAAACCACCATGGTAATTCCTTTTTCTTTGGCGCGCTCTGCGACAGCCTGACCCACCAGGCGAGCCTGTTCGGTTTTGGTCAGACCCTGCATCTTCTTCCGCAGCACGGTGTCGATGGTTGATGCAGACACAAGAGTACTGCCAGCCTGGTCGTCTACCACCTGCACATAGATCTCCGCAACACTGCGGTATACGTTCAGGCGGGGTCGATCAGAAGTTCCACTAATCGTCTTGCGCACCCGCTTGTGGCGGCGAATGCGAGCTTCAGTACGTGATTTATTAGCCATACGCCATCACCTATTTCTTACCCTTACCAGATTTACCAGCTTTGCGGCGGATCTTTTCGCCCAGGTAGTGAATTCCTTTGCCCTTGTAAGGCTCGGGGGGCCGGATCTTGCGGATATCCGAGGCGACCTGGCCAATTTGTTCTTTATTGAAACCGCGAATCTTTACCTGGCGGGTTTTCGTATCGACTTCGAATGAAATCCCCTCGGGGGGTTCGATCGTAACCGGATGTGAGTAACCGACATGCAAGATCAGGTTTACTCCGCTCATTTCAGCGCGGTAGCCTACCCCGTCGATTTCCAGGACTTTTTCAAAGCCGCTGCTTACACCGGTAACCATATTTGCGATCAGTGCGCGGGTGGTACCATGCAAGGCGCGGTGGGTCGCCTGGTCCGTACTGCGCTGAACGACCACTTCTCCATTCTCGAGTGAGATCTGGATCGAAGGCGAGAAATCACGTTCCATCTCGCCCTTGGGCCCTTTGACGCGCAGATGTGAACCTTTGAGATCCACTGTAACACCCGTCGGAACAGCCACAGGCATACGTCCAATCCGAGACACAGTTTATTCCTCCTTCACTCTGCCAGGACTTACCAGACCTTGCAGATGATCTCGCCGCCCACACCCAACTGGCGAGCGCGCTGGCCCGTCATAACACCTTTGGGAGTGGACAGGATGGCCACGCCAACACCCGAAAGAACCCAGGGGATATCCTGTTTGTGGGTGTAGATGCGGCGGCCGGGGCGGCTCACACGTTCCAGGCCGGTAATTACGGGACGACGCTGGCGGCGTTCCCCAACATACTTCAACCGGATTCGCAATACGGGCATGGTAGGTTTAGACCCATCCACGACTTCGTAATTTTCCAGATAGCCCTCTTCCTTCAGGATCCGGGCGATTTCCGCCTTAATCTTGGAACTGGGCATCGCGACGATGGGCTGACCAACCATCACGCCGTTGCGAATGCGGGTCAACATATCAGCAATTGGATCAGAAACACTCATTCTTGAACCCTCCGGGCTGCCTACCAGGATGACTTGACGACGCCGGGGATTTTACCTTCCAGCGCCAATTCACGGAAGCAAATGCGGCACAGGCCAAAGCGGCGGATGTAACCACGCGGCCGACCGCATCGCTGGCAGCGATTGCGCACCTGGACAGCGTACTTTCGCCGGGCTTCTCGATAGATCATACACTTCTTTGCCATATTTACGATCCCTTCCTAAAAGGCATCCCAAGCATCTGCAACAACGCGCGCGCCTGGTCGTCATTGGCAGCTGTTGTTACGATGGTGATTTCCATACCGCGAATCTTGTCAATTTTGTCGTACTCGATTTCGGGGAAAATCAGTTGCTCGCGCAGGCCGAGGGTGTAGTTCCCACGACCGTCAAACGCCTCAGAAGATACACCGCGGAAGTCGCGCACGCGCGGCAGGACGATGTTCATCAGGCGGTCCAGGAATGCCCACATCCGCTCGCCCCGCAGAGTCACCTTGACACCGATCGAGCGACCTTCGCGAAGTTTGAAGTTCGCGATGCTTTTGCGGGCCTGGGTGATGACCGGTTTTTGGCCGGTAATCTGCGAGATGTCTCCAGCCGCGGCATCTAACGATTTGGGGTTATCCAGGGCTTCACCCATCCCCACGTTTACCACCACCTTCGTAATCCGCGGAACCTGCATCATATTGGGCAGGTTGAGCGAACTCTGCAAGGTAGGGACGATCTCTTGATATTGTTCTTTCAACTTATTCATTCTCGTTATGCTCCCAGGCGTCCTATGATTCGCCCATCTGCTCGTTGCAGTGCTTGCACACCCGGATTGCCTTGCCGTCCTCGCGATGGATGGCCACACGGGTCGCCTTGTTGCATTTCGGGCAAACCAGCATAACGTTGGCAATGGACACCGGCGCCTCAAAGCGGACTTTGCCCGGGGAAAGCGTGCGACCCTGCACCTGCTGCTGCCGCTGATGTTTGGTGCGCAGGTTGACACCCTGCACGACCAGGCGATTATCTTCGGGGACGACCCGAATGACCTCGCCGCGTTTGCCTTTATCTTCCAGGCGGCCGCTGATTACTTCTACTAAATCACCTTTATGGATCTTGACTTTCATGGTCTCGCTCCCAATCTCCCTGTTCCTATAGCACTTCGGGGGCCAGAGAGATAATCTTCATAAACCCTTTTTCACGCAGCTCGCGAGCCACCGGGCCAAAGATACGGGTCCCGCGCGGGTTCTGGCCGTCGTTGTCCAGGATTACCGCAGCATTGTCGTCAAAGCGGATCGAGGAACCGTCTTCACGGCGCCATTCTTTCGCGCAGCGCACGATCACCGCCTTCACCACTTCGCTCTTCTTGACCGAGCCCTGGGGAGTTGCGGATTTTACTGTGGCAACCACCACGTCTCCCACGGCTCCATAGTGCCGGGTTGAGCCGCCCATAACATGGATGACCAACAGCTCGCGAGCGCCTGTATTGTCAGCTACTTTTAAGCGGGTTTCCTGTTGAATCATCGCTTATTCTCCTGCCTCTGCCTCTACAACCTCTTCGCTGTGGCGTACGCGCTTGAGGATCGCCTCTACCACCCAGCGCTTATCGCGCGAAAGCGGGCGGCTTTCGACGATCTGCACTCGATCGCCGATCTGGCAGTTTAGTTCGTCGTGGGCCTTCACCCTGCGGCTGCTCTGGACCACTTTGTGGTAGAGCGGGTGCTGGTATGTGCGGGTGATTTCAACCACAACGGTTTTCATCATCTTATTGCTGGTCACGACACCAGTCATTCGACGGCGGTTATTCATAGCTTCACCTTCCCTGGTTCGCCGCGGTTTCCCGCTCAGTCAAGATAGTTTCGAACTGCGCGATCAGGCGGCGGGTATACTTCAAACGACTGGTATCGGTCAGCTGGCCCGTGACAACCTGGAACCTGAAGTTCATTAACTCGTTACGGGCATCGTTCAGTCGGTTCTTGATCTCATCAGTGGTCAGTTCGCGGATCTCTGCTGCCTTCATGCCTGCTGACCTCCAAACTCCTGCCGGGCGACGATCTTCGTCCGGATCGAGAATTTATACTGGGCCTGGTGCAGAGCTTCCAGGGCGATTTCCGCCGGTAAACCACCGACCTCGAACATAACCCGGCCGGGTTTGACCACGGCTACCCAGTACTCAACGTTGCCTTTCCCTTTTCCCATGCGGGTTTCGGGTGGTTTCTGGGTATAGGGTTTATCGGGGAAGATACGAATCCAGACTTTTCCACGGCGCTTCATCGCGTGCACGATGGTTCGGCGGGCGGCTTCGATCTGGCGAGCCGTCACCCAACCGGGTTCGAGAGCCTGCAGACCGAATTCCCCGAAGGAAACTTCGGCTCCGCGCAGGGCCTTGCCCTTCATGCGTCCGCGCATTTGCTTGCGCCACTTCACACGCTTTGGCATCAACATTGTAGCCACCTCTTTTTTCTTATTGGGGTCAGCACCCCAATAAGGTGTTTATTCACTGACGTAGACACCTTCGGTGGCTTCAGCTTTTTCTTCCACCGTAGGCAGTACTTCACCTTTATAAACCCAAACCTTGACCCCGATGCGGCCATAGGTGGTCAGCGCTTCTGCGCGAGCAAAGTCGATATCGGCGCGCAGCGTTTGCAGCGGGACTCGGCCTTCGCGCAGCCACACCGAGCGAGCCATTTCAGCGCCGCTCAGGCGTCCGGCAACTTCGACTTTGATCCCCTGCGCGCCCTGGCGCATGGCCTGCTGCAAAGCCCGTTTCATTGCCCGGCGATAGCTCACCCGGCGCTGAAGCTGGCCCGCGATATTGACCGCCACCAGATAAGCATCGATATCCGGAGATTTGATCTCCTTGATTTCCAGGTCGATTTTCTTACCGGTCAGCCCTTCCAAACCCTGGCGCATCTTCTTGACGCTGTCGCCTTTGCGGCCGATCAGGATCCCAGGCTTGGCAGTGTGGACGACAACCTTGACCTTACCGGGGAAACGCTCGACCTCGATACGGGAGACGCCGGCTTTTTCCGCTTCGCGATGGATCAAATCACGGATAGCGAAGTCCTGTTGGAGCTGTTGGCGGTATTCGGAGCCTTCGGCATACCAGCGGCCTAACCAGGGCTGGTTGATGTTCAGGCGAAATCCAATCGGATGTACTTTACGACCCATACTGTTTACTCCCGTTCCCGTAAAATGACCGTGATGTGCGAAGCCCGCCGCAAAATCGGCTTAAAACGGCCTCGCGCACCAAAGCGCCGCCACTTTCGGGTGGGCGCTTCGTCGGCAAAAATCCGGTAAACCACCAGATCATCGCGGCTGACCCCAAAATTTTCTTCCGCGTTGGCAACGGCCGATTCCAAAACCTTGACCACGGGCCGGGCGGCGCCGCTGGGGGTAAAGCGGAGCAGATTAACCGCATCGATCGCAGGCTTTCCTCGGATCAAATCCACCACCAGCCGCAGCTTCTGGGCAGAGATGGAAACAAATCGTCCTTGAGCACGAATATCATGAGCCATGGCTTGCTTACCTCTTTGCTGAACTGGATTTCTCTGCCACGTGGCCGCGGAAATGGCGGGTTGGGGCAAATTCACCCAGGCGGTGGCCCACCATGTTCTCGGTGATATAGATCGGAACATGCCGGCGGCCATCATGGACGGCAATCGTGTGCCCCACCATCTGGGGGAAGATGGTGCTGGCCCGACTCCAGGTGCGGATGACTTTTTTGTCACCCCGAGAATTCATCAGTTCGATCTTCTTCAACAACTTCGGGGCGATGAACGGCCCCTTCTTTAGCGATCGTGACATATTATCGTCCCTCTTTTTCGCTTCTCAACAAATGCAGCCTGTTATCCAAGTCTAGCGTCCCGACTTGTTGCGACGGCGCACGATGTACTGATCGGTCTTCTTATTCCGGCGGGTCTTATATCCCAGGGTGGGTTTTCCCCAGGGTGTCTTGGGACCCGGCATACCCACGGGCTGGCGGCCTTCACCACCCCCATGCGGGTGATCGCGGGGTGTCATCGCGGTACCGCGAACGGTCGGGCGAACACCCATATGGCGCTTGCGCCCGGCTTTCCCCAGCTTGATGTTGCTGTGATCCAGGTTGCCAACCTGACCGATGGTCGCGTAGCAGGTCTGGCGGATCAGGCGGACTTCGCCGGAAGGCATGCGCACCTGGGCATAATCGCCTTCTTTGGCCAGCAGTTGGGCTGCCCCGCCTGCCGCGCGCACCAGCTGTCCACCGCGCCCTTCTTTCAATTCGATATTGTGGATCAGGGTACCAATGGGGATATTGGCAAGCGGCAGGCTGTTGCCGGGGCGGATTTCCGCGGTTGGGCCGGTCATGAGTGTATCGCCAACCTTAATTCCCAGGGGGGCGATGATATAGCGTTTCTCGCCATCCGCGTAGAACAACAGGGCCAGGCGGGCAGTCCGGTTGGGATCGTACTCGATCGCCGAGACTTTGGCTGGGATGTTGAGTTTGTTGCGCTTGAAATCCACCAGGCGGATATATTGGCGGTGCCCACCACCCTGGTGGCGAACAGTTATACGTCCATATGCATTGCGACCGCCCTTTTTGAGGAGGGGCACGATCAATGCACGTTCTGGCTTGGACTTGGTAATCTCTTCGAAACTATTACCAGTCATGTTGCGCAGACTGGGAGTCACCGGTTTGTAAACTTTAACGGCCATGTTACTCTACCCCTTCAAACATCGGGATTCTGTCTTCTGGCGCCACGGTGACGATTGCCTTCTTGTAGCCGCTGTTGCGGATCAGCAGGCGGCGGCTGCGTGCACGCCGGGTTCGTTTGGCTGGCACATTGATTACATTCACCCGCAGGACAGTCACGTCGAACAGGGTCTCGACTGCATCCTTGATCTGGGTCCGGGTAGCCTGACCGGCTACCTCGAACACATATTGGTGCAGTTTGCTAACCAGATAGTTCGACTTTTCGGTCACCAGCGGGCGGCGGAGGATATCATATACTGTCGTCATGGTTCTTCCTACCTATCCCAAATTTGCGGCCAGAACATCGAGCGCCTCGAGCGGTAGGACGACTTTGTCGTAGCCCAGGAGGTCGCGGATGTTCAAGTAGCCAGCCATGAGAATCTTGGCATCCGGAATGTTGTTGGTCGAACGCATGACCTGCTCGTATTCAGCGGTCTTTTCCGGAATGAGGATCAGCGCGCTGGCATCGCCCACCAGGGCGTTTAGCGCCTTGGCCATCAGGCGGGTCTTGGGTTCGGACAGCGCCAGCTTCTCCAGCACGACGATGCCGGCCTCAGCCGCTTTGACGGTCAGCGCAGAGCGCAGGGCAGCCCGCCGCATCTGGCGCGGCATGGACTGTGCGTAAGACCGCGGATGCGGAGTGTGGGCTCCGCCGCCACCCTTCCAGATCGGGGAGCGGGTAGAACCCTGGCGAGCCCGACCGGTTCCCTTTTGTTTCCACGGTTTACGACCGCCGCCGGATACCTCGCTGCGGCCTTTGGTGTCATGCGTACCCAGGCGTGCGTTGGCCAGCTGGCGAACATATGCCTGGTGCATCAAATCCACGTTAATTGGGGCTTCGAAGATCATCTCGGGCAATTCCACCTTGCTGACCTTCTCGCCTTCCATGTTGAAGACATCAACTTCCATAGTCACATCGCTCCCATTCTGTAAGAAACCGTAAGGGGCACAGGCCGCCTTACTGCTTCCGCGCTTCCTTGACCATCACCAGGCCGCCTTTGGAGCCCGGTACAGCGCCGCGCACACCCAGCAAATTACGCTCGGGGTCCACCAGAACCACTTTCAGGTTCTGCGCTGTGACGCGGTCATCGCCCATATGACCAGGGCCGCGAGCTCCGCGGTAAACCCGCCCGGGTGTCGTTCCAGAACCTCGGGAGCCGGGCGCGCGTTGGCGATCCGACTGACCATGGGTCTTCGGACCACCTTTAAAATGATAGCGTTTGACACCGCCCTGAAAGCCTTTACCTTTGCTCGTTCCAATGATATCCACGTGTTCGCCAACCACAAAAAGGGTAACCGTCACCTGGTCCCCTTCTTTGACGCCCGGGTCTTTGGCACGGAACTCGCGCAGGTATTTCAAGGGTGGATTGCTGTGAGCTTTGAGATGACCCAACTCACCGCCTGCTAAACGCTTTGGTTTTACTTCTTGGAAACCCAACTGCACGGCCGAATAACCTTCGTTTTCCGGTGTGCGCAAGCCAGTTACATAGCAAGGCCCAGCTTCGATAAGGGTCACCGGGATGGCAACGCCTTTTTCATCGAAAATCTGGGTCATGCCGATTTTCTTGCCAATAAGCCCCTTCAACATCAGTATGTTCTCCTTTGTAGACAGACTTGACGAGACTGTCAGCCTGGGCTCGGCTGCATCATCTCCGGACGTAACACAGTCAGTCGGGCTGCCGCGAACTGGGTCATCTTCTTTGGGTTCGCGAGCAGACCCGCTCTTATGTTACCTCACCTATTCAGGTTATAGAACCTGAGGGCAAAACCGCGTTATTATACCACTTTTTGTGGTTTTAGCAATAGATCTAGAACAATACAGTTATATCTTAATTTCGATATCGACGCCCGCCGGCAGGTTGAGCCGCATGAGCATGTCGATGGTCTTCGAATCCGGATCAAGCACGTCGATTAAGCGGTTGTGGGTACGGATTTCAAAGTGTTCGTGGCTGTCCTTATCGATGAACGTCGAGCGTCGTACCGTAAACCGTTCAATCTTGGTGGGCAGGGGCACGGGTCCTACCACGTGCGCGCCACTTCGTTCGGCCGTCTCCACGATCCGCTTAGCGGACTGATCCAGGACACGGTGATCGTATGCCTTGAGGCGAATGCGTATCTTTTGTTTTGCCATATCACTCCACCTAGTCCAGAATCTTGGTGATCACGCCGGCGCCAACCGTGAGACCACCCTCGCGAATAGCAAACTTGGAACCCTGCTCCAACGCCACCGGGACGATCAGCTCCACTTCCAGGTTGACGTTGTCGC
>Ga0105104_10000708_pt1 | contig 25726 bp, 20 predicted proteins | sample PPLLaktember2015_3_FD_87034 | JGI IMG/M metagenome (GOLD analysis project Ga0105104, IMG submission 87034) | Freshwater sediment microbial communities from Prairie Pothole Lake near Jamestown, North Dakota, USA - PPLs Lake P7 Core (6) Depth... | ecosystem: Environmental > Aquatic > Freshwater >...
CTAAGTTTATTTAGGCGATATAAGAAAAAGGGAAAAGCCATATAGAATTTATATATGAAAATCCCCCGCAAAATCTGCGGGGGAAGCTTTCTTTTTGTATCCAGTTGTTTATGGCAGGTGCTCGCCGAATTCGGAATAGAGCCAGTCCAGATCATCGGCTCGATCGACACGATAAACACCGCCTGTCCCGCCGCAGGTACCGTTGAGCCCAAAGGAGGTCACACCGGCAACGACGTTCGAGTCGCCGATGAAGTTGGGACCACCCGAGTCGCCAAAGCAGGTACCACCGGTATTCGCATTATTGGATAACAGCAGGGAGTAATCGCCTACGATGCCGCCGTTGATCTGGATCAGGTGAGGGCGTGCCACCATACGAACTCTCTGATTATTCTCCTTCCAGGAGGCTGCATCCGGGAAACTTTCCTGAAGACCGTAGCCAACCGCTGTAAAGGTGACATCCTGCTTGCCGCGTTTGGTCTTCAAACCATCCAGTTGATCCAACTCTGGCAGGGCGCCAAAAGAGCCCGGATTATAGGGTTCGTCCAACACGACAACACCCAGATCGTACAGAAAGAATGCGTTCGGATCATATTGCGGGTGGGTGTAGGGAGTCCCGCCTGCATCACCGGTGTTGGGGTAACCATTTGCAGGAATACCTGATTCAACATCCGAGTCAAACCAGATCTCCACATGTGCCGCGGGAGCCTCGGTACAATGACCCGCCGTCAGGAAGAGAGTTTCTGAAAGCAATGTACCACTGCAGCGCCAGAGTGGATTGCCCTCCTCATCCTGAGCTACCATCAGGCCCACATAGGGATGACCTTCACCATCCAACTCACCATCAGTGACCGCACTGGCAACACCAATCGTGCTCAATACCAGCGTCAATGTAAGCAGCAGAGCGATCGTTACCTTTTTCATGTTTTCTCCTCAGGTTTTAAAATGTTTTCAGCCAACTTGATCTGTGCAAGATATGGCTTTTCGAACAGCTTCTCTGAGCGGCAGCCTCCTTTCCTGGCAGGCATGCATCCCGCCTTGCGACGGTTTTGCCCGTTTAATAGGACGTGAATTCAACTCAGGCGAAGCGTCCTTAGATTAAGGGTTAGTTAGAAAATCTTCCACAAGCGGGTAAACGACACAGTATTGTCTTAGGTCTTACGACCAAAATCCTGTAAAATCGATGAGGAGATGGATAAAAATTCTCATAAGAAATATGAAACCTTTCTGTCATGAGATTCGTCTGGAAAGAGCTTTATCCGTGCATTTGACCATCAAAAGGAGTTCGTAGTATGAATATCCATTGGATTTCGCTCATATTATTGGTTACCCTCGCTTTGACAAGCTGTGTGCCTTCCGGAACCGAGCCACTCCCCTCGAACCCCCAGCAAGCTCCTTCCGAGGAGCCGGCCCCAACCTCAACCGAAAATCCGCTACAATTAAACAATACTCCGGAGTCGAAAGAAATGCCATCCAATCCCCCTTCCGTGGAAAAGTTTGTGACCCTGGCAAAAAAGGACCTTGCCGAACGCCTGCAGATCGAGGCAGGTGAAATTGCCCTGGTCAAGACAGCCGAGATGACCTGGCCCAATGCCGCCCTGGGTTGTCCAAGCCCCGGGAAGGTTTACGCGCAGGGTCAGGTACCTGGTTACCAGCTCTGGTTGCAAGCCGAGGGCGTGGAATACATCTACAACACAGATTTATCGGGGCAGGTGATCCTTTGTCCTCAATACCATCCTGATGACCTTGATTCGCTGATCCCCAAAACGCCGGGACCGACTCAACAGATCGGCGTGCCAATCGATTGACAAGACGCAACCAGCAAAAGAGGCTCCTGATTGTCAGGAGCCTCTTTTTACTACTGCTTGATTGGTCAATATACCTATCGTTTGTTGATCTTTAACTCCATCCAACCACCAGGTTTATGCGACATGTTGACCACGCGGATCTTGACGCCAAAGCCCGGAAGCGGGACGCTCGACCAGCCAAGGTGACCGATGGACGGGTCGGGTGCAACCCAGTAGCTCTGGGTATCGTCAAAGAGCGGGTTGGCTCTCAGGTTGCCATAGCACTGTACGAAGGTCGTGTTCACGTGCAGGCAGATCTTGTCGGTCTTTTGTGTGCCGAATGTCGAGTCATACGACTGGATGCGCGGGCGCCAGACCTGTCCGTTGTCGGGACGCAGGAGCAGGTCCGGATGTGCGTCGACCGGGAGGAAGAAGCCGCCACAGCGCCCGGAGGCGCAGTTGTCGCCTACATTGTTATCCGGGAAGGAGTAATCGAGATACCAGACCAGCAAGCCATCCTGATAGGGGAAGTGTTCCACCCAGTTGGGTTTGGTATCGAGGAACCCGAAGTTGTAGGGACCGGTGCGCAAGCCCTCATCATAGCCCACGTACTGGCGATATTCCGCGACATAGAAGTTGGCAAATGACTCAACGATTGTGCCAGTCGTGCGGAAGAATCCTGCATACGCCCAACCCGGATCCGTCTCTGCATCGTCCAGTGGCAGGCCGGTGATGGCGATATCATCCACACCGAAGCCAGGCTCAGCCACCGCGCCATCCGTCCAATAGCGGAAACCGAGGGTGACGGTCTGCCCGGCAAACGCCGAGAGGTCGGCTGTCAGAGGTACCCAGGCTCCGCCACTGGAACCTGTAATGCCTTCCCCAAAGTTCTGGCCGTTGGGATTCGTGTTGGTGGAAAGATTGGTGGCAACCGACGTACCGTTCACGGTCAGGTAGGCGTAATCCCAATCCAATTCGATTTCATAGCGCACTTGTGCGGACAGGGTAACTGTGCCGGCAGGTAACGTGACGTCGCGCGTCATACTGTTGTCAAGGTCATTTCCCGAACCTGAGTGATAGAAGTAACTGCCAGCATAAGGATCCCCAATGAAGGAATTGACTTCCTTGTCAGGCAACGTCACGACAAGTTGTTGCGCCCTTTTTGTATTGTATTCGGCGGGACCCAGTTTGACCTCCGCCCTCTGGTCATAGTTGACCGTCGTATAGTTCGACCAGCCCAGGTAGAGCTTCTCATAAGCGCTCATATGGATCGGCTTGGAACCGATGCCTTCCTCAGGCTTGCCAGTGCTGCCATAAGAGCCACTGGAATACAGTGTCCAGAAACCGGTGGAGTTCTCTGCACCGCCGGTGTTGCCGCTTGTGTCGTACAGATCAGGCAGTCCCAGATCATGACCGAACTCATGAGCAAACACACCCACCCCACCATTTTCGGGCTCGACGGTATAATCGCCGATCCAATAGCCAGAGCCGCCGATTTGAACACCACCCAGCAAGTAATCAGGGGATGGTCCCACAGAACCGATCAAATTGAAGAATGCGTACCAACGATGGCTCCAGATGGCGTCTTCGCCCTGCGCGCCGCCCCCGGTTTCCTCGCCCTCACCGGCGTGCACGATCTGGAAGTGGTCGATGTAACCATCGGGTTCATCGAAGTTTCCATCGCCGTCAAAGTCATAGCGATCCCAGACATCGAACTGGCTCAGATACGCGTTGATATCTGCGTCGGTCATACCGTTCGCGATCTGAGTGTCATACCATGAATCCGCACCATGGTTCACAAAATCCCATACCGTGGAGCACACGATGCCGCCACAGATGTTTGTGCCATAGCGAGCTTCGTTAAAGGGAACCTGCACCCAGTCTGTTACCTGGCCGTTGACCGCATAGCGGTTCGACGACTGTTCGATATAGAAATTACGCATCGAGACAGCGCCTGGCGCTTCGGAGAAGAGCATATTCTCATAATAGTCTTTGGTAAAGTCTGGTGCCCAAATGGTCGTGTTATCTACCGACCGGTCAGGTTGAGGGATCTGATTGTGGAGCGGTCCGGGAGTCCCCTGGGTTACCGGATGGATCGTGTTGCCGAACTCAGCAAGGATCGTCCAGATCGTATCCTCCCCCAGGCGGTCCAACTCGACGTAATGCTTTAATCCCACCTTGTGAGTACGGCGATTCCCATCGCCATCTTCCTTGCCATGGAGCTTGGCTTCAACAGCCAATGCTTTGGCGTCCCGCTGTGTATCCCCCAGTGGATGAGCTGCATCGTCAACCGGGGAACTGTAGAGAAGTCCCAACCCATCTATCGGAGGCGCCGGGGCGGCACTGGCAACAGGAATCATAGCCACCACTAACATCGTAACAATCAATAAAGTACCAAACCACTTTGCTTTCATTAACTATCTCCTCTATAGTTTGACAGAAGCTGGTAAAAAAGTGCCGTGGCAGAGCTACTATTCTTATGTAAGTTTGCACCTCCTGTAAAGCCGCCGAACAAAAAAGCCGACGGTCTGGCGGTCTACCATTCTGTACGCATCAGTTTGGCAGATCCATGACTTTGCGCCCCCACCTCATGATGAGTTTGCCTTTTCGACATCATTAAAGCATGCTAATTTCACCTTAAATGGTATATTAAATTCCTTAAAAAGGCAAGCAAACCACGGTACTTTTTTTACATTAAAAGGTTACACTTTTCCATCTCAGGCTGTAGGGAACCTTTCCGCCAGGCGATTCGTCTACACAAAAACTGTGTATAGTTACTCTAAAGGAGTATGTTATGAGAGTCTTCTGGATTTTAGCGATTACCCTGCTGGCATTTGCTCTGGCAGGTTGTGGGCCTTCTCAGCCAGATGGAGATTTGCCCCCCACCCCATTAGATCCCCCTTCTGAAGAAGCTATTTCGACTCCTTCATCTGAATTTTCAAACCAAGGAGATATTGCAGAAATGACCCCAACAACGTCTGCCAACGCCAGCCTGCAAAACTTGATCGAAAAAGCCCAAGAGGATTTGGCGCAAAGATTGACTATCTCACTAACGCAAATTAGTCTCCTGGAAGCCAAAGCGGTCGTCTGGCCGGATTCTAGTCTTGGCTGTCCACAACCCGGTATGCGCTATAAACAGGTTCCTGAAGATGGAGCTCTGATTGTTTTACAGGCAAATGGGATTAAATACGAATACCACAGTGGCGGCAGTCGTGGACCGTTCCTATGTCAGAAAGTATCCAAGGAGCCCAGTCCGCCGGCCCCAATCGATCTTCTGAATCTGACACCGTCCAGCCCCGGTTCCTCCGACCCGGATGCGCCGACCCCTGACAGCAGCATTCCGCCTGGCGAAGATCAATAAGTCATCCTCATGCGATACAAACTGCCCGCAGGCATGCCTGCGGGCAGTTCTTTCCATACAAACACATTCCCCCAGATTGTCAACTGACAGGGCTAGCGATTATCAACGTTGATGAGGGTCAACCCCATCAGACCGGAATCGCCGGTATGGGAAACCGCGCCGAGATGCCACTGGCCAGCAGCAGCACCGGTCCAACTGACAGTAATGGTTTCCACACTGCCAATCGTGGCAGAGGTGGGCGCTGAATCGATCACCAGATTTCCACCCGTTGCCAGCGGAACAGCCCAAGTATACATATCATAGGTTGAGTCGGGACCGACTGTTTGCCAGCCGTGCACGTAAACAGTCCAGGTGCCATCTGCTGGTAACGAAATATCCACCAACTCTTCGGTGCCTCCTGACGTGCTGCTTGCCACCAGGTCGCCATTTGGATCAAAGACATAGACGTCAAGGTCCGCGTCGGGTTCCGTAGCTTCGGGCGGTATGGCGATCCGGAAGAAGGCTGCCCCCGAGAGATTGAAGGTATGTGCATTGCTGAATCCGTCACCTGGATCGAAATCCTGATCGGGGTCCTGCACCACAGTCGCGTTTGTAACTGTCGCCGGAATTAATCCGTGAGCTCCAGCGGTGTAGGATCCGGTGTAACCAAATTGCACATCGAAGCTGGCTGAACCAGTTTCGCCGCTGCCAAAGACTTCAGCCGGGGCAGAGAAGAGTGCACCATTTACTGCGATCGGGCTGTACACGGAGTACTTGCCAGCCTTCCAGGTGAGTGAGCCAAAGCGCCACTCGCCAACCGGGCCACTACCGTTGTTTGTGATAGTCACCTCGAATGTGGCCGAGTCGCCGGGATTGAGCGTTAGCGAGTTTGGAGTCACGGTCACGTCATAACCGGGAGGGGCAACAACCTTGGCTTTGAACGTTTCCCGCCGGCTGGCAACGCTTGTAACAGTGCGTATCACCGTCTGTGTGCCGGCCAGTTCACTGACGCCGATGGACGGATAATTGAGGTTATAGGGCTCGGAGGGGATGCCATTTGCTTCCAGGAAATCACAGCTCGCTGGGCTAAAGACGCCCCAATTCATGCCGCAGGTGAATGCTGCGTATTCGAACAAGCCAGCATCATAGACGAGTCCAGGCTCAGTGATCGAGCCTCTCGTCCATCTGCCACCCGGGTTGATGTGACCAGAGCCCATGTCAAATGGATCAGCCTGGCTGACACGGTCGTTATCACGAACTTTCTGATAGGCAGTTGTCATCAGCGCTGATTTCGCCATTGCCGCGCTCCACTCAGGATGAGCCTGCTTAAGCAATGCGAAGACACCCGCGACGTGCGGGCTGGACATGGATGTTCCGGCGATCGCCTGGAACAACTCACCAGGGACAGCACCCGGATCGGGGAATGGTGAATTACCAGCCAGGATCTGAAGGCCCGGTGCGGTAACATCCGGCTTAATGATATCCGGGGCAACCGCATTGGGACCGCGCGAGGAAAAGATCGTCATGGTTGGAGCATTGGGCCACTTGCTGGTGCGGGGTCCGCACTCACGATCGAACCAGTCATGACCTTGCCCGAATCTTCCGTAATTGGGGAAGTGGAAAGTCTGACAGCCCCAATGATCCTCGCGTGTTTCGATCTTCGCCTTGGCGAAGCGAGAATTGGCAATATAAGACTTGATCTTCAAACCAGGCGTGTAATCGATATGCACAGACGGTACCCAGTGCGTGTCGGTATACAAATTGTCAACGTCATTTGCGTTGTACAAGATCATCCCCACCCCACCAGCCTCGTACACCGCCAGGCTCTTTTCCACACGGCCAACAACGCCGCGCAGACAGAGAACGATCTTGCCAGCTACGCTGCCCGTGAACGGGACTGCGGGGTCACAGAGTTCGTTCCCTGCCGCCGCAGCATCTACCAGGCCTGTCCAACCCAGTTCAGGGGTAAGCGATGCACCAGTATACTTTCTGCCATTGCCAAGGGTGATCTCGCCTTCATAGAAACGTTTCTGAGTGCTTGCACCCACCGTCGTAAGCCAGGGCATCGTTCCGGGATTACCAACGGTCGAAACCCCCGGGCCGGAGTTGCCAGCCGAGGTAGCCACAAATACACCTGCATCGGCGGCAAACAGGAAAGCGATTTCATCAGCACTGGGCAGCGCTGCGCCGCCACCAATGGAGTAATTAATGACATCCACACCGTCCGCAACTGCCTGGTCAATGGCTGCTGCCAGATCCGAAGTGAATCCACCCAGATTGCCGAGGCCTTTGTAGGCAATGATATGAGCGCGCGGCGCAATGCCGGAGATGGTGGCCACAGGCAAGCCATACATGCTGGCTTCCACACCCGCGTTGCCAGCCGCGGTAGAGGCTGTGTGAGTGCCGTGACCATCATCGTCACGGGCCGAGTCGAACTCATCCGGGTCCGCACCCACTAGGGCACGATAGGTGTCCAACATCTGATATGCGCCGATCAATTTATTATTGCAGGTGAAAGGCGCGTCGTTCGGATTATGAGCCGTGTTGCCAAACTCGCAAGCTAACGGACCCGTGGGAGGTGCAGGGTAACTGCCATCATCCGCGAAAGAGGGATGCTCTGGCCAGATGCCGGTATCGATGACGCCTACGACAACGCCCTCACCGGTATACCCGCTGTCATAAGCGCCGCCCCTGACGTTCAGTCCGAGGAATTCCGGGCTGCTATCCGTTTGAGCATAACGCCTTTGATCTTCCATGACAAACTTGACATTCTTCTGCATCTTAATGGCTTCGGCCTGCTCTGCGGTCAGGATGGCAGAATAGCCGTTCAACGCAACGGTATAGTCGTGGATTTTTGCACCCGCACTTACACCGGCTGCTTCCAGCGACTCTTCATGTTGTGATTCCAGAAAATTGTCATAGGCGCGTACAGCAGTATCAGCAGTTTCGAGCTTTTCTCCCCCCTGAATTCCGGTGGCAGCCAGCCCCGCTATGTCACCCTCATAAGAGATAATTGGGGCTTCTTCCAAAACAACGATATATGACTTGGCCTCTTCCTGGGCAAGAGGACGTTCACTTCCTTGTGCCAGTGCCGGAGTGGTTAAAGACAGGGTTAATAGGAAAACCATTAAAGCATTAAAAACTTTTCTTTGCATCTTTCTCTCCTCTTGAAAGAAAATTCATTGGATCCCATTGTTAATAGATTCAAACTATTTTGACTATGAGACGCACCTCCTTCCTACCGATAAACAAAAACCGCCAAACAAAAAAAAATTTTCGGCGGTCTGGCGGTCTGCCTCTGTACGCGTCAGTTGGGCAGATCCATGACTTTGCGCCCCCGTCTCGCGGCGGGTTTGCCCTTTCGAAATCATTAAAATAGGACTAACTTCACCCTTAATTTTATATTAAATTCAAAAAAAAAGACAGGCTGGTGTAACTTTTTGGTTCACAAATATTTTTCCTTATTACCATGACTATGAGAAATGGAAAAGGTTACAAAAGCACTCCGATTTATCCACTGACGGTTATAATCCTGCCTATGCCCAAACACTCGCAAACAGCGAATATTTTTAATTCTCACCTAAGTTAAATAGCCCATGGATAAGCGTCCATTTACTGACCACAGTATCCTTCTCCCAATCGGGATCAGTGTTTTTTCTATTGCAGGGATTTTGATTGTATTTTTAGCCGTGCTTCTCGATCAACTACAAGTTGGGGTTCCGGCAGACCCAACTGCAACACCGTTCACATATCTCCTTATCGCTCCTGAAACACCTATCTCTGACCCTGAATTCGAAACGGCTCCTCGCCAGGCATTTTCTACCGAAGAACCTGCTGGTTCTACTCCGCTGGAAACCCCACAGGAGAGATTCACCGCCTTTCCAACGGAAGCGTCTTCACAAACCAATCCGCCAGTAAACAATACGCTTTCAGGCGCAACAAACACACCGGCAGCCAGTACGGACGTGTTGAACGTAACAGACAGATATGATGATACAGATTCCCGCCTTGAATACGACGGTGACTGGGTTAGCCAGGCCAATGTTGGGAATGCCTACCAAAAAACCTTATTTGTTTCGAACACGCTTGGCAACGATCTTATATTGGAGTTTGTGGGACAACAAATCGTCATTGGATATTTGGGCGCGCCCGGCCTTGGCTCAATTGCCATCTCCATCGATGATGAGGAATTCCTGTTGAATCAATCGGTCGGCAAAGAGTGGGTTTCACCGCAATTCGAGAATACCGAGCATTTTGTCATCATTATTCATGAGAGCGGAGACTCAGTAAATCTGGATTACATTAACATTCTTAGTTCGGATTAGCGTTCTCCTAATCCCAAGCGTTATAATCTTCTTATCCAACTGTACGGTTAAGCGGGGAAGTCTAGTCAATCTTCTGTGCAAAATGCTACTTTTGCCAAATATATTTGCAGAGGAACCTTTTTACCCTGCCAGCGTCCTATACAAAGGAGGCACCATGTTTACTCGCATACTCACCTTTATCCTGCTTGTGGCTATGGCGGCCTGCGCGCCCGCTCCCATTCAGCATGCTACCCCTACACCAGACATCGTTGAAAATACAGAGGAAGCTCCATCGAATATCACGTCAACTCCATCGCCCGTCCCGGAGGGTGGACTACAAAAGAAATTTACCGCGATCGTCAGGCAGGATCTGGCAACCCGCCTCAGTATGGATGTGGAAGCGATCAGCGTTATTTCCTTAGAATCCATCGAGTGGCCCAATGGCGCACTTGGATGTCCGGCCCCGGGGAAAGTCTATACCCAGGGAACGGTACCCGGCTTTCGGATCCGGCTGGAAGCGGAAGATCAGGAATATTCCTATCATACCGATCGCAGAGGTCAATTCCTTCTTTGTCCGGAGGAGAATGTTGATGTTCCCGATTTCCCATCCATTCCTGTGGAACCCGGTGAAATCGACGACGGTCAACCCTGGGTTCCCGTAGACTGAAAGCAAAAGAGGAAGAGCCCGCCGGCACCGGCGGGCTCTTTTTGGTTACAGCGAACAAAACTTTCTGTTTTAGTGACGTGAGTGCTTGAGTTCGTAATGTGTTTTATGACCGTGATTCCACTCATTGATGATCTCATAAGTGTAAGCGGCATAACCATTGTAATCCTCAGGAGCATCAAAGGTGACGATCATGACGGCGCTGTCAGACCATCCCATCACCTTTCGCAGCGAGATCCTGCCATCCTCGGTCACTTCGTCGAGTCTCATGGTATGCACCTGATAGCGTGCCCACCTGCCCCAGCCTCTCTTCCCAACGAAGGTCACGGTGAAGTTGTTGTCGATTGGGAATAACTCAGAAAGACTCTGGAAGATACTGGCATCGGTGCCATCGGAGATCAGGGTGCCGTCGACATAGACATTATCGATATACCAACCCTCATTGCTGAAAGCCCAATCGTTGACCAGGCGGAAAGCGACCAGAATATTCTGATCCGCGTAGGGACTTAGGTCATAGCTTAAAGTAACCGGGGTGGCCATCGTGCCGGTCAGGCCAGGCACGTTCGCGATCACTGTCGGATAGGCACCGTCGGCATAATCGCTCGTGGAGTATGGCTCATCACCCATATCCATCAGGCTGGTCCAGGTCAGACCGCCGTCCGTAGAGACCTGTACGAAGCCAAAGTCCCAAAAAGCTTCCATATCCCAGGTGGTATCAAACGACAAAACACCACCGCCAACAGTCTCAAAGATAGCCCAATTATCGACTTCGTCACCCGTGCCGCTGTAGAGCCGGCCGTCTTCCGTGGAAGTCCAGGGAGTGGGCGTCTGGCTCAGATCCACGCCGTTGAAGACCAGCTTGCTGAACTTCTTAGGGTTGCCTGTCAGCCAGATGTAATCTGCACCCCAGGGCGGAGCGCCGGGTGTCTCAAAGGCTTCAGGGTTGGGGGCTTCAGGCGTGCCAATGTCAATGCCTACATCCAATGTCTTGAAGCCGTATTTGTATTTACTCTGTGAGGAGTCGATCAGGACAGCCACGGCGAAATCATGGTAAAGCTCGGCAAAACTATTCCTCTTCCATTTCGGATTTGACGCCAGTGTGGAATTGACGCTGGTAATGCCGTTATCCTGGTTATGGAATTCAGCCTGGATAAACTCCTGACCAAATTTTTCATACAGATACATCTGGTACAGGAATGCCATGCCATAGTCGGCGACTATCTCCTCGCCACCCTGGTCACCCCAGGCAACCAGCGAGTTCTCGGGCATTTCCTGGAAGGTGGTGTAGTTGTCCTCGTTCACCACGTATCCGGTCAAATACTCGGAGAACATGGACAGACTCTCGTTCATCCAGGTGATCTCGTCTTCATCGTAGTCGTCATGCAGCAGGTGCTGATACTCGTGTGCGAAGACGCTTTCATACAGGTATGGGCGGGTGCCGTCCGGTCCAACCCGGTTGAACCAATCGTGCGAGTCGATCGACATGATGTTGCGATCGAAGAAAATTTCGAAAGTTGGTGAGTAGAATCCCGCAATATAGTTGGGGTAGGTGGAATCGTAATACGCGTCATCTCTGACATTCGATACCAGAACTACCTGTCTGCCAGCCGAATTCGCAGGATTGTAAAGCGTTGGGTCTGTTAAGAAAGCAGGGACTGGATCGGGCGCCCAAAAATCCGGGTCGGACAAGACTTCATTAGAGCCATCATGAAAACTTGGCATACCAAAGAAACTTGTTTCAACAGGGTACATATTGTTGTCGAACTCGCTGACCAAGTAAGCAGCCTGTTCGCAAGCTATCTCCGGTGTGGGACGGGGGTCGCCTGCTGGATAGGCCAGATTTGCCTGTACCCATAACTCGGCACCTTCGCTTTGGGCAACCAGATAAAATGTTGTAAAGAAGTACTGTCCAGTGAAATCATTAAGCGACATCCATACTTTTGTATCGAGAATACACTCGGTGTATGGAGTATTGGTGGCTGCTTCTGCTGCCTCCACTTCGGTTAGAAGGTCAACCGTTGGCGCTTGGACACGATCTGCCGTGGATTCCCACTCGCGCAATTCAGGGCCGACATCCACAGGCTTGTAGTCTGGTAAGCCTGTGGCAGCCAAGACCGTCATAGGGACGATCGCCACGGCCAGCATCACAACCACCAAAGAAATATTAAACAACTTTGCTTTCATAATAACCATTCTCCTCTTACTGCTTGGATTTGAACTTATCGGAATTTTGTTCCTAACTGTTGTTGCAAATCTTCTTTATATTTGGAATACAGATACCTCCTTATAACAAACAACCGCCGAACAAAAAATTTCGGCGGTCTGGCGGTCCCACGCAAGTGGGATCCATGACTTTGCGTCCCCACCTTACGATGGGTTTGCCTTTTTCGAAAAAGTAATAAAGGGCTTAGGCAGACACAAAGTACTTCTAAATTGTGTCTTAATATTACACGTTTTTTAAGGTAGAGACAAGAGGAATAAGTCTAACAGGAGGAAAAAGGTATAATCCTGCTCTATGTCCAGACGTTCTATCATGCTTCTACTAATTGTTGTGACCGCCATAGGCGCGGCAGCATTTGCTTATTATGTTTACCGGCGGCCCAACGCAGTGCGTGTGACCAAGTTCTATCAGTGGATTCGGAATCCCGACTCTCACCCGGACTGGAAGCTGGCTGCCGGTTCCCAATGTGGTCCGGCCCCTTTTCTTTTCCCGACCGACGGCTTCGCCGGCTTCCTGTGGGGGGATTCGTTCGGGTTGCGGAAAACACATCAAGGGATCGATGTCTTCGCCGGGACGGAGGAGGGCATCACGCCCGTCGTCGCGGCGTCTCCAGGGTATCTCACCCGCCAGGCGGGTTGGAAATCCGCGGTCATTGTGCGCGTCCCAAGTGATCCGCTTAAACCCGGGCGGCAGATCTGGCTCTATTACACTCACATGGCAGACCAGTTTGGGAATTCCTACATTTCAGAAGAATTCCCGGCCGGGACCTATGAAAAATCGATCGAGGCAGGCACCTTCCTCGGATACCAGGGCAACTATTCCGGCGATCCGAATAATCCTGTAGGCGTGCATTTGCATTTTTCCATCGTCGAAGATGATGGCACCGGCAAATTCAAAAACGAACTCGATATCGACAACACCCTCGATCCCTCGCCCTATTTGGGGTTACCTTTGAACGGTTACGAGAATCGTGATCAAGTTCCACTTTGCGAATCACCAGATGGACAAACTCAAAGATAAAGTTGTTTTGATCACCGGCGCCGGCAAGGGCGGCGGGCGCAGCCTGGCACAGGCATTTGCGGAGCAGGGAGCCATTGTCGCTGCGAACGATATTTCCCCGGTCAATGTCGAGGAAGTGGTGGATGAGATCCTCGCAAAGGGGGGAAGCGCGAAGGCATATATTGAGGATGTCGCCAAAAAAGTTGCCGCGCAACATCTTGTCAACCAGGTGGAGGACGATTTCGGTCAGATTGATATTCTCGTCAATCACGCCGCAGTGGAACCGCAGATCCCCCTGCTCGACATGGATGAGTGGGACTGGCACCGCGTCCTGGATGTCAATTTGACGGGCGCGTTCCTGATGACCCAATCGGCAGGACGTGTGATGCGCGTCCGCGGCTCGGGCATGATCGTCACTCTCATAACGGGATCCGCTCGTGATGAAAGCAGCGAAGCGGCGTTCGTCGCCAGCATGCAGGGCCTCGCGGCGTTTACGCGTCAGGCTGCGCGTGAATTAAATCCATACGGCATTCAGGTCCACCTCATTGAGAATGTCCCGGAGAACGTTGTCAAGAGTGTTTTTGCTCTGCTCGATCCACAGGACTGCAGCGCTGGTCTGCAAACGGAGGAGCAATGAAGGAATTATCGGAATACCGCCTGAAGCTGATGGAAAAACTCTCTGAGGCGGCAAACGAATTTCGCGCAGCCTGCCTGACAGTGAAAGACCCCCATGCCACGCTGGAGGACGGCTGGAGTGTGCATCAGATCGCCGTACACACGCGCGACGTGGACAGGCTGGTCTATGGCTTACGCGTCCGCCGAACGGCACTGGAGGACAACCCCGAATTCGCAAACTTCGACGGCAATGTCTACCTGGCAGAGAACTACGATCCAGGCGAACCACTCACCGAGCTGCTCGATGGTTTTGTCGAGAGTACGGGTGCGTTGGTGAAGTTCCTGCGAGCTCTACCGGCTGAAGCCTGGTCGCGCCTCTCGCGTCACACCACCCTGGGAAATGGCTTAACGTTACAAACCTGGGTGGAGAAGAACCTCGCACATATCGAGGAACATCTGGAAACCGTGAAAAAACAAAAATCCCCGTGAGAACATGCCTCACGGGGATTGCATTTAATCCGAAGCTTTTACCATAACGTAAAACCAAGTAAATTGAACAGCGGCATGTAGACCTGCAAACCGATCAAGGCAACGACAATGCCAAATAAAGTGCCCGCGACGACATCCGAAAGATAATGCACGCCCATTGCCACGCGGGCGAGCGCGACCAATGGCGCCCAGATCCATAAAGCAATTGCCAGCCAGGTGGGTCCCAGGCCGGTTGCGATGGTGGCGATCAGGAAGGCACGCGCCGCATGACCGGAGGGGAAAGAATGCGGATCGGTAAAGCGATAGATCCGGCCCCATTCTCCCTCCGGGCGCTTCCGCCTCACCCGAAACTTGATCAACAGCACCATTGCCGCCAGCAAGCTGATGCTGGCAAACTGAACGACAGCCCATTCCTTCCAAAACGAGTCGCCGGCAAGCCAGATAACGATCAGGCCGATCGCCCAAAACCATGAGTCACCTGAATGCGCGAAGATCACAGAAACAACGCGCAATGCGCCTGGCTTTTCCGCCACGCGCATTTGAGTAGAGAGACGTACATCGAGTTCAAGTATGGAATTCAAATCTATTTCCCTGCCTTAAGCTTGGTTTTTGATGTTTCTCCCGAGACCTTTTTCGCAGCACTGGGTCGTTTTTTGGCGGCGCTGACAGCAGTTTTGGATTTGGCAGGCGCTTTCGTCGTTATTTTCTTCGCGGCGCGCTTCGCCCGGGCAGCAGACTTGCGCTGTTCTTTATCCAGGTCCAGGCGCAACAATTCCAGTTGGTGCGGTTTGTCCACATCCATGCAGGGTTCCGCCTGATCCCAGATGACCACGCGGCCCTTGACGCCAATTCGACGGCAGGCTTTTTCAACCAAATCATCCAGCGTAATGCTGCGTGTTAAAAGTTGGAAGGCGGTATCCCATCCGACCGCGCTTGCCTGCTTGATGGCATTCTTGCGTGAGCCGATCAGGGATTCCCACAACTCCAGATGGTCGGGTTCCGTTGCCATGCTCACGTGGATCACGTTGATATCTGCACCGCAGAGTTCGATATCCTTCAACTTTGTGTACGTGCGTTTCGAGTTGGGAAAGCGTTTCTCCATTACGTCACGCGGACAAATCCCATAGTACAGATCATCCTTCGTTTCCATGCAGGTGTCCACCAGCCAATCCACCATTTCGGGTTTCAAAGCCGGAATATCGGAGGAAACGAGCAGCACATATTGCGTTTTCTTATTCAGCTCCAGCGCCTTGTTCACGCCTGCCACAATGTTCGACAACATACGACCCTGGTTCGAAACAAAATAGAGAGGCTTTGCACAGGTCAACTCGTTCTTTGGCGATAAGCCGACAAGGATCACGTTATCGACGCGTTTGGCACCGCTCAATGCATCCAATATCCACTGGATCATTGGCTTCCCGGCCACATCCACCAGCGCCTTTGCATCTCCCTTTAGAAACGTATAAAGCGGGTCTTCCGGGTTGGGAATTCCACCTGCCATTATGACTGCATCCATAGCTTCTCCTTGCGATTTACAGTTTTGGATTTACGACTTCCATCGCAAATCGAAATTTAATTGAGTTCCTGCAACTGCGGCTCGAAGCCCAGTCGATCCAGCATTTCGTTCAGTTCGGGCCAGGTCAGCGGGCGCCCCTTGCCCGAGACAGCCACCAGGGCAGCTTCCATCATGTTCGTGCCGAAGGAGCGTCCTTCCAGGATGGGCGTCGTTGTGACGAGATATTTTACGCCACATTTCCTAAACAGTTCAATGTCCTCATCTGTTGTAGTGTTGGTAACAATCACCTTGCCCTGCATATTGTCAGGCATATGCCTTTTGATGTAATGGCAGTCACCTGCAACCACTGTTGCCCACTCATACCACTTGACATACTTGGGCTCGCGGATCGTCTGTTTCTCACCGGTGGGATAGATCCATTCGAACGGAAAGCGCGTCACGATCGGGATGAGCAAGCCTGCCAGCGTGCGCAAGCCTTTCATCGAACGAATGGGAATAGGGACACCCAGTGTAAACATCAGATCACAAAAGACAGTTTCGTACCCCGCCTCGACAAAAGAACTGGAGAGTCCCCAGCGATCCACACCGACGACGAGCATCACTTTCCGCCCGCGGGCATTGATGTAGTCGCCAAGCTTTTGATTGAGAAAATAAGGGGCTTTGTTTTCGAGCGTGTTTTTCAAGCCGCCGCCGTCCACAACGGGGGTTTTTTGAACGTAGCGGACAAGTTTTTGGATGGAAGGAAAAGGATACAACTTGCCATCGACGATCGCACCGAGGTCCGCGCCACCCACGCCGAAGGCATCCACTTTGCCATCGAGTTCCTTAAATTTCAACGCGGCAGCTTCTATATCGCCATCTGTGCCGATGCGTTCGATGCTGACCTTTTCGCCCAGCAAAGTCACTTCCACGGTTTTGTTGCGCTTGGATGAGCCGATACTGATGCTAACCGCTCGCTTCATGCAGGATTCTCCTCAGGTGTGATGACGTATTATATAACGGAATCAGGATGCGGCTGGGTGGGAAGCGTAAAGAAGAAGGTGGATCCCTTGCCCGCGGCACTCCTGATCCAGACCCGGCACCCATGGACGTCGAGGATTCTCCTCACAAGCGCCAGTCCCACGCCTGTGCCGTCAGTCTGTGGGTCCAGTTTGTTGAACAAGCCAAAAACACGGTCATGGTGCTCGGGAGCAATGCCCATGCCATTGTCACGGACGTAGAAGACAGGCTTGCTCTCCTCGGTTCCCTCCTGCCCAATCTCGATACACGGCTGTTTCTGGTCACCGATGAACTTGGCGGCATTATCCAGCAGATTCTGGAGAACTTCCACCAGGCGCGGACGGTCACCATAGACCTGCGGGAGATCTGCTTGAACCTGTACGGTAATTCCATGTTCCGTAAGCCGGCCATGGACCAGCTCCAGCGCTTCTGATGCCAGTTCATTGAAATTAATATACGTCGACTCGTTCTTGAGCCGCCCGACGCGCGAAAGCTCGAGCAATTCGTTCAACAACCTTTGCATCTTATCGGTTGCATTCGTGATTCGCTGAACATCCCCTTTGAGCCGTTCAAAGTTGCCGGAAAGCGCATCCTGTTCGAGGTAGCCCAGGAAGCCGCGAATGGTAAAGAGAGGCGACTTAAGATCATGAGACACGGTATAGGTGAAACGTTCCAGCTCGGCATTCTTATTTTCCAGCTCAGAGATCAGTCTCTTGCGAACTGCCAGCTCAGCCTGCAGGTCCGAAAAAAGCCGGGCATTTTCGAGGGCAATCGCCACCTGATTCGCATACGTCACTGCCAGCTGGGCATGTCTTTCAGAGAACTGGCCCACCTGGCACCCATCCAACGCGATCACACCCATGATCTGCCCTTTGACTTTTAACGGAACCGCCATCCAGGCACGGATTCGATCATAGGGCGGTTGAGCGAATTCCGGATCATGTATCTGGATATCCTCATAAAGCACGTATGGAGCACTTCCATGAATGACCGGGTAGGCAGGGTCTTTCTCATTCAGCGCGAAGGAAGGATCCATCTCGCTTGAACCAAGTTCAAAACCGCGCGCGCTCACGATTTCAAGCATCCTCCCGTTGATCAACTGGACGGAAGCGCTGTCAAATGGGACCACCCTCTCCAGTTGCTCGAGGATACGGCCAATTGCCTCGGATTTTTCAAGAGTGGCAGCCACGATCGCAACGCTTTCGCGCAGAGTTTCGGACTCCTTATTTTTGACTTCCAGCTCGCTGATGAGTTTTTCGCGTTCCTTCTCCGCCCATTTTCGCTCGGTAAAATCCCGGATCATCACAAGAACCGTGTCGGAGGCGCTGGCGGTCAGGCGCGCCTCCATCACATGCAGCCTGCCCCCCATCATCATTTCAAACTCGAATATTTCGATTTGATTGCTTTTGATGACCCGCTGCACAGCAAGCAGCATTTGCCCGGCGACAGCCTCGTCGAACATTTCGTCCACTCGTTTTCCAATGAAGCGATGGATAGGCATCAGGGTTTCGAAGCCCTTGGGCGGTACCACATTGACGATCATCCCTTCCAGGGACAGTTCCATGATCATATCGGGGAATGCGTCCACCAGGGCACGCGTGCGCGCCTCGCTTTGCTGCAACGCCTGCATCGTCTGTTTTTGAACGCTCATGTCGTAGAACATGGAGAGAACACAATCTTCATGCCCGATCTGGATCAATTCATGGAAGGAAATCACATATTTCAACGTCCCATCCACGTGATAGAAATGGTCATCGGGATTAAACAGGGAACCTTTGCGCTTTAGATCTTCGACAAACTCCGCCCGCGTCCGGATGTCCTCCCACAAATTCAATTCCTTTGCGTTGCGGCCGAGGGCTTCTTCAGAGACATAGCCGGTCAGATCCCAGTAGGCATAGTTTGCATCCAGAAGACGCCCATCTTCAAGCGTATTAATCGAGATGGCAACCGGGCTGGATTGGAAGACCTTTCGAAAGCGTTCCTCGCTTTCGCGCAATTCTCTTTCCGATTGTTTACGCTGAGTGATGTCGCGGGCAACGAATAAGAGAAGAGTTCTGCCCCCGTAATAAAGCATGCGGGCACTGATCTCGACCGGAAAGGTGGTGTAATCCTTGCGGCGGTAGACGGTCTCAAATATCAAGCTGCCTGTTTCATGGATCAGGTCAACCCGCTCATGCCAGTCTGTGAGGCTGGTTACATATTCGGCAATGTCGATCACTGCCAGCCGCTCCAGCTCTTCACGGCTGTAACCGAGAAATTCATAAGCGCTTTTATTAAAGTCAATGCAGCGGCTGGTCTCCGGATCGACCAGGAAAATGGCGTCATTCGATTCATCCATCACGGTTCGAAACTGGAGCAGATCACTTTCAATCTGTTTTCGTTCGCTCAGTTCGTCCTGCAATCCGGCAAGCGTTTGGCGGAGTTTTTCCGTCATGGAGTTAAATGCCCGCGCCAGCGCCCCCACTTCGTCGTCGACAAGGACCGGCGCAGAGGCATCCAGTTGTCCCTGTGAAACACGTGAGACTGTTTCACTCAATGCGCGCAAAGGAGCAGTAATCCGCTCTGCCATGACGATCACAGCAACAATCAGGATGATTGCAATTTGAAGAGCGACAATTCCAATATTCACTGCTATCTGGCGCGCAGGCTGGAGCGCCGTCTCCCGGTCCATTTCAACGATCAGTGCCGCCTTTTGATCTTTAAGCCACAGATACCTGCCGATCACCTCCACGCCATTGTGATTGATGTAAGACAAATTCCCCTGCTGCTCTTTAAGTGCCAGATCAATGGCAGGTGAATAAAGAGGAGTTGCCTGCGCAGGGCTGAGCAGACCATCTGTAATTACGTTGTGATTGAAATCCACAAGGTAGGTGGCGATCGACGCATTCGTTAATTCCTCGTTTTCGTGGATGATCCGATCGACGCGTTTCATGTTGAAATGCAGTACCAGTACTCCAATGCGCTTTTGAGAATGGTCGAGCAGGGGGGTGGCAACCGTCAGCGTGGTAGCGTCAAACAGGTCAGAATGATAGAAGGTTTGGATAAACGTCTCGTTGAGGCCCTGGGTAAAAAAAAGTTGCTCCGACTGGGAGACGCCAATCAGGTCAGGCAGGGCGGAGACAATGATCTGACCCTGGCTGTCAACGATCTGAACATCCTGAAAATCTGATGTATGCTGAAGAACGATCTCGAGCAGCTTCGTGAGTTCACGACGCGCCGTTTCCTGGTCTTGCAGCGAGGCGCCCGGGGTAAGCAGTTGCCTGGAAAGGGAGCGTAGTTCGGGGAGGGCCGCCAGAGATACCGCGTTGCGCTGTTGCTCATCCACCCATTGGTCCAAACTATCTTTCTTCAACTCTGCCACAGTGTTCAATCTGTCTTCCACTGCGGACTGCAAAACCTGGCTTGTCTGAGTATAGGCAAAGTAAATCACGGCAGCCACGGTGGCTACTGCAAAGGCAATGTAGTAGACAACCAGCCTGGACTGTATTTTGAGTTGTTGAAATTTTGCAAGGAGTTGCTGCATTGTTACGCTGTTTGGTTCAGAGGAGTCTTGCCAAAGGCCTTCTCACAGGACATCTTAAAGGATTATATATCATGTCATTCGATATCGGTCTTAACAAAGTCGTTATAAAAACATCGCCCACCCTGAAGCAGCGGATAGACAATGTTTTCATCCCGAGCGAATACGCAGTGAGCGAGTGTCTGCAAACTTGTCGGATGACCAAATCACAACAAGCAGGCTGTGATGATCCGCCGATTCGCCAGAACATGACGTTTCAGACACGTCCGTAGCGTTTGGAAGGTGGCGCTGTCGAGCCGGCCCAGCCAGGGGACGAAACCAGGGTCCCGCGTGGTCCGCCCGGCTCGGCATTTCTTTTTCGGGTCGCAGGATCGCCCTCCCCGCAGTGACAGGTCGTTTTGGACGAAATCGGGCGCGCTATAGGATGACTATAGGATGAGCGAAGGATGACTGTAGGATGACTATAGGATGACTATAGGATGACTGACCCGGCTACAGCCAGGACGGCTCGGTTTGGGGGAGAGTCACCGCGTTGTCAGACAGTTTCTTAGGGTGTACAAACCACTTTGAAGCTTGACTGGCCTGTCATAATATTTGGCAAAGTTGTCTGTACTTGTACCCTGTAATCGTTGACACCGGTCACCTGGTAATAATCCTGAACCGTCTTTGTATCGCCTACCTCGAATAAGATCTGTTTGTCAGGCGAAACAACGCCGGCACTAGACTCCCAGTGCCAGACCACAGTGGATGGGCCACTGGCTGTGATCTGTGCGCTGATGAGCACCACCTGCGGAAACTCGTCACAGGCGATATTGATCACGGGCGGGTCCACGCGGACCTGCACGCCTGTCACCATGATCTCAGGCGAATTCACGACCGGCAGCGACTGCACATCGCCCACCACCTCGACAAATTCCGCCGAGAGCCAGCAGGAGACGGAAGGATCACTCGGATTTCGGACGTACCACCAGGTTGAATCCTGGTTCCTGCCGATCATCTCTGCCTGTCTCCCCAGCATCAACGCGCCGATCACGGTATAGGCTGTCCCGGGCCCAAAACGGCAATTGACCGGCTGGTCTTTTGGCGCCGCGAGGAAAACACTCGGCGTATAAGTAGGCGTGATCGTTGACAAATCCAGACTCAACAAAGTTTCGATCGGGACCGGCGTGGGTGTAGGGCTGCCCGATGTCGGCGTATCAGGCAGCGGCGTAGCGGGCGTTTCTGTCGTCTGAGAGGCTGGCATATTGCAGGACGACACTCCGAAGATCAGTGCAACGACCATTACCCATAAACGATTTCTCATCGATTCCTCCTTCTCGAGCGAGAATCGTAATCGCTGAGTTGATTTATCGCAAGAGCACCGGTTTTTGTCCGTTTTGTTTTCCTGAGAGGTTTGTAAGGAACGACCAAGCGTCTTCAATTTGTTATTCATTTTTTAATGAAATTCTCCCGGCATCCATGCTACAATGATTTTAGAACATTTATTCGGTTTCAGCGAGAGGAGATGCTTAATGAGTAAAAAGGTGATGGTTCTGGTTGGCACACAGAAGGGCGGATTTATCTTCGAAAGCAATGAAAAACGCAAACGCTGGAAAGTCGGTGATATTCAATTCAAAAGCTGGAATGTAATGCACATCCAGCTGGATCCGCGCGATCAGCGTTTGCACGCGGCGCCCAGTCATTTCGTCTACGGTCCCGCCACTCATTTTTCAGATGACCTGGGCAAGACCTGGACGCAAGCCAGGCAGGTACCTGTCCTCACCCGTGCCTCGAGATCGGGAAGACCCGCCAGCACGGTGGAGGAAGCGTTCCGCTCGGAAGGCGGTGAAAGCATCAAAGAGCAAGCCGAAAAGATGATCAAGGTCTGGAACATCAAGCCCGGGCGCGAGAGTGAGCCAGATGTATTGTATGCCGGTGCGCAGCCCGCCTCCCTGTTCATCTCAAAAGACCGCGGCGAGACCTGGGAGATCAACGAACCCCTGTACGATCATCCGCAGCGCGGCGAGTGGAATCCCGGCGCTGGAGGACTGTGCCTGCACACCATTCTGTTGGACCCGACGAATCCCCAACGGATGTACATTGCTGTCTCCGCCGCGGGCTGCTACCGCACCGACGATGGTGGGCAGACCTGGCGTCCCTACAACAAGAATGTGCGGGCTGATTTCATGCCAAACAAATTCCCCGAGTTCGGACAGTGCGTGCATAAAATGGTGATGCATCCCTCGAACCCAAATTTGATCTATCAACAAAACCATTGTGGTGTCTATCGCAGTGACAATGCCGGCGAGGATTGGATCGACATCGGGGAAGGCAAACTACCGGCGCGCTTCGGCTTTCCGATCGCCGTCCATCCCACCGACCCGCGCACGGTATATGTCGCGCTGGAGGAAAGCGATGAGTTCCGCCTGAGCGTGGACGGAAAATTCTCCGTTTGGCGCAGCCGGGATGCCGGTGATTCCTGGGACAGAATGACCAAGGGTTTGCCTGACAGAGCCCATCTGGTCGTTCTGCGCGAGGCGATGGCGACCGATCCGTTCGAAGAGGCAGGCATCTATGTCGGTACGAACACCGGCCAACTGTTTTACAGCCGGGATTCCGGTGATAGCTGGGACCTGCTGGCAGATTTCCTGCCGCCGATCCAATCGGTGGAGGCGGTGGTAGTGTAGCGAAACAGGAATACAAGAGAAGGACGGAACTGGAGTTCCGTCCTTTTTGTTTGGTCGATACGATATACTTTTGTCAGATTCGGCGGGGATATGCGTTTTATAGAGTGAATATGCACCCCAATCCGTTTGAGAGGCCAGATTGACCGAAAACACTACCATGCAATCCATCAAACGCTGGCTCCGGAAAGAAAATGAGCGTTCCATTCCAAACGCAGATATGTTTACGCGCTTGTATGAGGAAACGTATTTATTCGTGTTTCGCTACGTTTATGGATTAAGTGGTGGTCCTTTACAGGAGGCGGAGGATTTAACGGCTGAGACCTATGCACGGGCCTGGAAAACCCGCCAACACTTTGCCGGGGATGGACAAGCCGCGCTGGGCTGGCTGTTACGTATTGCCCGGAATCTGGCAATTGACCTGTCGCGCCGCCGTAGGGTTCGAAACATGGATGAAAATGCTGTGATCGAGTTCCTGATAGATCCGAGTCTGGCACCTGAAATAGACGTTATCACGCGCGAGCAAATCGCAATTCTTTGGAGTGTGCTCGGCGCTTTACCCGACGATACTCGTGAAATGCTGGTCTTGCGCTACATGCTGGGCTGGCAGGTGAAGCAGGTTGCGGCGCATCTTGGTATGAGTGAGAACAATGTCAGTGTAACGATCCGTCGAGCGCTCAAAAGCTTGCAAAACGACTGGCCGCAGGAGAAAGACCATGAATAAACAAAGTATGCCGGTCCCACCGGATGAAAACAAAATAGAAGAATTGTTGGCAAAGATACAACCTGTCCCGAGCAAGTCTTTCCATCAAAAGATGAAGGCGGGTTGGCGAGCGGAAGGAGGGGTGGAGCCGCCCACAAGGAACCTTCGCTTGAAACCCGCCTTTGCGATAGTTATTCTATTTGCATTCCTGGCTTTGTTCGTCACTCCCCAGGGGCGCGCCTGGGCACAGGAGCTGGTTCAATTCTTTAAGAGAATTAACTCCTTCACGATCGAAATGCCCGAAAGTGAAACAAAATTGATGGAGAGCATGAATAATTCAATTGATCTGCCGCTCGTCCCGGTTTTTGTGCCGACCGTCCGTCCCGAGATGGCAGCTTTGACGGGGTGTGAGACCCCTGGAAAATCGCAGTCCTATCATTGCCAGGTGGCACTGGCAGAAACCCAACTAGGATTTGACCTGAAGGAGTTCCCCGAGGAGCCGGAAGGTTGGGATTTCGATTACTTATCTTTTGATCCAACTTCCAAAAGGGCAACGATCAGCTACACATTCGATCAGCGCTACCAAAGTTCTGCCACCTTTACTCTCATACAGGGGGTAGGTGATTTCACCAAGCTGTACTCGACCGGCCCCTGGAATGCGGTACCCGCAGACATGGTTGAAACCGTAAAGGTAGGAAATCTCGACGCAGAGTACGTGAAGGGTTCGTTTAGCAGCGGCGCGAGCGGTAACCTGGTATGGTCGGATGCCTATCAGCACCGCCTGGCATGGAGTGATGGAACCAGGTGGTATCTGATCGAGGTTTGGTCCAACCCTAACCCTCCGGATCCAATCGACCGCGCGGGATTGGTCGCTCTGGCGGAAAGCCTGGCTGATGCTTCCCGCGAAGGCAAAGAAGCACGCGAACCCGATGCACTCCATTCCATATCGGATGCGGAGGGAATCTCCGGTATGGATCTGAAAGCACCCACTCTTCTGCCCCTTGGTATTGATTTCGAATCTGCCCGTTTCTACCCGGAGAAGCCGGAAGTCCGCCTGTTTTATGGCATCAACAATGAGCTCGTGATCCACCAGTGGCAGGCTCCCTCCCCGGCCCTGGACACGCTTTCCACGCCGTCCACACAAGGATATGAGATTATAGAAGTCAACGGGGAAACTGCCTTCCTGGGTTCTGTGGGAGGCGCCGATGCCCATCTGTTCCTTTGGTGGCAAAAGGACGGCATGAGTTATCAAATGTACTATTACCAATATTTTGGCCGGACCATCGAGAAACAGGAATTCATTGTGATCGCTGAGAGCCTGCAGGATATCGATGATTTCCGTGCAAAGGGCCCGCCGTCCTATGAATATGTATCCATCTACGAACAAGTCCTGGGATTGAACGCCAAAGAATTCCCAGCTGTCCCCGTCGGGTGGTCATTTACTGGCGTGTACGCGGGAGACTATGGACGCTGTATCATCCTGAGCTATAAACTCGTGACAGAGCCGGGCTGGATCTTCATCGATCAATGCGGCACCGACTACTCTTACAATGTCGCTGACATTCCTCCCGACCGGATCGAACAGGTTCAGCTTCGGGGTCAACAAGCTATATATGCTGCAGGCGATTTCGTGGCCAACAACGATGGCAGACTGACCTGGGATCCTGATCTACCCGGGCAACAGCTATACTGGCAGGAAGACGGGCTTTGGATCAAGGTCACGGTATGGGGCGACAACACCCTTGTTTATGATAAAGAGGATTTGCTTCGGGAAGTAGAAAGCTTGCGCTAGCCCCTTCAATTGTAGGGCGAGATACGCAAAGCGTCTCGCCCTACTTTTTATTTATTGTTGCAAACATATGGGAATGGAATCGCTCAGTCCGTTCGGGTTTTGGGTTGCCCCGTTCTC
>Ga0105104_10000709_pt1 | contig 25694 bp, 23 predicted proteins | sample PPLLaktember2015_3_FD_87034 | JGI IMG/M metagenome (GOLD analysis project Ga0105104, IMG submission 87034) | Freshwater sediment microbial communities from Prairie Pothole Lake near Jamestown, North Dakota, USA - PPLs Lake P7 Core (6) Depth... | ecosystem: Environmental > Aquatic > Freshwater >...
GCGCGTCGGTCGAACCGCCCTCCAGGATCTCGAACTGGTAGGGCATCCCCAGCTTTTCAGCGTTTTTGACCATCCAATCCACCACGCGCGGATCGGCCAGCATCCCCGTGTCGCGCACCTTGATGGCCGGTCCCTTCCCCAGCCCGACTTCCATCTTCAGGCCTTTAGGCGTGTCTCCGACCGCCGTGACATCCACGGCAATCCCCAGATCAGGCTCGATCCCATAGGCCGCTGTGGCGGCTCCACGCGTCCCCACCTCTTCCTGGACGCTAAAGACGAAATACAGCTCGTGTGGGGAAGATTGAATCTGGCGCATCGCCTCGATCAAAACCGCCACACCGATGCGATCGTCCATGGATTTGGCCGCCAGCCGGCCGCCCAGGTCCATGAAAGGGCGCTCGAAAGCCGCCGTGTCACCCACTTTCACCGGACAGTTGGTGCGGCTGCTTGCACCTACATCGATAAACAGCTGGTCGAAAGTCGGGAGGCGATCCTGGTTTTCCAACCGCTCGTTCCCGATTACTCCACTGGTGCCGTTCATAAACCGCACCCTCCCGCCCAGGCAGGTGTGCGGGCGCACCCCGCCCAGCGTGGTAAAACGCGCGAAGCCATTCTCGTCCACGTGGGTGACGATCACCCCGATCTCGTCCATATGGGCTGCCAGCATCACCTTCAAACCGCCCGCCGATTTTTCCCCTTTGCGCGCGATCAGGTTACCCAATGCGTCTATCCGCACCTGGTCGGCCAGGGGGGTCACCTCGGCCTGGATCACCTCACGGACCTTGTGTTCCGAACCGGACGGGCCAAATAACTCAACATATTTCTGGATGAGTGCTTTCATACAACTCCTATACCTCAACGCTCCAAAATCCCCGGCCCAACTTCCTGAAGCGCATAATATAAAAGCGCCAGGGTGTTCTTCCAATCCGACAGGCGCGCCACCAGCGCCGCGGTATGCGCGTATCGCCCAGGGACCGAAACCGAAACGCTGGGGATCCCCGCTCGCTGGCGGTGAATGGCGCCCGCGTCAGTCCCCCCGCCGCCGGGTTGGCGATACTGGTAGGGGATGCGGTGGTTGTCGCCGGTCTCGGACAGCCAGCGCACCAGGCGCGGGTCAGAGAGCGTCCCGGTATCGGCCAGGTAGATCGCCGGCCCGGCGCCCAGGCGGGTATTATAGCTGTGGTTTTCAGAACCATCCCAGGAAGGCAGATCGTTGGCGGGGGTCGAATCGACTGCGATTGCCATGTGCGGGTCGAGGGCATGCGCCGCTACTTTTGCTCCGCGCAGCCCCACCTCTTCCTGGACGGTAAAGGCCAGCAGCAGGTCGATATGCTCCGGGGAATGCTTGAGCAGCTCGATCAGCGTGGCTACGCCCAGGCGGTTGTCCAGCGCCTTGGCGCACAGGCTGGGGCCCATCTGAGAGAAGCGGGTAGCAAAGGTCGCCCGGTCACCCACCCGGGCCTTACCGCCCCCCGGGCCAATATCGATGCGCAGGCTGTCCAGCGAAATGGCCCGGCGGCGCTCGTCTGGCGTGGTCAGGTGGATCGGCCTGGCTCCGATCACCCCGGGCAGGTGGTCGCGGCCCACCCAGACCGGCTTCCCCACCAGCTGGCGCGGGTCCAACCCGCCTACCGTATCGATTTTGTACAGGCCTTCGCCGTCCTCGGCCACCAGCATAAACCCGACTTCATCCATATGGGCATCGAGCATCACGCGCAGCCGGTCGCCGGACTGCCCAGAACGGGTTACCAGCACGTTGCCCAGTGCATCCACACGCACCTCGCTGGCATACGGCTTGACTTCCTCGAGGACGATGGCGCGCACCTCAGATTCATCTCCGGAGACGGCGCACGCGTTGCACAGCCGTTCGAGCAGCTTGATCTGCGGTGCGCCGATCCCCGGCGCACGGTTGGTAGAGTTTTTACGGGGGCTCATCGGTCAGTTATCCCAGGTTATTTTGGCAATGAAATCGACATCCAGCCCGGCGATAAACTCCGCCAGCAGGCGTCCGGCGCGCTGGATATCCTTGAGTGAGACCACTTCGACCGGGGTGTGCATGTATCGCAGAGGGATGCCTAACACCATGCTCGGGATGCCTTCTGCCGTCACTTGCATGGCAAATGCGTCCGTCCCGGAATGGCGCGGCATAACCTCCAATTGATAGGGGATCTCCAGCCGCTCGGCCAGTTCTTTGAATACTTTATGCACCGCCGGATGGACGTTGGGGCCCCATCCCAGGGTCGGTCCCTTGCCCAGCCCAAAAGTATTGTAATCCGATGCGCCCGGTCCTTTGGCAAAGGTGACATCGACCGCCACTGCCAGTGAAGGCTGGATCTCGAAAGCCGAGGTCGCGGCCCCACCCAGGGTAACCTCTTCCTGAACCGTGGCCACTGCCCACACGTCCCAGGTATGGGCGCGGTTCTGCAGCTCGTTCAGGCAGGCGGTCAGTGCGGCTACCGAAGCGCGGTTATCCAGGCTGTGCCCGCCCAGGGTATCCCCGTTTAATTCCAGGGGGAGCTGCGCGAATGAGATCAGGTCGCCCGTGCGAACCAGCCGGTCCACCTGCTCGGGTTCCAACCCGGTATCCACGAATAAATACTCGATCCCGACCGGGTTATCCCCCAGGCTGGGAGGCAGCAAGCGCGCCGGCGGCTGGACCACAACCCCGGGCAAATCTTCCCGTCCGTGCACCAACACCCGCTGCCCCGGGAGGATGCGCGGGTCTACTCCGCCGATCCCCGTAAAACGGATCAGGCCGTCTACCACCCCGCTGGCCATCAGCCCGATGGCGTCCATGTGCGCGGCCAGCAATATCCGCGGGCGTGGTTCGGCGGCCCCCACTGTACCGCGCCGCAAGGCATGCAGGCTGCCCAATCGACTGAGGCTGACCTCGTCCACCAGCGGCCGCCAGGCTTCCTCGATCTTCACACGCACCGCGCTCTCGTAACCGGATAGCCCCGGTGCGGATATTAATGACTTCAAAAATGGCTGGAGTTCAATCATAGGTCTGATCCAAAAATAGCGACTCTAATTTTGATATCCCGGGGACGTCACGGAGAAGCCTCTGTTTCGGCAGGTGCTTCGGTGGGCGTCTCGGTCGGCGGCAGTGGAGTTAAGGTCGGCGTGTCGCTGGGTGGGATGAACGGCGTCAGCGTAATGGTTGGCGTCAGCGTCTGGGTGGGTGTAGCCGTGACGGTCGGCGTTATGGTGGAAGTCTCGGTCAGTGTGACAGTAAAGGTGAGTGAGGGCGTCAGGCTGAACTCCACCGTCGGGGTAATTGTAGGGGTAAGCGAGACAGTCGTGGTGATGGTTGGCGTAGGTGTGCTCTCGCCGCGCGCGTTCCCCCCTACCTGTAAAGCTACCCAACCCAGGCAGTAGCAGGGAAGCGTCGCCAGAATGATGAATAACAAGGTGTAGCGCGTGCGGTTTCGCCGGGTGGGCTCTGCCGACATGAAGATAGTCCCTCCGTTTTCGTGGTTATCATGATATCACCAGGAAGGTAGAGTGACAAGGAAAAAATGTGGGGTTGCTGGCACTTCGCGGCTTTGTGTTTCTGGTCTGAAAATAAAAACTTAACAGGACCTTCGGCAGGGTCTTCAGGATTAAAGCAGTGATCATCTTTGGTATCCTGACCGAAGTTCCTGTAAACTGCTCTTGATTATCATTGTTTAGAATGAACGCAGTTCATTGCACCTTTGTGGATTTATAATCAAGAGATGCATTGGATCTACTTCTCTCCCCATTTTGATGATGTCGTCCTATCCTGCGGCGGGCTGGTGTGGGAGCAGACCCGCCGTGGAGAAACCGCCGAGATCTGGACCCTGTGCGCCGGGCAGCCCTCCTCCACCTCGCTCACCCCTTTCGCACGGGAGCTCCACACGCGCTGGCAAACCGGTGCGGATGCGGTCGGTCAGCGCGCTGAAGAAGACCACCAGGCCGCTGCCCGGCTGGGGGCTTCCATCCGCCATTTGAGCGTCCCGGATTGCATCTACCGGTACCAACCCGGACCCCAGCCTGGCCAGCTTGTCCCGGTAATTACGGGAGAGGCAGACCTGCAAAACCCCCACCTGCCGCTGGAAGAGCCACTGTTGGCCGATTTGGTCGCAGAATTCCATCGCTCCATCCCGGCCAAAGGCGCCGGCACAGAAGAGACCTGCCTGGTCTCCCCGCTGGCTGTCGGCAGCCACCTCGACCACCGCCTGGCGCGCGCCGCCGTCGAACGCTATGCCCGCGAATCCGGTCTGCCAATCTTCTATTACGCCGATTTTCCCTACGTCTTGAAGGACCCCGCTGCTCTGACCGCCGCTCAGGCCGACCAGCAGCTCGAACCTGTCCCGGCTGAGATTTCAACGGCCGGCCTAGCCGCCTGGCAAGACGCCGTCGCCGCCTACACCTCCCAGATCAGCACCTTCTGGTCCGGCCTGGAGGAGATGAGGGAAGTTATAAGAAATTATTGGGCCGACGGTGGGGGAATGCTCTGGGTCCATCCTGAGTGACAAAAAAATCGGGCGCGCTGCGCCCGATTTTTTTGTCACTTTTTCTTCTTCAATTTTGGCCCCTGCGGCGTATCGATCACCTCATAGCCCGCCGCGCTGATCTGCTCGCGGATGGCGTCCGCATCTTTCCAGCGTTTTTCGGTGCGCGCCTTCTGCCGCTCGTCAAGCAGCGCCTGGTACTCCGGCGAAACTTCCTCTTCGCGCGGCTGCCAATCCGCCAGGCGCAGTCCTAGCACCCGGTCGAAATGCAGCACCGTACCCTTTTTGACCGCCGCGGGCAGGGCGCTCTTGACCAGGTCCCAGGTCAGCGCCAGGGCGCGCGGCATATTCAGATCGTCGTTGATGGTCTCGGTAAATTTTTCCAGGTAATCCTCGTCCACAGGGCCAGCCGGGCCCATCTCGTAGACCGCATTGCGCAGCCGCTCCAGGGCGATGACCGCCCCATCCAGCCCTTCCCAATTGAAATTGAGCTTGGCGCGGTAGTTGGCGCTCAGGCAGAAGAAGCGGTAGGCCAGCGGATCGTAGCCTTTATCCATCAAGACCTGCAGGCGCAGGAATTCTCCCGTCGACTTGGACATCTTGGCATCGTCGAGCTGGAGGAAATAACCGTGCATCCAGAAATTGGCCAGCCGCGTGTGGTGGCAGGCCTCGGTCTGGGCGATCTCGTTGGGATGGTGCACATAGATGTGGTCCTCCCCGCCGCAGTGGATATCGAAGAAGTTCCCCAGGTACTTGGAAGACATGGCCGAGCACTCGATGTGCCAGCCGGGGAATCCAACTCCCCAGGGACTGTCCCACTCCATCTGCCGCTTCTGGTCCGCCGGGCTGAATTTCCACAGCGCGAAATCGGTCGGGTGGCGCTTCTCGCCGATGTCCACCCGCGCCCCGGCCTGCAGCCCCTCGATATCCAGCCGCGCCAGGTAGCCGTAATCCGGCAGCTTCGCAGTATCGAAATAGATCCCGTCTCCCGTACGATAGGTAAAACCCTGCTCCTCGATACAGCGGATCATCTCGATCTGCTCGCGGATGTGGTCGGTTGCCCGGCACCAGATCACCGGCTCAAGGATATTCAGGCGGCGCAAATCCTCCTGAAAAGCCTGGGTGTAGAACTCGGCGATCTCCCAGGCAGACTTCCCCGCCCGGCGCGCGCCCTTCTCCATTTTATCTTCACCACTGTCCGCATCGGAAACCAGGTGCCCCACATCGGTGATGTTCATCACGTGTTTGACGCGGTAACCGTTGAACTCCAGCACGCGGCGCAGGATATCCTCGAAGACATACGTGCGCAGGTTCCCAATGTGGGCGTAATCGTACACAGTCGGGCCGCAGGTATACAAACCCACTTCGGGCGGTTGCAGCGGCTCGAAATCACGCGTGGTGCGGGTATAAGTGTCAAACAGGCGCAAAGGCATACTTTTTCACTCAACTGGAAAAGATTTAATAAATATATTATAACCCAAAGGTATTCTCCACCACCCCCGGCAGGAGCGAGTAGATCGAACAGCCGATCCGCACCTCGAAATCCGCAAAAAAACGACCCGAACCCGGGTCGTTTTCTCGATCTACCAATATTCACTTTTTACTTGTATCCCCACTAAAGAAAATATATCACCTTGAATGTTTTCATAAGTTAGCCAACCACCTCCATCCCGTGCCAGAAAGAAAGAACCGTTGAAGAAACTGCTGCGATCCGTTCCGTTTTTTCAATACCCTTCAATAGTCATTCCCTCCTTTCGGCTGGTTACGGTTACTGCTCAGACCGTTCTGTATTTCTAAATCTATCTTAGCCACATCCACGCGGAGCCGCAATCAGCAGAAGGGGTGATTGGTGGGTCATCCTTTGTTGTGTTCAGTAGGCACTCCCTCCTTTCAGTTAGTTCCGGTTGCTGCTCAAATCGGCTTGTAATCGCCTTTATGGATCTATATTAGCCAATTCTCCGGGAAGATACAATCCACTCCAGGGGGGATCCGTGGATCATCTTTATTGAAAAACGATCTAGTCCGATTGATAGATGGATCGGCGGGCCGAAATCTCGAGCCCCAGACAGATCATCCCCCCTTTCCCGAGACTTATCCGAACCTACCCTCGAACCTATCTCGGGATAGGCGACACCCTGCGCACCGGATGATAAACTGAGATCGTAGACATTCACAATCATATCGAAATTTAGGATAACCTCATGACACTCTCCACCTACGAACCCCCTACTCTTGAAATCCGGCTGACCCTCACCCTGGGCCTGACGCTGCTCAGTCCCTACTACCGCAGCTTTGCCCGCACCTTGAACCTGCGCGGTGATGAGCGCGTGCTCGATTTTGGATCCGGTTCCGGGATCTGCTCCCGGCACATTGCCGCGGGTCTCCAGCGCGGCGGACATCTCGACTGCGTGGATGTCTCGCGCGGCTGGATGGACGTCATCCGCATGACCCTCCGGCGTTTTAACAACATCAGTTATCATCTCGGGCACATCACCGAGATCGACCTACCCGCGTCCGCTTTCGATGTTGTGGTGATGCATTTTGTCCTGCACGATATCCCCGCTGCCGAACGCCCTGGGGTTGTCACTGCCCTGGCGCAGCTGCTCAAGCCCGCGGGGCGCCTGATCCTGCGCGAGCCCCAGGGCGAAGGGTTGACGCTCGAGGAGCTGAACCAACTTACCGCCGCCGCAGATCTGCATCCATTTGCCCTGACTGCTCGCAAAATTGCGATTGGGTCGGTCTACGATGCCTGCTTCACACGCTGAAAGAATTTTTCAAGGATTGGGGGGTTAAATTGGATGGGACCGGATCATCCAGTCCCATCCAATGGATAACGGGAAAAGTTAATGGTGAATGAAAGCCTCGACAGCCTGTGTGACCGCGTTCCGGGCCATATCATCAAATGCAGTCCCAACGACGAGGATGTTTACCCCTGTGCCCATAAACGCTTTATAGTTTTGCAGATTGATACCACCCTCCGCCAGGGTCGGGACAGTCACTGATCGGAGAAGGGCCTCCAGGCGCGCTCGTACCGGGGGAGCAATCTCGCCAGCCGCTATCCCTTCGTAGCTCATCCCTGTCATCAGGCCAACCAGGTCAACCCCAATCTCCTGCATATGGCAGGCTGCGTCAGCTACATCCTGGGGAGTTTCGGCCGGGATTCCGAACAAATGCTTGTCGGCCGGATGGGCGATATAAGCGTCGATAACCAGCCCGTATTTGTGGGCAACATCAACCATATCCTTCAGATCTTCAAAGGTGGTTTTGTGGGTATGGATGCCGTCACACCCGGCCTGGGCCAGCATACAGGCATCTTCCTCCGTGAAAGGCATGGGAACCAGTTCCGCAAAGGAACCCGGTACGCCTGCCGTGATAAAGATCTCCGGTCCAACCACCGCACGCACACCGGCAATAACCCGAGCCATTTCCTGCATGGGTATCTCGTGGCGGACTGCTTCCGCGGCATGCATGTTTGTAACCCCACGGTGACCGCGCGCAAGCGCTACTGCCGGATGATTGGGCTCGATCATCCGAGCCCCTGCTTTGACTGCTGCCAGTGCAAAGCGGGCGTCATCCCCAGTAATCCCCGTGCTTAGCAAGGTTGTTCCGCCATGAGCTTCAATGGCTTCATGGACTTTCTTCATCGCAAAATCGCGCCGTCTTTGCATATCTCCAACAATCATGCTTACCTCCAGGTTATGAAAAAAGTTTAGCTCTTTCCCGCCTAGAATTAGATTGCGGGTGTAGGTTCAAGTGTTTTTTCCTCAACGGGTTTCTTCTTCCCCAATCGATTGACAATCAGGGTCAATACGCATGCAACCACTAATGTGATCGCCATAGAGGCCGCAAACCCCCAGGGGTTGTTGGATACCGTGGGCGCCACAAAGGTCGGCAGGTAACCTGTACCCCGCGCATTGAAGAAACCGCAGAATGCCCCACCAACCATCGCAGAGAACAGGGCAGTGGCGAAGACCAGCTTGTCGGCAAACATAAAGGGATAAGCGGCTTCAACAAATGTACCAAATGCCATGTTAACCAAAAAGCCCGGCGCCGCGACTGACGCTTCACTCTTGGTCTTTGGGGCAATAATGTTTGCCAGGGTAATACCGGCTGACACCATGACCAATCCGGTCATATCGACCGCGCCCAGGAAACTGTTCCCCTGGGTTTCCATCTCCAACAAGATAACCGGAAGGATAGCAGCATGGTAGACCCCTCCGATGATGGCGGGCCAGATCAGCAAACCAGCAACCGCCCCCGCCAGAATGGAATTGAACGCCAGGGCGGATTGGATCAGGCTGCGGATACCGTCTCCAATCCATAAGGTGGCCGGGGCAAGCAGGAAGTAAACCGCCAGACCCGAGACCATACCGCCGATCGCGCCTGCAACCAGGCTGGCTGTCGTCGCCGGGAAACGCCATTGGAATGACTTTCGCAGCAGATAGTTGGACAGAATCCCGGCCAGTACACCGCCGACAATTCCACCGAGGATTCCACCTTTAATAGAGAGGGTCCCAGCCACAACGCCGGCTACGATACCCACCTCATCCAGTCCGGAGACCTGTTTAGCGGCGATAACGGCCACCACTACCGGCAGCGCTGCGATCAGGACATCGAAAAGGGGGCCGACCTGTTCGCTGATGGCCGGGATTTTTCCGATCGCCAGGGTGAGCGCCATAGCAATAAAAGCCGGCAGCGCGCCCATCATAATACTGCGCAGGTTGATCCGTTTGAATATGTTTTCGGAGCTGACTTCGGTGACTTTACCGATGATCGGGGTGTACTTGAGTTTCCATTCACCGGCAAATGCGGAGATGAACCCGACTGCCCGGGTGCGGTTGGTTGTGCCCGTGGTGCCAGATGACGAGATGACACGCGCCCCCAAGGCACGCGCATCAGACATCGATGTGCCGCCCGTCCCGGCCACTGGGATTTTTTTGGAAACCGCCGACGCCATCACGGGCTGGTTCGCTCCTTTTGGATCGGCGCTGACCAGAATGAGCCCATCGATCTCGCCGTTCTCGACCGCAAGCGCCAGTTCGTCGATGGGTGCTTTGACAGCCTCGTTGACTTCAGCCAAAGTACCGCTGAAGATCGCCTCTGGATTCCCATCCTGGAGCACCCACAGGGATGCGGGTGTTTCCGGTGAAACGTGATCAAGCGGTTTGGTCGCCCCAACAAATACGGCTTTAGCGACTTCGATCCCGGCTGCCCCCGCCTGGCGGATGATTTCCCCGAGCAGGGCATTCGGGTCGCTGCCGCCGAGGACAAAAAGATGCCCTCCACTACTTCCGACAATAGCAATTCGTTTCATTGTCTGTCTCCTGGTTTCCGTTCTGTTGAATGGTTGAGTAGGATCGAGAGATAATTTCTTCCACCGAACTTGCACAACGCAATTGAGTTCAATGATGTCGGAATGAACAATAAAAAGTTGTAGATTGGAATACCGGCCACAGGGGATGATATAATCAGTATAGTAACCTTCCCTAGAATTCGTCAATCTGTTCTTTTTCTGTGACCCAAATGGCAAATATGACATCACAGGATAGCAAAAATGGAATCATCCGATTCCAGGACGCTGATCGGGAGAGCGGCCATATTGTGTCCCTCTGGCTGGAACGCAGCGGGGTAAAGTCCAGCACGGTCCTGCAGGAATTGGTTGATTTTGGGGATAGAATCGAACAGGTTGGGGCAAAGACCTTCCAACAATGGGCCAGCGACACGATTTCTTCTAAACTGATTAGTGGGCCTACCCCAGAAATCCGGGGTTGTCGGGTGGTTGCCCTGGTGCGCTGGTTTATGCACGAGCACGAGCATCGAGTCCAGCCGGTAATCCATATGGAAGAGCTGCGCCGCTTTATTGGGCTTTATGCGGATGTACCGGTAAAGAATCGACTGCAGCTTGGGCGCATCCTGTATGAGTTTGAAATTCAATCTACCATCCGTGACCCAAATTCACTCTTCAAGGGGAGTGACTGGCGCGAGCAGTATGCGGATTGGCCCGTATTCGGAATGGTAGTTGACGATCTGTGGTGCCTGCAGGCAACTAACGTCTGCGATCTGGAACTGGCCAGCCTGCATGAGGAAGACACAAAATGCTGGGATTGGTGGCATCGATTGGCTGTGCGGGTCGGCAAGACAACCAAATTCGCTGCAGGCAGTCCTTTTTACCCTCTCCGTGGTCCTTACGCCGAAATCTACCATCGCTACCAAATGGTCCGGTTTCGGCAGATCGTCGAGTCCCCGGAAATGCATGGGAGCCCACGGTGTCAGGCGCTGCTTGATCTGCTCATGCAAACTAACGGTTTCAAAGATATCTGGGATAAGTGCCAGCAGGATCCAGGCAATCTACCCACCCACGCGGTGGGGGTGCCCATCCCCTTTTTTCGGCCAGATGGAACGCTGCTCTGGATGTTCGAGGTCAGTGCGGTCATCCCGGGAACCAAGAATTTGCGCCTGATCGTCTGGTCGCCGGTGGACGAGAATACCAGCGAATACCTTGCTGAAATCCGCCGGCATGCCAATGAGTCGGGGAAGTACAGCCGGCGGACATTCTTCATCGAAGATTACTCCCAATTCTTCACGCCATACGAGCGTTTCGCACTTGGCGTTGATTAAATTCAAGTGAAGAATTGCTTGAATCCTTATCAGGTACAACAGCGCAAAATAGATGCTGCCGTACGGCGATCCATCCGCTGAATTAATTTAAATTGACCTCTTCTTGCATTCCCCCCAAATTTATGTTATCATCTCTGTACAGCGTTTAAGGAGGCCTGACCCTTCGGAGCGCTGTTTGCATTTTTGGAGGGAGCGCCCGTAGGGGTGGTATAATAAGCGACCAAACCGTAAATAGTTATTAGAAGGAAAAAAAATGCCAACCTCATTTCTAACTCGTGAGGGTTATCAGAAGCTACAGGAAGAACTGGATTCCCTGCGTACGTCCAAGCGCCAGGAGATCGCCAACCGCCTCCACGAAGCCATGGAAGGCGGCGAGCTGATCGAGAATGCCGAGTACGAGGCCGCCAAGAACGAGCAGGCCTTCGTCGAGGGGCGCATCAAGGAATTGGAGATCCTGCTGGCGACCGCCCGCGTCATCGGCGAAGGCGAAAAAGCTGAGACCATCCAGGTCGGCAGCCGGGTAACCATCCAGGAGAATGGCAGCGATCCGGAAGTCTACACTATCGTCGGCGCGGCCGAAGCCAACCCGCGCGCCGGGCGGATTTCGAACGAATCCCCTCTCGGCAAAGCCCTTTTGAACCGCAGGGCCGGTGACCAGGCTCAGGTCGACGCCCCAGCAGGTTCCTTCTCTGTCAATATCCTCAAGATCGAGTAACCCTGGGGCACACTCATCCGCCCCGCCCAGGTCTGACTGCGGCGGGGCTTATTTCTTAAAAACCAGTAGAATAAGAAGAATCCACGAAGGGCACGAAGTTCACAAAATAAAAATGGAAAATACCTTTCGTGCCCCTTAGTGGACTTCGTGGATCCATTCTTTTTATAGTAGAAGCAAATAGATAATTTAGGAACCTGATACATGGAAAGCGAACACACCAGCATCGAACAAGGCCGCGTCGAAAAAATCCACCGCCTGCGCCAGCAGGGCATCGAACCCTACCCCACCCGCTCTGAGGTCACCCACACCAGCCAGCAGGCCATCCAGCTCTTCGAAGCCGCCGAAACCGGCGTCCCTGCCGAAGAGGTGCGTGTTACCCTGGGGGGCCGGCTGCGCTCGACGCGTTTTATGGGGAAGATCACCTTCGCCCACATCGAAGATGGCGCCGGGCGCATCCAGCTCTTCTTCCGCGTCAACGAGCTCGGCGAAGAACAGATGGAGCTGTTCCGCCGCGAGTTCGACCTGGGCGACTTCGTCCAGGCCAGCGGTAAGCTCTTCCGCACCCGCACCGGCGAGATCACTTTACAGGTTGAAACCTTCAAAATGCTCGCCAAGAGCATCACCCCGCTCCCCGCTGCCAAAGACGAGGTAGTGGATGGGGTCATCGTCCGCCATGCCACCCTGGCCGACCCGGAGACCCGCTTTCGCCAGCGCTACGCGGACCTGGCCGTCAACCCCGAGGTCCGGGATGTCTTCCGCGTCCGCGCTGCAGCCGTGCGCGCACTGCGCCAGTTCCTCGACGAGCGCGGCTTCCTCGAGGTCGAGACGCCCATCCTGCAGCCCATCTACGGTGGAGCGGCCGCCAAACCCTTTGTCACCCACCACAACCAGCTCAAACAGGACCTCTACCTGCGCATCTCCTTCGAACTGTACCTCAAACGCCTGATTGTCGGCGGCTACGACCGCGTCTACGAGATCGGCCGCGACTTCCGCAACGAGGGCGTTTCCTTCAAACACAACCCCGAATTCACCCAGCTCGAGTTCTACATGGCCTACGCCGATTATCTGAAAGTGATGGAGCTGACCGAGCAAATGATTGGTTTTGTCTGCCAGACGGTCCTTGGCAAGACTACCTTCATCTACAAAGGCCATGAGATCGATGTGCGTCCCCCCTGGCGGCGTATCGATCTGCGCCAGGGCCTCATCGACGCCGTCGGAATCGACATCACCGCTCACCCCACCACCGAGAGCCTCTTCGAAGCCATGCTCGTCAAAGGCCTGCACCCCAAACCTGGCGCGGCGCGCGGCAAGCTGATCGACGCGCTGCTGGGCGATCATCTCGAGCCGACCTTCATCCAGCCGACCTTCCTCTATGATTACCCGCGCGATATCTCCCCACTGGCCAAAAGCAAACCCGGCGACCCGAATACCGTGGAGCGTTTCGAAGGCTTTATCGGCGGGATGGAGCTGTGCAACGCTTTTACCGAGCTCAACGACCCGCTCGACCAGGAGGCCCGCTTCATTGAGATGGGCCGCGCCTACGCCGCCGAAGACGAAGAGCGCCACCCTATGGATGACGATTACCTGCGCGCCATGTCTTACGGCATGCCGCCCCAGGGTGGCTTTGGAATGGGTGTCGACCGTCTGGTGATGCTGCTGACCGACCGCCAGACTATCCGTGAGGTGCTGCTCTTCCCGCACCTGAGGAAATCAGAAGAAGAGTAAAATAGAAGTCATGCAATCTCGCCAGACCTCTCCTCTCACCCTCTTGATCGGAGGGGACCTGATCGCGCTGACCTTGTTCACCCTGCTGGGATTTGCCAGCCATAACACCCTGGGCAGCGCCGGGCTGCGCATGCTGACCACCCTGGTCCCGCTGGCGGCCGGCTGGGCATTGGCCGCCCCCTGGCTGGGTCTCTACCATCCTGAGATTACCCAACAGCCGCGCCAGCTCTGGCGCCCGGCCCTGGCCTGTCTACTGGCCGCTCCGCTGGCTGCCTGGCTGCGCGGTTTGTGGCTGGATGCCCCCATCCTGCCCATATTCATCGCCGTGCTGACCGCCACCAGCGCGCTGACGATGACACTCTGGCGAGCCTTGTGGTGCTTTCTTACACGCAAACAGGTAAGTTATGGATGAAGCTGCCCTGGTCCGGGATGCCCTGCAAGGCGACCTGGACGCCTTTAACCGCCTGGTTCTGGCCTACCAGGATATGGCCTTCAACCTGGCATTCCGCATGCTGGGTGAAGACGACGCGGCAGAAGACGCCGCCCAAACCGCGTTTATCTCAGCCTACCGCAGCCTGAGCTCCTACCGCGGGGGATCCTTCAAAGCCTGGATCCTGCGCATGGTCACCAATACCTGCTACGATGAGCTGCGCCGGCGCCAGCGGCGACCTACCATCCCCCTCGAACCGGTTTCAGAAGAGGATGAAGAAGTCGAATCTCCGCGCTGGCTGGCAGATGACGGCCCCTCCCCCGAAGAATCTGCCGAACGCGCGGAGCTGGAATCGGCCATCCAGCACTGCCTGGGGCGCCTGCCGGACGATTTCCGCGAGGTGGTTGTTCTGATTGACGTCCAGGGCCTGGATTACAGCGAGGTCTCCATCACCACCGGAAAACCCCTGGGCACCATCAAGAGCCGCCTGGCGCGCGCCCGCTTGAGACTGCGCGACTGTCTCCAGCATTTTGGGGAACTTTTGCCCCAGTCATTTCGTCTGGAAGATGAGGCGAAATGATGAGCAACCAACTCTCCCCCAAAGAATGGCAGACACTATCGGCATACCTGGATGGACAGCTCTCCGAGCGTGAGACCAGGCAGGTCGAAGCGCGTCTGCGCACCCAACCAGACCTCCAATCTGGTTTGGAGGAGCTCCGTCACACCCGCATGCTGCTGCGCAGCCTGCCCAAACGGCGCGCGCCGCGCAATTTTACCCTCACCCGCGAAATGGCCGAACAGATCCGCCCGGCGCGCCAGAAGGCGCAGCCGCGCTTCTTTTCCACACTGCGGCTGGTTTCTGCTTTTGCCAGCTTCTTACTCGTTATGACTTTCCTGGGCGATCTCGCCCTGCAGGGTACTACCAATAACCTGGTAGCCAACCAGGCGCGCGAGATGCAGCCGGCTATGGAGGCTGCCGCTCCCCAGGCGCCGCCTACTGAACAGGTATTTGAGCCTTTTATGGCCGCTCCGGAGGAAGCTTTGCAGACCAACAGGGCCGCGCAGGAAGAGCCTACCCCAGGCGCCGAGCTGCGTGTCTTTGGTTCTGAGATCGAACCTACCCCCGATGAGACCGAGATTGCCCGGCGTATGACCGCAGCCCCACCCGGAATGGGTGGAGCGGTGAGTGAGCCGGAAGGAACTCCTGGGGTTGGCGGTGGCGGCCCCGATGTGAGCACGCCGCTCGCGACCCCTGCCCCCATCGAAGAGCCCGCCCTGGCTACCGAACTGCCTACCGAACCCGCCGAGTTTTCCATGAAAGCGGCAGACACCCCCGTTCCCACGGAACAGCCGCTCCCCGAGCAGCCTCAGGCAGACGGCCAGCAGTTAGAATTCGCCACCCAGCCGCAAGACCTGGCTGCGGATCAGGCTGAGGCAGCTGAGGCGCAGTTCGACGCTCGCAGCCTTTTCCGGCCGGTGGAAATTACCCTGGCAGTCATCGCGCTGATCTGCGGGTTGGCGGCAGTGTACCTTCGCTTGAAAACCAGCCCGTGACCTCCGATATTGTCCGTTACTGTATCCGCTGCGGGTCAGGTGTGGAATACCAGGACCGTTATGGTCGACTGCGTCCCGTCTGCCCGCAGTGTGGCTGGATCTATTTCGAAGATCCCAAGGTAGCCGCGGCAGTGTTGATCGAACAGGATGGAAAAGTCCTCCTGGTGCGCAGAGGTGTGGATCCCGAACGAGGAAGCTGGTCTCTCCCGGCCGGGTTCGTCGACGCAAGAGAAGACCCGGTCGAAGCGGCGGTGCGCGAATGCCTCGAGGAGACCGGGCTCCAGGTGCGTATTACCGGGCTGGTCGAGCTGATCTCCGGGCGCGAGCATGCCAAGGGAGCCGATATCCTGATCCTCTACCGGGGGGAGATTGTTTCAGGCGAGCTTACCCCGGGCGACGACGCCGACCTGGCGCAGTTTTTCCCGAGAGACCAGCTCCCCAACCTGGCTTTCGCGGCCACCCGAAAAGCATTGCAATAAGAATCTATCCAAACGCCGGAAAACCCAAACGGTAGAATTCGTTCGGGTTGTTGTACAACCAATCCACGGCCAGGCATTCTGCCTCAACCTCTTCCAACCAACCGATCTCCACCATCTCAGCCAGGGCTGCCGCGATCACTTCGCGGGCCAGTCCGAGGACGCCCGCCGAAAACTCTGGGGCCAGAAAATAATCTCCGCCAAATGCGTTGATCTTGACGTGCGGGACGGTGACCAGCGCACGTTTGAGCAGCTCCTTGGCGTACAGGGGGTCAATCATGTACGTCCAACACAGATCCAGGTGAGCATTGGGATAATTCTTGCCGATGAAGAGCAGGTCGTCCATATACGGCCAGTTGCCGTGGAACAGGTCGAAGCGGACATTGGAATACAGCTCCAGCACCGGCGTGAAATGGGCGGCGTTGGCTTTGTCCACCCGGTTGCGGATGGTGGCCAGGTGACCGGTATGGATCTGTACGGGCAGGTCGAGCTGGCCGGCAAAGCGCATAAAACAATGGAACAGGTAATCGTCCAGGGGTTTGGCTTCCGGCCACGCCAGCTGGTTGCGCGGGTCGCGCAGCAGTTTGTTGAAAAGGGTTTCGGCTTCGGCCGTAGTGGGCAGCTCGTAGTCGATCACCCGCCGGTAGGCGGATTGGTCCTTGAGTGCAGCAATCCCTTTAGCCTTGCCGCGCTCGATCAGGCGGAACATGGCTTCTTCGTAGTTGCCCAACGCGAGGACATTCATCCCAGCCGCTGCCCCGACAAAATCGATAAACTCGCGCGTGCGGATCTCGTGGAAATAAGGCAGATTGAATACCGGGCGCCAGTTTTCGGGTTGAGCAAAACGGTCGTTCAGAAAATCGACGATGACCGGGTTGGTATAATAGCGGGTCATACGCTCCCAGGGCGGGGGGAACAGGTTATCGGCGAGCACGCCCCGGATGCCCGCGCCGGTCATTACCTCCAGGTAAGCCGTCTCATCCATCGCCTGCGCCTTTTCTGCTACCTGTTCCAGGGAGAGCCGGGTCAGCCGATCAATCCCGTAATAATTCTTCAACACGAGCCGTGAGACGCGCGCGTAACCGGTATGCTGGCTGGCGTTCCACAGCCGTTCGAAAACCGGCCAGCGTTCGTCCAGGCTTTTGCGAGCGTCCATAATGAAAGTATAGGCAGCATTATCCGAAGCGGACCACAGGTCGCTGTAGAAATACATGGTGGAGAGCCGCTGGATCGGATCGTGTGGGGCATCCGCCAGGTCTCTGGCTGGGCCGCGCAGGTGTTCGTGGCAATCGATCACCGGGATGGTCTGCACGTAGTCTGACAAGCGCTGGAAAATGGGAGTCGGTTTTGTAATCATTGTTTCCTCGTTTCCTCCTGGGTATTTGTATTATAATATAATTGTTATTGATACTTCTTGCATCTACGATTACTCGCAGCTGTGGATAATCTCGCTAACGATCGGAAACAGCGGACACAAATCTTATGCAACCAGAACTCGATCCTCACCCTTTGCGCTCCAAAGGCTTTCGCCTGACCCCTCAACGTTTGGCTATTCTAAATGTTCTCCAGGAAGCTGACTGTCACCTTTCCCCGGTTGAGATTTTCCAGCGCGCCGAGGAACGCCTACCCGGTCTAACCGAAGCGACGGTGTACCGCACCCTCGACTTTCTGACCGACCAGGGTCTGGCATTGGTTGCCCATCTTGGCAGCGGGCACCTGGTCTATGAAACCGCCCGTCATGAGCATCACCACCTGGTATGCCGCACGTGCGGGCAGACCGCGCAAATCGACCATGCAGTCCTCGAAACATTGTACGCCCAATTCCAATCCAGCACAGGGTTTGAGATCGATACCAGCCACGTAGTTTTTTTTGGTCACTGCCCGGCCTGCCTGAAGGAAATGAAATCCAAAGTTGAGAGCGGTAGGAGTTAGGCAATGAATTTTGCCCCTGTCCCCATGCATATCCCGGATGGCTTTCTATCGGTTTTGGTAGCCATCCTGTGTTGGGCGCTTTCCATCCCGGTCGTGTCCCTTGCGCTGCGCAGGGTAGGCCGCGACCTGGGCGAGCGGCAGGTGCCATTGATGGGGGTTCTGGCAGCCATGATTTTCGCCGGCCAGATGCTTAATTTCGCGGTGGCCGGGGGCACCTCAGGGCATCTGTTAGGGGCTGCCCTGGCAACCATCCTGCTCGGACCCTGGGCAGCCGTCCTGGTGATGACCTGCGTGGTCAGCGTCCAGGCGCTGGTTTTTCAGGATGGGGGTTTATTGGCTTTGGGCGCCAACCTGTTCAATATGGCCGTAGTCGGTGTCGCGGTATCTTATACAATCTACCGGCTCATCCATAAAATTGCCAGGGGCGCTCCATGGGGGATCTTTAGCGGGGGTTTCGCCGCGGCCTGGGGATCGATCTTTATCGCCTCCCTGGCAGCCGCACTGCAGCTCACCCTTTCGGGCGTCTCGCCCGCCAATCTTGCCATCCCGGCCATGGCGGGGGTCCATACCTTGATTGGGTTGGGTGAAGGCTTGATCACCCTGGGCGCGCTGTCTTTCCTCCACTCTACGCGCCGTGACCTGCTGGCCCTCGAACCCCACGGTCAGGCCCGCGGGAGTAAGACCATCTGGATTGGGGGACTGGCGTTTACGCTTGTGCTGGCCATCGCTTCTCCCCTGGCTTCGGCTCATCCGGATGGACTGGAATGGGTTGCCAGCCAACAGGGGTTTCTGAGTCTGGCGTGCGCTCCAATCTACCAGATCGTCCCCGATTATCTCCTCCCGGGCATTTCCAACCAGTCACTGGCTACCATTGCTGCCGGCATCCTCGGCGCGGCCATCGTGCTGGCTGCGGTCTGGTTTATCAACAGCTCCCGGCGAAAATACCCGGCGGGCGACTGACCGGTCCCATTGCGCGCTACAGTGCACGTTCATTTTCTCGACCCGTACCAACCATTCTTCAGCCCCATCCACACCCTGGATGGCCGGGTAAAACTGCTGCTTATCGCCGCATACATCCTCACCTGCGCGTTAGCGCCGGTTGCTGCCTGGCCAGCTTATCTTTTGTTATATGCCGCACTGCTTGCGCTGGAGATTCTTTCGGGTCTGGGGATCCGTTTCTATCTCAAACGCGCCGCGCTGGCTGCGCCGTTTGTCCTGGCGGCTCTCCCTCTATTATTCACTATCCAGGGAAGGCCACTCGCGGAGGCCGCCTTTGGCCCGCTGCACCTGGCAGTGACGGTAGAAGGCATCCAGCGTTTTGCCAGTATCGCCTTGAAATCCTGGTTCTCCGTCCAGGCCGCCATCCTGCTGACTGCGACCACCCCTTTTCCGGACCTGCTGCTGGCCATGCGCGCGCTGCGCATCCCGCGTCTGCTGGTCGCAATGATCGGGATGATGTGGCGCTACCTGTTCGTCCTGGCAGATGAGGCGCTGCGCTTGATCCGTGCTCGCGAATCCCGCAGCGGAGAGAGCAGCCAGGTGAAGCGAACGGCGGGCCGGGATGTGTTCTGGAGAGCGCGCGTAACCGGCGGGATGGCCGGCAGCCTGTTCCTGCGCTCGATCGAGCGCGGTGACCGGATCTACCTGGCCATGCTTTCGCGGGGCTATGATGGGGAAATCCACTCATTGGGCACGCCGGCTATTCCGACCGGCCAGCGCCTGGCTCTCGGGGTCGGGTTGATCTTCTTCGGGCTGGTTCTCTCAACCGCTGTCTGGCTGGGAGGTGGGTAATATGCTGGCGAGCACCAACCTTCCCCGAGGCGAAGAAACCAGACCCGCCAACCTGGCGCTGCGGGTCAGCGATCTATCATTTGCCTATCCGGACGGGCAGATGGCCATAAACCGGGTCTCTCTACAGGTGGTTCCCGGCGAGAAGGTCGCCCTGGTCGGGCCGAATGGGGCTGGCAAATCGACGCTTCTGCTGCATCTGAACGGGATCCTGGTTGGACAGAAAGGCAGCATCCAGGTAGGCGAGCTGAATGTAAACCCGCGCAGCCTGCGCCAGGTCCGTTCGCGGGTCGGGATGGTCTTCCAGTCTCCCGACGACCAGCTTTTTTCACCCACTGTGTTTGACGATGTGGTCTTTGGGCCGCTTTACCAGGGGTTATCCGAGAGCGAAGCCCGCGCCCGGGTAGAACAGGCGTTATGCGCGGTGGGGATGCAGGCCTATGCCAAACGTGTCTCGCACCACCTGAGCGTGGGCGAGAAGAAGCGCATTGCCATCGCCACGGTACTGTCTATGGACCCCGAGCTCCTGGCCCTGGACGAACCTACGGCAGGGTTGGATCCGCGAGCCCGGCGCGGGCTCATCCGGCTTTTGGGCAGCCTGCCGCAGACCCTGGTGGTGGCAACTCACGACCTGGCCATGGTCCGCGAAATATTGCCGCGCACCATCATCATGGACCAGGGGTTCATCGTGGCCGATGGTCCAACCGCTACCCTCTTACAGGACCAGGAGCTCCTTGAAGCGCACGGGTTGGAAATATAAAATTGTATAGAATAAACCAACAGCGCCAGGCGTACGCCTGGCGCTGTTGGTTTATTCTATACATATACCTCAGGCTACCTGGGCTTTGATCCCAGCTGCTTCGCGCAGCGCCTCAGCTTTGTTGGTACGCTCCCAGGTCAAATCCAGGTCGTCGCGTCCAAAATGACCATAAGATGCCGTCTGGCGGAAGATCGGCCGGCGCAGGTCCAGATCGCGGATGATGGCGCCCGGGCGCAGGTCGAACTGCTGGCCGATCAGATCGGCGATCTTTTCGTCTTCGATCAGACCGGTGCCAAAGGTTTCGACATTGATGCTCAATGGACGCGCAACCCCGATTGCATACGCCACCTGGATCTCACAGCGATCGGCCAGGCCGGCGGCGACCACATTCTTTGCCACCCAGCGAGCGGCATAAGCGCCGGAACGATCGACCTTGGTCGGGTCCTTCCCGCTAAAGGCGCCGCCGCCGTGGCGGCCCATGCCGCCATACGTATCGACAATGATCTTGCGCCCGGTGACACCCGCATCTCCCATCGGGCCGCCGATGACGAAGCGCCCGGTGGGGTTGACAAAGATTTTCATATCCTGGGTGACCATCTCCGCCGGGAGCGTGGGCATGATCACACTTTCGATCAGCCCTTCACGGATTTCGGCATGCGAGATACTGGGGGAATGCTGGGTGCTGATCAACACAGTATCCACCCGGACAGGCTTCCCATAATGATAATCGATGGTCACCTGGGTTTTTCCATCCGGGCGCATCCAGGGCAGGGTGCCGTTCTTGCGCAGCACGCTCATCCGCAGGGCCAGCTTGTGAGCCAGGTAGATCGGCATGGGCATCAAGGCCGGGGTCTCGTTGCAGGCATAGCCAAACATCATCCCCTGGTCGCCCGCCCCAACCGCCTCGATCTGCTCGTCGGTCATCTCGCCGGACTTGGCTTCCAGGGCTTTATCCACGCCCATGGCGATATCTCCAGACTGGCTGGCGATGGCCGCCAGAACACCACAGGTATTTCCGTCGAAACCCTTGCTGCTGTCATCGTACCCGATATCCTTGACGACCCGGCGAACCAGATCATCAAAATTCACGAATGCATGCGTGGTAATTTCACCGAGAACCATAACAAAGCCGGTTTTGGTTGCGGTTTCGCAGGCCACCCGCGAGAAGGGGTCCTGCTCCAGACACGCATCCAGGACTGCATCGCTCACCTGGTCGCAAAGCTTGTCCGGGTGTCCCTCGGTTACCGATTCCGAAGTAAACAGGTACCGGGGAGATTTCATAAACGTCGTAGTCATGCAAACCCTCCCAAGAGAGAATAAAAAAATTGCCCCGGCCGGTACACATCGCGAGGGGCAATCATGCGGTAAAGCGGCTGCCCTCTCATCTTCCAGACTCCATCTGACGGAATTGGCACCGAAGGATGGCTGCGAAAAGGTTACCGCAATCATCCGGGTTGCCGAGGTTTCATCGGGCCGGTCCCTCCACCTCTCTGGATAAGAGTGCCGTTAGGGGCTATAAGGTTGTTGAAGCGATTATAACATAAAATGATCGGGATAAAAACGATCCCTGAACAGACTGACGATCAGATCGCGGGCTAAAAAGATCATTACGATCAAGAGCAGCAAAGAATAATATTCGGGTGGGAAGATCGTCGTCCCGAATAAGAAAACCAGGTAAGTCGACAAAGATGAAAAGATCGTAATTAACGCGGCCCACCAGAACCTGGGGTAATAAAATACCAAGACAATGGATAAAACGTCCGCGAGGAAGAAGTAGCGGTCGTGCATCTTGGGTAAGAAATATGGCATGACCAGCGCGGACAGACAGGCAATCTGAATGATGAGCGGATTGGATAATTTCTTTGGGCTTTTATAAACCAGGAGTATCAGCAAGAATACGATAGAAGCGGCTAAAATTAAACCCACGGGCATGAATAAATCATAATAGTCATTGGAGAACCAGGTGTACATATTGGGCGCATTCATGGTAAGAATTGGCCAGGTATTTGCTTGTTGGAAATAGATTGTAAATAAGTCCCACAATGACCGTCCCAATATCCAGGCGGGTAAGATCGATAGTAAATAGACATAGGGGAGATAGATAAAATTTTTCCAATATACCTGCCTTTTCAAGGCAAGGGCGATGAACAATGGCAGCACAAAAATACCCTGTAACTTAAAAGAAACTGCCAGCCCCAAGGCGGTAAAAGCCGCGATTTCACGCCTGGCCAGCAGGAAATACAAAGATGCGATCAGGGCCGTCGTAAAGAAGATATCGGCCTGCCCCCAGCATGACCCATTTAGCACAACAGTTGGCGCAAAAAGGATGGCAAAAAATGCAAAGAGCGGCACCGGACCGCGCTCGTATTTTAGCAGGACAATTTTGTAAACATACCAGGCACAGAGTAAATCACAGATGACAGCCAGCAGCTTTACGGCAGATACGTTATCCAGCCATGAGAAAACCAGCGAAGCGATGTACATCAGATAAAGATAAGCAGGGGCGTAATTCGAGAACGGATCCCTTAAACCAAAAATCCCGTGTTCTTTCAAATAAACGAACCAGGGATCTATATATACCGAGAAATCGCTGGATATAAAACTAAAAAAACTTACCCGCAGCGCAATCGCTAATCCAACCCCCGCGACGATCAGGAGCGTCGATAGATAATCTTTGGAAAATAAAAATACTCGGATTTTTGACAGCGACGAATCAACCAGCTTCATCGGACCCCCTCTTTTGGATATATGGTTAATTTATGGAGCGATCATGTTCCAAACTACCTTGTAATGGTATAACTTGCTTGAGCCAACGATGTATATCCATCCATCTTGGGCGGCTGCAATTCCGGTTAGCCCCTCGATATAATCGATCTCTTCTTCCGGCCTCAATACACCCAACAAATTACCATCCACATCATAAATGGATACTTCCGCGTTGTGTGAACTGCTGACAAAGACCCGCCCGGAATCATCTACAGCAATCCATGCACTACCTTCCTCAGTAGCCCAGGACCCGATCCATTTTCCGTCCAGGTCAGAGTGCACTACCCGCCGGTTGCTGACATCCGCGACAAACAGGTTGTTTCCATGGATCGCCATTCCGGTTGGTTCCTGGAATTGACCGGTTTTCGTGCCGACCTCTCCCCAGGTGGCCAACAATTTGCCCATCGGATCCAGCCGCAGGATGCGCGCGCCACCCGTATCCGCAACAAAAAGGTCACCGGAAGAATCGATGGCCAATCCACGCGGGTTATACAACCCCAGTGCAGACCCATCGATCGCGGCCTCGAGCTTTCCATCCGGTTCAAGCCTGTAAATCCAGCCGCTGCCCGAGTCCACCACCCAGACCAGCTCGCTGCCCGGATCCACAGCCACACCGCTGGGTTCTACAAAGGGATGCTCTCCCAGGTCGTCACCTGCCCATTCGTCGGCCGGTGTCCCATCCGGCGAGAACTTCTGTACCCGGTGGTTGCCCCGGTCGGCAATGTAGATATTCCCTTGCGGGTCTACGGTCAGGTCCAGCGGCGCGGCCAATTCTCCCAACCCGCTGCCATTTTTTCCAACCGCCCAGACCAGCTCGGCCTGTACTCTCTGAGCCTCCACACGAGTTGGTTCTACCGCTACCCCTGATGCGGCTGGGATGAGTGTGCGCACACCCATCCAGAGGATCAGGCCGGTATAGGCAACCATGCTGATCTCGCCCGCCAACGCCCAGCTCCATATTTTTCGCTGCTTACCTGGCGTATTTTTATCTCCCTCAACCGGCTGGGTAGAGGAACTATTTGCCAGACCGGATACGCCGAGGGACAGGTCGGGCGGCGGGCTGCGCAGGATCTGGGCGAGCCAGGCCAGGCTCACCCCCCAAAAAGCGAGAGCGGAGATTAAACGAAAAACCATCACGATCGGGTTTGAGTCTGGCCAGAGAACAGGCAAATCGCCAAACAAGACCGTGGGAAAATAGAAGAGATAAAAGAATACCAGGCTTGCGGCTGCCGTCCAGGTATAGGCCTTCTCCCAGCCAGACCGGACAAGAAGCGCAAAAGGGATCACCCAGATCAGGTACTGCGAGCTGATCCCGCCATAGATCCCCAAAAATAAAAGCAAGGTGCCCAATATTCCGCTGAGCAGGCTGAAGCGCTGAGGTTTCTTCCAGAAGTTAATGACCAGGACCACATAAGCTACCAGGAAGAGTCTTTTACTGACCTCTACCAAATCATCCCCAAGCGTGCCAGGTAAATAAAAATTGTGGGTGGTGAGAAACCAATATCCGCGCGCAATGGCAATCAAACCATAGTCGGCCACGCCGCTGTATGAAAAGACATCCCGCCAGATGGCCTGAAAATTGGCCAGAAGAAAAGGGATAAACGTGATCAAGGATGGCAGCCCGGCCAGAACGACGAAACCGACCTTGCGGCGCCAATCCAGGTTCATTTTACGCAAGAAGAAAGGCAGGTAGAGCACCGGATATCCGCGCAACCCGATCGCCATCCCCAGGCTGAGCGCCGAGAACCGGTAAAAACGCCGGCCAGGATCGAGGGTGGCCAGGCAGTATGCCAGCAATGAAAAGAAAGCCGGGAGCACGCTGTAGCTGCCGTGAAAGGCTGTGGTTAGCAGGCTGACCGGGTTGAAAGCATATCCCAGGCCAAGCAGTAAGGCCCAGCCTTTCAGCCCTCGTCTTCTCGCCTGCCACCACAACAGCAGAGCGATCCCGGCGTCGGCCAGGATCATCGGCCATTTGACTACAAAATGGAAGGGCAGCCCCAGGGCTTGCGCAGTCTGCATTGACCAGTCCGGCAAGAACATGGGGATTGGGGTGTAGTGGAAAAGTCCCTCGGTCTCGTAGATGTTCTCCCCGCGACTGATGATATCCGACATCCAATGGTACTGTGAGAGGTCGGCTACCTCACCCCCAAAGACCCAGGCCAAACCCAACCGGGTGATCAGGATAGCAGCCAGGAGAAATAGAAACTGAGACCGCGAAGAGAGCGTATTGAGTTTCATTCAATCAATCAAAATTTTGAGATGGATACCTATAGTATATCGCGTTTGACCGTATAAGTATCGAAATCACGCGCTACTACCGTATTTGGAAAAACAGCCTGGGCCTCCGCCAGAACATCCTTTTCCCGGTAGCGCCGCGAAATATGGGTGAGGATCAACTGCCGGACTCCCGCCCGGATGGCCAGTTCTGCGGCCTGGCGTGCAGTCAAATGGGCAA